>Ga0310811_10000149_pt1 | contig 103971 bp, 98 predicted proteins | sample YCmetagenome_FD_207642 | JGI IMG/M metagenome (GOLD analysis project Ga0310811, IMG submission 207642) | Soil microbial communities from experimental microcosm in Duke University, North Carolina, United States - YC | ecosystem: Engineered > Artificial ecosystem > Soil microcosm > Unclassified ... | reverse complement strand
TGCGTTCCGATGGCGAAATGATGTCCGTCAGGCGAATGCCGAACTTGTCATTGACGACCACGACTTCGCCCTGCGCGATCAGGCAGCCGTTGACCAGCACGTCCATCGGTTCGCCAGCCAGACCGTCCAGTTCGACCACCGAACCCTGCGCCAGTTGCAGCAGATTTTTAATCGCAATCTTGGTGCGTCCCAGCTCGACCGTCAGCTGCACCGGAATATCGAGGATGAAGTCGATGTCGTTGTGCGTGCCGGTCTTCAGGTCGCCGCCGGCGAAATCTTTGAACACGGTGGCGGCAGCCGGTTGCGGCGTCAGCGCGGCGGCTTCGGCCTGTTCCTGTTCGGCCAGAGCGGCACCCCAGTCGTCCATCGCACCTTGTGCGTCGTTTTCTTCACTCATGATCTTCTCCTTGCACATGTTCGCTTGCTGCGTAGATCAGTTTTTCCACGCGCAACGCGTATTGCCCGTTCAATTTGCCGTAGGTGCACTCCATCACGGGCACGCCGTCGACTTCTGCCGTAATCTGGTCCGGAACGCTGATTGGAATGATGTCGCCAACTTTCATGTTCAGGATATCGCCGAGCGTGACGCGCGCGGTGCCCATCTTGGCGAGAATCTCCACTTCCGCGGTCTGGATTTGCTGCGTCATCAGGCGGATCCAACGCTTGTCCATCTCCAGCGTTTCGCCCTGCATGCTGCTGGTCAGGATGTCGCGGATCGGCTCGATCATCGAATACGGCGTGCAGAAATGCATGTCGCCGCTGACCGGGCCAAGCTCGACGCTGAATGTGGTGGACACCACCACTTCGTTCGGCGTCGCGATGTTGGCAAATTGCGTATTCATTTCCGAACGGATGTATTCGAACTCGACCGGATACACCGGCTCCCACGACTTGGCGTAGGTTTCGAAGATGATGCTCAATATGCGCTGGATGACGCGCTGCTCGGTCTGTGTGAAATCGCGGCCTTCGACGCGCGTATGGAAACGGCCGTCGCCGCCGAACAGATTGTCGACCAGCAGGAACACCAGATTCGGATCGAGCACGATCAGGCCGGTGCCGCGCAGCGGCTTGATGTGCACCAGATTCAGATTGGTCGGCACCACCAGGTTGCGGATGAACTCGCTGTACTTTGAGACGCGCACCGGACCGATCGACACTTCGGCGGTGCGATGCAGAAAATTGAACAGGCCGATGCGGAACAGGCGCGCGAAGCGCTCGTTGATGATCTCGAGCGTCGGCATGCGGCCGCGCACGATGCGTTCCTGTGTCGCCAGATTGTAGGGGCGCACGCCGTTGGGATCTTCTTTCTTCCCGACGTCTTCCTGCTCCCCGTTGACGCCCTTCAGCAGGGCATCAACTTCTTCTTGCGAAAGGAAATTCTCGGCCATGATCGCTTATTGAACAACGAACGAGGTGTACAAAACATTGCTGACGGTGGCTTTCGGGCCGCCGGGCATCAGAGGTTCCTTGAAGATTTCCAGGATTTCCTGGGTCAACTTGGTCTTGCCTTCGACCGTCAGAATTTCGTTCGCCTTCTTGCTCGACAACAGCAGCAACAGACGACTGCGTACGTTCGGCATGTAGGCCTTCAGCAGATCGGCTTGCGCCTGATCCGGCACTTGCAACGTCAGGTTAGTCTGCAGGAATTGCTCGTTGCCTTCGCCCGGTTGCAGGTTGACGGTAAACGACTCCAGCGGCAGGAATACCGGGGGCGCCGCTTCTTTCGGCGCTTCATGTGCCGCCTGCTTGTGATCAGCCGATTTCTGGTTCATGAAGAACCATGCGCCGGCACCGCCGCCAGCCAGCACGATGACCAGCGCGATCAGAATGATCGGCAAACGTGATTTCGATTTGCCTTCTGCCGGGTCAGGGGTGCTTGCTTTTGCGGCTGCTTTTGTTGCCATCTGTCTTCCTCGAATGCGATGCGTACTTCTACGACGCCATTATGAAAAAAAAACGACGGGGAGGATGCAGGGAAAAGAGAGGAGAACATCGCGCATATCCGCGTATTCATGCCGACCTGCCGCATCGATCGCCCGTCGTGCTGCCTCGTGCCGCCACGCTTGCGTGCCGGCCTAGTCGCTATTAAACCATTATTACTCCCGCGAGACACCTCTGTCCGGGAGAAAAACAACGTCCGTGCCGCTCTTGAAATGCGCGCGGCGTGATGGACGATGCAGGAATGGCATGGTTGGCAGACCGCGGACGGCCTGCCGCACTCAGGCGAAGGTATCGACCATGCCGCTACCGCTGCGCGGCGTCGGCACGTGGCTTACGTGTGCGGCGGTATCGATGGCGTCGCTGCGTGCGGCGCGACGACCGCTGCCGCTCTGACGCGTTTCGTCGGAGCCGCTTTGATTCGGTGTGCCGGCGCTGACGCTGGACTGGCCTAGCTGGATGCCGGCTTCGTTCAGCATTTCACGCAGGCGCGGCATCGATGCTTCGAGCGCATGACGGACTTCCGGCTGGTGCGCGACAAAGCTTGCGGTGGCCTGATTGTTGGAGACGTTGACCGTAACCTGCATCGGACCGAGGTCGGGCGGATTCAATGTCAGCGTGGCGGTCTGCTCGAGACCTTTTGCCATCCAGACCACTTTCTGACCCAATGCGTCGTCCCAGCCGGTGCTGCCTACGGTTGGCAGCAAGGTATTCGCCGTTGCCGCGGTTTGCTGCGCATCCGCGTTTGGCTGCACTGCAGCTGCCATCGCTGCTGCAAAGCTTTGCGGCGCGGAGCCGATCACCGATGCATCCGGTGCCTTGGCGGCTTGCGCCATCGCGCTCAGATCCACACTCTTGGTCGCGGCGGACGCGTCTTTCGCATCGCTGCCGCCTGCATCGGCCTTCGCCTTGTCGAGGGCGGATACGAAATCCGATTGCTTGCCCACGGCTTCCTGCTTGCCGTCCGCAACGGTCGCGTCGGCATTGGCGATCTTGCTGGCGATATCGATGCGATCGTTCTTGCCCTTGATCTCGGCTTTGCCCTCGACCGTCACGGCGACGGGTGGCGTGGCGGCAGCATCGATTTTGCTTTCCGTCGGTGCTGCCTTGGCGCTGGTCAGCGCGGCAACGAAGGCTGCGATCCCGGCCTGGTCGGTCGGATCGGTCTTGTTTGCGTCGTCGTCCTTCTTTGTATCCTTCGTATCCTTGGCCGAAGCGACCTTGCCGTCGTCATCGGTTTTCTTGCCGGCGTCGGAGGTGGTCGTGTCCTGCCCATTGGCATCGCTTTTGGCCGCGTCGTCCTTGCTGCCGCTGTCCTGCTGGGCTGCCTTCGCCGCATCCTTGTTGGCGGTCGGCGCTGGCGTCGCTTGGGCCGGGGCCGTAGGTTGATCGCTGTTCATTTCGCGCGACAGCATTTCGTTGAACGACGGGCCGTCGCTGCTGTTACCGAGATCGGGCTTGCCGTTCGCCGGCGTGTTGACCTGCAGCAGGTTGGCCGGGCTGGTGATTGCGGAAGTATTCATGTTCTCTAGCCTTCGATCGGTGTCGCTCGGTCGTTATCGTTTGTACAGCAGTTGTCGCGCTGCGTGTTCGTCCATCTGTTTCTGGTCGCGCTTGTTTTCCTTTACCTGCTGCGCCTTCTGCGCCCGCGTGGCCAGCGTGTCGTAGGACATGCGCTTGCGTTCGCAAGCCTGCCATGCGGCGCGTTCCTTTTCCACGCGCTGATGTGCATCCTTCACGACCAGTTGCTGCCCGGCGATCGCCTGTTCCAGCTTGCCGAGGAATACCTGATAGTTGTGATAACCGTTCGCGCTCAGGCCGGCCGTCAAGTTCTGCTGGAAGCGCTGCGCATAGTCTTCGCGATATTGCGTCAGCAGCGCCAGCTTCTTCTCGGCTTCCTCGGCGGCCGCCACGCACTTGCCCAGGCGCTTGGCAGCCTCGTCCGTGTCGCGGCTGGCCAATTCGATTAGGGTTTCCAGTGCGGAGGGATTCGCCATGATGAAAAATTATAGTGATTGCATCGAAAGTCAATCACGAGAACAGCGAGGCAAGTTGCCCCAAGCTTTCGCTTATGCCGGAGCGCTCGGTAATGTCCTGTTGCAAGAATGACTCTATTTTCGGATGCAGCCGGATTGCTTCATCCAGGATCGGATCCGTGCCGGCACTATACGCGCCAACGCTGATCAGGTCGCGGTTGCGCTGGTAGCGCGAGGTCAGTTGCTTGAGCTTGCGCATTTGCTTCTGGTGTTCCGGCGTCGTGATGTTGTGCATCGCGCGGCTGATCGACTGCTCGATGTCGATCGCAGGATAGTGACCGGCTTCGGCCAGCGAGCGGTTCAGCACGATATGGCCGTCCAGGATTGCCCGCGCAGCATCCGCAATCGGGTCCTGCTGGTCGTCGCCTTCGGTCAGCACTGTGTAGAAGGCAGTGATCGAGCCGCCGCCTTCCTTGCCGTTGCCGGCGCGTTCGACCAGCGCGGGCAGCTTGGCGAAAACCGAAGGCGGATAGCCCTTGGTCGCCGGCGGCTCGCCAATCGCGAGCGCGATTTCGCGCTGCGCCATCGCATAGCGCGTCAGGGAATCCATGATCAGCAGTACGTTCTTGCCATCGTCGCGGAAATATTCGGCGATCGCTGTCGCATAGGCCGCACCTTGCATGCGCATCAGCGGTGGCGTGTCGGCCGGTGCGGCCACGACGACTGAACGGGCCAGGCCCTCAGCACCGAGAATCTGTTCGATGAATTCCTTCACCTCGCGGCCGCGTTCGCCGATCAGGCCGACGACGATCACGTCGGCTGTCGTGTAACGCGCCATCATGCCGAGCAAAACGCTTTTACCGACACCGGAGCCGGCAAAGAGGCCCATGCGCTGGCCTCGGCCGACGGTCAGCATGCTGTTGATCGCGCGCACGCCGACGTCCAGCACATCGCTGATCGGCGCGCGCCCCAGCGGGTTGACCGCGCGGACGTTCAAGGGAGCGGAATGGTGGGCGCTGAGCGGGCCCAGATTGTCCAGCGGACGGCCGGCACCATCGAGTACGCGGCCGAGCAATTCGTAACCCACGGGCAGATGGCGGCCGCGATCGCTCGGACGGCGGCGCGGGTGCGAAACGGCGCCCGGGCGCGGCAGCGATTGCGTGACTTCGACCGGATAGACGCGTGCTCCCGGCACAATGCCTTCGACATCGCTTTGCGGCATCAGGAACAACTTGTCGTCGTCGAAGCCGACCACTTCGGCTTCGATGCGCGTGCCGCTGGGCAGAGGGATCGTGACCGCGCTACCAACCGCGAGACGCAGGCCGACCGCTTCCATCACCAGTCCGGCGACGCGTGTGATGCGGCCTGATACCAGCATCGGTTCGGCGATGTCGAGCAAGGTGCCGCAGTCGCGCAGATAGGCTTGCCAGCGGCCGCTGTTGCTGGGCGGCGTGACGGCGTCGAGATCGGGGTCGAAGGACATTATGCGTCGAGCCAGTCGGTATCCTTGCCGAGCGCCGCTGCAAGGCGCTGCCAGCGCGTCTGCGTGGTGGCGTCGATCTGGTTGCTTGCGGTTTCGACGCGGCAGCCGCCGCGCTCCATGTGCGGATCTTCCACGATGCGCCAGGAAGCAGTGCTGATTTCATCGCCCATCGTCTTTGCGACAATCGCGGCGTCTTCCGGATGCAGATAGAGCAGGGCGGGTTGCTGCAACGTCGGCAAATAATGAATTGCTTCGCGCACCAGCGGCACTATCAATTCCGGTCGCACCTTGAGCGCTGTCTTCAGCATGGCTTTCGCCAAGTCGAGCGAGAGATCCAGCATGTCGCTCGCGATCAGTTCGTTGGCCTGCGCAACTTCGGTGCCGAACATGTCGGCAATGCTGCGCAGAATCTCGCGTTCCTGTTCCGCCAGCGCCCGGCCTTCCTTCAGCCCGGCGGCGCGACCTTCTTCGAGCCCGGCCGCATAGCCTTCGGCATGCGCCTGTTCGCGTGCCTGTTGCACCTGTCGCGTCTGTTCGGCCAGGGCGGCAGCAAGGCTGGCGGCATGCGCCGCTTCGTTTGCGGCGTTTTGCGGCATCGCCTTGCGAGAGAGGCTGGGGCGTTCTTCGCCCAGCGACATCATCTCCCAGCGCTGATACGCCGATTGCTGTTCTTTCGGAATCACGTTAGACATAAGCGTCCTCTGCCTTGCCGCCTAGCGAAATCTGGCCTTCGTCGGCCAGACGACGGACGATTTGCAGGATTTCCTTCTGATTGGCTTCGACCTCGGATAGACGTACCGGGCCCTTGGATTCGAGATCTTCGCGCATCATTTCGCCTGCACGCTGCGACATGTTCTTGAAGAACTTTTCGCGCAGTTCGGGCGCGGCACCTTTCAGCGCGATGATCAGCGATTCGGACTGCACTTCGCGCAGCAGCAGCTGAATGCCGCGATCCTCGATGTCCATGATGTTCTCGAACACGAACATTTCGTCCATGATCTTCTGCGCCATCTCGGTATCGTAGTTCTTCAGGTTGGCCAACACCGATGCTTCGTTCTCGCCGCTGAAGTAGTTCATGATCTCGGCCGCCGCACGGATGCCGCCCATCGGTTTTTTCTTCAGATTTTCATTGCCGGTCAGCAGCTTGGTCAGCACTTCGTTCAATTCACGCAACGCAGCCGGCTGCACGCCGTCCAGCGTAGCGATGCGCAGTACGCAGTCGTTGCGCAGGCGCTCGGTGAAATGCTCGAGCACTTCACAAGCATGGTCGCGTTCGAGGTGGACCAGAATGGTGGCAATGATCTGCGGATGTTCATTGCGCACCAGGTCGGCGACCGATTGCGCATCCATCCACTTCAAGCTTTCGATGCCGCTCGCATCGCGCACGCCGAGAATGCGGTTGATCAGCGAAGACGCCTTGTCGTCGCCCAGCGCCTTGGTCAGCACGTCGCGGATGTAGTCGTCGGAATCGAGGCCGAGCGAAGTATTCTGCTCGGTTTCGCCGCGGAATTCGGACAACACCTGTTCCAGTTCTTCGCTCTGTACGGCCTTCATGGTCGACATCGCGGCACCGATCTTTTGCACTTCGCGCGGGCCCAGAAAGCGCATGACTTCGGCGGCCTCGTCGGCGCCGAGCGCCAGCATCAGCACAGCGCTTTTATGAATGCCGTTATCAGTCATTTCCCACCCACGATTTCACGATGTTGGCGACCATTTTCGGATCCTTGCGCGCCAGATCCTTGGCCGCTTCAAGATTCTGCTTGTAGGTTGGCATCTGCACGCCCATCGGCTCTACTTCCCGATCCTGTGCCAGCGCCGCCTTTCCGCCCATCGTTTCGTCGGCCAGTGCAGGCGCGGACGGCGTGGCGATGCGCGTCAACAGCGGCTTGAGCATCTTCTTGTACAGAATCAGCAGCACGATGCCGATGCCAAGATATTTCAGTGCCTGGATGCCCATATCGATCATTTCAGGACGTTCCCAAAGCGGCGGCTTGGGTGGCGCCTCGGCGTTCGCATCAGCGAATGGGCTGTTGACCACGTTCAGCGTATCGCCGCGATCCTTGTTATAGCCCATCGCTTCCTTGACGAGATCGCTGATCTGCGCTTTCTCGGCATCGCTCAACGGACGGAAGCTGGCTTTGCCATCCTTGCCGACCACGCGCTTGTAGTTGACGACGACTGCGACCGACAGACGTTTCAGGCCGCCCATCGGCTGTTGCACGTAACGCACTGTCTTGTCGACTTCGTAATTGGTGGTGGCATCGCGTTGCGTCACGGCGGGTTGCGCAGCACCGCCGGTAGCACCTTGCGTTGCACCTGGCGCCGCGGGATTGGCCGGATTTGCCGCATTCGGGGCGCCATTGACGGCGGCCGATGTCTGGGTCAGCGGCGCGGTGGCGTTCGGCGCCGGCTGGTTGGTCAGCGCACCGGGTACGCCGGAGGCATTGCCGCCGTTGCCATTGATCGATTCGCTGGTTTGCTGGCTGCGAACGGCGGCGCTGTTGGCACCCTGGTTCGGTTTGTAAATTTCTGCAGCTTGTTCACTGGTCGAAAAGTCCACGTCCGCCGTTGCTTCGGCGCGCACGTTGTTTTGCCCGACGATGGGCGCGATGATCGATTCGACGCGGCGCGCGATGCTTTGCTGCAGTTCCTGCACATACTTGAGTTGCGAAGGATCGAGTGTGTTGCCGCCCAGCTTGTTGCTGTCGTCGGAGAGCAGATTGCCGGCCTGATCGACGATGGTCACGTTTTTCGGCTGCAGATCAGGCACGCTACTGGCCACCAGATGCACGATCGCGCTGACCTGGCCCTTGTCCAGCGAGCGGCCGGGATAGAGTGTCAGCACGACGGAGGCAGTCGGTTTCTGCTGGTCGCGAACAAAGACGGACGATTTCGGGATGGCCAGATGAATGCGTGCTGACTGCACGGCGCCGATGCTCTGTACGGAGCGTGCAAGTTCGCCCTCCAGCGCGCGCTGAAAGTTGACCTGCTCAAGGAACTGCGAAATACCGAGTTTCTGGTTTTCCATCAGCTCGAAGCCGACGTTGCCGCCCTTGGGCAGACCTTCAGCAGCCAGCTTCAGACGCATTTCGTGCACCTTGTCGGCCGGTACCAGGATGGCGTTACCGCCGTCGGCAAACTGGTAGGGAACGTTCGCCGCTTGCAAGGACGACACGATGGCACCGCCGTCGCGATCCGAGAAATTGGAGAAAAGTACCTTGTACTCGGGCTTTTGTCCCCACAGAACAAGGCCGATCATGACGGCAATGACTGCTGCGGCGCCGAGCATCATGGCGATGCGGCGGCCATTCGGCGAACGCGCCATATTGAGGAAATTGGCCGGTCCGGAGCCGCCTTCCGGCGCGCCCGGCGTCAGGTTGTTTTCGCCCGCGACGACTACTGCCATGATGCGACTCCCTGGTTGCCAAAATCGGATGAGATGATTGCCTGTTCCATCGTGTGCTCGCTATTCGAACTTCTTCGGTAGCATGCATTGTCCAGCCGGCGGCGAATTTCAATTCCCCGAATAGAACAATATTTCTGCGGCTAATCAGAGCGCTCGGTGCGCCGTCTTGCAGGTAAGGTGTCGCTGTAGCGGTAAAGGTGGGTCACGGTATGTTTCCGAAAACCATTATAGCCGCGCTTGCAATGACGGAGAGCACAATGAAGGTAGGCGGAATTGATTCGCAGGCGATTGAAGCGATGGTGGCGCAGCTGAAGGCTGCAGCGGCGCGCGCGCAACCCGGCATCAATCCGGTCGAAACGCCTGCGGCCGGGGCGCAGCCGGCGAGCAAGGTCGATTTTTCGGCAGCGCTGAAGTCTTCGCTGGACAGTGTGGCGGCAGCGCAAAATCAGGCCGATCAGCTGAGCCAGCGCTTCACGGTGGGCGACGACAAGGTCAATCTGTCGGATGTGATGATCTCGATGCAGAAGGCGAATATTTCATTCCAGGCAACGGTGCAGGTGCGTAACAAACTGGTATCCGCGTATCAGGAAATGATGAACATGCAGGTGTGATGCACACGCATGGCAGTCGCCGCTTCCGCTTCTCTTTTTCGGCGAACCCTGGGTTCGTCGTGTCTCTTTTTAAGCGCCTAACGAAACGATAGATCAGCGTATGCCGGTTGTGCGGGCGTTATGCTCGCGCTCCAGCTTGGTGATGTATTTCTGCACGGCCGCCAGGACCATGTTGGACGGATCGATGAACTGACAGCCGAGGCGACGGATGGTCCTGCCATTGGTCAGTGTCAGTTCCAGCACATTGCGAATCTGCAGCGATAGGGTGATTGTCCCGCCCGGCAGATCGATTCGGCAATTTTCGTAGATGCGACCGAACGTTGCATCGATTAGCTTTTTTTCATCCACGATCGATATGCCGCCGCCGCTGATGTTGTGCAGCGTCGTCGTCACCTGGATCAAATCGTTTTCCGTCCTGACAGGGACCGTGCAGATGACCGGCGTGGTCAGCGGAGTCGGTACGCGGTAAAACTCGCGGCGCTGCAGACGGACCAGGCTGTCAGGCAGCGGAATCACAAAAGCAGGAAGGTTGTCGTAGGTGATGCTGTCGATTTCCGGCGCATCAAACAGAATGCGGATGCTGTCGAGGACCGTCTCGAACGACAAGGTTTCGCTTTCCAGTACGCGATGGTTCATCGTCGCGGTCGGCGCACAGTCCAGCATGACCGTATTGTCCCTGTCGTCGACATCCAGGATGGAAGTGACAACGGTATCCGCGCCGTTATTGATCACCATTCTGACCAACTGATTGCGTTCGCCGATCGCGCGCAGCAAAGAAATGATTTCCCTGCGCGAGCGCACCCGAAAGGCTTCCAAATCTTCTTTTTCGTAATCGCTGGCCAGAGTCATTGTCGGGTTTTCATTGAAACGGGATAACGCGGACGTCGCAACATGCTGCGTCGAGTTGCAACCCAGCATCATACCTCGGCCTCGCCCCGTTGGGCAGCCTCGACGCGATATAACCACGCTAAAAGTTCGGCTACCGCGCGATAGAGCGTCGGCGGAATGTGATCGTCGAGGTCGACCTGCATCAGCAGTGAGACCAGTTCCTTCGATTCATGCACGGCGACGCCGTGTTCGCGCGCTTTTTCGATGATCTGCTCGGCGATCAGGCCACGCCCTTTCGCCACCACGCGTGGCGCCGCATCGCCGCCGTGATAGGCGAGGGCGACGGCGCTCGGCGGCGGTTTCAGCTTATCCATCGTGGCTGACCTGCAGCGCGTCCAGCTTCGAGCCGGCCGCTTCCAATGCCTGTGCCAGCAAGCCGCCATGTGAGCGAAGCGTGGCGGCGCTTTCTTCGCTGGCGGTCTGTACCTGTACGCGGACGTGTTCTCCGGCCAAACTGATCGTCGCGGACACCGTCCCAAGCAAAGGCAGCGAAAAGCGCACCGTGCTTTGCCATGTTCGCGCCTCGTCGCCCTGTGAAGTATCCTGGCCGCGGCGCGGCGTATCGTCCGAAATTTCCCACTCGAAAGGCTGACCGGGAAAGAGTTCGCCGTGCCAGACGATGCGGCGCTGTTCCAGCGCGTCAAGCTGCAGGCTGAGCAGTTTCGCGCCTTCGGTGGTGAGTGTAGCGTCCTGGCGCATTGGCGCTGCGCTGCCGCTGTCCGCGTCCAGAAAGCTCAGCTTGTGTTCCGGCACAGCGTTCGACAATGGCTGTTTGCCTTCTGCCCACTGCCTGACGTTGTTCAGCAGCTGATCGAGCTCGGCAGTCTGCATTGCAAGGTGTGGGGAAGAGGGCTGCGATGGCGCGCCGGGTGCGGGCGTTGGCGACTGGGCCGGCGGCGAATTGAGCAACTTGACTGGCGGTTCGTTCAACAGTTCCACCATGGGACGCGTCCCGTTCGCCCATTGGGCCACGTGCGATTCGTAAAACAATCCGCTGAAGCTGAGCGCCTGTCGCAAGGCCGTGGCTATCTGCGCGGCCGGCACATCGGGGTGGGCGAGCAGCGGCGTCTTGCCGACCAGCGCAGCAGGCGGCGCTCCGTCTTCCTGCGCCAGTTGCAGCAGATTGGTCAGCAGACGCCCGGCCGGACTAAGCGAGGTGGTGGAGGTATCGCTCGGTTTTCCGAGCAGGAATGTGGCGCGCGGTTCGGTGGCGAGCAGCGTAAGGTCCAGGATATCGCCAGTCTGGGTGCCAGGCGGGAGCTTCATGCCGGCGACCGCATCGTCGATCTGAACCAGATAAGTACCGTCTGCCAGACGCGAGAGCACCTGCGCCTGGAATTCCTTGCCGAGCGCGAGCTGGCTCAGGCGCGCCAGTGCTTCCTGTTTGGCATCGCCAAGCGAGGCAGCCGGCTCGGCGGCCTCGACCAGGATGACGGGCCGGGCACCTGTGATGTCGGCCCGCTGCAGCATCTAGCTTATCTCGCGTGGGCGCCGTATGCCTGGTTCAGCTTGCGTTCGGTGCCGGTGCTGTTGATCAGCTTGGACAGATGCGCCATCCAGGGTTCGGTCAGGTTGCGAATTTCGCGGTCGTCGGCCAGGATCTTGTGGATGATCTGCACCTTGCGCTCGCGCAGTTCGCCCGATAATTGGGGCGGTTCGCCGTTCCTGAGAATCGTGACCTGATCGGTGCAGCGGTTCTCCAGGACGATCAAACGATCCCAGTCGCCGCGGCGGGCGGCTGCCAGCATCTGATCGGTGATCGTTGCGACGTTTTCGTACACCTCGATTACATCTTGTTCATTCATCATTGATCAGGCTTTCATCAAACGTGGCATGGCGGAAGCGGCGGCCTCTTCGGCATACGCATCCACTACTGGTTCTTTGGCAGCTTGTGCCGAGGGCGAGATCTGGTCCCATGCGGTCTTGATTTCGCCCAGCAAATTTTGCACTTCTTCGATGATCTCCGGCTGGTTGTTCATGTTGGCAACCAGCAGGCGGTTGCTCATGTAGCCATAGAGCGCATCGAGGTTCATCGCGATTTCGCCGCCGACGGATTTGTCGAGGCTGGCACGCAAGCCGTTCTCGATGATCATGATGGCGCTGGACATCGCCTTGCCTTTTTCGGCGACATTGCCGTTCTTCATGTGCTGCAAGCCGTTGGCCAGGGCTACCTGGGCACCTTCGAACAGCATCACGATCAGCTGATGCGGATCGGCTGCAACGACGCCGGTCTCTACACCGACTCTTGCGTATGCGTTGGCGCCACTTTTCATAGTTCCAAACATGGATGCTCCTCTTTATTTGCTGCTTGAGCTGGAGTTGGCGGCGATTTGCGCTAACTGCTGCGTCAGGTAACTTTGCGTTGACTGCAGATTCGAGATCGTCACGTCGAGCGCGGTGAATTGTGCGCGGTAATTCTTTTCGATCGTTGCCAGGCGGTCGTTCAAGGCAGTTCTCTGGTCGTCGATCGATTTGATGCTGCTGTTGATGCTGTCCGTATAAGTGGAGATCAGACCGTTACTGCCGATGAAGGTATCCATCAGCTTGTTCAAGCGGTCTGCATATCCTTGCGAAAAATCGATGCGTCCTCGGCTGCCAAGCGAACCGCCGGTGATTTCGATCTTCAGGCCGGCAGCATCGGTGTTCGAGCCGGCGCTCAGGATCTGGCCCGAACCGGTGGCGGCAACGCCACCGATGGTACCCGCCACGTCCACGCCGTCGGCGCCGGAAGTCACGCTGCCGAATACGGTCGAAGCGGAAGTGCCGGTACTCGATGAAACCGAAATTTTCGATACAGAACCGTAGCGGTTGGAAGTCAGCTTCAGCGAACCGTTGCTGTCGATACTGGCAGATACCGATGCGCCGGCACTCGTCATTTCTGACGAACCGTTGATTGCCGATTGCAGCATCGAAGCGAATTGCGCCGCGGTATAGGTGCCGGCGGTCAGTTCAACGTTGGCGCTGATACCGTCGACCTTCACGTCGAAGGTGGTGTCGGCGGCGATCGTGATCGGACCGGAATTCAGATTGACGTCGCCCAGCATGCTGGCTTGCGTCGCCAGCTGTGTGATGTTGACGTCGTAGCTGCCGGCTTTGGTCGCCGTGGTCGAACTGGTGAAATTGATCAGGCTGTCGGTCGGCTTGCCGACGGTCGCAAACAGGCCGGCGATGTCGTCGGGATTCGTGCCCAGCACTTTTTCGAGCTTGGTCGTATCGACCGTCATGGTGCCGGTCTTGTCGAACCCGACGCCGATTTGCGACAGGCTGATATTGCTGTTGCTCAGACCCGCCAGCGAAGCGAACAAGGTGTTGCGCACCTGATTCTGAATGGTCTGCACGGAAGACTCGCCGAACAGCGCGGCGCCTTGCCCGGCCTGGCCGGCAGTGGTCGAAGGCGTATAGGCGGTCAGCTGGTTCAGCGCCGTGTTCAGATCATTGTAGGCTTTGACAAAATTCTTGACGGCTGTTTCAGTTGCGCTGGTATCGCGCGCAATCTGCACGTTGGTCGAACCCGTGGTGCTGACGTTGAGCGTGACCCCCTGGATGGCTTCGCCGACGGTATTCGTCGCGCTGGTGATTGCAATGCCGTTGACGCTCAGCTTGGTGTTCTGTGCCGCGCTGCTTTGCGTCATGTTCTGCGTGCCGGTCGGATCGTATGCCAGCAAATTTTGCAAGGCGGTATCACCGGCAACCGTGATCTTCATGCTCGATTTTTCGCCGGTTTCGTTCGAAGTAAACACGAGATGGTCCGGCGTGCCGCTACCGTCGGAAATCAGCGTGGCGGTCACACCGATGTCCGCAGCGTTGATCGCATCGCGTATGCCTTGCAGCGAATTGTTGGAACTGTCGATCGTTACCGTACCGGTGGCTTGATCGGCATCCTGTGTAAACGTGGCGCCGGTATAGACGCCATTGCTCAGCGAACCGCCGGTGATCTGGCCGAACTGGAATGAAATTGTGGTTGCTGCGCCGCTGCCAATTGTCGCGGTACGGCTCGTCTGACCTGCAGTCATTACCGTCTGCGCTTGCGCAAGCTGCGTGACGTTGATCTGGTAGCTGCCGGATACGGCCTTGGTACTGGCGGTAGCGCTCAACACGTCGTCATCGCTGACGGTCGTCTTCAACGCCTGATAGGTGGAGGCTTGGCCGAGCGAGGCCATGCTGCTCTGGAAGGAATTCAGTGCGCTGGTCAGCGAGCCGTAACCGGTCAATTTCGCCTGATAGCTGGCTTCCTTCGTTGCCAAGGTGGTAAGAGGCTGGCTTTCGGCGGCCATGAGTTTCGACACAAGGTCATCGACGGGAAGGCCCGAACCGATGCCAGGTGACGAGATGGAACCAACGGATGAGGTAGCCACGTATTTCTCCTGCTAGGAAAGACCACACTATAAAAGGATGACGAGAGTAGCAAGCCGTCAGTAAGAGGTGGATTTCCCTCTTAATTCAGCCCGATCATGCCTTTTGTCTGATCAGCAAGCCCTGGAGCTTGTCCAGCGCCTTGGAAATTTCAAGCGTTTCTTCGTTGGGAATCTGGCGGATGACTTCTTTCGTCTGCCTGTCGATCACCTTCACCACGGTGGCCTTGGTGTCGGCATCGACGGTAAATTCCAGTCCCGACGACATTGATTCCAGCGCCTTGTTGATATTGCGCATGGCCTCGGTGAGCTGCGCCTGCGAGGGCTGCTGCACTGCATTGGTCCCCATGACTGGAGCAGCTTTCGCGGTGGTCACCGCTGGGCTGGCGGGTGCCGGAGTGCCTTGTTCGAGCCAAGGGCCGGATTTGACGCTGTTGACTTGTCCGATGTCCATCATCTAACTCCCCATTACGACAAATCCCCGGCTACCGAAACTGTAGCCGGGGATCTGTTTCATTGCAGACTAGCCGCTGGATTAGCTGCGCAGCAAGGTCAGGACATTGTTAGGCAGCTGGTTCGCTTGCGCCAACATTGCCGTACCTGCTTGTTGCAGAATCTGCGCACGGGTCATGTTTGCCGTTTCTGCCGCGAAGTCGGTATCCAGGACGCGGCTGCGGGCTGCGCTCAGGTTTTCGCTGGTGGTGCTCAGCGAAGAGACGACTTGCGTGAAGCGGTTTTGCAGTGCACCCAGAGAAGCGCGCGACGAGCTGATGTTCGACAGTGCGGAGTCGATGATCTGCAGTGCGTCGTTTGCACCGGTCGGGATGCCGTTGGTCAGCGTCGTGATGTCGATCGAAGCGACGGAGGACAACTGGCTGCTCAGGGAACCGGCGCCGGCAGAGGTGATACCTGCTGCAGTCGTGGTGACCGTGAAGGACGACGGTGCGTTGAAGACCAGCTTGCCACCGACGGTTGCTGCATCGCCAGCGTTGGTTGCTGCCGTCAAGGTCACTGCGGTACCGGTACCGCCGTCGGCCGTGCCTGCACCAGTCAGTTTGATACCGGTCGTCGTACCCATGTTGACGATACCGATGTCATAGCCTTGTGCTTGCGTCAGCGTGATCTTGCCAGTGCTGTTGTCGGCAATTGCGGTGATGCCGGTCGAACCTGCCTGGTCGTTGATCGCCTTAGTGATGGAGCCCAGATCGCTCGAGGAGCTGACGGTGGCGCTGATCGAGATCGGGTTGGCTGCACCGCTCGAAGTCGGAGCGCCTTGCAGTTTCAGCGATACGGTACCGTATGCGCCGAGGGTCGACAGGTCCAGGGTTGCGGTCGTGGTGGCCGAAGCGGTCACGCCGGTTGCACCCGAAGCTGCGTTCACCTTATCGGCGATCGACTTGGCCGATGCGCCGGCTGCGATGGTCAGGGCGCCGCTGGTTGCGCCGTTGCCTTGCACCGTCAGGGTGTTGGCAGCAACGTTGTTGGCCGGGATGGTGCCGGTAGCGGTACCCGCGACAGCATTGATCATCGTGCCGCCGGTGTTCTTCGCCAGGGCATTATTGCCGATGGCCGAAGCTTGCGCGCTGTTGATCGAGAAATTGATCGTTTGGTTGGCGTTGGCGCCGACCTGGAATTGCGCGTTGGTCAGCGAGCCGTCCAGAATGTTCTGACCGTTGAACTGCGTGGTGTTAGCGACGCGGTTCACTTCCTGTTGCAGCTGACCGACTTCTTCCTGCAGCGAAGCGCGGTCCGAAGCGGAGTTCGTGCCGTTGGCCGATTGCACTGCCAGGGTACGCATACGTTGCAGCAAATCCGTCATGGTGGACAGGCCGCCTTCAGCGGTTTGCGCCAGCGAGATACCGTCGTTTGCGTTACGTGCAGCTTGATCCAGGCCGTTGATCTGGCTGGTCATGCGGTCGGAAATTGCCAGACCTGCTGCGTCGTCCTTGGCGCTGTTGATGCGCAGGCCGGAAGACAGACGCTGGATCGAGGTTGCCAGCGAAGATTGAGACATCGTCAGATTGCGTTGTGCATTCAGCGACGAGGTATTGGTATTAATGACCATTGCCATTTTGATTCTCCTGTTGTGTCCGAAGGAACTCTGACTGAAGCACTTCTGACGTCGTTGTTGAGGCGTTTCCGACGCCGTTGAAGCTTTTATCGGACGTTCCCGAAAAAAGTTTAGTCCTGAGGGGAAACTAAATTTTTTTCGGCCCCGCCGATCCCGGCCAGATAGCTCCTTTGTCGGTTGCCTTTCGGAAAATCTTTATGGTTTTCGGGCTTAATTTATGAAGAAATAAAAATCGATTGAACCCTTAACTTTTCCGCAAAACTGCCGATTGGGCCGGTCGGCTATGAGCAAATTGGAAAGTGTTTTACGGGGCAAATCTTATTTGCGGCGCGCAAAAAAATCGGAGCGCAAAGCTCCGATTCGATGGAAGCAGGAAAAGTCAGGCAGCGATGACGCGGTTCTTGCCGGTCTTTTTGGCCTGATAGAGCGCAGTATCCGCCCGCTTGATCAGCGACGCCTGCTCTTCGCCTTCCGCACGCAGTGCCACGCCGGCGCTGAAAGTCATTAAGAGGCGAGTGTGGTTGTGCATGAAAATCTGCTTGGTCAACTCGCGCTGCACGCGTGTAATGGTTTGCACCGCCTCGTCCTTGCCCGTATCCGGCAGCACGATCAGGAATTCTTCGCCGCCAAAACGGGCGATCACGTCCATCACGCGAAGCGTGTCCTTGATCACCCGTACCAGATGGATCAGCGCTTCGTCTCCAGTGGTGTGGCCGTATTGATCGTTGATTTTCTTGAAATCGTCCAAATCCAGCATGGCGATACACAAAGGCGAATGTCGGCGGTCGGCGCGTGCCATTTCGCGTTCCAGCACGTCCTCCAGGCCGCGGCGGTTCAGACTGCCGGTCAACTGATCTTCCCGCACCAGTTCGCTCATCTGTTCCAGCTTCGCTTCCAGGTTATGGATGCGCGCTTCCGCTTCTTCGACATTCTTGCGAGCGGCGAGAATGGCGTCGCGGGAGCGCAGCGCTTCGCTTTGCGCGATGCGCGTTTCCTTGATGACTTCCTCCAGAATCCTATTCAGCTTGCCGGCATCCTTGGCTTCGGCGATTTGCTTGGAATAGAGATCGATTTTCTTTTGATAGTTGTCGGTCGTCGCCGCGATCTCACCGAGATTTTCAATGAAGGTCATCATCATGTTCTTGACTGTAACTTTGGCTTCGACCAGGCTGCTCTTCAGGGTACCCTGCTTGTAGATCACTTCCTTCAGGCTGCGCATCACTTCGCGCAGCGCAATGTCGTTGATCGGCCCTTCCAGCAAATTGCGGACTGCTTCGACCTGGCCGCGTATCCATGCGTCTTCATCGAGCAGGTTGGAAACGTTTTCGAGTAAGAGCCTGAACAGGCGCAGCAGCAATTCATGCTGTTCCGCCAGATCGCCGCTCTTCAACTCGATCTTGAAGCACAGTTGTTTGAGACGGGCTGAAATGTCGTTCAGGGCCTGTTCGTCCTGTGCGTCCTTGATGGCACGCGCCATCGCCTCGGCTTCTTCGGCCAGCTCCGGCACGTTATGCAGCAAGGAAGCGACGGCCAGCGTCAGCGTGCGGGTCAGCAGATCACGCAGCATGCGGGCCTGGTTGTCTTCGACGGGCGCTAGTGCAATCGACGAGGACGCGGGTGCCGGCGCTGGGGGCGTGCGTCGCGCCAGCTGCGCCTGATAATGGTCGACCAATTGCGTCAGGCCTCTCGCATAGTCACGCCAGTAGCGCGTGTTCGCGGCGTTCTGCAGACTCTTGCCGATGCTTTCCACGCCGTCCGAGCTTTTCATCAGCGTATCGGCAAATTCAGCCAGCACTTTCTCCGGAGCCGGTTCAGCAGCGTAGCCAGCAATCTCGTCATAAATATCGCGATAGGCGTCAGGCGTCGGTGCAATGCGACGAACCGCGAGCTGACGAAACGCCTCTCGAGCGATTTCTGCGGGATTGGCCGGTTTTTCTGATTTGTCTGACATGAGGGGCTGGATGGAATGCCGGATACTGACTTGATCGTATTACTTTCCCGCCAAGGCCGATTGGGGAATTAGCAAGGCAAATGATCGCCTGTTTGCCCTTTCAACAAACTTAAGAACGCGGCAAGGCCTGCGCGGCGGACGAACTTAGTCGCCGACCAGTCGATTCTTGATGGCGTAGTGCGTCAGTTCGGCGTTGTGCCGCAGCTTCATTTTTTGCAGCAGCCGGGAGCGATACATGCTGATGGTTTTGACCGACAATGCCAGTTCTTCCGCGATGTCGCTGACGGTTTTGCCGGAGGCGATCATGGTCAGCGTTTGGTATTCGCGGTCGGACAGCGTTTCGTGCAGCGGCGTTTCGTGGTCGTCGCTGATCTGGTTAGCCAGTTCCTGTGCCAGAGCCGCACTGATGTATTTGCGGCCGCCGGCGACCTGACGGATGGCGTTGACCAGTTCTGCGGGCGCACTTTGCTTGTTCAGATAGCCTGCGGCACCGGCCTTCAGCGAGCGGATCGCATATTGGTCTTCGCGGTGCATGGATAGCATCAGCACGGCTGTTTTCGGTGCTTCCTTGCGGACCTGCTTCAACACTTCGATGCCGCTGCGGTCCGGCATCGAGATATCGAGCAGCAGCACGTCACATTTCCCTTCGCGCACCAGCTTGACGGCTTCGCTGCCGTTTTCCGCATGGCCGGCCACAACGATGTCCTTCGTGTCTGCAAGGATCTGTTTCAGCCCCTCCCGCACGATCGCGTGATCATCCGCGATCAGGACCTTGATTACTTTCTTCGTTGTCATTTTGCTGTCCGAAATCCGTTTGATGCCGGGGCCGCAGCCCATATGTGCCGTATGTAAACCGGAATTATGCTCCTAACCGCTCTGGACTTCATCAGAGCGGTACCTTGATTGCCACAATGGTGCCGCCCTTGGGCGCGGCCGTTACCGACAGGCTGCCGCCCATCGCAATCGAACGTTCTACCATGCCGCGTATGCCGAAAGATTTCGGTTTGGCGCGATCGGCAGCGTTGATGCCGATGCCGTTGTCCATCACTTCCAGTCGGACGTAACGGGAAGCGCGTGTCAGCTTGACCTCGACCTGGCTCGCCTTGGCATGCTTGGCGATGTTGGTCAGCGCTTCCTGAAAGATGCGGAACAGCGCGGTCGCATGATCGAGATCGAGTTCGATTTCGGGCTTGTTTGAGGATACGTGGCAGGGGATGCCGAGCTGCTTCTCGAATTCCTTGGCCTGCCAGTCGATCGCCGCCACCAGGCCGAAATCGAGAATGCCCGGTCGCAGGTCGCCAGCGATCCGGTGCACGGTCTCGATAGTGCGATCGACCAGCAATTCGACGTAATCGGCCTTTTCCTTCAGCGAAGGATCGTCCTGCGGCATGCGCCGTGTCAGCAGCGCCAGCGCCATCTTGATCGCGGTCAGGTTGCCGCCGAGGTCGTCATGGATCTCACGCGCAATGTGGGTGCGCTCCTTTTCCTTGACCGTTTCGATGTGGGCCGAGAGTTCGGCCAGTTGCGCGCGCGAGCGGATGATTTCTTCCTGCTCCAGCTTGCTGGCCGTGATGTTCGTCATGATGCCTTCCCATTGCACGCTGCCTTCAGGCAGCGCACGTGGCGTCGCGCGCAGATTGATCCACTTGACGTCGTTCCACTTCTCGATCCAGATGCGGCCTTCCCAGTTCCAGTTCGTCATCGTCTGCGTCGACGCCTGCATCGAGCTCAAATAGGAAGGGCGGTCTTCCGGCAAGATCAATTGCTGGAAAAGATCGGGGCGTTCCTGCAATTCGGCAGCCGGCAAGCCAAGCAGGGCTTCGCAGCCATCGCTCAAATAGGGGAAGGAGTAGCCGCCGTCCTGGTGCAACTGGAATTGATACACCAGCCCCGGAGTATTCGAAACCATCGCGTTCAGGCGCGAATCACGGGCACGCAATGCCTTGTCCGACTCGTCGCGCGAGCTGACGTCATTGCCGATCGCGATGACGACCGGGCCGCTGGATGCGGGCAGAAAAAACAGCCGGAACTCGATCGGATAGCAACTGCCGTCCTTGCGCAAGTGAATCGTGTTCCATTGCATGCTTGCTTGACGGCCGCGGCACAGTGCGCGCATCGATTGCATGCTTTGCGCATCGGCTTGCGATGATGCCAACGCGGTGAAATTCATGCCTGCCAGTTCGTCGGCACTGTATTGCAGATTGGCCAGCGCCGCCGGATTGGCGTAGCGGAAGCGTAGCGTTTCGCAGTCGAGCACGTAAATCTCGCTGGACGATCCTTGCAGGATGACCGGCAACCATTCTGCGGCGATGGTATCGATGATCAGTTCCTCGTGCGATATAGGGAAAATGCGGGAGAAGCTTCAAGCGCGTTCGATTGCCGCGTATTGTGGCGCAACCAGAAAATCACGCAAGCGCATGATGCGAAATGCAACACCGAAACAGGAGCGAAGCGAGGAAGGTGGGAGGCAAAATGAAAACGGGTCAGTGCTTGTGACACTGACCCGTTATGTATGGTGCGGCTGGCAGGAATCGAACCCACGACCCCTTGGTTCGTAGCCAAGTACTCTATCCAGCTGAGCTACAGCCGCGAAAGACAAAATTATAGCAGCGAATATTTTGTATTGGAAGCTAAAAATGCATTTATTTGTTCACGCGTACTGCTCGCCAGTCTCTCCGCTGCCTCGCTCTTGCACGACGGCTGTCTACTCAACACGGTAGCGGGAAATGTCGACCGCGGTCGGATATCAGGCTTTTTCGTTTTCGCCGGGAACGCAATGCGTCGCATATGCCCATAGCGCCACGCCGGCCAATACCAAAGCCGCTGCAGTCACAAAGCCGGAAACATCTTCGGGAATCCACCAGGCGGGGAATACGACGTCGAATCTTGCAAGCGTGTCGGGTGCTGCCGATTTACGCAGAACACCGAACAGAAGAGCGGCCCAGCCGCACCAGGCCGTGATGCGGCCCGTATGCGCTGCATGGTTCGGGCGCCAGGCGCAGATGCGTGCCAGATGGCGGTGGATCAAATCGTTCTCCAGTGATGATCGGCAGCGGGAGATTAACGATTGCTTGCACGAGCGGCAATCCCATGATCGTGGGACCGCAGCATCTACAACGCGAATTTGCGGGGAGATGCGACCAGGCGGGTGGCTTCTTCGGCCGTCAGCGGCGCAGAAAAGAAATAGCCTTGACCGATATGGCAGCCGATCTTGCGCAGTTCTTCGATGTGCTCGGAAGTTTCCACGCCTTCGGCGATGGTTTCGAGGTTGAGTGCCTGCGCTAGCGCCATGATCAGTCGGATGATTTGCATGTCGTTCTTGTCGGTACCCAGGCCGTGGACAAAAGTCTTGTCGATTTTCAGGATATCGATTGGCAGCTTCTGCAGATAGGCAAGCGAGGAATAGCCGGTGCCGAAGTCGTCCAGCGCAAGACAGAGTCCCAGCTTTTTCAGCATTGCGAGATTCTCGATCGTCTGCAGCGGATTGGCCATCGCAGAGGTTTCCGTCAGTTCGAGTTCCAAGGTCTGCGGAATGACACCGCTGGAATCGAGGATGCGGCGCACCTCGGGCAGGAAGGACGCCTGCAGCAGCTGTCGCATCGAGACGTTGACCGCTACGCTGATGTGGCCGATGCCGGCGTAGGTCGACTGCCACTGCGCCAACTGGCGGCATGCCTGTTCCATCGCCCACATGCCGATCGGTACGACCAGTCCAGATGTTTCTGCAATTGGAATGAATTCGTTCGGTGACACCAATCCGTATTCGGGACTGTTCCAGCGCAGCAGCAGTTCGAAGCCCTTCAGCGTGCCGTCGGCCAGCATGATCTTCGGCTGATAGGCAACGCTGAATTCATTGCGTTCGAGCGCGAAGCGCAGCGCGACGTCCATGCGTGCCTGGCGTGTCGACTGGCTTTGCAGCGCCGCATCGTAGATCGCAGCGCGGTTGCGGCCACGTTCCTTGGCCTGGTACATCGCCGCATCCGCGTCCTGAATCAATTCTGCGGGGGTGCGATGGTCGGAACTGAGCTGGGCAATGCCGATGCTGGTCTGCAGTTTCACCACGACGTCATTGAAGACCAGCGGCTGCGATACAGCATACATGATGGCGTCCGCCTTGACGGTCGCTTCAGCCAGCGAGGCATTGGTCAGCACCACGAATTCGTTGCCGCCGAAACGCGCGACAAAATCGTCCGGCGCTACGGCAGCGACGATACGACGGGCCGTTTCGACCAGGCATTTGTCGCCGAAGTCGTGGCCATGCGTATCGTTGACGCTCTTGAAAAAATCAAGATCGCAGAAAAGCAGGGTCAGGCTCGCCTGACGTTGCCGGCTTTCCTCGATCGCAGTCGCCATTTTCTTCACCAGGAAGCGGCGGTTCGGCAGGCTGGTCAGCGAATCGTGCATCGTCTGGTATTCGATGCGGTTTTCGTAATGCTTGCGTTCCGTAACGTCGCGTGTGATGCCCAGCACGCCGATGATACGGCCTTGCGTATCGCGCAGCGGGTATTTGTCCGTGCGATACCAGCGGTCAAGATCGTTGCGCCAGAAACCTTTCAATTCGAGGTTCTGCAAGGGCGCGCCTGTATCGATGATGTGACGGTCTTGCGCCTCGATTTCGGCAGCCACTTCAAGCGCGCTGCGCTGGTCGCCTTCCTGTTCCCGGCTGGCGAGTAGTTCATACGCGGTCTTTCCGCGCAGTTCGTCTTCACTGGAGTAGCCGAACAGCTTCTGAAAGCTCAAGTTGCTGATGGTGTAGCGGCCCTCGGTATCCTTGGCGTAAATCATTGCGGGATTGAGATCGAGCACACTGCGCAGCAAGGCAGTTTCCTCCTGCAGTTTCAGCTCCGCGTCCTTGCGCAGCGTAATGTCCTCCAGGCTGAAGACGAGTCCATTGATTGCACTGTCGTGCAGCATGTTGTAACCGTGCGTTTCAAGCCACACCCAGTGCCCATCCTTGTGACGCGTGCGATGACGCGAAAAGATGGTGCTGTGCGGTGTATCGCGCAGGTAGCGCAGCTTGCGCTTGTGTTCTTCCTCGTCTTCCGGATGCAGGACGGGCTTGATGCCGTTGTCCACGACTTCTTCATAAGAATAGCCGATGACCTCCTGCAGCGCCGGATTGGCATACTTCATTTGGTAGCCGCTGTCGGTGATGATGAACACATGACGCGTTACGCGTGCGATCGCATTGAAGCGGCGTTCGTTGGTACGGGCACGATGAATTGCCGCACGGTTCACCATCAGAATGCGCGAGAGGAAAACGGCGAGGCCGCCAATGCACAGCGTGGCGAACAGATCGGGCAGCCAACCGCCAACGCGTACGTGCAAATGCGTGTTGAGCCAATAACCAATGAGCGCCACGATCGTGATCATCACGCCCGCGATCACACGCGGCAGCATCAGCGGATAGACGCCCGCCACTGCGATCAGCCAGGGAATCGGCAAGTTCGGCATCGACCTGTGCAGGGACAGCGTGACGATGCATACCGTGGCGACCACCATCTCGCCGAGCAGCGTTTTTTCTCCAAGCCCCATGTGGCGCGGCCACAGGCAGCGGACGAGCGAGACGAAGAACAGAATGATCAGGGCAGCAAGTGCGACCAGCCCCGATGAAGACAGCGTCAATTCGGTGGCGTACAGCAACAGCCCGATATGGAACAACAGCGTACCGAACAGCAGCAGGGAGACTACACGAAAGATTTCACTGCCGGTGACGACATCGAGTTGGCGAAAACGCAGCAGTCTCATCGTTCTGCAACAACCGGACGGACTTTGGCCGCAGCCAGTTTCGCTCGTTCGCGGGCGGTCTCGACATCAGCGGCGCCGGCCAGCGCCACGCCCATGCGGCGGCGGGCGAAAGATTCCGGCTTGCCGAACAGGCGGACGTCGGCGCCCGGTACCTGCAGTGCTTCCGCCACACCTTCGAATGCAATGACCTTGCCCTCGTGCTGGCCGTAGATCACGGCGGATGCAGCTGGCGTGCGCAGCGCGACATTCACCGGCAGGCCGAGGATGGCCTTGGCGTGCAACTCGAATTCGCTTTGTTCCTGGCTTGCCATGGTCACCATGCCGGTGTCATGCGGACGCGGGCTGACCTCCGAGAACCACACCATATCGCCTTTGACAAACAGTTCGACGCCAAACAGGCCCAGGCCGCCAAGATTGTCCGTCACGCGCTTGGCGATGTCGCGCGCCTTTTGCAGCGCGAGAGACGGCATCGGCTGCGGCTGCCAGGATTCGACGTAGTCGCCGCCGACCTGCACGTGGCCGATCGGCTCGCAAAAATGCGTCTGCACTGCGCCGCCGACGCCGAGTGCGCGCACGGTCAGCAAAGTGATCTCGTAATCGAAATCGACAAAACCTTCGACGATCACGCGGCCGGCGTCCACGCGTCCGCCACTGGCGGCGTGTTGCCAAGCGGCTTCGACGTCCTCCGGCCCATTCAACTTCGACTGTCCCTTGCCGGAGGACGACATGACCGGTTTCACCACGCACGGAAAGCCGACCGCCGTGCAGCCCGCTTTCAATTCCGCCAGGTTATCGGCGAAACGATAGGGGGACGTCGGCACATCGAGTTCTTCGGCTGCCAGTCGCCGGATGCCTTCGCGATCCATGGTCAGGCTGGTGGCGCGTGCGGTCGGCACGACATGCACGAGGCCGGCCTTTTCAAGTTCGACCAGCGTGCCGGTGGCAATTGCCTCGATTTCCGGCACGATGAGTTGCGGCTTTTCCTGATTGATCAGCTCGGCCAGTTGTACACCGTCCGTCATGTCGATCACATAGGCGCGATGTGCCACCTGGTGGCCCGGCGCATCAGCGTAACGATCGACTGCGATAACCTCCACACCAAGCCGTTGCAAGGCGATGATCACCTCCTTGCCGAGCTCTCCCGAGCCCAATAACATGATTTTGGTGGCGGAAGCCGACAGCGGTGTGCCGATACGGGGAGTGGAAAAACTTGATGTCATGGAACGTTGCGCCAGCGTAAACAGCAAAATATATTAGCAACAAGACAATATCAAATCCTGTGCCGTTTGGACAGAGTAAATTGCGGTCAAAAGCGCTCGCAGAAAGAAAAAAGGGCTGTCGCTCGCCGCCGACAGCCCAATGGACTTCCTGAGACTTGAAAACGTTTCGCGTGTCAGTCGTTGGCGTAGATGTCGTTGTCCTTCGTCTCTCGCACGAACAGCAGCCCGACGATGAAGGTCATCGCGGCAACCGCGATCGGATACCACAGGCCGTAATAGATATCGCCCTTATACGCCACCAGCGCGAACGCCGTCGTCGGCAGCAGGCCGCCAAACCAGCCGTTGCCGATGTGATAGGGCAACGACATCGAGGTATAGCGGATACGGGTCGGGAACATTTCCACCAGCATGGCGGCGATCGGGCCGTACACCATGGTGACGTACAGCACCAGGATGAACAGCAGCAACAGCGTCATCGGATAGTTGATCTGATCCGGATCGGCCTTGGTCGGATAGCCGTGTGCCTTGATCGCGTCGGTCAGTTCCTTGGTCAGCGCCTTGTCCTTCGCCGTTGCGTCTTCCTTCGACAGGCCGGCCGCGTCATACGACTGGATCACGGTGTCGCCCACCTTCACGCTCGCCACGGTGCCGGCCGGTGCGGCTTCATTGGAGTAGGCCACCGAAGCTGCGGCGAGCTTGGCTTTCACGATGTCGCAGGACGAGGTGAATTTCTTCGTGCCAGTCGGGTTGAACTGGAACTGGCAGGTCGCGGGATCGGCTGTCACGACCACCGGCGAATTTTTCAGTGCCGCTTCCAGTGCCGGGTTGGCATAGTGCGTCAGTGCGCTGAAGATCGGGAAGTAGGTCAGCGCGGCGATCAGGCAGCCACCCAGGATGATCGGCTTGCGACCGATGCGATCGGACAGGATGCCGAAGATCACGAAGAAGGGCGTTGCCAGCAGCAGCGAGGCGGCGATCAGCAGGTTGGCTGTTGCGCCGCTGACCTTCAGCGTCTGCGTCAGGTAGAACAGCGCGTAGAACTGGCCGGTGTACCAGACGACGGCCTGGCCGGCGGTCAGGCCGATCAGCGCCAGGATCACGATTTTCAGATTACGCCATTGGCCGAAGGATTCGGTCAGCGGCGCCTTCGAAGTCTTGCCTTCCGATTTCATTTTCATGAAGGCTGGAGATTCCGCCATCGACATCCGGATCCACACCGAAATAGCGAGCAGGAAGATCGACAGCAGGAAAGGAATGCGCCAGCCCCATTCGGCAAACGCGTCTTCGCCGACGGCAGTGCGGGTGCCGAGGATGATCAGCAGCGACATGAACAAGCCCATCGTCGCGGTGGTCTGGATCCAGGAGGTGAACATGCCGCGCTTGCCTTGCGGCGCGTGCTCGGCGACGTAAGTAGCGGCGCCGCCGTACTCGCCGCCCAGCGCCAAGCCCTGCAGGATGCGCAGGATGATCAGAATGATCGGCGCGGCAATGCCGATCGAGGCATAGCTCGGCAGCAGGCCGACGATGAAGGTCGACGAACCCATGATGACGATCGTGACCAGGAAGGTGTACTTGCGGCCGATCATGTCGCCCAGGCGGCCGAACACCAGCGCGCCGAAGGGGCGCACGATGAAGCCGGCAGCGAAAGCCAATAGTGCAAAGATGAAGGCAGTATTCGGATCGGTGCCGGCGAAGAACTGCTTCGCGATGATGGCCGCCAGCGAACCGTACAGGTAGAAGTCATACCACTCGAAGACGGTGCCCAGCGACGAGGCGAAAATGACTTTTCGTTCCTCCGCCGTGATACCGCGTGCATTAGATACGGTAGCCATGTCTCTCTCCTTGTTGTGTGTCTCTGCGCGAACGCCGCTGCGTTGCGCGTGCACCGGCAGTGTGCGACGCGAAACTTACGTGACACTTGCTGAATGCTTACGTGACCCTTACGTTTTCCGGCGTCGCCGACCCGCTGGAGAAAGAGTGGTGGCAGGGCGCTTGCCATACAATGGCGGCAGTTTCCTAAGACAGTTTTTTCGATGACTTCCACTTCCGCATCCGTTTTTCCCTTGCCCATTCCTTTTCTGCAGGAGCTCGGCGTCGAGTTCGTCCACATGGCCGGCGGCCAAGCCGAAGTCGCGCTGACGCTTGCACCGCGCCACCTGAACAGTTGGCAGGTCGCGCATGGCGGCGTCATCATGACGATGCTCGATACGGTGATGTCGATGGCAGGCCGCTCGCTCGACCCCAATATCCGCAGCGGCGTCACGATCGAAATGAAAACATCCTTTATGGAACCGGGAGGAACCGAAGGCGGCCGCATGGTCGCGAAAGGGCGCGTGCTGAAGAGCACTTCCTCACTGTGCTTTGCGGAAGCCGACGTGTGGAACGGTGAAAAGCTGGTGGCCAAGGCATCGGGCACCTTCAAGTTCATTCGCCGCACTGATGTCGCCAGAAAAATGGGGCACGAAGTCGAACGGGATGCACGGAGCGGCGATGATGCATGATTTTTCGCAAAAAGTTGCCGTCATTACCGGTGCGGGCAGCGGCTTCGGTCGCGAGTTTGCGCGCCTCGGTGCGCGGCTCGGCATGAAGCTGGTGCTGGCCGACGTGCAGCGTGACGCGCTCGATGCGGTACAGGCCGAAATGCAGGTGCAGGGTGCGCAATCGATTGCCGTTCAATGCGACGTCCGCAAGGCGGAACAGGTACAGGCGCTGGCAGATGCAGCGATGCATACATTCGGTGTCGTGCATCTGTTGTTCAACAATGCGGGCGTCGGCGCCGGCGGCCTGGTTTGGGAAAACACTGAAGCGGACTGGGACTGGGTGCTGGGCGTAAATCTGTTTGGTGTGATCCACGGCGTGCGCATCTTCACGCCGCTGATGCTGGCTGCCGCACAAGCCGATTCCGGTTATCGCGGGCATATCGTCAACACCGCTTCGATCGCCGGTTTGCAGAGCGCACCGACGCTCGGTATTTACAACGTATCGAAGCATGCGGTCGTCACGTTGACGGAAACGCTGTATCAGGATCTGCGTCTGGTGGAAGCGCCGATCGGCGTGTCGCTGCTGTGCCCGTATTTTGTACCCACGGGAATTCATCAGTCGGCGCGCAACCGTCCGGCCGACGTCGCGGGCGCTGCATTGACGGACAGCCAGCTAACCGCACAAGCCTTCCTCGCGAAATCGGTGGAGGGCGGCAAGGTCAGTGCGAGTAAGGTGGCGGAGTTGACCTTTGATGCAATTCGCGAGAATCGTTTCTACATCTATTCAGAACCTGCGGCCTTGGCAGGTGCTGTGGCGCGCATGGAAGACGTGGTGCAGCAGCGCAACCCGCGCGATCCATTTGCCGATGTGCCGCATGTGCGCGAACTGCTGCAGGCCAAGCTGAAGCGTTGAAGATGAAGGACGGCAACGACATCCGGCTCGTGCTTGGCGATTGGGCAGCGCTGGGGGAGGAGGCAACCGCCATCCGGCATGCGGTCTTCGTCATCGAACAGCAGGTGCCGTTGGAACTGGAACTCGACGAGATGGATGCCTGCAGCCTGCATGCCGTTGCCTATCGAGGCACGCAAGCGATCGGCACCGCGCGCCTGCTGCCAGACGGCCATATCGGCCGCATGGCGGTGTGCGAAGAGTGGCGCGGCGCGGGCGTCGGCAGTCGGCTACTGAAAGCCTTGATGCAGGCCGCCCAGTCGCGCGGCGATCGTCTCGTGCGGCTGAATGCGCAACGTCAGGCGCAAGATTTCTACGCGCGGCACGGCTTTGTGCAACAGGGAGAGGAATTTCTGGACGCCGGCATACCGCACATCGCGATGCATTGCCGGCTCGGCTGAACGTCAATCCTTGCAGGGATTGCGGGAGCAGGTCTTGAAGCGTTCGCGCGCCGTGACCGGCGTCGCGATGTTGTTGCCGATCACCGCGGGGCGTTCGATCAGCACCGGGTGATGATGTTCGTGCAGCTTGACCAGAGTAGACACGCGGGTGCCGTAATCTGGCGATTCGATGCAGACGGCCGACAGCATGCGTTCGCGTTCCAGCGGCACGCCGGTTTTCGGCAGGCGGCAATCGGATGCGCGTGTCGTGTCGGCCAGCATTTCAAAGTAGGCTTCTTCCGGCGCACCCTGGCACAACAGGCTGGCGAACTGCGCCTTGCTGCGCACGACCTTGGGCCACGCGCAATCGAGCAGGGAATTCGATAACCCGTAGATCCCGGGCTCCAGCGGCTTGCCGTTGCGCTCGTCATCACTGGCACGATTGGAAAACCAGATCAGCTGCTTGCTGTCGCCGAGCAGCAGATTGAAGCCGTTGTATTCGGGAGCACGCGCCGTGATGCTGCGCAGATAATCTTCTGCGCTCATGTCCCCGATCAGATAGTCAGCCACCAGTGCGCCGCGCGTGGGCGCGTCGGGCCGCATTTCCGACGGCGCTCGGATGTTCGTGATGGCGGCAAAGCGTCCCTCGCGCGTGACGCCGATCCAGGTGCCGCCGCCGCGTAGATCGCGGCCGGCGAAAACGTGCGGATGATCTTCCCACCAGCCGGCAGCCTTGGCCGGGCGGTCATAGAATTCGTCGCGGTTGCCCGCTGCCAGCAAAGGCATGCCGGGGATGACCTTCCACGCGAAGACGATCAAGCACATAGGGAAACGTCCAAAAATTTCTCGGTGTGGCGCGGGCCTTGTATCCATTCGGACAAGCGGCTGTCAACAACCGCCTGGTTCAGGCGCGATTCAAATGCATCATCCACATCCGCATACACTTCCATCCAGGTCTGCAGGCCGTCCTGCTCTTCGGGGCGGCGCTTCAGTGCGGTCGCAACGCCGCAATCGCGGGCGAGATTATGCTGCATTGCGAGCGCTTGTGCGCAATATGCCGCAAGGTCGTTGCTGCGGACCCGATAGTAGACGTACAAATCCATGGTACTCGCGTCGCCCTATGCCGGGGCAGTAAGAGGATAGGGCAGGGTCTTGAATGCAAGGAGCGGACCATCGGCGGCGCCGAGGTGCACCTCACTCTCGACAGCTTCCAGCTTGATCTCGACCAGGCAGTCCGCTTCGTCCGCTGCGGTGCGCGCGGCATTGACCACCATGCCGCAAGGTTGCGTCGGGTCTGTGCTCGAAAATATCTCCATGCCGGATGCCACGGCAGCCGCCGGCACGCTGGCGCGCAGCATGCGGCGCTTCAGTTTGCCAAGATACTGGCTACGGGCCACGATTTCCTGGCCGGGATAGCAACCCTTTTGGAAATTGACGCCGCCGATCAATTCGAAGTTGATCATCTGCGGTACAAACTGTTCCTGCGTGGCCGCAGTGATGTGCGGCACGCCGCTCTCGATCTCCGCGAGTTCCCAGGCGTCGGCGCCGCTGGCCTGCAGCATCTGGATCAGTTGTGGCCAAGCAGCGATCGCGGTGTCATTGCTAGTGATCCACTGATAACGTGGGGTTTCGAAGGCATTGGGATGGCGAATCAGGGTGCCGGCTTCGGATTCGACCTTGTCGTAGATTGCCAGCGGCAAGGTCGAAAACCATGGCATCAATGCGCTTGCGACGGCGGGACCCGCGAGGCCGATCATCGCGCGTTCCTGGCCGACATCGTTCAATTTCACTTTCGCGCGCAAGATGTACATCTGCAATCGCTTCTGCACGCCTGCCTGAATTTCGCGCGGCAGCTGCAGCATGATCTGTTCCTTCTCTTTCCACATCAGCAGATCGGCAAGCAGCCGGCCCTTGGGCGAACAGTAGCCAGCGATGCGCACACTGCCTTCGCCGAGATGTTCGACGTCGTTGGTCAACTGGTTGTGCAGAAAATGCGCAGCCTCCTCGCCGCTGGCCGCGATCAGGCCAAGATGCGTGAGCGGCACGGCGAAATTCATGCGTGCGGTTTCCTGCGCCGATGCGCCGAAAGCTTGCACACGCGAGGTGGCTGCATCCAGCCGTGCGCCTTGTTGAACCAAAAAGTCTGCCCAGGTACTCATCATTCTTGTCCGTCACTCAATAAATTGCGGTGCTGCACGATTCAGCGATTATCATTAGGCCTTGATTATAGTGGCCTCAAAAAAAGGCGTCCGGCCGCGCTTCATTTCCCCAGAAATCATCTTGATCAAAAAACTGCTCACTTTTCTGCTCCTGCTTGCCGTACTGCTTGCAGCCGGTATTGTGTATTGGGCAAGGCAACCGATCATCGAATCGGGAGAACCGCTTGAATTCACCATTGTGCCGGGCAGCAGTCTGCGCAGCGCAATGCAGCAGGTCACCGCTGCCGGCGTACCGGTCAATTCGCTGCTGATGACGATCCTTGCCAAGGCGACAGGCAACAGCACCAAGCTGAAGGCCGGCACCTACGACCTGAAGCCGGGTACCACGCCAATCAAGCTGGTCGGTCAGCTGGTGCGCGGCGAGTTTGCGCAGGAAGCGCTGGTGGTGATCGAGGGCTGGAGCTTCCGCCAGATGCGGCAAGCGATCAATGCACATCCCGCGCTGCGGCATGACACTGCGGGCTTGTCCGATCGCGAACTGCTGGCGAAGATCGGCAGCGACTACACGCATCCCGAAGGCCTGTTCTACCCGGACACCTATCTGTTCGCCAAGAAGTCGAGCGATCTGCAAATCTACAAGCAGGCCTACAACCTGATGCAAAAGCATCTGCAGCAAGCCTGGGAAACGCGCGATCCCGAACTGCCCTATGCATCGCCGTACCAGGCGTTGATCATGGCCTCGATCGTCGAGAAAGAAACGGGCCGTAAGGCCGATCGCGACCTGATTGCCGGCGTCTTCGTCAATCGCCTGAAGGCCGGCATGCTGCTGCAAACCGATCCGACGGTGATCTACGGCATGGGCGAACGCTACAAGGGCAATATCCGCCGTGAAGACCTGACCGCCGATACCGCGTACAACACTTATACGCGTCCCGGCCTGCCGCCGACACCGATCGCCTTGCCTGGCGCGGAATCGCTGCGCGCCGCACTGCATCCGGCCAAGACGGATGCGCTGTATTTCGTTGCTCGCGGCGATGGCAGCAGCCAGTTCTCGTCCAGTCTGAACGAACACAACAATGCGGTGAATCGCTATCAGCGGCAGCCGTATGCACACCCTTAACGTATTCGCGAACGAATAGAGACATGGCAAGCGGGAAGTTCATCACCTTTGAAGGCATAGACGGCGCCGGCAAATCCACGCACCTGGCATTCGTCGCCGACCTGATGCGCCAGCGCGGCAAGCAGGTCGTTGTGACGCGTGAACCAGGGGGGACTGCGCTGGGCGAAGCATTGCGCAATATCCTGCTGCACGAAAAGATGCATCTCGAAACGGAAGCCTTGCTGATGTTCGCCGCGCGCCGCGAACACATCGCGCAGGTGATCGCGCCAGCGCTGGAACGCGGCGACTGCGTGATTTCCGATCGCTTCACCGATGCGACCTTTGCGTATCAGGGCGGTGGCCGCAAGCTCGACCTCGGCAAGCTTGCCGCGCTCGAGCAGTGGGTGCATCCGCATCTGCAGCCGGACCTGACGCTGCTGTTCGATGTCCCGCTCGAAGTCGCGCGCGCACGGCTCGATGCCACCCGCACGCTGGACAAGTTCGAACAGGAGAAGGCCGACTTCTTCGCGGCGACGCGTGCGGAATATCTACGCCGCGCCGCCCAGTTTCCTGCACGCTTCCGTATCATCGATTCGACGCAAACGATAGAAGCGATCCAGCAGCAGTTGCGCGATATCGTGGTGGAGCTGGATCGATGAGCGCCTTGTATCCCTGGCAGCAGGACGCGTGGCGGCAGCTACGGCAGATGCGCGCGCGCTTGCCGCATGCGATCCTGTTCCACGGGCCTGAAGGCATAGGAAAATCGAGCTTCGCCGAAGCCTTCGCGCAAGCCTTGCTGTGCGAAACGCCAACCGCCGAGGGGCACGCCTGCGGCAGCTGCCAAGCCTGCGGCTGGTTCGTCCAATACAGCCATCCTGACTATCGCCGCGTGCGACCCGAAGTTCTCGACGGCGATGAGGCGGTGGAAGCGGAAGACGGCGAAACCGAGACGAAAAAATCGAAGACGACGAAAGCGCCGTCGAAGGACATCAAGATCGACCAGATTCGCGCACTGGCCGACTTCATGAACGTATCCACCCATCGTTCCGGCATGCGCGTGGTCGTGCTGTATCCGGCGGAAGCGCTGAACACCGCCGCCGCCAATTCCTTGCTGAAGACGCTGGAAGAGCCACCGCCAGACACCGTTTTCCTGCTGGTATCGCACGGACTGGATCGTTTGCTGCCGACCATTCTCTCCCGCTGCCGCAAGTTCGCGCTGGCAATGCCGACGCGCGAAGCCGCGCTTGCATGGTTGAAGCAGCAACAGGTCAAGGACCCGGAAACCTGGCTGGACGAGCAGGGTGGCGCACCGTTGGCAGCCTACGCATTGGCGCAGACCGGCGACCGCGAAGCGATGGACGATTTGTTGCGACAATTGACACAGCCTGGCGCCGAGGGCGCGCTGAAGGCTGCCGACCGCCTGCAGAAGACCCCCACCGCCGATCTGGTGGCATGGCTGCAACGCTGGCTGTACGACGTGCTTTCCGTCAAACTTTCCGGCACAATCCGTTATTACCCGCGTTACCGCAAAGAGTTGAACGCGCTTGCAGCGAGGGTGGAGACCGCCGCGCTGCTGCAGGCGATCAAGGCGATCGGTGACCGGCGCGCGATTGCGGACCATCCGCTCGCGCCCAAGCTGTTCATTGAAGACATGTTGCTCGAATACTCGGCAACTTTTTCCTGAGAGGGTATTGCATGGCAGATCACCAGACGGCATCCGCGCCCGTAGCCGGCCGGCCTTCCGTATTGTCTTTGCCGATCCGGGAAAAATCTGCGCTGTATGCGGCTTACATGCCGTTTCTCGCGAATGGCGGCATCTTCGTACCCTCGAACAAGCCATACAAGATCGGCGACGAGATTTACCTGATCCTGACGCTGATGGACGATCCGACCAAGTATCCGGTCGCCGGCAGGGTCGCCTGGATCACACCGGCCGGCGCGAACAACAACAAGGCGCAAGGCATAGGCGTGCAGTTCTCCGGCGATGAAAGCGGTCAGCGCCTGAAGCAGCGCATCGAGGAATTGCTCGGTGCCGCACTCGGTTCTTCGCGCGCCACGCATACGCTGTAATCCCACGTAATTCGAACGCATTTGCCGTACATCCATCGCATCGCACAACCGGCCGATCTGCCGGCCATCGTTGAGATCTACAACAGCACGATTCCTTCGCGCATGGTAACTGCCGATACTGCACCGGTGTCGGTGGAATCGCGCCGTGCGTGGTTCGACGAACACGTGCCGCAACGCTATCCGCTGTGGGTGGTGGAAGAGCCGGGCCGCGTAGAGCCGGGCCGTCTTCTCGCTTGGCTCGCGTATTCACCGTTTCATCCGCGGCCTGCCTATGCGCATACCGCGGAGATTTCCATTTACGTGCATGAAGCCGCGCGCGGCCGCGGCATCGGCGCCTACCTGCTGGCGCAGGCGATCGCGTGTGCACCGCAGTATGGTTTCCGCACGCTGGTTGGCCTGATCTTCGGTCACAATGCGCCCAGCCTCGCCTTGTTCGAGCGTTTCGGTTTCGCGCGCTGGGCCGACATGCCGCGCGTGGCGGAACTGGACGGTACCGAACGCGACTTGATCATCGTCGGCAAGCGCATCGACTGATCGCGTCAAGCTGCGGGCGCTTGCGCTCGCGCGTACAATGCCGGCTATGTTCATCGATTCCCATTGCCATATCAACTTCCCCGAGCTCGCCGCGCGCCTGCCGGCCATCTTCGACAAGATGGCGGAGAACAAGGTAAGCCATGCGCTGTGCGTCTCCTGCGACCTCCCGGATTTTCCCGGCGTGCTGCAGCTTGCTGAACAGCATGAGAATGTCTACGCCTCGGTCGGCGTGCATCCCGATTACGACGACACGCCCGAGCCGTCGGTCGATGAACTGGTTAGCCTGGCACAGCACCCGAAGATTGTCGCCATCGGCGAAACCGGGCTCGACTATTACCGCCTGACCGGCGACCTCGAATGGCAGCGCGAGCGTTTTCGTACGCATATTCGCGCCTCGCGCAAGACCGGCAAACCGTTGATCATCCATACGCGTGCTGCCTCGGAAGATACGATACGCATCATGCGCGAAGAAGGCGCGGGCACCGACGCCGGCGGCGCGGCCGGCGTGATGCACTGTTTCACGGAATCGCTGGAAGTCGCGCAGGCAGCGATGGAGATGGGGTTCTACATCTCGTTCTCCGGCATTGTCACCTTCAAAAGCGCGAAGGAGTTGCAGGAAGTCGCGCGCGCGGTGCCGCTGGAGAAAATGTTGATCGAGACCGATTCGCCCTACCTGGCGCCGGTACCGTATCGCGGCAAGATGAACGAACCCGGTTTGGTGCGCCATGTTGCCGAATTCCTTGCCACACTGAAGGGTGTGTCGGTCGAAACGATCGCGCAGCAGACCACGGACAATTTCTTTTCGCTTTTCAAGATCGCACGATGAATTCGTTTCGTTCAAACCGCCGCTTGTTGCTGGCGATATGTGCAAGTCTCGCATTGCTGAGCCTGCCTGCGCTGTCGCGCGCAGATTCGTATGACGACTGGTTCCGTGCGGTGCAGATCGACGATGATCAGACCGTAGCCGGACTGTTGAAGCGGGGTTTCGATCCGAACACGATCGAACGCGACCGCGGCGATTCCGGTTTGATGATCGCGGTCCGCGAGAATGCCATGCGCGTCTTCAAGGTTTTGCTGAATGCACGCGATATCGATCTCGATCAGAAGGCGACGAATGGCGATACGCCCTTGATGCTGGCAGCATTCAAGGCCAACAAGCCCGCAGTGGAAGCATTGCTGCAAAAAGGGGCGACGGTCAACCGGCCCGGCTGGACGCCGCTGCACTACGCGGCGGCGGCCGGCGACAACGATATCGTGCAGATGTTGCTCGACAAGTCGGCCGATCTCGATGCGCGTTCACCGAACGGCACCACACCGATCATGATGGCGGCGCGTGGCAGCCACATTCTGACCGTCAAGCTGCTGCTGGATGCCGGTGCAGATGCCACGCTGAAGAACCAGCAGGGCATGACGGCGATCGACTTTGCGCGCCAGGCGGGTGACACGCAAATTGTCGAAGGTCTGACCTATCGCCTGAAAAAAGCCGGCAAGCTCTAGGCCGAGGTCTGCTCGTTATAAGGATGCTGCAGGCGCTGCTGCAGCTCCGCGCAGAAGTCTGTCACATCGCTTTCGCTCAAGCCCAACATCTCGCACACCAGCGCGCCACCGGCCGCCCATTCGTTCGACAGGTCGCGTCGGTATTCCTGGATCGCTCTGTCGACGATCAGGTGAATCGCGATCAGATTGCGCACGCCTGAAGCTGTTTGTTCGTCGCGCAAGACTTGCGGTGTGTGGTGTTTCTTGATCGCTTGCGCGATATCGTCCCCGATCTGCCAGTGCTCGGCGAGCATGGCGCCGACCAGCGCGTGATTGATCTTGTGCCGCGCGTTTTCCAGCTGGACGAGTTTGTCGACCGGCATCCTGTTGGCGACGGCCAGTGTTTCGCCATACGACGGAAAGGATGCCATCATCAACGGGATACCAATATCCGAAAACAGGCCGAAGTGATGCGCAACTTCCGGACGCGCGAGCTTTGTCTTTGCTGCCAGGTGCAGCATGGCCCAGGAACGCTTTTCCGAGACATCCCAGAAGCGCGGCATCATCATCCGGCCCCGCGCCAGCGCGCGGCGCGTCATCATGCCGGTGACCAGGGCCCTGCACTGTTCCAGGCCGATCATCAGGATGGCGTCCTCGACGGTGTGTACGCGACGCGGCAAATTGAACAACGCCGAGTTCGCAACCGCGATCACGTTGCCTGCGATTGCTGCATCGCGCTTCAGCAGCGTACCGACCCTTGTGATGTGCGGATCGATTTTCGCCATTTCGCGCTGCAGCGCCATCAGCAGGGAAGGGCGCGGCGGAATATTGACCGGTCGCGCAAGTTCGCTGGATGAAGTCTGCTGCCTGGAGGTCGATGGGCGGTCGGGCATGGGTTTTCCCGCTGCGCCATTTGTGCGGAGTCGGGTTCGATCTTGTTCTTGTTGGATTGCGCTGTAACGTGAAGCACTTTTATGCTTGCAGGGCCGAACGCCATCTTGCGGCGCATGCGTTGACCAAGCATAAATGAATCCGCAGGCTTTGCCTGCCTTCAGTGGCGAATACGACACAAAGCAGGCAGACGTTTTTCCTAGATCAGCCCATCGAACAGGATGATATTGACCGGCTCTCCAGCCTGCACGCTCGCACGCTCGTGTTCCAGTACGACCATGCAGTTGGCTTCCGACATCGAACGCAGCACGCCCGAGCCCTGCGAGCCGGTAATGCGTACCTCCTGTATTCCTTCCGCATTGACGCTGACGATGCCGCGCTGGAACTCCGTGCGCCCGGGACGCTTGCGGATCGGCGCAACGGAGACTGCACGCATCAGCGGCGGCGATTGCTCGCTGGCGGAAGCGCCCATCATGTGCAGCAGCGCCTGGCGCGCAAAGAAGTAGAAGGTCACCATCACCGCGACCGGATTGCCGGGCAGGCCGAACAGGTAAGCGCTCTTGCCATTCGACGTGATCCTGCCGAAGGCCATGGGCCGTCCGGGGCGCATGCCGATTTTCCAGAACGTGACGTCGCCCAGCGTCGCCATCATTTGTTTCGTATAGTCCGCAGCGCCGACCGAGACGCCGCCGGATGTGATGATGGCATCCGCATTTTCACAGGCGCTCCGAAACGCCGCTTCGAGCGAAAACGGATCGTCTTTCACTACACCCATGTCGACGATGTCGCAGCCCAGCCGCTTCAGCATGCCGTATAGCGTATAGCGGTTGCTGTCGTACACGCAGCCTTCGTCCAACTGCTCGCCGATAGAGCGCAGTTCATCGCCGGTCGAGAAGAAGGCCACGCGCAGGCGGCGCTGCACCGGCACTTCGGCAATCCCGAGCGAGGCCAGCAGACCGAGATCGGCTGGGCGGATGATGCGGCCGCGCTGCAGCGCCGGCGTGCCGGCTGCGAGATCTTCGCCCTTCAGGCGGCGATTGTCGCCGGCCTTCACGGCACCAGCTGGCACGGTGACGGCGGTTTCACTCTCGTCGCGCGTGAATTCCTGCGGGATGACGGTGTCGCAGCCGCCCGGCATTACTGCGCCGGTCATGATGCGCACGCATTCGCCTTCGCCTACCTTGCCCTCATAGGCGCGGCCGGCGTACGCGGTGCCGAGCACCTTGAACGCGCGATCCTGCTGGCCGAGATCGCTGCCGCGCAAGGCATAGCCGTCCATCGCGGAATTGTCATGCGCCGGCACGTTGATCGGCGACACGATATCGGCCGCCAGCACGCGATCGAGCGCACTGCGGATGGCGACCTTTTCAATCGTATGGATCGGCTGCACGAACTGGCGGATGATGTTCTGTGCATCGGCGACCGCCAAGGCGTCCGGGTCGTAGTCGGACAGGCAGCTAATGACACTGGACAGCGTGGTAGTGGACGGAGCGGACATCGTTGGCGTGGTGTAAAGGGTTCGGTGATGCGATCTGCCGGTCAGGCCGACGTTTCGTATTTACGCAGATCGTCCAGCGTATTGATGTTGCGAAAGGCATTTTCGTCGTCGAAATGCACTTCGACCGATTTCAACGAGGCATACCATTTCTCGAACTTGCGGCCGCCTTGCTGCAGGTATTGCGTCAGATGCGGCAGCAGTGCGGATTTCGTCAGACAGAAGACTGGATGCGGTTGACGCGTTTCGCCTTCACCGGTGACGGCAATCGCGACATCGGCATCATTCGCTTCCAGCGCTTGCGCTAAGCGTTGCACCAGATCTTCTGGAAGAAAGGGCGAGTCGCAAGGCGCGGTGACCAGATATTCGGTCTCGCAATGCACCATGCCGGTTTGCAGTCCAGCCAGCGGGCCGGCGAAGTCTGCCATCTGATCCGGCCACACCGGCACGCCGAAGCCTTCGTACGGGCCCAGATTCTGGTTGGCATTGATCATGATGCGGTCGACCTGAGGCGATAGCCGCATCATCACGTGCATCGCCATCGGCGCGCCGCGAAATTGTTGAAGGCCTTTGTCGACGGTCCCCATGCGGGTGCCGCGTCCGCCTGCGAGGATGAGTCCGGTAATTTGACTGGTATCCATGTTCTTGATTTTCGCGATATCAGCAGGGAAGAGGAATCAGCCGCCGATATAGGACATTTCCACTTTCGGCTTCGTGCTCAGATCAGTATCGGCGGTACGCAACTCGGAATAACGGTCGTCACGCGCGCGCCAGATGTGGGCGATTGCAGTGGAGATTTCTTCGTCCGTCTTGCCGCCGCGCATCAGCGCACGCAAATCGTGGCCCCCGGTGGCGAATAGACAGGTGTACAGCTTGCCTTCGGTCGACAACCGTGCGCGCGTGCATTCCGAGCAGAAGGCTTGCGTGACGCTGGAGATCACGCCGATCTCGCCGCTGCCGTCCGCATAGCGCCAACGTCCGGCGGTTTCGCCCAGGTAGTTGGCGGCGACCGGTTCGAGCGGCATCGTTTCACTGATGCGGCGTACGACTTCGGCGGAAGGAATCACTTCATCCATCTTCCAGCCGTTGGAGGCGCCGACGTCCATGTATTCGATGAAGCGCAGAATGTAGGGCGAGCCTTTGAAGTGCTGCGCCATCGGCACGATCTGCTGATCGTTCATGCCGCCCTTGACCACCATGTTGATCTTGATCGGACCAAGGCCAACCAGATGCGCGGCTTCGATGCCTTCCAGCACATCGGTGACCGAGAAATCGACGTCGTTCATGCGACGGAAAATTGCATCGTCGATCGCATCGAGCGACACCGTCACGCGTTTCAGGCCGGCATCCTTCAGCGATTGCGCCTTGCGGGCCAGCAGCGAGCCATTGGTCGTCAATGTCAGATCGAGCTCGCGGCCGTCCGGGGTACGCAACGCGGCAAGCATTTCGATCAGTCTTTCGATGTTCTTGCGCAGCAGCGGCTCGCCGCCGGTCAGGCGGATCTTCTCGACGCCGTGGGCGACGAACAGAGAAGCGACGCGGGTGATTTCCTCGAAGGTCAACAGGGAGGAGTGCGGCAGATAAGGATAATCTTTGTCGAACACTTCCTTCGGCATGCAGTACACGCAGCGGAAATTGCAGCGGTCCGTGATCGAAATCCGCAAGTCGTGCAGCGGCCGCGCGCGCGTATCGGTCAGCAACCCGGTGGGCGCTTCCAGATGCGACGGAATGATCGGTATCCGGTTCAGATAACGATGGTCGGCGAGCGGAATGATTTTTTCGGTCATGGCGGAAGAGGGTTCTACGCCGACATTGTAAGGGTTTTCGCACCCCTCCGCCGGCTGTGCGCTTGCCGAGACGCGAAAAATGCGGCGCCGCCGCCCGTAACGCGATTTGCCGATTCGGCAAGCTGCGTGCACAGCGCGAGCGTTGCAATTTGGTTTAGACTTGCGCCATATCTACAGGAGAAGCAATGAGCATTACGAACGAAGCCGTGAAGGCCGCACTGTCCGCCGTCATCGACCCGAATACCGGCAAGGACCTGGTCAGCAGCCGCTCGGCGAAGAACATCCACATCAACGGCAATAATGTCATTTTCGACGTCGAGCTCGGCTATCCGGCCAAGAGCCAGATCGAACTGATCCGCCAATTGTGTATCGATGCCGTACGCAAGATCGAGGGCGTGGGCAGCGTGACCGCGAATGTCCATACCAACATCGTCGCCCATGCCGCACAACGCGGCGTCAAGCTGAAATCCAATGTGAAGAACATCATCGCGGTTGCATCCGGCAAGGGCGGCGTCGGCAAATCCACGACCGCCGTCAATCTGGCGCTGGCGCTGGCGGCGGAAGGCGCACAGGTCGGCTTGCTGGATGCCGATATCTACGGTCCGTCGCAGCCGATGATGATGGGTATTTCCGGCCGTCCCGAATCGCTGGACGGCAAGACCATGGAGCCGATGGAAAACTACGGCGTACAGGTGTCGAGCATCGGCTTCATGATCGACCCTGACGAGCCGATGGTGTGGCGCGGTCCGATTGTCACGCAGGCGCTGACCCAGCTGCTGGACCAGACCAACTGGCGCGATCTCGACTACCTGGTGGTCGACATGCCGCCGGGTACCGGCGACGTGCAGCTGACGATGTCGCAGAAGGTGCCGGTCACCGGCGCCGTGATCGTGACGACGCCGCAGGACATCGCGCTGCTGGATGCGCGCAAGGGCCTGAAGATGTTCGAGAAGGTCGGCATCCCGATTCTCGGCATCGTCGAAAACATGAGTACGCACATCTGCTCGAACTGCGGCCATGCCGAACCGATCTTCGGCGAAGGCGGCGGACAGAAGATGTGTGCAGACTACGGCGTCGATTTCCTTGGCGGCCTGCCGCTGACGATGGCGATCCGCGAGCAGGCGGACTCCGGCCGGCCGACCGTGATCGCTGACCCGGACGGTCCGATCGCCGAGAGCTACAAGCAAATCGCACGCAAGATCGCGATCAAGGTGGCCGAAAAGGCGAAGGACATGTCGTCCAAATTCCCCACCATCGTCGTCAAGAACGATTGACGATCGCCGAAGTCTGTTTCATATTGATGCGGCGATGAGCGGGTGCGCTACCTGCTCATTCTGTCGTAATGTGATGCGGTATCCATTCAATGCGACGTTGCCGGTCGCGGACGAGGAACATGGAAACAGACGGAATCCGCATTGGCGTTGTCATGCAGCGCCGCCAGCTTGCCAATCGCTGGCAATCCTTGCAGTGGCGGCCGATGGAGGTCGTCGGCGACGTCGGCCTGACTGACGCGTCCCCGCGTTGCCTGGTGGAGGACGAAACGGAAGCGCGCTGGCTGTTCCCCGGCATCGAGGTCAAGCTGTACAGCGACGAAGGCGAAGGCTACTTCCTCAACATCAGCGCGCCGGAACCGTGCTGGTTCATCATGTGGCGTCTGGAAGAGCGCGATGGCATCGAGCTTGCGGTGCCGAAATCGATCACCCTGTCCTATAACGAAGCCGCGCGCCTGATGGACGGCGGCGAATGCGTGGATACCTTGCCCGCATCGCGCGATGTCATCGCGTGGTTGAGCGCTTTTACCGAAGCGCACTATCACCCCGAACCGAAGAAGAAACGCCGCAAGCCGTCGTTCGAAGGCGGGGAGGGCGTCGAGCAGATGGCGCGTGCCGAAGGAGAGCGGCATGGCAGCTGAGGATTTTTTTGCCCGTTGGTCGAAGAAGCGTGTCGAGACACATTCGACAACAAGGGAAGACGAACCGCTGGGCACGTCGCAGCCGGAATCCCGCTCGCCTGCGGCGGTAGTAAAAGAAGAAAAATCGCTGCCGACACTGGAAGACGTCGCCCAATTGACGCCGGAAGCCGATTTCTCTGCCTTCATGGCAAGCGGCGTGGAAGAGACGGTCAAGCGCGCCGCGATGAAGAAACTCTTCAGCGATCCGCATTTCAATGTAATGGACGGACTGGACGTCTACATCGACGACTACAACAACTTTGAACCACTGACGCCGGACGTGCTTGCTGCACTGAATCATGCGAAGGATCTGCTGAATCCGCTGAAGAATAGTGGCCCGAGCATGCAGCTGTTGGATGCGCTGGATGAAGAAGTTGACGCATGCGAGCAGCCCAGACCCGCCGAGCAAGACATCGTTGGCTCGGAGACCGTGCCCCACACCGAAACGGATGCACCGGACGACGCGCTGCCTTCTGCCGCAAAAGATGGAACGCAAACAGACAATCCGTCAGGCAGCCGCCCGACTTCGGATTCGGATTCGGATTAAACCGCTTTTCTACGCCAGCGATAGCCAGCCATGACGACACAATTCAAGGTCTGCAATTGCAATCGGAGCATGCCGCTCGATCGTTCTTCGGGTGAGCAGTTGGGAACCGCACTGGGCACTGCACCGCTTGACGTGGCAACGGAGCTATGCCGACACGAGGTTGGCGGCTATCTGTCCGCACTGGATGGGTCTGATCGGGTCGTTGTCGGATGCACGCAAGAGCGGGCGCTCTTTTCAGAACTGGCGGATCAGAAAAACACGTTTGCGCCGCTGCGCTTCGTCAACTTGCGCGAAACCGGTGGCTGGGGCGCGCAGGCGCATCACGCGCTGCCGAAGATGGCAGCGCTGCTGGCCGCCGCCGCTTTGCCTGATCCCGAGCCGGTGCCTTCCGTCGAGTACCGTTCCAGCGGCCACGTATTGATCGTCGGACCAGCGCGGCGCGCGTTGGCTTGGGCGGAGCGTTTGCAGGCGCAGCTGGATGTCAGCGTACTGGTCACGGATCGCAATGGCGAGTTGCCCATCGAGCGTAGCTTTCCAGTCTTTTCGGGAAATCAGATTCGTGTCGATGGCTGGCTGGGCGCGTTCCGCGTTGAATGGCAGCAGGAAAATCCGATCGATCTGGAAATTTGCACGCGCTGCAACGCTTGCATTAATGCCTGTCCGGAAAACGCGATCGATCTTTCATACCAGATCGATGCAACGAAATGTGCTTCGCATCGCGACTGCGTGAAGGCGTGCGGTGCCATCGGAGCGATCGATTTCGATCGGATGCAGAGCTTGCGTGATGGCGCCTTCGATCTGATCATGGATCTGGGCGACATGCCTTTGCTGACGATGCATCAGCCCCCGCAGGGCTATTTCGCTCCTGGGAATGACGGCCTGCGCCAGGCGGAAGATGCGCTGAAGCTGACACAAATGGTCGGCGAATTTACCAAGCCAAAATTCTTCGTCTACAAGGAGCGGCTGTGTGCGCATGGCCGCAACGGCAAGGTGGGTTGCACCGCCTGTATCGACGTTTGCTCGGCGGAAGCGGTTAGCCACCACGGCAACCAGATCAAGGTGAATCCGAATCTGTGCGTAGGTTGCGGCGCCTGTACGACCGTCTGCCCGTCAGGAGCGTTGAGCTACGCGTATCCGCCTGCGACGGACCTGGGGGCGCGCGTAAAAACCATGCTCGATACCTTCGCCCGCGCGGGCGGCAATCGGCCTGCGCTACTCCTGCATGATCAGGAACATGGCTCGGCGCTGATACAGCGGCTGGGACGACTGGCGAGAACCGGCGCTCTGCAAGGCGTTCCCGCGCAGATAATGCCGGTGGAACTGAAGCACAGCGCTTCGACCGGCATGGACGTCTGGCTGAGCGCGGTCGCCTGGGGAGCAACTCACGTTTCTGTACTGATGACCTCACACGATGCGCCACAGTACGTTGATGCGCTGAAAACACAGATGCAATTTGCGCAGACGATTGTGAGCGGCCTTGGCTATGAGGGCGTGCATTTTTCGTTGATTCGTACTGACGAAGCGGCGGAATTGGATGCGCGTCTTGCAGCCATCGTGCCCGCGGAGATTGCGGCGCAGCCGGCACGCTTCCACATCGCGCCTGACAAGCGCAGCACGTTGGATCTGGCGCTGGATCACCTGCGCGCTCATGCGCCGCTGAAGATCGACGAAATCGCCTTGCCGGCCGGCGCGCCTTATGGCGGCATCCAAGTGAATACGGCGGCATGCACTCTCTGCATGTCCTGCGTCGGCGCCTGTCCCGAACACGCGCTGGGCGACAATCCCGCGATGCCGCAGCTGCGCCTGATCGAGCGCAATTGCGTGCAATGCGGTTTGTGCGAGGCGACGTGCCCGGAAGATGCCATCGCGCTGCAACCGCGCCTGTTGCTGACCGAGAAGGCGAAAGAGGCGGTGGTGCTGAATCAGGCGCAGCCTTTTCATTGCATACGCTGCGGTAAAGCCTTCGGGACCGCGCAGATGATCGAGAACATGCTCGGCAAGCTCGCTTCGCATGGCGCTTTCGCCGGCAACCTGGACAGACTCAAGATGTGCAGTGATTGCCGCGTGGTGGACATGATGAGCAATCCGCGCGAAGCGACAATCGTCGATTTGAAACGCCGATGAACTTCCTTTTCACTGGACCGCAATCGCCATGACCACTGTACAGAATGTCCGCCTCGAACGACCCGATCAAGGAGAGGAGGCCGCGCGCGCCGATCTGTACGGCTTGCTGGCCGATCTGTTCTATGCGCCCCCATCTCAAGCCTTGATCGACCAGATCGCGGCGAGCGCAACCGAGGGGGAAGGAAGCTTGCAGCAGGCATGGGCTGAGTTGGTGGATGCATGCACCAAGGCACGGCATGAAGCGGTTCGTGAAGAATACGAAGCGCTTTTCATCGGCGTCGGCAAGCCGGAAGTCATCCTGTACGGTTCGTATTACCTCAGTGGCTTCATGATGGAAAAGCCGCTGGCCGAATTGCGCACCGATCTGGCACGTCTGGGAATCGAGCGCGCCGAGGAAGTCAGCGAAAGCGAGGATCACATTGCGACGCTATGCGCAGTCATGCGCTACCTGATCGAATCCGGCGATGAGTCGGATGGGCTCGCGCAGCAGCAAAGTTTCTTTGCTGCGCACATGCGGAAATGGGTAGGCGATTGCTGCGAAGCGATCGAGGCGCATCCGCAGGCATTGTTTTATCGGCCGGTTGCACGCCTTGCGCGCGCTTTTTTTGAGGTGGAAGGGCTGGCTTTCGACATGCTTTAGCGCACACGGCGCCTGATCGGTCTGGCACGCAATCTCGCAAGGCGTGAAGGCGATATTCAGAAAAGATGAAGAAAGCATTGGCTGCACATTCAAAAAAGATGTGCTAAGGTAAATGCCGAGTTGTTATAAGCATTAAAAAGCATATACGTCCTTCCATCCTTCAAGGAGACGATGATGGCTGAGCAACGACCCAACAATTCGCGCCGCAGCTTCTTCAAGGGGCTCGGCCTCGTTGCTGCAGCCGGTGCTGCCGTCAAGGCGGCTCCTCCCGCAGTCTCCGCCGTCCAGGAAGCCCTCGCTTCCGACTCATCCGACGGCAAAGGCTATCGCCTGACCGATCACGTTAAAAAATACTATCGCAGCACCACAATCTGATTTCGAGGTGACGCCATGCTGTTGACTCGCAAAACCAGGGATGCCGAGCGCGCGTCCGACCGCTTTTCGTCCAGTCTCGCCACCAGCCTGTCGCGCGCCTTGCCGACCATGGACAGACGCGGCTTTCTGAAGCGTTCAGGCATCGGCATAGGTGCCGGTCTGGCCTTGTCGCAACTGGAGCTGATCCGGAAGGCGAAAGCGGCAGATGCTGCGAAGCCAGGCGAAGAGCGCAAGATTGAGGTCAAGCGCACGGTATGTTCGCACTGTTCAGTGGGGTGCGCGTCCGACGCAGTCGTCGAGAACGGCGTATGGGTGCGGCAGGAACCGGTATTCGATTCGCCGCTGAATCTCGGAGCGCACTGCGCGAAGGGTGCGGCGCTTCGCGAGCACGGCCACGGCGAATACCGCCTGAAGTATCCGATGAAACTGGTCAATGGCAAGTACCAGCGCATCAGCTGGGATCAGGCGCTCAATGAAGTATCGGCCAAGCTGCTGGCGATCAGGAAGGAGACCGGGCCGGACTCAGTCTTCTTCGTCGGGTCCTCCAAGCACAACAACGAGCAATCGGCGCTGCTGCGCAAGTTCGTTTCCTTCTTCGGCACCAACAACATGGACCACCAGGCGCGCATCTGCCACTCGACCACGGTTGCGGGCGTGGCGAACACTTGGGGCTACGGTGCGATGACCAACAGCTACAACGACATGCAGAATTCGAAGGCTGCGATGTACATCGGCTCGAATGCGGCCGAGGCGCATCCGGTATCGATGCTGCACATGCTGCATTCGAAGGAGAACGGCTGCAAGATGATCGTGGTCGACCCTCGCTTCACGCGCACGGCGGCGAAGGCAGATCAATACGTGCGCATCCGCTCCGGCTCCGATATTCCTTTCCTGTGGGGCATGCTGTATCACATCTTCAAGAACGGTTGGGAAGACAAGCAGTACATCAACGCTCGCGTCTACGGCATGGACAAGGTGCGCGAAGAGGTCATGACGTGGACGCCGGACAAGGTCGAGGAAGCCTGTGGCGTGCCGGAAGCGGAAGTGCTGAAGGTGGCGGAAACGATGGCGAAGAACCGGCCATCGACAGTGGTGTGGTGCATGGGCCAGACGCAGCACACCATCGGCAACGCGATGGTGCGCGCTTCCTGCATTCTGCAGCTGGCGCTCGGCAATGTCGGCAAGTCCGGCGGCGGCACCAACATCTTCCGCGGTCACGACAACGTGCAGGGCGCGACCGACGTCGGTCCCAATCCGGATTCGCTGCCGGCCTACTATGGTCTGGCGACCGGATCGTGGAAACACTGGTGCGCAGTCTGGGGCGTGGATTACGAATGGGTGAAGAGCCAGTTCGCCTCGCAGGCGATGATGGAAAAATCCGGCACCACGGTCTCGCGCTGGATCGATGCGGTGATGGAGAAGAATGAGCTGATCGACCAGGACAACAACGTTCGCGCGATGGTGTTCTGGGGCCATGCGCCGAACTCTCAGACGCGCGGCCTGGACATGAAGAAGGCCTTCGATAAGCTCGACTTGTTGGTCGTGATCGATCCGTATCCTTCGGCGACGGCAGCGATGGCGGCGATGAAGGTTGATGGGCAGGAATTGAATCCGAATCGCGCGGTTTATCTGCTACCGGCGGCTACGCAGTTTGAGACCTCCGGTTCGGTGACGGCTTCCAACCGCTCGCTGCAGTGGCGCGAGAAAGTCATTGAGCCGCTGTTCGAATCGCGCACCGACCACATGATCATGTATCAACTGGCGGAGAAACTCGGTTTCGCCAAGCAGTTGGTCGCCAAGCTCAAGCTGGTACCGGGCAAGGGCGGAATGATGGAACCGGAACCGGAATCGATGCTGGAGGAAATCAACCGTGGTTCATGGGCGATCGGCTATACCGGCCAGTCGCCGCTGCGGCTGAAGGCGCACATGCGCAACATGCATTTGTTCGATGTGAAGACCTTGCGCTGCAAGAGCGGCAAGGACCCGGTCACCGGCTACGACTTGACCGGCGACTACTTCGGTCTGCCGTGGCCGTGCTATGGCACGCCGGAGCTGAAACATCCCGGCACACCGAATCTGTACGACACGTCGAAACACGTGATGGATGGCGGCGGCAACTTCCGCGCCAATTTCGGCGTCGAGCGCGACGGCGTCAGCCTGCTTGCTGCGGACGGCTCGCATTCGCTGGGTGCGGACATTACGACCGGCTATCCCGAGTTCGATCACATCCTGCTGAAGAAGCTGGGTTGGTGGGACGATTTGACCGAAGAAGAAAAGAAACTCGCCGAAGGCAAAAACTGGAAGACGGATCTTTCCGGCGGTATCCAGCGCGTCTGCATGAAAGTGCATGGCGTGCATCCCTTCGGCAATGCGAAAGCGCGCGCGGTCGTATGGAATTTCCCTGACCCCGTGCCGCTGCACCGCGAGCCGATCTACGGTACTCGACCTGACCTTGTCGCGAAATATCCGACACATGACGACAAGAAAGCGTTCTGGCGACTGCCGACGCTGTACAAGTCGCTGCAGGACAAGAACGTCGAAGCCAAGCTTTACGAAAAATTCCCGATCATCCTCACCTCCGGTCGTCTGGTCGAGTACGAAGGCGGCGGCGAGGAAACGCGGTCCAATCCATGGCTGGCTGAACTGCAGCAGGAGAACTTCGTCGAGATCAATCCGAAAGCGGCTGCCGCACGCGGCATTCGCAACGGCGAATACGTGATCGTGTCGACGCCGACCGGCGCGCGCCTGAAGGTGAAGGCGATGGTCACGATGCGCGTCGGCGAGGACACGGCCTTCATTCCTTTCCATTTCTCCGGCTGGTGGCAGGGCAAGGACATGATCGATTCCTATCCCGAAGGCGCACATCCGATCGTGCGCGGCGAGGCGGTCAATACCGCCACCACCTATGGCTACGATTCGGTCACGATGATGCAGGAAACCAAGACTACGATCTGCAATATCGAGAAGATGACGGCATAAGGCGCAGCACGGACGCAATCGACAGGGATAGCCGAGGAGAACAGACATGGCACGAATGAAATTCATCTGCGATGCCGAGCGCTGCATCGAATGCAACGCCTGCGTCACCGCCTGCAAGAACGAAAATGAAGTGCCATGGGGCGTGAACCGGCGCCGCGTGGTGACCATCAACGACGGCCTGGTCGGACAGGAAAAATCGATCTCGGTCGCCTGCATGCATTGTTCGGACGCGCCCTGCATGGCGGTCTGCCCCGTCGACTGCTTCTACCGCACCGACGAAGGCGTAGTGCTGCACGATAAGGACATTTGCATCGGTTGCGGTTACTGTTCGTATGCCTGCCCATTCGGCGCGCCGCAGTTTCCGTCGAATGGCAGCTTCGGTCTGCGCGGCAAGATGGACAAGTGCACGTTCTGCGCCGGCGGCCCGGAGGAAAACGGTTCTAAGGCGGAGTTCGAGAAGTACGGCCGCAATCGCATCGCCGAAGGCAAGCTGCCGGCCTGTGCCGAGATGTGCTCGACCAAGGCGCTGCTCGGTGGCGACGGCGACGTGGTGGCAGACATCTTCCGCGATCGTGTTGTGCATCGTGGCAAGGGCAGTGAAGTGTGGGGATGGGGGACTGCCTACGGCAACCTGCCTAATCCGAAGGCCAAACCGGCACCGGAGAAGAAATCATGATGCGCGCGATGTGGATGTCGGCCTTGATGCTCGCCCTGTTCGGCTGCGGCGAGAAGAGCCAGTCGCAAGCCGATGCACGCAAGTCCGGTGACCAGCAAGCCTTCCAGGGCGCCAATGATCCCTTCGTCACCAAGGGCTGGACCGCGGGCAACAAGACGGAATGGGAGCGGCACATGCGCGAGCGCACGCAGAATCAGAACGAATACGTGCGCATCGGCGGCAACTGAAGCCTGGGGGACATCATGAAAACATGGTTAGCCACACTTGCTGCAGGACTCGCTCTGATCGCGAGCGCCGGCACCGCGTTGGCACAGTCCAGCCAGCCGGGCGCGACACCGCCGCTGTCGGTGGTCAAGACCGTGCCGCCCGCAACCCCGCCGCTGTCGCAGGCGACTGCGCCGCAGCCGCATGGTTTGCCGAATGTCGAATCGGCCGACATCCTGAAACAGAACCAGGCCGAACGCACGCAGCTGCAACCGGGCAATCTGGCGCCAACCTATCGGCTTGCATTGGAAGGCACGGACAACTTCGTCAATATTCCGGCACTGGAAGCGGGCGTACTGATCCAGCCGAAGACAAAATTTTTAGGTCAATCGCGTGACACGACCGCCGGCGAGGCATGGCGCGAATATCGCAACGGCCCGCTGACGCTGTATGGCGGCTGGCTGATCGTGCTGGTCTTCGTCGGTATCGCTGCTTTCTATCTGATCTTCGGTCCATTGCGCGTAAAAGGACCGCGCACCGGCCGCCTGATCGAACGGTTTACCGCCATCGAACGGATTGCGCACTGGACCACGGCAATCACTTTCGTCACGCTGGCCCTGACCGGGTTGACCATGTTGTTCGGCAAGCACGTCGTGCTGCCGGTGTTTGGTCACGTCGTATTCGGCTGGCTGGCCTATCTGTGCAAGAACGTGCACAACTTCGTCGGCCCCTTGTTCAGCCTTTCGCTGATCGTGACCTTCGCGATCTTCGTGAAGGACAATTTCCCGGCCCTGATCGATTTCCAGTGGATTAGGGCGCTCGGCGGTGCGCGCGGCCATGCGCCTGCGGGCCGCTTCAATGCCGGTGAAAAACTGTGGTTCTGGGGCGGCGTAGTCTTCCTCGGCATCATTGTCAGTGCCTCCGGCTTCGTTCTGAATGAAATTGTGCCCGGCATCCTGTACACGCGCGGCAATATGCAGCTGGCAAACGTGATTCACCTGATTGCCGCCGTGCTGATCTTCTGCGCCTCCCTCGGCCACATCTACATGGGCACGATCGGCATGGAAGGCGCGTACCGCGCAATGCGCGAAGGCTATGTCGATGACGAGTGGGCCAGGGAGCATCACGATCGCTGGTACGAAGATATCCAGACCGGCAAAGTGCCGCGTGTACGCACGCAGGAAGGCGCAAGCGAAATCGGCGTGTCGGGCAAAGCCGCACAGGAGGGCGCATGAACACCACATCAATCCGTTGTTTCACCATGGCGGCTGTCGCGATGTTTGCCATCAATGCCTATGCAAAGCTGCCGCCGCTGACGGACGAAGCAAAGGCGAAAGCCGACGAAACGAAAAACAAGGCTGCGTGGACCGACAAGGTCGCGGCCTATCAATTGTGTGAGGCGCAGAATCGGATCGCCGCGCGCTATCTGCAGGAAAAGCACAAGCCGAAGCCAACGGTCGACGTTCCGCCTTGCCAGAACCCCGGCGCCTATGTGCCGTTGCAAGCCAATACGGCCGCCGTCGGTGTGGCCGATTCGAAGCCGATACCGCAGGTCGGCGCGAAGAAATAGCGATTCGCTTTGGAGCCGCCTTTTAGCGTTGTCGCTGCGACGGTTTCGTAATGCGTCGCTGAGCAAGAAGCTCCCTGAATTCTTCACCTGCCATATGAGGCGCCGCCACAAGCGGCGTTTTTTTTCGCCATGTCGGCACTGGCGCTTTATTCCGTTATTGAACAAAAAAGACAGCAGGCAAACCATTCCTGCCAGCATTCGTCATGCTTAGGCCATCGAAAAATTAGCGCTGGAAAGCGGGTGTCCGTATCGGCAGAATCGCCTCGAAAGGACGGTGAATGGCTTGGCGATCACTGGCTTTCTGATCATTCGAGGACATGATGAATACGAGAAAAATCCCTGTCACCGTCATTACCGGCTTTCTGGGCGCCGGCAAGACCACGCTGGTCAACCACTTGCTGGCAGCGCGCTCCGAACGCATCGGCGTCATCGTCAACGAGTTCGGCGAAGTCGGCATCGACGGCGAATTGATCGTCAACGACGACAAGCCGCTGATCGAGATTCGCAACGGATGCGTCTGCTGCACGGTGCGCACCGACCTCGTTGCGGGCGTCAAGGCGCTGCTCGCCGAATCGGCGTTGCTGCCGGAACGCCTGATCGTCGAGACGTCCGGCCTGGCCGATCCTGCGCCGGTGCTGCAGACCTTTCTGGCCGATGGCGATCTGCTGCAACGCGTCGAACTGGAGGCGGTGATCACGCTGGTCGACGCCGCCAATTTTCATCGGCAGATCGGCGACGACATCGCGAAGGAGCAGATCGCCTTTGCCGACCTCATCGTCGTCAACAAGGCCGGCCTGCTCGAAGACGAACAGCTCGCCTGCTTGCAGCACGCGTTGCGCGCGATGAATCCCGTCGCAGCGATTGTGCCGACCGATCATGCAAGGATTTCCGCGGACGACGTGCCTGGTCTGCAGCGCTTCTCGCTGGCGCAGCTGCTGTCGGTGGAACCCGGCATCCTGACCGACGAGCACGATCACGAGCATGACGACAGCATCGTTTCCTGTGCGCTGCAGAGCGAGGCGCCGCTCGATCCCGAACGCTTCAGTCGCTGGATCAACCAACTGGTGCAGCAACAGGGACAGACCATCATGCGCACCAAGGGCGTGCTGCATTTTCAGGGCGAGGCCCGGCAGTTCACCTTTCATAGCGTCCACATGTTGACCGAAGCGAAGCCGGGCAAGCGCTGGCCGCAAGACAGTCCGCGCACCAGCCGCTTCGTCGTCATCGGCCGGGATCTTGATATCGCTTCACTCAAGCACGGTTTCGCGTCGTGCGTCGCCGCACAAGCTGTTTGCGTCTGATTCCTACAGGAGGCTCTACATGAAACTGCAGCACTACATCGGCGGGCTGGAAAATCTCGGTCCCGTCAACCTCGATACGCGCGTGTTCTACACCGATTGGGAGAAACGGATCTTCGGTATTCATACGGTGATGATGGCCGAGAGCGCTCATCTCGGCGCTTCGCTGCCGCGTTATCCGATCGATCGGGTGCCGACCACCTTCAAGGAAACCTGGACTTGGGCCTCGCTGCGCACCGGCGCGGAAGGCATGCAGCCTTTCGAGTACTTCAAGTACCGCTACTACGAAAAGTGGTTGATGGGCATCAGCCAGTTCTTCGTCGACCGGGGCTACGTCGCAGCGGAGGAACTGGCCAAGCTGACCGAGCGTTATCGCGCCGACCCGAATGCGCCGTTGCCGCAGCGCCCGAATCCGGCCTTGAAGGAGCAGGTTCAGCGCTACCTGAATCATGGCGATTCCGGCTTGCGTCCTCTGGCGAGAACGCCACGTTTCAAGACGGGCGATACCGTGTACGTCGCCGATCCATTGGCCGCCGACCATAGTCGCCTGCCGGGCTTCCTGCGCAACAAGCGCGGTGTCGTGACTGAGGTGTATGCCGATGCCTTCGAGTATTTCGTCTCCACCGGTCCGGACGGGCTGGAAGGGCCACAGCACGTCTATTGCGTTTCGTTCGACGCGGCTGACATCTGGGGCGCGGGCAAGAGCGAACCCAATACCGTGATTTATGCCGATCTCTTCGACGCCTATCTGAAGGCGCCGCAATAACCCTGAAGGAAACATCATGAGTGCATTGTTTGCATACGACGAAGAACGCGAAAACATCAGCGCAGCCAAGGTGCGCGCGCTGGAGGCATTGCTGATCGAGAAGGGCGTGCTGGGAAGCGATTCGGTGGATACGGTGCTGGAACATTTCGAGAAGGTTGCTGGCCCGTTCAACGGCGCGAAGATCGTTGCGCGCGCGTGGGTCGATCCCGCCTACAAGCAGCGCCTGCTGGACGATACGCCGAAGGCCATCGCCGAACTGAATTTTCCGCTCGGCATGGACGGCGCCGAAGGCGAACACATGAAGGCCGTGGCGAATACGCCGGAAACGCACAACCTGATCATCTGCACGCTGTGCTCGTGCTATCCGTGGCCGGTGCTCGGTCTGCCGCCGTACTGGTACAAGGATCCGGTGTTCCGCGCGCGCGGCGTACGCGAGCCGCGTGCCGTGCTGCGTGAATTCGGCGTCGAGGTGCCGCCGCAGAAGGCAGTCAAGGTATGGGACAGCAGCGCGCAGATCCGCTGGTTCGTCATCCCGGAGCGTCCCGCGAACACCGAACACCTGAGCGAAGAAGAACTCGCTGCGCTCGTTACGCCGGAAGCCATGATGGGCGTGGCGACAGTGACTCTTCCCGCGTAAGGAGACGCCATGTTTACGCACTTCGAGGAGTACGCCGCGACGCAGATGCTGGGTCAGCCCGATTCGCCGCCGCGCAGCGATGGCAAGCTGTATTTCAGCGAAGAATGGCAGCGCAAGATTTTCGGCATGGCGCTCGCGCTGTCAAAGGAAGGTCATTTCGAATGGGAGGATTTCCGGCAAAAGCTGATTTCTTCCATCGCCGAATGGGAGCGCGATGCGTGCGGCGGCCAAACCACCTGGGACTATTACGACCGCTATACGCTGGCGCTGATTTCGGTGCTCGAGCAATACGGTGTGCTGCAGGCCGGCGAGCTGGATCGGCACGTCGCAGCCTGAACCTGTTCCTGACGGAGGGCGAACATGTCTGAATCAAGCAGCATGCAGGACGAGATGGTACGGCGCAGAATCCGCGCGATGTACGGATTCCTGGCCGCATTCAATGTGCTGGCGTGGACCTGGGCCTGGCTCGATCTGCGCGGCGACGCCACCTTGTTCGGTACCGCGTTGCTAGCCTACAGCTTCGGCTTGCGGCACGCGCTGGATGCGGATCACATCGCGGCAATCGACAATGTGACGCGCAAGCTGATGCAGAACGGCGCTCGTCCGGTGGCGGTCGGCTTCTGTTTTGCACTTGGCCATTCGCTGGTCGTGGTTGCCGCATCCATCGGCATCGTGTTCGCTGCCAGGTCGGTGTTGCCGTCGCTGTCCCAATGGCAATCCTATGGCGGCGTGTTGAGTTCGCTGGTTTCGACGCTCTTCCTGCTGGCAATCGGCCTGCTCAATATCGCGCTGCTGATCGACATCTACCGCAGCGCGCACAAGCCAGGTCAGGGCGAGGCAGTCGCGGCGTCGAAAGGCAATCTGTTCGCGCGCCTGTTCAAGCCGTTGTTCGGCGGCATTGACCATAGCTGGCAGATGGTTCCGCTCGGTTTCCTGTTCGGCCTTGGGTTCGAAACCGCAACCGAAGTGGCTGTCCTTGGCACGACCGCGATGCAGGCGGCGCAAGGTGTGCATGTCGGCACCATTCTGCTGTTTCCGATGCTGTTTGCGGCCGGCATGCTGACGGTCGATGCGACCGACGGCGTGCTGATGTTGCGCGTGTATGGCGCCGCCTTCGTCTCGCCGCTGCGCAAGCTGACCTACAACATGATGCTGACGATGACGTCGACTCTGTTGGCGCTGGCGATTGCAGCCATTGGCGTTGCAGGTCTGCTGCAGGCATACTTTCATCCAAGCGGTGCGTTCTGGGATGTGATGGAGAATTTGCACGACAGCTATACCTCGCTTGGATATGTCGTCGTTGGTGCGTTCGTTCTGAGCTGGCTGGGAGCGGAAGGCTTCTACCGGATCAGGATCAGAAAAGAGATGGGCGCGAGCGCGACCTGATGGAGAAGTGATGCGCAAGATTACGATCGGCATGCTGCTGTTTCCCGGCTTTCAGATGCTCGATATCGCGGGGCCGGGCGATGCCTTTGCCGAAGTGGAGATTCTCACCGAAGGCGCGACGCGCTATGAATTGCTGACCGTCGGCACCACGCGTCGCCCTGTACAGGCATCGAACGGATTGACCATGATGCCGGATCGCACGATCTTCGATCCGTGTCCGCATTTCGACACGCTGATCGTGCCCGGCGGGCTCGGCGTGTTCAATATTCTGGAAGACAGCACGGTGGTTGACTGGATCAAGTCGCAGGTCGACGATTGCCGTCGCGTTGGCGCCATCTGCAATGGCGTGTTCGCGCTCGGTGCGGCCGGCCTGCTGAAAGGGAAAACGGTCACTACGCACTGGATGGATGCCTCACGCCTGGCCGACATGTTCCGCAGCGCGGTGGTGGAGCCGGATCGCATCTACATCAAGGATGGCGCGATCTACACGACGGCGGGAGTGACGGCCGGCATCGACCTGGCGCTGGCGCTGATCGAGGAGGATTGTGGCCGCAAGGTTGCGCTGGATGTCGCGAAGTATCTGATCGTCTATCTGCGCCGCGCCGGTGGACAGTCACAGTTCAGCCCCTTGCTGGAATCGCAGGCGGCGCAGGATTCCGTGCTGGGCGTCGCGCAGAATTACATCATCGAGAATCTTGCGCTGAATCACACGCTGCCCTCTCTGGCGAAGCAGATGAACATGAGCACGCGTAATCTGTCGCGCGTGTTCAAGAAGGAATGCGGCACCACGCCGATGAACTTCGTGACCGATGCACGCATCGATGCGGCGCGCCGTTGCCTTGAATCGACGGAATTAAGTCTGAAGGACATTGCGCAGCGCTGCGGGTTCGAGACGGAAGACGGCATGCGCCGCATTTTCCTCCGGCGTCTGAACATCAGCCCGGTCGACTACCGACAGCGTTTCCGCCCTTAGGACATCTCGCGATCTCGATGTCCGGCATGAAGCGCATTTATCGCGTCATCAGCCGCCGGAAGAAAAAGCTCATCGCATCCACGACACCAACCATCAGGATCATCGCAACAATCACGCTGGCCGCCTGTTGCATCTGAAATAGCGACAGGTGGTATTTCAACATCTGCCCCAGCCCGCCAGCGCCGACAACGCCGAGTATGGCGGCTGCGCGGATATTGTTTTCCCAGCGATAAAGGGTATAGGACATCAATTGCGGACTGCTTTGCGGCAGCGTCGAATAGAAGAACGCGGCAACGGGATGCACGCCATTGATGCGCAGCGTAGCTTCGGGCTGCGGCGGGCAGTTTTCAAACGCATCGGCAAACAGGCGGCCGAGCACGCCGAAAGTATGCAACGCGAGCGCAAGCGTCCCGGCAAACGGACCGAGGCCGGCAGCGATCAACAGTATCGACGCCCATACCAGTTCCGGAATCGAGCGCAGCACGTTCAACACCACGCGCGTCAACCGCCGGGCCGTCATGCCGAAGCGGCCGCTGGCAGGCACGCCGAGGCCGATGCCGAGCACTGCGGCAATCAGCGTGCCGATCGCGGACATCGAGAAAGTCTCGAATACGCCGATGCCGATTTTCTTCAGGAAGGTCGAGCCGAGTTCGGGCGGCGCAAAGCCCTGCAGGAATTCGAGGCTGAGCCGCAAGGCATCGGGGCTGAAGAAATCATGCCACTTCAGCGGCAGCGAAACGAAACTGGCGATCACCAGCAGCACGATGCCCAAGAGCAGCACGATGGTGGACCAGTGTCGGGGTGGCGCCGCCGGCATTGACTGCAGTGGCTTCAATCCAGCCTCCTGCGCAGCAAGGCCGACACGCCGTCGGCTGCAGCGACCAGCAGCACGAAGACCAGCAGCATGGTCGACAGCTCGCCGCCGGCCATCATCTTGATCGATTCATCCATGCGTTGCCCCAATCCGCCGGCACCGACGAAGCCCATTACGACCGAACCGCGGATTGCGCATTCCCAGCGGTAGATGGTGTACGACACCAGTTCAGCCGACGCGTCCGGCAGTGCACCGTAGAAGAAGGCGCCGAGGCGGCCGCTGCCGTTACGTAGCAGTGCATCGCAGGCTGCGTCATCGGAGGATTCCAGGATGTCCGCATAGACCTTGCCCAGCATGCCGCAATAGGTCAGCGCGATCGCGATCACGCCAGCGGTAGGGCCAAGTCCGACGATACGCACAAGCAGCAGCGCCCATACCAGTTCGGGGACGCTGCGCAGCACGATCAGGAACCAGCGGATGGCATGGCGGCAGGCAAACGCGATGGGCGAACTGCGATGACGGCCGAGGCGCGAGATCGACAGGCGGTCTGTCGCCAGCAGCGTCAATGGAATTGCGCCGGCCATTGCAAGCGCCATGCCGGCAGTCGCCATGGCGACTGTCTCCCAGGTTGCACTCGCGACCATCTGCAGGAAGTCGGGAGCGTGTGCGGGCGGGAAAAAGCTTGCAAGGAAATTGCCGGTGGCCTGCAGGCTCTGTGCATCGAACAGAATCCACGGCTTGAACTCGGCCTGCGTCAGCATAGGCCAGAGGATGAGCAGCGCGACGATGGCGCCGGCAATGCGGCCGCGCCACGCGGGATCGCGCTGCGCGTCGGATGCGGAAAGTACGTGCATGTTCATCGTCAGCAGCGCGGAATCGGCCCGGCATCGAGGTCGTCGACCGGAACGTCGGACCCGGCAGGCACAAGCAATTCATCCTGCCTGTTCTGGTAGAGCGCGGCGATCATCGCATCGCTGACTTCGCTGCCGGCGGCGTCGAATACGATGCGTCCGTCGCGCAGCCCGACGATGCGCGGAAAATGCGCACGGGCCAGTTCGACTTGATGCAGACTGCACACCAGTGTCGCGCGGCGCTGCCGCGTTTCATGCAGCAACACGTTCAGCGTCTGCACAGCGAGGGTCGGATCGAGCGCGGACAACGGCTCATCGATCAGGAAGGCCTCCGCGTTCGACACCAGCGCACGCGCCAGGCCGCAGCGTTGGCGTTCGCCGCCCGACAGGCGATCGACGCGCGCATACAGCTTGTCCTGCAGGTCGAAACGCGCCAGCGCCGCATAGGCGGCAGCCGGATCGCGTGGCTTGACCAGCGAAGCCAGCGCCTGCCACAGGCTCCAGCGCGGCAGCATACCGGCCAGCACTGCGTTGACGACGCGCTGCCGCGGCGGCAGTGGGGGCGTCTGCGGCGCCAGGAACAGGCGCGCACGAACCGCATGGCGCACGCCGACGGCCGCCGTCCACGGATCGATATCGAACATTTGCACGGTGCCACCAGCGGGCTGCAGTGCGCCAGCTAGCGTATGCAGCAGACTCGTCTTGCCGGCGCCGGAAGGGCCGATCAGCGCGACCTGTTCGCCTTGCTTGATGGACAGCGTGACGTCCTGCAACGCATAGGCATTCTTGGCAGCACCGATATGGCGCGTGCTGATGTGCTGAAGAAGAAAACTCATCCTTGTATTACTTCAGCATTGCCTACTTCAGCAGGCCCGCATTGCGCGCAGCTGCTTCGATCGCCTTGTAGTTGTCTGCGTTCGTCGGAATGAAGCGTGTTGCGCGCTGCAGATCCAGGATTTCCTTGCCCTGCGGCGTGCTGTCGTTCAGCGACAGGAATGCATCGGTCAGTTTCTTGCGCACGGCCGGGTCCATGTCGGCACGCACACTCCAGTTGTAGTCGTAGTAGGCCGGCGTCGTGTAGAACACACGTACCTTGCTGGTATCGACCTTGCCGGCCTGGACCAGCTTTTCCCACACCGAGATGTTCAGCGCACCGGCATCGACCTTGCCGCCGGCAACAGCGGCAACGGTAGCGTCATGCGCGCCGGAGAACGACACGCGCTTCATGTCGGTGTCGGGATTGATTTTCGCTGCCAGCAGGAAGGAGCGCGGCATCAGATGGCCGGAAGTCGACGACTCGGAGCCGAAGCTGAAGTTCTTGCCCTTCAGGTCTTCCAGCTTGTTGATGGATTTGTCCGTGGTGATGAAGACGGAACGGAACTTCTGGTCTTCCTCGCGCTGTACCAGCGGGATCACTTTGCCGCCGCTACGCTCGTTTGCCTGCACGAAGGTGAAGCCGCCGAACCACACCATGTCCAGCTTGTGGTTGATCAGACCTTCCACCGAAGCGGCGTAATCCGTCACCGGCGTGAATTCGACCTTCATCCCCAGTTTCTGCGACAGGTAATCGCCGAGCGGCTTGAACTTGCGCTGCAGTTCGGTCGGCGCTTCATCCGGAATGGCGGAAACGCGCAACACCTGCTGCTGGGCGTGCGCGACTGGCGTCAGGCTGACCGTGAGTACGGTCAGGAATGCTGCCATCAAGGCAGGGATGCGGGACAGGAAGGAAGGGTTCATGGATTTTTCTTTATGTGTGAACAATGGAGAAGGGAATGAAAAAGAATGAAAAAGAATGAAATCTTACGCAACATCGACGCCGGCAACGCCATTTTGCATTTCGCCGATCACGGCCGCATCGGCAAATCCTTCCTCACGGAAGATGGTCAGCACCTGATCGACCGCGTCCGGCGCGCACGAAACCAGCAAGCCACCAGCCGTCTGTGGATCGGTCAGCAGCGCCTGCTGCACCGGCGTGATGTTCGAAGACAGCGTTACCTCATGTCCGTAGCTTTGCCAATTGCGTCCGGACGCGCCGGTCACGCAGCCTTGCTCGGCCAGTTGCCGGACTTGCGGCAGGAAGGGTATCGCATCCGCATCGAGCCGTGCGTGGAGCTTGGCGCCACGCGCCAATTCGAGCAGATGGCCGAGCAGACCAAAGCCGGTGACATCCGTCATCGCATGCACGGTACCGAGTTGAGCCAGCTTTTTGCCGGGCGTGTTGAGCTTCGTCGTGTTGGTGATCATTGCCGTATAGCCGTCGGCATCCAGCATGTTTTTCTTCAGCGCGGCGGACAGCACGCCAACGCCGAGCGGTTTACCCAAGACGAGCTTGTCGCCTGCACGTGCATCGGCATTGCGCTTGATCTTCGATGGATGCGCCAGGCCCATCACGACCAGGCCATAGATCGGTTCGACCGAATCGATGGTGTGGCCGCCGGCGATCGGAATGCCGGCTTGCGCGCATACCGATTCTCCGCCTTTCAGGATGCGGCCGATGACCTCCGGCGGCAGCTTGTCGATCGGCATGCCGACCAGCGCGAGCGCCATGATCGGTGTGCCGCCCATCGCGTACACATCCGAAATCGCATTGGTCGCCGCGATACGGCCGAAGTCGTAAGGATCATCGACGATAGGCATGAAGAAGTCGGTCGTCGCGATCAGCGCCTGCTCGTCGTTCAGCTGATATACGGCCGCGTCGTCAGCGGTTTCGATACCGACCAGCAGTTCCTTCGGCAGCGGCAGTCCGCCGGTGCCTTTCAGGATTTGCGTCAGCACGCCGGGCGCGATCTTGCAGCCGCAGCCGCCGCCGTGAGAAAACGCGGTCAATCGGATCGAAGGAGTGGAGTCGGTCATGGCATCACACAAAAAGAATCAGGAAGCGAGCATTCCCGCAGCAGCGCTACGCAATTGTGCTGCTGCGTGTTCGAAAGCCGTATCCGAAATGTCGGGAAGGGATAGCACTTCTGCCTGGTCGACGAGGCTGAAATTGCGCCGTATCGATTGCAGATATCCCGGATCGTAATGCGCACGCAGCAGGTTCTCGACCACCTCGGGAATACGGCCCAACAGTGCCAGCTCCTGCCATTGCGCAATGCACGCGCGGCCGTGCAGATGCACGAGAAAGTCGAGTTGCCTGTTCAGCAGCGCCGGCTCGGCGACGAAGTGCGCATACTCCTGCATCAGCAGCTGCACGCGGTGCGGCAAGGCCAGTTCGAGCATCGTGCAGGGCGACGCACGCATTGCATCCATCAGCGTGTCGGGCACGCGCAACTTGCCGACTTTCTTGCTTTCCGCTTCGACGAAAACCGGCTGGTCTGTGCGGAAGCTGCGCAGCAAGTCCCAGATACGGCTCTCGAACATCTTTTGCGAAGGCTGCGGCGCGGAGGGCAAGTCGCCAAGCACCGAACCGCGATGCGCAGCGAGTTGTTCCAGATCGAGCACCTGCGCACCCTGTGCGGCGAGCACGCGCAGCAGGCGGCTTTTGCCGGTGCCGGTCGAACCGCACAGCACGTGAAAACGCAAGGTCCGCGGCAGTGCGGCCAACTCCGTCACCAACTGGCTGCGATATGCCTTGTAGCCGCCCTCAAGCTGGGTGACGGGCCAGCCGATGCGAGCCAGGATGTGTGCCATCGCGCCGCTGCGGTTGCCGCCGCGCCAGCAGTACACCAGCGGCTTCCAGTCATGTGGTTTGGACAGGAACTGTGCCTCGATGTGATGCGCGATATTTTTCGCTACCAGCGCCGCGCCGAGTTTCTTGGCTTCGAAACTGCCTTCCACCTTGTACATGGTGCCGACCGTTGCGCGCTGCTCGTTATCCAGTACCGGGCAATTGATTGCACCCGGAATGTGGTCTTCCGCGAATTCGGCCGGGCTGCGCACGTCGATGACGGCATCGAACTGCTGCAGCTGCGGCAGGATTTCGTTAATGGAAAGCAAAGCAGGGTACTTCATTACAGATAGGCGGCGATGCGGACATGGATGCGCATTATCTCCGATAACGGCTTCCACTGGCGCGTATTGCTGCGGAACGGCATCGGAACCCGGGCCGGCCAATGCTGTCAGACCGCTGGTACCGACATATGGAATCGCCATGAGTGTACCGACCGTAGCAGACGTGCGTGCGCCAGCACGCGCCATACCAAGAACATTGATTGGGCAGAAGGCACTGGTTACCGGAGCTAACTCCGGGATCGGACGCAGCATCGCATTGGCCTTTGCTCAGGCGGGCGCCGATGTCGTGGTGAACTACGTGACCGACGAAGCGGCTGCGCAGGAGGTCGTACAGCAGATCGTGCAGGGCGGCGGCAAAGCCTATGCGCACCGTGCGGACGTTTCTTCGGAACAGGAAGTCGATCTGATGTTCGACCATATGGTGCGCGAGTGGGGAAGCGTCGACATCCTTGTCAACAACGCGGGGTTGCAGCGGGATGCCGCCTTTCAGGACATGACGCTGCAACAGTGGAATACCGTGATCGGCGTCAACCTGACCGGCCAGTTTCTGTGTGCGCGTGCAGCCATTCGCGAATTCCTGCGGCGCGGTATTGTGCCCGAAGTATCCCGCGCCGCGGGCAAGATCATCTGCATGAGTTCTGTCCACCAGGAGATTCCATGGGCCGGGCACATCAACTACGCAGCTTCCAAGGGCGGCATCAAGATGCTGATGGAAAGCCTGGCGCAGGAAATGGCGCCGCATCGCATTCGCGTCAATGGCATCGCTCCCGGCGCGATCCGCACGCCGATCAATACCGAGGCATGGGAAACGCCCGCAGCCTACCAGGCGCTGATGACGCTTGTGCCGTACGGACGTATCGGTGAACCGGACGATATCGCCCGCGCGGCGGTATGGCTTGCTTCGGACGATTCCGACTATGTCGTCGGCACCACGCTCTATGTCGATGGTGGCATGACGCTGTATCCCGGCTTTGCGACCGGCGGCTGAGCACCGTCATGCGCGCATGCGACCGCGTGCGCAGAAAGAATCTTCTTCCACCCACCTCTGCTGATGCCAAAACGAATCGAAGACTATGCATTGATCGGTAATTGCGAAACGGCGGCGCTCGTCGCTCGCGATGGCTCGATGGATTGGTTGTGCCTGCCGCGCTACGACAGTGCCGCCTGTTTTGCCGCCTTGCTTGGCCGCCCGGAACACGGGCACTGGAAAATCGCACCGGATTGCGAGGTACATCGCGTCACGCGCCGCTATGCCGGGCGCACGCTGATTCTGGAAACGATTTTCGAGACTGAAGATGGCGCTGTGCAGCTGACAGATTTTCTGGCGCGGCGCGACAACGTGATCGATGTGGTGCGGATCGTGCGCGGCTTGCGCGGTCGCGTACGCGTGCGCACCGAACTGGTAGTCCGCTACGAGTACGGCGCGGTCCTGCCCTGGGCATCTCGCCACGAGGACGGCCGGCTGATGCTGATGGCTGGCCCCGATCGCTTGGTTCTCGATACATCGGTAACGATGCGCGGCAAGCATTTCCGCACGCTGGGCGAATTCGACATCGCCGTTGGAGAGGAAGTCGGATTCACATTGAGCTGGACCCGTTCGTACCAGCCGATTCCGGAACCGATCGATCGTCATGCCACGCGCCTGTTGGTGCAGCAGCGCTGGGTCGAATGGTCGCAGCCGTTTCGGGCTGTCGGCGAATGGTCGGTTCCGGTGCTGCGCTCCATCCTGACGCTGAAGGCACTGGCGCACTGGCGGACCGGCGGCATTGTCGCGGCGGCGACGACTTCGCTTCCGGAAAAGATCGGTGGTCCGCGCAACTGGGATTACCGCTACTGCTGGCTGCGCGATGCCACGCTGACCTTGTACGCCTTGATCGGCGAAGGCTTTCTCGGCGAGGCAGAAGCATGGCGCACCTGGCTGCTGCGCGCGGTGGGCGGCACGCCAAGCCAGCTACAGATCATGTACGGCGTGGCTGGCGAGCGCAGGCTGGAGGAGTACGAAGTGCCGTGGTTGCCGGGCTACGAGAACTCTTCTCCGGTGCGCATCGGCAATGCGGCGGCGGGGCAGGTGCAGCTCGATGTCTATGGCGAAGTGATCGATGCGTTGTACGTTGCGCGCAAGGCAGGTCTCGGACCGATGGCCGATAGCTGGTCGCTCGAATGCGCATTGATGTCGCATCTGGAAAAGATCTGGGATCAGCCGGACGACGGAATTTGGGAGACGCGCGGCGGTCGGCGTCACTTCACGCATTCCAAGGTGATGGCGTGGGTCGCTTTCGATCGCGCAGTGCGGACGATCGAGGAATTCGGCACCGAAGGCCCATTGCAGCATTGGCGCGCAATACGCGACCGCATTCACCGTGAAGTCTGCGAAAAAGGATTCAATGCCGAACGTAACAGCTTCGTGCAGTCCTACGATTCGGCTGCACTCGACGCCAGCTTGTTGCTGATTCCCAGCGTCGGTTTTCTTCCTGCAGAAGATCCGCGCGTAATCGGCACCGTTGCCGCAATCGAACGGGATCTGGTACGAGACGGCTTCGTGATGCGTTACGACACCGGCACCAGTGCCGACGGACTGCCGCCCGGCGAAGGCGCTTTCCTTGCCTGCAGCTTCTGGCTGGTGGATAACTACATTCTGTTGAAGCGCTATGACGATGCCCGTGCGTTGTTCGAGCGGCTGCTTGCCTTGCGCAACGATGTGGGTCTGCTGGCCGAAGAATACGATCCGGTTGCGCAGCGCCAGCTGGGAAATTTCCCGCAAGCCTTCTCGCATCTCGCGCTGATCAATACCGCGCGCAATCTGACCAGCATCAATGGCCCGGTTCATCAGCGTGCGCGCGGCAGCAGCCAGACCGACGGCGTCGACAAGTCCTAACCGGCGAATCCCTGTGCCAGTGCCGACAAGGCGCCTCGCATTTCCTCTATCGGCGGCGCCCAGTCGCCCATTGTTCGTTGCCGGAACAGCCGCATGACGTGCGGATACCAAGGCGAATCATTGACGCCGGTCAGCCAGCGCCAGTCGCACTTGTAGTCGGGCAGCAGTACCCAGCAGCGTGTGCCGAGTGCGCCGGCCAGGTGCGCGACTGCCGAATCCACCGTGATGACCAAATCCAGTTGCGCCACGATGGCGGCGGTGTCGTCAAAGTCATCGATGCCGGGTGACAGATCCGTCAATGGAAAAGGCGGCAATACCGCTTCGTCGGCCGCCTTGCCTTTTTGCAGGCTGAAGAAACGAAGCTTCGGTATCTGGCTGAGGGGAATGAGCGTAGACAGAGAGGGCAATGAACGATCGACGTCGTTTTCATGTCGCGGATTGCCCCTCCATACCAGGCCGATACGCAGCTCGCCATCTCTTGGCCCGATGCTGTTTGCCCAATACGCCATGCGATCAGCCGGCGGCGACAAATAGGGAATTGCGGCCGGAATTGTCGTTTCACGTGTGCCGAAATGAAAAGGCAGACTCATCGGCAAAATCCAATAGTCCCACGCGAAGTTCGGCAATGTTTCGTCCATGCCGATGATGTCGTCTACACCGCGCAGGCGCGAGAACAGGCGCTTCAGGCCTGGATGACAGATGATCGATACGTGGTGCGCACCAGCCTCCTTCAGCAATACCGTGTAGCGAGCAAACTGGATCATGTCGCCGTGGCCGGCTTCGAAACCGACGAGAATCGCTTTCCCGTGCAGCGGTTCGCCTTGCCAGCATGGACACGAAAGCTGCCGTTCGAGATGCACCGAGGGTTCGCGCGCTTCCAGACAGGACCAACCTTCCTCGTAACGGCCATGACGCAACAGGACGTATGCGAGATTGAAGCGCGCGGTTCGATAACGCGGCGCCAAGGCCAGTGCACGGCGATAGCATTGTTCGGCTTCCGCATCCCGTTTCATGCAGGCGAGCAGCACGCCGAGGTTGGACAGCAGTTCCGGCACATCCGGCGCTACTGCGAGCGCGCGACGGTACAGCATTTCCGCATCGGCAAAACGCTTTTGCGCGGTCAGCATGGCACCAAGATTCAGGTACGGCTGGAGATTCCACGGTTGCAGTTCGAGCGCGCGACGATAGTGGTCTTCCGCTTCCCGTACGCGGTTGCTGCGTTCCAGCACCCAGCCGAGATTGACTTGCGCTTCCGCCATGTCGGGCCGCAGTTGCAGCACGAGCTGCAACACGATTTCCGCTGCGGCCAGATCGCCGTCGTCCAGTAGCTGCACTGCGCGCTGGAACAGGTATTCTGCCGAAGGGCTTGCGTTGTCCATGCTGAGATGTGGAGAGCAGGAGGTCAGAACCGGCCTGAACAGCTATAATCGAGGCTGGCGTTTCAGGAATATTGCCGTTTCCATATTTACCCAGCCTTAAGACTCCATGCCCCGCATGGAGCCAGACCGGATGCGCGATGCATCGGTTCATGAAAAACGTTCAACACATGTCGTACCGTCCACAACTTTCCAGCGCTTCGGCCGAATTGATCTATCGCGTCAACGCGCTGGACGAGACTGCGCAGAAAACGGTGGTGACCATCCCGGCCGAGCGGCCGCTGACGGTACACGTCGACGGCCGCGAGCTGATCACCCTGATGACGCTGGGTGCAGCGCCGGAAGCCTTGACGCTCGGTTATCTGCGCAATCAGCGCCTGGTGCGCAGCGCGGACGAGATTGCTTCGATACAAATCGATTGGGCACGCCATGCTGCCTTCGTCGCCACGCGCGCCGGCATTGCGGACATCGAGGAACGCACCGCCAGGCGCGTAGTGACGACCGGTTGCGGTCAGGGCACGATCTTTGGCGACTTGATGGACGAACTCGATACGATTTCGCTGTCGCCCGATGCGCGGCTGAAGCAATCGACCTTGTACAAGATCGTCAACACGATACGCACGCAGGATTCGATCTACGCGCAGGCCGGATCGGTGCATGGCTGCGGGCTGTTTTCTTCCGAGGGTGTGCTGCAGTATTTCGTCGAGGACGTCGGCCGCCACAATGCAGTGGATTCGATTGCCGGCCTGATGTGGTTCGATGGCGTGAGTGGCGAAGACAAGGTCTTCTATACGACCGGCCGCCTGACCTCGGAGATGGTCATCAAATGCGCGCAGATGCGCATTCCCTTCCTGATTTCGCGTTCCGGCACCACGCAGATGGGCCACATGGTCGCGCAAAAGGTCAACATGACGCTCTTGGCGCGCTGCACCGGCAAGCACTTCCTGCTGGTCACCGGCAAGGAACGTCTCATCTACGAACCGCAATCACTCGATAGTTCGCTGCGCGTGGCTTGAGTTTCGCCGCGGGGACTGCTGCGCTAGAATGGCGCCTGTTCAAACACGCCGGCCCAAGCACGCCGGCCTTCCGGAAGTTTCTCCATGTCGCTACTCGACGCCATACGCGATGCCTTTGGCCTGCTGTTCTCGGGCGATACCGCGCTGTGGCAGATCATCTGGGTGTCGTTGAAGACATCGATCGTCGGCCTGCTCGTCGCCACGCCGTTCGCCGTACTGGCGGGTTACGTGATCGCGACGCACGAATTCACCGGGCGCCGCATCGTGATCTGGCTGGCGCAGGCAGCGCTCTCGCTGCCGACCGTGCTGATCGGCCTGCTGCTGTATCTGGTGCTGTCGCGCAGCGGTCCTTTCGGTTCGCTGCAATGGCTGTTTACGCAGACCGGCATCATTGCGGGGCAGGTGCTGATCGTATTGCCGGTGCTGATCGCATTCACGTTGTCGGCCGTGCAGGCGGCCGATCCACGCCTGGCCGAGACCGCGATCGTGCATGGCGCTTCCCGATGGCGCGTGATGCTGACCGTGCTGCATGAAGTGCGCTTCGGCGTGATGGCGGCTGTCATCAACGGATTTGGACGCGCGATTTCGGAAGTCGGTTGCGCGATGATGGTCGGCGGCAATATCGCTGGCGCCACACGCACGATCACCACGGCGATCGCGCTGGAAACCAGCAAGGGCGAATTTGCGCAAGGCATCGCGCTCGGCATCGTGCTGGTCGCGGTGGCACTGGCCATCAATGCCGCAATGCTGTTGCTGCAGGGCGATACACGGCCGGCAAGGGATATCTCATGAGTGCATTGTTGACCATCGAGCGCTTGTACAAGCGTTTCCATCAGCGCGAACTGTTCGACATCCGCGATATGCAAATCGCCGCTTCGCAAGCCTATGTGCTGACCGGCGTGAACGGCGCGGGAAAGAGCACGCTGATGCGTGTGCTGGCCGGGCTGGAACCGGCCGAGGTGACCAACGCACGCTTCATGGATCAGCCGGTTTCCTTTTTTCCGTATACGCGTGCAATGCGCGATGCAATCGTCTACGTGCATCAGCACCCGGTCATGTTCTCGACCAGCGTGGCGGAAAACATCGCTTACGGCTTGAAGATGCGCGGTGTGGCGAAACGCATCATCACGGAAAAAGTCGACGAAGCGATTGCCTGGGCCGGCATCGGTCATTTGCGCAAGAGTGTGCCGGCCTATCTGTCCGGCGGCGAGAAGCAGCGTGTGGCGCTGGCGCGTGCGCGTGTGCTCGATCCCAAGCTGCTGCTGCTCGACGAACCGACCGCCAACCTGGACGGCGCAGCGCGCGAGCAGGTGATTGCGCTGATTCCTCAATTAGTCGCCGAAGGCAGCAGCGTGATCATGGCTTGCCACGATCGGGACTTGATCGCCTTGCCCGGCGTGCAGCGGCTCAAGCTGCGTGACGGGCATCTGGAACTGCGCGAAGCGCATCACATCTGAGCCGTTATCGCTTTTCTCCGTAACGCGTTTTTCTTTCAGTGGAAATCGCGGCTCGATATCGATAGCTCGCCCAGCAGATGCGAGTGGTCCTCCAGCCGCCCGGCCAGCAGATGGCCGACACCTTCCTTGTATTGCCAAACACCGTAGACCGTCAGCAATTGCGCGCTCAGCACTTCCTTGCGTTGCCGCTCGATCAGCTCCGCCTGCACGACGACATTGGTGATGCCGGTTTCGTCTTCCAGTGTGACGAAGATGATGCCTTTGGCCGTCGGCGGACGCTGGCGCATGGTGACGATGCCAGTGGTGCAGGCAAATTGGCGATGAGAGAAATCGCGTATTTCCAGTGCCGTCGTCATACCCATTTTTTTCAGACGCGAACGCAACAGCGCTAGCGGATGGCGATTCAGCGTCAGGCCCAGGCTGTGATAGTCGGCAACGATTTCCTGGCCTTCGCTTGGTGACGACAGGCGCAGCGGCGCTTCGTGGATGGGCGCATTGCGCAACAATGCCGGCATCGGCTTCATTGCCGATACTTCCCATTTCGCCTGACGGCGATGGCCGCTCAAGGGCAGCAATGCATTCGCGCGTGCCAGCGCGCCGAGCTCGAATTGATCCAGCTGCGCGCGCCGTGCCAGGTCGTCGACATTCACAAAAGCCTGCTGTGCGCGCGCTTCGACAATGCGCCGTGCGGCATCGGTCGACAAGCCCTTGATCATCTGCAGGCCGAGACGCACCGGCGGCATCTTGGATCGGATTTCTTCCAGCGTACATTCGATCTCGCTGATCGTGACGTCGACTGGCCGTACTGGCACGCCATGCCGTTTCGCATCCTGCACCAACTGCGAGGACGAGTAGAAGCCCATCGGCTGCGAATTCAGCAGGCCGGCGAGAAAGGCGGAGGGGTGATGGCGCTTGATCCAGGAGGAGTTGTAGGCGAGAACCGCAAAGCCGGCAGCATGCGATTCGGGAAAACCGTATTCGCCGAAGCCCTGGATTTGAAGAATCAGTCTTTCTGCAAAATCTGATGGGTAATTGTTCTTTGCTAAGCCCTTACGCAGCTTTTCGTTGTACGGCTCCAGATTCCCCTTACGCTTCCATGCGGCCATTGAACGGCGCAAGCCGTCAGCTTCATCTGCCGTAAAACCGGCTGCTTTTATCGCGAGTTGCATGACCTGTTCCTGGAAAATAGGCACACCATGTGTCCTTCCCAGAACTTCTTTCAATTCCGGTTTTCCCATGTAATCAATTTGATCCTGTGGCATGTGCCGTTGCTTGAGGTAGGGATGAACACTGCCGCCCTGAATCGGTCCCGGCCGCACGATCGCTACCTGCACGACCAGATCGTAATATTCACGCGGTCGCAAACGCGGCAGCATCGACATCTGCGCACGCGATTCGATCTGGAACACGCCGATGGTGTCGGCTTCGCAAATCATGTCGTAGGTTTCCGTGTCGCCTTCGGGAATGTTCTGCATTTCGAATTTGTATCCAAGCCGTGCGGAAATCATTTCCAGCGAACGACGGATGGCCGACAGCATGCCGAGCGCGAGCACGTCGACCTTCAGCAGTTTCAGCGAATCGAGATCGTCCTTGTCCCACTGGATCACGCTACGGTTTTCCATCGAGGCATTCTCGATCGGCACCAGCCGCGACAGCTTGTCCTGCGAGATGACAAAGCCGCCCACATGTTGCGACAGGTGGCGCGGAAAGCCGATCAGCGTTTCGCTCAGTTCGATCAGTTTGCGCACGATGGAAGACTGCGCATCAAAGCCGGTTTCGCGCAGACGCTCTCCACTGACTTTGCGGCCATCCCACCATTTGTGCGCTCTGGACAAACGATTGATCTGATCGAAATCCAGACCCAATGCCTTGCCCACATCCTTCATGGCCGAGCGCGGCCGATAGGTGATGACAGTAGCGGCAATGGCGGCGCGATCGCGGCCATACTTGTTGTAGACATACTGCATTACTTCTTCGCGTCGCTGATGCTCGAAATCGACGTCGATATCCGGCGGCTCGTTGCGCGCACGTGAGATGAAGCGCTCGAAGAGCACGTTGCTGCGTTCAGGATTGACTTCGGTGATACCCAGGCAATAACAGACGACGGAATTGGCGGCCGAGCCGCGGCCCTGACAGAGGATGTTCTCGCTGCGTGCAAATTTGACGATGTCGTACACGGTCAGAAAGAAGGGTTCGTATCGCATCTCGGCGATCAGGCCTAGCTCGTGCTCGATCTGCTTTCGGATATCGGGAGGAATTCCCAATTGGAATCGGCGCTGCGTTGCGCCTTCGTACACCAGTCGACGCAGATAGCTGGTCGTTGTCTCGCCATCAGGCACGATTTCCTTCGGATACTGATAGCTGATTTCATCGAGCGAGAAGGTGCATTTGCTCGCGATGGTGACGCTTTGCTGCAGCAAGGCCGGAGCATAAAGCTGCGCCAGACGAAGCCTTGTGCGCAGGTGCTGCTCGCCGTTCGGCTGCAGCGCATGGCCGCATTCGGGGAGCGTTTTCCCAAGACGCACTGCCGTCAGCGTGTCCTGCAGCGGTTTGCGGGAGCGCACATGCATGTGCACGTCGCCGGTGGCTACCAGCGGCACGCCCGTTTCTTCCGCGATGCCGGTCAACTGTTCCGACCAAAAGGCATCGTCAGACCAATGCAGCAGCGAAAGCCCGATCAACGCGCGTTCTGCGAAATGCTGCGACAGCCATTTCACCTGTTCGGTAATGACCTCACGCGTGCTGCTGCGTTGCGGAATCAGGATCGCGAAACAATCCGGAAGCTGTGCCAGATGCACCTTTTTTCGATCGGCAGATTGCGGCTCCAGATCACTGCGATACAGCGTGTAGTTGCCCTTGTCGGCGCGGCAGCGGCCGAGCGTGATCAGTTCGGACAGGTTGCCGTAGCCCTTCAGGTTCTGCGCCAGAAAAACCAGTTTGGTGCCGCAGTCCAACGTGATTTCGCTGCCGATGAGCAAATGCAGCTTGTGTTTTTTGGCCTCGACATGGGCCCGCACCACGCCGGCCACCGAGCATTCGTCGGTGATGGCAAGGCTGCGATAGCCGATTTCCACCGCGCGTTGCACCAGCTCTTCGGGATGCGAGGCACCGCGCAGGAAACTGAAATTGGACAAGCAATGCAGTTCTGCGTAATCGGGTAACTGCGCGGGTAACTGATCGGTCAAAGCCGCCTGCGAAGGTACAGGAGCATCAGACATGGTGCGCTACCCGAAAAAACCGTGCAGGAACCAACCCGAACCTGCTGCTTCGTCGACCGTGCGCAGGCGGAATATCCACAGCAGCATGTGACGATCATTGAGCGCAACGAAGTAGTCGCGCGCCGCCAGTGCATCATCCCACCAGCCGGCTTCGATGCGTTCCGCTGTGGTCAGCAATTGCAGCGGGCTTTGATAGAAGGGCTTGTGCTGGCGTGTCACCAGGGCAATCGGTTCCTTGAGCAGCCAGGTCGGACGTAATCTGGCGCTGTGCGGTAAGGCTTCCTGCCTGCCCGAACGGAATCGCCGGCCGTCATAGGGGGTGATACGCATACTGCATTCAGGTCGATGATCGGCAAACAGCGACAACTGCCGTACTGCCTGCGGGCCGAGCCGGCTTTGCAGGCGTTCGACCAGGCGCTCGGTGGATTCCGCATCGGAAGCAGGCATCGGGAACAGCTCGGTGTTGGGCGCTGCCTGTTCGACGATCTGGTCGGCATGCAGGGATACTTCAATCACCGGGGCTGCAAGATCGAGTCGCGTCAACCGCTCCCGCAGCAGCAGCGTCAGGTGCTCGACATCGCGACTGGCCATGCCGAGCGTCAGTTGCACGGCGGTGCTGCGGCAATCGTGGTGACGAAAGAACTCGTGATGCAGCTGCAGCGTGATGCCCGTAATCGCCGCATGGCGCGCCGTCAGCCAGCCGCACAATTGCAACAGCAGCCGGCGCACTGCAAACAGCAGGGCTTCGGCATTTTCCACGCGCGACATCAATTCCAGGCGAGCATCGAATGCGGCCGGCGCTTCGAACCATGCGTGCGCTTCTGCTTCCAGGCCGTAGGCACGGTCCAGTTCGCGCAACAGCTCCTTGCCAAAACGGCGCGTGAGCCCCTTGCGTGGCAGCCGCCGCAGTTGCCCGAGGTGTGCGCAACCGATGCCCGAGAGCGTTTCCAGGTGTGCTTGAGCAGAAGCCAGTACCCATAGCGGCAGGGGATCGAGCAGTTGTGCCAAGGGATGATGCGGCGAATAAGGCGGCGCTTCTTCACCGGCTTGTGCGCGTAGCCAGGCGGCGGTGGCCGTCGATGCGCAAGCCGTCTGGACCTGCAGGCCAAGTTCACGGATACCTGCCAGCAATTGCGTTGCCAGCGCATCGAAACCACGGAACAGACGCAAGCTGGGCGCGACTTCCATCAGGATGCCGGTATTAAGCAAGCTCACATGCGGTGTGAAATGCAGGCACCACAGCGCCGCTTCCTTCAGTACGCGTGTCTCTGCAACTTCGTCGCGAGCCAATACCAGCAAGTCGCCAACCAATGCACGCGCATTGCTGTCGGACATGCCGGGCTGAATGCCGGCATCTTCTGCCGCGGCATTGCACCAGCCGACACGGCGTTGTTCGCATACGATGGCCGGATGCTGCGCCGCCGTGCCGCTCTCATGACTGGGTTGCGAGCGCAGCGCGGTGTCGAGCGGCAGTTGCGGCAAGTGCAGGGCGATCCACAGCATAGGATGGCGAATTGAAGGCGGGCCGGGTCATGGTGCGTTCCAGCGGTTTGACCAGCGGATGGGGAATAGCCAAAGGTAAAAGAATGGGCTGAAGGTGAACCGGGCCGCGGCGCTTGATGATTTCCACCGACAGGCGGCCGCCGGCTGCCGGATGGCAGACAATGCGCAGTGGCGCAGGCGAGGATTGATATTGTTCGGCCAGCGGACGAAACACAAAACTCAGGCCTTCGCCGCCGGCCGCTGCCAGTTGCAGGCGCCGCAAATGATCGGGACGTGCCTGCGGCAGCCAGCACAACAGCGCGCCGAAGCTTGCGCTTTTCAGTGCCTGTTCGACCGCCCAGATGCGATCGGTCGGCTTCTCGGCTTCGATCAGGATCACATGCTTCAAATCGATGCCCAGCTCGGCCAGTGCGGCAGCAAAGGGAAGGTGCGGCGGCGCCAGCAGGATCACGCTCCGGCCCGCTTGCGTGATCCGGGACAAGGTCGGCGCCAGCAGGCGCAGCTCCCCCACGCCCGGTTGTTCCAGCAACAGTTCGATCAGCACGGAAGCCGGCCAGCCGCCATTCGGCAATTCACGGTCCAATGCCTGGAAGCCGGACGTTGTCGTCAGCGAGCGGGAAGCGCCCATCTGGTCGGCACGCCACACGGTATCGGGCAAGACGACAGGAGAGGAAAAGGGAAGAGCGGATGGAACTGCAGCCATGGAGCCTCCTGATAAGTACTGTATATGCATACAGTATAAGAGGATTGGCCGGTTTTTTGCAGCCTGACGATAAATAAAAAAAGCCGCCCGAAGGCGGCTTTGCTTTTTACCAACGACGCATTACAGATTGGAAGCCAGCGCCTTCATCTGCGGCTTGTCGACCGGCTTGGTCAAGCTGGCCGGGGTCAGCATGTACATGTAGTCCTGCGAGATCCACTTGCCGGCAGACCAGTACGCCCAGCCTTTCCACACGTCAGCGTTCTTCGTCATGAAGTTCGTCATGTTCGTTCCCTCGGTCAGGCAGACAGAATTATTGGCCCAGCCCATTTCGCCGATGAACAACTTGTAGCGATTGGCACGTGCCCAATCGGTGGCGGCTTGCAGTACCACGTTGCCCTTGCCCGCGACACAGGTTGGATGCGTGCCGGAGTAATCGCTGTCCAGGTACTGATGCATTTCAAAGGCGAAGTTGGGATCCTTGAAGCCGGTCCATGCCGCAGCGTTGCCGCTCTTTACCCAGCTGTGCGCACCCGTCCAGGAAGTACCCGGAATCAGGATCAATTGCTGTGCACCGGCCTTGCGGATGCCGTACACGCCGTATTCGGCAACGGCACGCCACTGTTTCGCCGTCTGCTTGTTCGGCTCGTTCATCAGGCCAAACACGACATTGGGATAAGACTTGAATTCGGTTGCAACGCGCTTCCAGAAATTACCAAACTGGCTGGCGGGTACGCCACCGGAAATGCCGAAATACTTTTTGGTTTTCGTTGCGGAATCGTAGCGGCCGCCATACTCATGCGGATCCAGGATCACATACATGCCCTTGCTGGCAGCATAGTCGACAGTCGCACGCAGCATTTTCAGTTCGGTCTGGTTCAGCTCGCCCATGGCGACCGGTTGCAGGCGCGAACCGGAGAAGGGCAGGCGAAACGCAGTGAAACCTTTGCTTTTGTAATAGTCGATTTCGGCATTCGAGGGGTAGGTGTACTTGTAGCCAGGTTGCGCCGCGATATTGTTCGCATCGTATTCAGCGCCAGACAGATTGACGCCTTTCAATTTTGTGGAAGCGGTCGACATTGGCATCTTCGTTGCGGCCTGGGCATTTGCGGCACCAACAACAGTGCCTGCGATCAATGTTCCAGAAATAGCAAGATAACGGAAGATGTCATTCAAATTCATTAATTTAGTCTCCAAATAAAAGAAATTGCCGGAAAACCGGCAGAAAGAATTCTATCAGGGAAGCCTAGCCGTATACGCTCTTCGTCACATTTGTTACAAATTTTATGTATACAAATTTACAATTGAAGTATTGATATTGTTTTCTATGAAACAAAAGCAGACGGGCTTGGTCATATCGAAACGCGCAAGAGATATGTCTTGCATTGGCGCTTTCATTTATCGTCGATCGAGCACTTATGCCTGCTTCTACTTCTCTTTCTGTTTATCGTCAGCGCGTCCGCAGCGGCTTTACGCTGATCGAAATCATGGTGGTTGTCGTCATCATGGGCATCATGGCGGCGCTGGTGGTGCCCAAGCTGATGGGACGCACCGACGACGCCCGCATCACCGCGGCGAAACAGGACATCGCCACCATCATGCAAGCCCTGAAACTGTACCGGCTGGATAACCACCGTTATCCGACGACGGAGCAGGGCTTGAACGCACTGATCACCCGACCGCAAAGCGGCCCGGCGGCACCTGGGTGGAAGGAAGGCGGCTATCTGGAACGGTTGCCGAAAGATCCCTGGGGCAATCCTTATCAATATCTGGCGCCTGGCGTGCATGGCGAAGTCGATGTCTTTTCCTATGGAGCCGACGGTCAGCCTGGCGGTGCGGGAAGCGATGCAGACATCGGGTCATGGCAACTATGAACATGGCCTTGCCGCGGCTGCCGGTGCGGCAAGTCAACGGTTTTACCCTGATGGAATTGCTGCTGGTGATTGCCATTGCAGGCATCACCCTAGGCTTGGCGTCGTTGTCGCTTGGACCAAACGATGCCCGCGTGCTGCAAGACGATGCGCGGCGGATCGCGGCATTGATGCAGCTGGCGGGAGACGAGGCGATCCTGCGCAACCGCCCGATCCTGTTCGAAGCCGACGCGCAGCGTTATCGCTTCCTGATTCGTCAGCAGGGCACATGGTCGCCGATGAGCGCCGATGACCTGTTGCGGGGACGGACATTTTCTCGTCCGCCGGTGGCGTTGCGCATGACGCCCGGTGCTAGCGGCAACGGCATGGTGCGCATCGTATTCGAGCCGCGGCCGATCGGCACGCCGTTCGCGCTGACGCTTTCTTCCAGTTCGGCCACGGCCGGCATACGTGCAGACGGACTCGGCCAATACACGGTGGACTGACATGGGCGAGCGCAGCATCAATGTCGATGGATTCACGCTGCTGGAGGTGCTGGTGGCGCTGGCGATTGTCGCCACGGCGCTCGGTGCCAGCCTGCGCGCGATCGGCAGCTTGACCCAGAACAGCGAAGCCTTGCGGACATCGACGCTGGCAGCGTGGTCGGCGGAAAACCGGTTGGTGCAGATCCGGCTGAACGGCAAGGCGCCGCCTTACGGCAGCAGCAGTTACGACTGTCCGCAGGCAAGCGTCCAGCTTGTCTGCACGGAACAGGTCAGTCCCACGCCCAATGCGCATTTCACCCGCGTGACGGTTACCGTGCGCGAAGCCGGTCGGCCGCAGCGGACGCTGGCCGATCTCAGCCATGTGGTGCCCAATGGCAGCTGAGCGCATTCACGGCTTTACTTTGGTCGAGATGCTGATTGCGATCGGCATCCTCGCCATGATTGCCGTGCTCGGCTGGCGCAGCATGGACGGCATGATCCGTTCGCGCGCTGCGCTGACGGACTCGATGCAGCAGCTGCGCGCCTTGCAGCGCAGCTTCGCGCAAATGCAGGAGGATTGCGCACAGTTGGCGACACCCGATGCAATCGGTGCTGGCGCTCCGTTGCAGATCCAGCCCGATCGGCTGGCGCTGATCCGCAATGTCTTCACGCCCGATCAGCCGACGCGGCTGCAGGCGGTAGTGTGGTATGTCGCAGGCGGTGTGCTGAAGCGGCGCGTGTCGCCCGAGTCGCGCGACTTGCCGGCACTGCAGCAATTTCTGCGGCAATCGACAGGTGGTCTCGATCAAACCTTGCAGAGCGATGTGCATGCGATGGGATTGCGCGCCTGGAGCGCAGGCTGGCGTTCGCAAATCGGCGGTGCCGCGCCGGCACGCGGCCTTGAAGTCACGCTGCAGCTGGGGCGCGGAGAGGGCACCGTGCGACGTCTGTTTTTGCTGGGGGCGGCATGAGACGACGCAATCAACGCGGCGTGGCAGTCGTTACGGCCTTGCTGATGACGGCACTGGCGGTCAGCATCGTCGCCGGCCTGTTCTGGCAGCAGCAGGTGCAGATTCGCCTGGTCGACAATCAGCGCGTGCGCATGCAGGAAGAATGGCTGCTGCGCGACATGCTGGACTGGGCGCAGTGGGTACTGATCCAGGACGACCGGCAATCCAGCATCGATTACGAAGGCGAAACCTGGTCGCGGCCGCTGAGTGGAATGCCGATCGCGTCCAATGTCGCGCAAGCCGTGCTGCGCGGCACGGTGAGCGATGCGCAGGGGCGCTTCAACCTGAACAATCTGAGTGACGAAGGGCAGATCGATCCGATCGAAACCGCCACCTTTGCGCGTCTGCTGAGCGGGCAGAACATCGCTGCGCAGCTGGCGCAGGCTACTGCGCAAAGCATCGCGAATCTTCAACGCCGCAATACCTCGAATGCGAGGAATCCGCAGATGCGCCTGTGGCAGATTGACGACCTGCTGTCGATTCCGGGTTACACGCCGGCGATGCTGCGGCGTCTGCGCGCCTTCGTCATCGTGCTGCCCGAATCCACACCCATCAATGTCAACACCGCGCCGGCAGAAGTGATCGCCGCGCTGTACGGCATCGCGCTTCCGGAAGCCGCTGCGATCGTCGAAGAGCGTCGCCGCGCGTACTTTCGCGATGGCGCGGATTTCTCCAATCGCATGGACAGGCGCAATCTGCCGCAAGCCGGCGGGCAGATCACCTTCAGCAGCCACTTCTTCGTGCTCGACAGCGAAATCCATTTCGGCCCCGCTGCCTTGCAGTCACAAGCGCTGATGCAGCGCGACAGCGGGCAGGTGCAGGTGCTGTGGCGCCGCAACGGAGATCTCTCATGAGCACGCTGATCGTCCGCCTGCCGCCGCGCGCCGCCGCAGACGAGGTGGAACATTGGGTGGATCTGCCATGCGCCTACACGCGCACCGATGGAAAGCTGACCTTCGGCGTGGAGCCTTTGTCCGAGCTCGCCGGAGAAATTCTCGAAGCACGCCGCCTGGTGCTCATGATCGCCGCGAGTGACGTCACCGTATTGCGGGTGAAGGTGCCGCCGATGTCCGAAGCACAGCTGCGACGCGCCTTGCCGAACCTGCTGGAAGATCGCCTGCTGTCGGAACCGGACGAATGCGTGTTCGCGCCGTCGCCGATCGAAGACGGCATGTGCACGGTGGCGGTGATGCAGCGCAGCTGGCTGGAACTGATCGCCCGCACCGTATCGAGCTATGGCGGCACCGCCGTGGTCGCGGTGCCGACGCAACTGTGTCTTGCGCCCGAAACTGATGCGGTCGCCGTCGCGCTCTCGGTGGACGAACGCGACATCGCACTGCGACTCTCGCAGGACGAAGGCCTGGGCTTGCACCTGGCTTCCGCCAAACCGCAGTCCGCAGCGCACGCGATGCAAGTGCTTGAATCGATCACGGCAATGTTGCCCACTGCACGGATCAGGCTCTACATCCCGAGCTATCGTATCCCGGCCTACCGCGATGCGCTGGCCGCGTTCGGCGCCCGCGGCGAAACGGGAGCCGAACAGGCTGCCCGCATTGAATTGCGCGAAGACGGTTGGGCACATTGGATCAAGGGCACGGGCAGGGTACAGATGAACCTGCTGGCCGACGCGCCGAATGCCGCCAGCGCGCGTCATACCGACTGGCGTGCCCGCCGCCTGATTGCGGCTTTGTTGTTCGTCTTCATGCTGATCAACATTGCCGGATTGAACATCGAATGGTGGCGCATGCGGCGGGAGGCGACGCAGTTGCGGACGGAAATGGTGCAGAGCTATCGCAATGCGTTCCCGAACGAAACCGTGGTGGTCGATCCCTTGTTGCAGATGCAGCGGCATATCGCGGGAGGCAGCGTCGGCAATATGGCTCCGGACGATTTTCTGGCGCTACTGGCGCGTTTCGGCGCAGCGTGGAGCAGCGAAACCGGCTCACCGCCGGCTGGAGCGATCGCGCATCTGGCGTATCACGAACGCAGTCTCGTGGTCGGCCTGCAAAGCGGCAATGGAACGACGATGGAAAAGGTGATGCCGGCCTTGCGCGCGCACCGGCTCACGGCCACGCCAAATGGCCCGGACAGCTGGCAGATCAGGAACGCCTCATGACGATCAAGGATTCCGTCACGCGCGTGGGCGATGCCTGGAATGGGTTCTGGAAGGCGCGCAACCGACGCGAACGCAGCATGCTGATGACGGCGGCAGCGGTATGCGCGTTCGGCTTGTTGTATGTGCTGCTGATCGATCCCGCGGTCACCGGTACGGCTTCGTTGAGCAAAAGCCTGCCTTTGCTGCGCCAGCAGGCGGCGCAGATGCGGCAACTGGCCGCGCAGATGTCGCAGCAGCCGCGGCAGGCGGTACAGCAAACCGAAAGTGCGCCAGCGCCGCCACTGGCGTTGACGCGCGAAGCATTCGTCGCTTCGCTGCGTGCAGCCGGCCTGAACGCGAACGGTATTGATATCGACGAACGCGGTGTGCGTCTGCAATTCGCTTCCGTGCCTTCGATCGGCCTGATCGCATGGCTGGAGCAAGCGCAAGCACAGCGCTTTTTCGTGGCCGACGCGCAGATCGACATGCTGTCGAACGACACAGCGAAGGCAAGCCTGACGCTGACAAAAACAGAAGAGGAGCAGCAATGAGGAATGCAACCCCAGTCGATGGCAATCGCCATCCGTTCGGGCGCCTGCCATGGCCACGGTTGTGCATGCTGTTATGCGCGTTGTGCTGGACAGCGGTCCCGGTATCAGGTCATGCGCAGAGCGGTGTGCCGCAAAGCGGCGTGAGCGACAAGGCGGGGCTGAATTTCGTCGGCGCCGACATCGAATCGGTGGTGTCTGCCGTAGGGCAGTACACGAATACCACCTTCATTCTCGATCCGCGTGTCAGAGGCACCATCAATCTGGTGTCCGACGGCCCGGTCACGCGCGAGCAGGCCATGCGTCTGCTGACGTCGACGCTGCGCCTGCAAGGCTATGCAGTGGTGCCGGGCGACGGTTTTTCCAAAATCGTTCCCGAAGCGGATGCCAAGCTGCAGGCTGCATCGACCACATCGCATGTGCGCGGCGACCAGATCGCCACGCAGATTTTCCGCCTGAACTATGAATCGGCAGCCAATCTGGTGCCGATGTTGCGGCCGCTGATTTCGCCCAACAACACCATCAGCGCCAATCCGAGCAACAACACTCTGATCGTAACGGACTATGGCGACAACCTGCGCCGCATCGGCAAGATCATCGCCTCGCTCGATCTGCCGGTGGCAAGCGAACCTGAAGTCATTCCGGTCCGCTATGCGATGGCGGTCGATATGGCCGTGATGATCAACCGGCTGATGGAACCGGTCGGCGCAGTGACTGCCGGCGCCGGCGCTGCTGCGCCGCAAGGCGGGACCGAAGGCGGACGTTTCATCGCACTGGCCGATCCGCGCACCAACTCGGTCATTCTGCGTGCGCCGTCCGTTGCGCGCGCCAATCTTGCCAAGTCGCTGATCGCCAAGCTGGACCAGCCGACCGCACAGCCGGGCAACGTGCATGTGGTACCGCTCAGGAATGCCGAAGCGATCGAGTTGGCGAAAACCTTGCGCGCCGTGGTTCTCAGCAACAACGTCGATACCCAGAGTTCGACCGAAACGCAGACCTTGCCGCCGACGCAACTGGGTGCACAGGCGCAGGCGATCCCAGCGAATGCGCCGTCGACCAATACCCTGGGCAGCAGCGCAGCGACACCGACCTCGGACAACAGCACGCTGATGAACACTGCGCCACTCAACAGCACACCCAAGCAGACGCTGTCGGCAGGCGGACCAGCAGGCTTCATCCAGGCCGACCCTTCGACCAACTCGCTGATCATCACGGCCAGCGAAACGGTTTATCGCAATTTGCGCGGGGTGATCGATCAGCTCGATGCACGACGCGCGCAAGTGTATGTCGAATCGCTGATTGTCGAGGTCACTTCCGACAAGGCTGCGGAATTCGGCTTTCAGTGGGCTGGCCTGTCAGGCAACAGCAATAGCCGCTACCGGGTCGGTGGCGTCACCGGTTTCACCACGCCCGGCAGCGGCAGCAACCTGATCACGCAATTGGTCAACAATGCCAACGGTGGCAATGTCGTATCGCCAGGCAATGGGCTGACGCTGGGCATCGTACGGCAGGCGGCAGGCGGCCGCATCGATCTTGGCGTGATCGCGCGCGCCTTGCAGAGCGACGCCGACACCAACATCCTGTCGATGCCGAACCTCATCACGCTGGACAACGAGGAAGCGCGCATCATCGTCGGCCAGAACGTGCCTTTCATCACCGGTCAGTACACGACGCAAGCCTCGGGCGGCGCTGCCGGCGTCAATCCCTTCCAGACCATCGAGCGCCACGACGTGGGCTTGTCGCTGCGCATCCGGCCGCAGGTTTCCGAAGGGGGTACCGTCCGCATGCAGATTTACCAGGAGACTTCGAGCATTCAGCCGAACACCACCGCATCCGACATCATCACCAACAAACGTTCGATCGAAACCAATGTGCTCGTCAATGACGGCGAAATCGTCGTGCTGGGCGGTCTGCTGGAAGATTCCGTCTCTGATACCGAGGAAAAAGTCCCCGGACTGGGCGACCTGCCCATCGTCGGCAACCTGTTCAAATACCGCAACCGCAGCCGCAGCAAGACCAACCTGATGGTGTTTCTGCGCCCGACCATCATCCGTACCAACGAGCAAAGCGTGAACGTGGCGGGCGACCGTTACGACCTGATGCGCAACATCGAGACCACTGCGGTGCCGAAGCCGAGCTGGATCATGCCGGATACCGGCGCGCCGCTGCTGCCGCCGCTACAGGACGGTCGGCCGCAAGGCGGTAACCTGCTGCAGCGTAACGCACCGTTGATGGAGACGGCACCGCAATCGCCCTCCGGCAAGGAAAGCGCCATCGTACCGACCGCACCTGCCCGGCCGCTGAATGTGCCGGCTTCTGCTGCGCCGTCCACAACACCCGCAGCACCGGCTTCGAGCGAGTAGCGCCATGGCGACTTCGCAACTGCTGCCGTTCGCCTTTGCTCGCGATTATTCGATCCTCGCGCGCCGCATCACCGCTTCCGGGCCGGTGGAAGTCTGGCTGTGCAGCGCGACACCGCCCAGCGCCGCCGGCGAAGTGGCGCGCCGCTTCGGGCGCATCAAGGTCAATGTGCTGTCGGTCGAGGATTTGCAGCAGGCGATCGCCGATGCCTATGCGAGCGCAAGCGGCAGCGCCGCGCAGGTGATCGACGAGTACGAATCGGACCAGGATCTCGCGCAGTTGCTGGCCGACGTGCCGGCGATCGAGGACTTGCTGGAATCGGCAGACGATGCGCCGGTGATCCGCATGATCAATGCGTTGTTGACGCAGGCCTTGCGCGAAGGGGCGTCCGACATCCACATCGAGCCTTTCGAGCAGGTGTCGGTGGTGCGCTTCCGCGTCGACGGCATGCTGCGCGACATCGTGCGGCCGAAGAAGGGCATTCATGCCGCACTGATCTCGCGCATCAAGATCATGGCGCAGCTCGATATCGCGGAAAAACGTCTGCCGCAGGATGGACGCATTACCTTGCGCGTGGGCGGCAAACCGGTCGACGTGCGTGTTTCCACGCTGCCGACAGGCCACGGCGAACGTGCGGTGCTGCGCCTGCTCGACAAGGAAGCGCGCCGGCTCGACCTGCTGGATCTCGGCATGAGCGACGCCGGCTTGCAGACCTTCGACCGCCTGATCCAGGAACCGCACGGCATCGTGCTGGTGACCGGCCCGACCGGCTCAGGCAAGAGCACCACGCTGTATGCCGCGCTGACGCGGCTGAATTCGACCACGACGAATATTCTCACGGTCGAAGATCCGATCGAATACGAATTGCCCGGCGTGGGCCAGACGCAAGTGAATCCGCGCATCGACATGAGCTTCGCCAAGGCCTTGCGCGCCATCCTGCGGCAGGATCCGGACATCATCATGATCGGCGAGATCCGCGATCTCGAAACTGCCCAGATCGCGGTGCAGGCTTCGTTGACCGGCCACCTGGTGCTGGCAACGCTGCACACCAACGACGCAGCGGCAGCCGTCACGCGTCTGCTCGATATGGGCATCGAACCTTTTCTGCTGTCCTCGTCCTTGCTCGGCGTGGTGGCGCAGCGCCTGATCCGCACACTGTGTCCGACCTGCAAGATCTATGACGGCGAGAAATGGGAAGCGATCGGTTGCCCCAAATGCGGCCATACCGGATTTCTCGGCCGCGTCGGGATCTACGAGATTCTGGAGGTCGATGAAGGTATCCGTGCACAGATACACGATCGCGCATCGGAAGCCGACATACGCATTGCCGCGCAGTCGGGCGGCATGCGCACGATGCGCGAGGATGGGCAGCGCTGGGTGGACGATGGCGTCACCACCGAGGCGGAACTGATGCGCGTCACTTCCGAATAAGCAACGCGGATCGCAATCATCATGCCGGCATTCAAATACGAAGCGATCGACAATGAAGGCGACACGCGCCATGGCATCGTGCATGCCGATAGCGCGCGCGCCGCGCGCAGCGAACTGCGGGGGCAGGGGCTGGTGCCGCTGTCCGTCGACGCGCTGTATGCGCGCGAGGCGGGAGAGGGCGGAGGAACAGGACCGCGCCGTTTTGGCGAACGTTTGTCCAATGTCGAACGCGGTCTGCTGACGCGGCAGCTGGCCAGCCTGTTACAGGCGGGATTGCCGCTCGAGCAAGCCCTGAGCGCATTGCTCGAGCAGGCGGAACGCAGCTATGTCCGCAATCTGCTGGGAGCGATCCGTTCCGAGGTGATAAGCGGAAGCTCGCTGTCGGTGGCGTTGTCGCATCATCCGCGCGACTTCGCCGACATCTACCGCGCATTGGTCGCGTCCGGCGAGGAAACCGGCCAGCTTGCGACCGTATTGATGCGGCTGGCCGATTATCTCGAACGCCGCAATGCATTGGTACAGAAAGTGCGGCTGGCGTTCACCTATCCGGCGATCGTCACGCTGGTGGCCTTCATCATCGTGATTTTCCTGCTTACCTATGTGGTGCCGCAGATCGTCTCGGTCTTCGTCAACACCAGGCAAAAGCTGCCGCTACTGACCATCGTGATGTTGGCCATTTCGAACTTCGTTCGCAGCTATGGCTGGATCGTCGCCGTGCTGGCGGTCGCTGCCGCCTGGCTGTGCCGCCGAGCGCTGGCCAATCCGCAGACGCGCCGCAACTGGCATCGCTGGCTGCTGAGCGCGCCGCTGTACGGCCGCTTCGAGCGCAGTCTCAATACCGCCCGTTTCGCCAGCACACTGGCGATCACGACAGCTTCCGGCGTGCCCATCCTGCGTGCGCTGCAGACCAGCCGGGACACCTTGTCGAACACGGCCATGCGCGAGCAAGTCGAACAGGCGACCGATAGCGTGCGCGAAGGCGTCAGCCTGGCGCGCGCCCTGTCCGAGTACCGCTATTTCCCGCCGGTGCTGCTGCACATGATCCGCGCCGGCGAAGCGACCGGCGAGTTGCCGGCCATGCTTGAGCGCGCTGCGGCCACGCAGGAACAGGATCTGGAGCGCCGCGCGATGACCATCGCCGGACTGTTGGAGCCAGCGCTCATCCTGGTAATGGGCGTGGTGGTATTGCTGATCGTACTTGCGGTGCTGATGCCTATCATCGAGATCAACCAATTGGTGAAGTGATGAAGATTGCGATGAAAAGACCGGCGATGAAAAAGCTGGACGTCAAGCTCCCCACAAAGCCCACGCGCTTCATCGCCATCGTGCTGCTTGCAGTAGCCATTCTGGCTTCCATCATCTATTGGGTGCTTCGTCTGCGTGGCGACGATGCGCCGCCGCCGACCTCGGTGCCGATCACCGCGAGCACGCCCCCCCGGGCCAGCGTTGCGCTCTTCGGTGAGCATCCGGATCTGCTGCCCTCCGCCGCCAACCTCGGCATTACCGGCGTCATCATTGCGCCCGATCCGCAGGAGAGCATTGCCATCGTGGTTGAGGCTGGGCAACGGCCTCGTGCATTGCGGGTCGGTTCTCCGGTGTCGACGGGGCTGCGCCTGACCGAAGTGCATTCGCGCTACATCGTCGTATCGGACGGTGAAAGCAGCACACGGATCGCATTGCCGGAGCGGGTCGCCGCAAGCGCAAGTGTCGAGGTTCCGGCATCGCCAGAAGCGCCTTCTGCTCCAACGACACCGGATGGCGGTTTGCGCGGCGAACCGCCGCATCAGAACGGCGACGGAGAACCACCAGGGGCTGCAACGACTCAATGATTATGGACTGTGCCGTGACCGCATTACTGTAGAGGATGACCTTCACACTATTGGATTCGACGCCAGCCTCGTCGGCGTCAATCTGCGGAGGATGCGCCATGTCGGACCAACTTGAGGTTGATTACATCGCGGATTTTCCGCTCGAGGTCAACGAATTCGCACGCCAGTTGCTCAACAATGTGCGAGGCGGCATCGTGGTGCTGGACGAGGAATTGCGCTACGCGGTCTGGAACCCGTTCATGGAGGAAACGACGGGCATCTCTGCGGAGGAGGTCTACGGCCGCACGATCAGCGATGTCTTCCCCATGCTCGAGACCACCGGCATCTGCGAACTGTTGAGGCGCACGCTGGCCGGCGAGCCGACCGAAGTGCCGGAAGTCATGATTCCGAATCGCCGGACGCAGGAATCTCGCTGGTTCAAGACCGAGCATACGCCGTTCCGCGTCGACGGGAAGGTGATCGGCGTCATCGTTTCAGTGCGCGATATCACCGAGCGCCGCGAGCAGCAGAACCGGATTGCACGACTGACGCGCATACACGCCATGATGAGTGGCATCAATACCGCCTTGCTGCGGATTCATGACCGCAAGTTGTTCCTGAAGGAAGCCTGCCGGATCGCGATTCACGAGGGCGGATTGCTGTCGGCATGGATCGGGCTTCTCGATCCGGAAACGCGGGAAGGAAGCGTCATCGCACTGTGCGGCAAGGACGACAACTACATCAGCCGGATACGCCTGACTGCCAACGAAGAATCTCCCTACGCCGCACGCCCGGCCAATGTGGCAATCCGCACCGGCCGCACTGTGGTCAGCAACGATATCGCGAATGAATCTTCGTTTGCCGAATTGCGCGAAGAACTGCTGGCGAAGGGCCATCGCTCGATGGCGGCTTTTCCGTTGAAGGTGGAAAACCGCGCAGTCGGCGTGATGTCGCTGTTCGCAGGTGAGAAGGGCTACTTCGATGAACAGGAGCTGAAACTGCTGAACGGGCTTGCCGATGACATCGGCTTTGGCCTGCAATACATCGAAAAGGAAGAGCAGCTCGCCTATCTGGCCTACCATGATCCGCTGACCGGACTGCCGAACAGGCAGTTTTTCGTTAAGCGCCTGGAGCACGCGCTGCAGACGGCGCAACGCTCCAACCGCAAGCTGGTAGTCGTGATTGGCGACGTGCATCGCTTTCACCAGATCAACGACACTTACGGAAGAAGTTGCGGCGACGAGCTGATCAGGCAGATTGCGGCACGCCTGCGTCAGATGGTGCGCAATCCAGAATATCTGGGCCGAATGTCGTCGGCCAGCTTTGCCACCATCCTGCCCGATATCGAGGACCTGACCGAGGTGGCGCATCGGGTCGAGCTCATCCAGTCGGAACCGTACACGCGGCCTTTCGCACTCAATGGCGAAAATTTGTCGGTTCGCATGATCGCCGGCATCGCGGTGTATCCGGACGACAGCAGCGATGCAGAGACACTGTTCAGCTATGCCGAGCGCGCATTGAAGGATGCGAAGTCGCGCGGTGTTCCCTATCTGTTCTACAAGCCGGCAATCAATGCCTACGTCGCGGATGTGCTGAAGCTCGAGCATCGTCTGCACCGGGCGATCGAGAACGAGGAATTCCTGTTGCATTACCAGCCGCGCGTCGATGCCAACACGTTGGCGATCGTTGGATTGGAAGCGCTGATCCGCTGGAACCACCCGGAAAGCGGTCTGGTCGCCCCGAATCATTTCATCCCGCTCTTGGAAGAGAGCGGCATGATTGCCGATGTCGGACGCTGGGTCGTGCGGCGCGCACTGGCGGACTATCGCGATTGGCAAACGCGCGGTCTGCATCCGCCGCGCATTGCGGCCAATCTGTCGATACAGCAGTTGCGCAATCCGCGCTTCGCCGATGAAATCCACGAAGCGATAGCCGAATCGGGCGTCAGCGCGCAGGCGCTCGAACTGGAGATTACCGAAAGCCTGTTCATGGATGACATCAACGCCCGCATCGACATGCTGAGAAAAATCTGCGAACTGGGCGTGTGTATCGCGATTGACGATTTCGGAACCGGCTATTCCTCACTCAGCTACCTGTCCAGGCTGCCGGTCCACTTCCTGAAAATAGACCGCTCCTTCATCGGTGCGATGGTGGAGGACTCGAGCAACATGACTATTGTTTCCTCGGTCATTTCCCTCGCGCATGCGCTGAAGTTGAGAGTAGTGGCGGAAGGGGTCGAAACGGAAGAAACGGCGGTGCGTCTGCGGGAGCTGAAGTGCGATGAAATGCAGGGTTTCCTGTTTTCGCGGCCATTGCCGGCGCAGGACATTGTTCCGTTATTGAAAGCAGGACGCATCGAAGTCTGAGGTGTTATTGTTTTCGCGACAACTTTTCTGCGGGAATGTGGTCTGTAGCTGAGATTCCTGTTTGCAGCCCCCGAGGTGACTCAATGCAATGTTCCCGCTGTAGATCCGAAAACGAAGACGACGCAAAATTCTGCGCAGTTTGCGGGTCATCGCTGCACAAGGCGAACGCGCCGCTGGTATGCCATATCTGTTCGCACGCCAATAGCCCGAGCGCCAACTTCTGCGTGGCATGCGGCGCGCATCTGCGCAGACGTTCCGCCGCCGCGCAAGCGATAGCCGGTACGGCGGCAGCCGCTGCTGGGGCTGCGGCGGAAGCGCCAGCCGAAAAACCCGTACCGCCTCCGCGATTTCCCCCCTATACGGCAGAAGCCGCGGCACCCCGATCGGCTATTCCGCCTGAGCGGCCGGCTCCTTCGCCGAATCCTGCGCGCCCGGACTTTGCAGGCATGGCCGGACATCAGGAAAATTTCGAGAGCGCCGCGTTGCGCCCGCCGCGCGTTTCCAGCTTCGAACTGAAAGCCGGACTGGCGGTGCTGGTACTGTTCGTCGGTGGCGGCTTGTACTGGTGGAGCAGCCAGAACGACAGTCGGCTCGCCGAACTCGCCATGACAGCGCGATCGCCCGCACCCGCGGTGATCCAGCCGGTCGCCGACGATTCCACCGCACGATCCGCGCCGCCCATGCCCGATAGCACGAAGGACACCAGTTATCTTGCTGCAAGCTCGGCCGCGCCCGTCGCCGTTCCTCCGGTGGCTACGCCGGCCCCCGTGCCTCCGGCACCGGTTGCCGAAGCTGCGCCGAGGAGCAAATCAAGCAAGCACAAGAATGTCCGAAAACGCCGTGCCGAACCGGAAGCACGCGAACCGGAAACCGTTATCCCGGAACCTGAGCCACAAGTGGCGCAAGCTGCACCACCCCCGGTCGAGAAGCACCGACCCAGCACTCGTGAACAGGTAGCGTCTTGCAAACGCATGAGCTTGTTCGATGGCGAACGTTGTTTGTGGCGTATTTGCGATGGTCGATGGGGGAAGGACGGCTGCCCCTCGTATAATTAATGCTCGCCTAAGATCTTAAGAATATCTTGTAAGCACATGAAATTACAGCAAAAAACAAGAATTAAAGCTGGTTAAAGTAGGGTGAAGTGATTTCTAAGGTGAGGTTTGCCTTAATCCGTCATCTCACGTTCACCCGGCCGTCATTTGCTCGTCACACTCGGATGAAATAATTTCCTGCGTCAACGAACCATGGGGCTTCGCCGAAGCTCGGTTCGCACGCTGAAGGGAAGTGTATGACCATCCGTTTGCGTATCAGCCTGCTCGTCATTTTGACCTTTGCCGCCATTTCGTCCATCGGCGTGTACGCCGTCTATCAGTCGCGCAATAGCGCGGTCGAAGTGAAATCAGTGACCGAGGGCGTCATTCCGAGCGTTCTCGCTTCTTCCGATCTGGTCGGCATTCTGAAGGATGTGCAACTGGCCGCGATGGTGATGGTCAGCGAGACGGACCCCAAGCTGGTCGAACAGGAAAACGAAAAGCTGAACGCACGCAAGGCGGCTCTCGAACAGGCGCTGGCCTATCAGAATGAGCATGCCGGCAGTGCCGCGCAGCGCGGGCTGGTCGAACAGGCCAAGGACAGCCTGGACAACTACTTCCAGGCGATCGACGACGTGGCGCGTTTCAAGCTCGCAGGCAAGAACGATATTGCGCAAGCCAGCTTCTTCGGCGGCGTGGTGCAGTATCAGGGCGAGCTGGAAAGCATCGTCAACACGATGCGCATCGAAAAGAACCGCAGCAAGGACGTCGCGATCGGCGTGTTGAATCGGAATCTGGCGACGACCAGCACCGCCATCACTGCCGCTTCCGTGACCGCAGTAGGTTTGCTGACGGTGATCGGTTTTCTGCTGTATCGCCAGATCACGCGCCCGATCAGCCGCATGCAGACGATGATGAGCGAGATCGCAACCAGCCAGGATTTCACCCGCCGCCTGCCGGTGCAGCGCATGGACGAGGTCGGTCATTCGATGGTGGCGTTCAATGAAATGATCGAAAAGATCCAGCAAGCGTCCTCGCAGCTGAAGCAAAAGACGGCCGACATGCAGGCGATGCTGCAGCATATTCCGCAAGGCATCTTGACGATCGTCGAAGGCAATCGCATCCATCCCGAATATTCGGCCTTCCTGGAAACCGTATTCGAAACACAAGACGTCGCCGGTCGAGACCTGATGGACTTGGTGTTCGCGAACACCAGGTTGGGTGCCGATACGCTGGCGCAGATCGAAGCGATCGGCGGCGCCTGCATCGGCGAAGACGTGATGAACTTCGCGTTCAACGAACACCTGATGGTCGGCGAAGTGGAAAAGACCATGGCCGACGGCCGCGTGAAGATTCTTGATCTGAGCTGGTCACCGATCACCGACGATACGGACACCGTGATTCGCCTGATGCTGTGCGTGCGCGATGTGACTGAACTGCGCAAGCTGACCGCCGAAGCCAACGAGCAGAAGCGCGAGCTGGAAATGATCGGCGAAATCCTGGCGATTGATGCCGGCAAATTCCTCGAATTCATCGCCAGCGCGCGCCGCTTCCTCGACGACAACGAACAGATCGTGCGTCAGAATCCGGAAGCAACCGCGTTTGCGATCGCCAAGCTGTTCCGCAACATGCACACGATCAAGGGCAACGGCCGCACTTACGGCCTGCTGCATCTTGCCAATATCGTGCACGCTGCCGAGCAGCATTACGACGACCTGCGCCATCCAGACACCGGCGCAGTGTGGAATCAGGAACACTTGCTGAACGAACTGACAGCGGTGCGCGCTCTCATCGATCGCTATGCCCGCATTAACGAAGTGACGCTCGGCCGCCGCAATGCCGAGGACAGCGATAGCGACCGCCACACGCTGACCATCGACCGCAAGCACATTCAGGAAAGCCTGCATCGTCTGGAGACCGTCAATACGGCGAACCTGCACGAGCTGGTCGCTGCCCGCAATGCGGTGCGCCGCACCTTGCGCCTGCTCGGCACGGAACCGATTGCCGACATGCTGACCGGCATTACTGATTCGCTGCCGGCGCTGGCGAGCGAACTGGGCAAACCGGCGCCGACGATGCTCATCGAAGACAACGGCTATGTCGCACACGCGCACGCCGGCCCGGTACTGAAAAACGTCTTCATGCACCTGATCCGCAATGCGATGGATCACGGCCTGGAAAGCGCGGAGGAGCGCTTGGCAGCCGGCAAGCCGGAGATCGGCACCATCAAACTGGAAGTCGGCGTACTGGATGGCATGGCGCACATGGCGCTATCCGACGATGGTCGCGGCCTCGCGCTGGCGCGTATCCGCCAGACCGCGATCGAACGCGGATTGATTGCCCCCGAAACGACGCCGAGCGATGCAGAACTCGCTCGCCTGATCATGCAGGCGGGTTTTTCGACCCGCAAGGAAGTCAGCAACGTATCGGGTCGCGGCGTCGGCATGGACGCGGTGCTGGATTTCGTCACGCGCGAACAGGGTCGCATCGAATTGCGTTTCACCGGCGGCGAGGAGGGCACGGATTTCCGTCCGTTCCAGACCATCGTCATGCTGCCCGAACACATCGTAGTCGAGGTCGACGGCATCGACGTGCCGTATCCGACCGAGGCCGGGCAGAACGCAGGCGTTGTGCTGGCCGGTGACGCCGATCCGCGCGTGGCGTGAAGATCATCATTGTTTATCGGGATTTGCTTTCATGATTCAGGATTCATTGCCCGCTCTGGCGCTCGGCATTGTGCTGGGTGCGGCACCTCTGCTGTGGAAAATCAACCAGCTCAAGCAACGGCTGTCGCGTACCATCGACCTCGAACAGGTCGAGACGCTGAAGCGCAGTCTGCACCTCACCGTTGAAGAACAGCAGCAGGATATGGCGCAGCGACAGCAGGCGCTGGAGGAAGCGCGCCGGCAAACGGAACTTCACATGCAGCAGCTGCGCGATGAACATCAACAGCTGGTAGTGCAGCTGGATTCCCGCAACTCCGCATTTTCGCGAAGCATCATGCAGGTGCTGGAAAACTGCGAAGCCTCGCAGGAAACGATCGATCATCTGATGGGGTTGATGCGCACCTTCGAGCGCTGGCATGGCGACTTGAACGCGCTGATCGGGCACAACCGTGACATGCATCGCAAAAATGACGAGTTCGCGCTGATCGTCAATCAAGTCGTGATCGTGGCGCTGAATGCCTCGATTGAGGCGGCGCGTGCCGGCGCGCATGGCCGCGGCTTCGCGGTGGTTGCCGCGGAAATACGCGATCTCGCGCAGCGCGCCGAAAAGCTTTCCAAGGCCTATCGCGCCAGCCTGTACCAGAACGACTTGATTACAACGACGACTTTCCAGGACCTGCAGGCCGGCGGCAAGATGATCGTCGGCGCAGTGATCGGGCTCGATCTCATCAACAAGAAAACGCGCGAAGCGCTGGCTGCCTGAGCAGCCCATCCATCATGATCAGTTCCGCCGCAAAAGAAGGATTCGATCTCCTGCTGACGCAAGCCCTGAAGGGCAGTATGGTGCCCGACGGCTGCAATTGCGACATCGTGAGGCTGGCCGACGATACCGACATCCGCGCAAGCAAGATGACGGTATTGACCGTGTCGTCCTATCTGTTTCGCATCATTGTGATGTTCCATTTCACGCCGGACGCGGAGACTTTCGCCTATTTCGCCGGGCTGAATAGGGCATCGGTTGGCGAGATGAGCGAGCAGGAATGCATTGACGCGATCGCCGAGCGGGGCAATCTGTGCTGCGGCATGCTGAACCGCGATCTCGCCGCTTATTTCCCGCATATCGGCATGTCGACGCCGAACGTGATCGATCGACATTGCGCGGCGTATCTGCAGATGCTCAATTGCGGCCACATACAGCATTTCGCGCTGGACATCGAACGGGCGCCGCGTCTGCACGTCAGCTTGTGCGTTTCCGACTATGCGGACATCGATTTCACCGTGTCGCCGGAGACAATGGGCAGCGGCACGGGCGAACTGGAATTGTTTTGAACATCAAAGGAAGGAAACATCATGGCGCAAATTCTCGTCGTTGACGATTCGAGCACGGTTCGCACCGAAGTCGGCGATTTTCTGAAGAAGAACGGACTCGACGTCGCATTGGCAGTGGACGGCCGCGACGGTCTGGATAAGCTGAAAGGCGACCCAGGCATCAAGCTGGTCGTGTCCGACGTCAACATGCCGAACATGGATGGCTTGACGATGGCCGAGCGTATCCGTAGCGAGCTCGGCAACGCTAACGTCAACATCATCATGCTGACCACCGAAAATTCGCCGATCATGAAGGAACGCGGCAAAGCCGCTGGCATCAAGGGCTGGATCGTGAAACCGTTCAAGGGCGAGGCGGTTCTGCCTACCTTCAAGAAACTGGTCGGCGCTTGAGCGCACCTGCAATTGAAATGGTGCGTATCTGCGCGCCATCGCCGTTCTGATTGCATTCGGCGCTTCGCACGCTTATTATCGGGAGCATGCGCCGCCTGACGATCATTTTCCTGCTGTTCATCCTGCCGCTCCAGGCGAGCTGGGGAGCGGTGATCGCCTACAGTGCGCATGAGCTGGCCGAGATAACGGCAACACATTTCGTCGATAGCAACAATGCAGACGAACAGCAGCTTGCCGCCAACTCTCCAGCGAGCAAGGATCACAGTGGATTCGATGAAGACTGCGAGGTGTGCCATCTGGCGCATCACTCAAACATCATCCTTCCGCCGTTCGGCGTGGCAGCGCCCGTGCTGACGCTGCTTCTGTTCGAATCGTCCAGTCGAGGCGATACCCTCATCGCCTCATTTCCCGCCTCTCGCCCTGAACGCCCCAAGTGGGTAGCCGCCGTCTAGTTCGGCGCTAATCTCTGTTTCTTCTTTTTCGCACAGTAAGTCACTGAGCTTGCCGCCGGATTTTTCCTGTTCATCGCAAGGAGAATTGGATGGCAATGAAATTGCATTGGCTGTTTTGCGCAGCCGTATTTGCTGTGTCCGTGGCACAAGCGCAAGAACTACGAAGCGCGGTAAGTCTCAATGAGATCAATCGAAAGGCCGTGACGCTCGACGAGGCGATCGGCCGCGCCATGCAAACGAATCCCGAGATCGCCGTTGCAACGCGAGAAGTGCAGGCGAATGCGGGGCTGGTTCGCCAGGCGGAAGTCGTCCCCAATCCGGAACTGGCTTACCTGATTGAGGACCTTCGGAAAGAGACGCGGACCACGACGGTGCAGCTGAACCAGCGCATCGAACTGGGCGGCAAACGGGCTGCGCGCGTCGAAGCCGCACAGCGCGGCGCCGATATTGCGGAGATCGATCTGGAGAGCAGGCGGCTCGATGTCCGCATCAAGGTCATTTCCGCCTTCTATAGCGTGTTGACTGCACAGGAACGCTATCGGATCGCGCGGGATTCTCTGCATCTCGCGAACAAGGTCGTTCAAATGGCTGCCAGGCGCGTGACTGCCGGCAAAGCTTCACCGCTGGATGAAACGAAGGCGCGCGTGGCGAGGGCGGCTGCACGACTGGAACTCGCGCAGGTGGAAAGCGAACTGACGAATGCGCGCAACAGCCTTGCCGCCCTCTGGGGCCAACATCACGCGGCGTTCGACCGGGTAGAAGGGGAAGTGTCGACCTTGCCTTCCTTGCCGGCATGGCAGCAACTTCAAGAAAAGATATCGAGCGCACCGGAGTTTGCACGGGCGCAGTTGGAGGCAGAGCGCCGGCAGGCGATGGTGCGCGTGGAGCGCTCCAAGCGCATGGGCGACGTCGTTCTCACTGTCGGGAACAAGCGGGACGAGACGCTAGGTCGCGACCAGACGGTGGTCGGCTTTTCCGTTCCTCTCCCGCTGTTCGATCGCAACCAGGGAAATCTGCAGGAGGCGCTGAGCCGTAGTTATCAGGCCGAGGATGAACTGAGATCGGTACAGACGCGCATTGCCAATGAATTGAGCCAGATCTATCAACGCCTGAAAGTTGCGCGGGAGGAGGCGGCTCTCTATCAGACAGAGATACTGCCCGATGCGAACACCGCATACCGGGCCGCGACCAAAGGCTTCGAATACGGCAAGTTTGCATTCATCGAAGTGCTCGATGCGCAACGCACCTTGTTCCAGGTCGAATCCCAATATCTCCGCGCACTTTCCGAGGCGCATATCGCTGCCGCGGAAATCGAGCGCATCGTCGGCAATGCCGGCACACTGAATTAAGCGAGACAGCATGAACACCAGACAAAAATTCAGCATTGCAGCCATCGTGCTCGTCACGGCGCTGCTCGGCGTCCTGATTCTCGTCGTCCATCCTGGCCAATCAGTTTCCACAGATGCCGCGCCGGAAGCCGAACACGCTAACAAGGACGCACCACAGCATCGGGGACCGGCTGCGCAGGAAAGCGGGGACAACGTCATTGTCATCAACGATGCGCAAGCGAAGGACGCTGGCATCGTACTGGCGACGGCGGGACCGGCAAGCATCGCATCGACGGTCCGGCTGCCGACCGAAATCCGGCTGAACCAGGACCGTACTTCGCACATTGTCCCTCGTGTGAACGGCGTGGTCGAATCGGTTTCGGCCGACTTGGGACAGAAGGTCAAGAAGGGCCAGGTGCTGGCGGTGCTCAACAGCGCTGTTGTGTCAGATCTGCGTAGCGATTGGCTGAATGCGCAGCAGCGTCTCGCGCTGGCGCGGACAAGCTACCAGCGCGAAAAGGAATTGTGGGAAGAGAAGATTTCGGCGCAACAGGACTTTCTTCAGGCGCAACAGGCCTTGCAGGAAGCGCAGATTGCGGCACGCAACGCGCGCCAGAAGCTGACTGCGATCGGCGCTAGTGCCGATGCGTCCGTGTTGAATCGGTTTGAATTGCGCGCACCCTTCGATGGCGTGGTGGTGGAAAAGCATCTGGCGGTCGGTGAAGCGGTGCGCGAGGATGCGAACGTGTTCACCATCTCCGATCTCTCCACGGTATGGGCCGAGCTCGTCGTTCCCGCACATCAGCTCAATGCAGTAAGCGTAGGGGGGAAGGTGCGCGTCCGCACGACCGCTTTTGCCTCCGAAGCGACTGGAACGATCTCTTACGTAGGCGCGCTGCTTGGTGAGCAGACGCGGTCCGCCACGGCACGCATCGTTTTGCCGAATCCGGATGGCATATGGCGTCCCGGCTTATTTGCCGATGCGGAAATCGGCGGCGGGGAGGCGTCGGTGCCGCTCGCTGTCGCTGCCGAGGCAGTGCAGACCGTCGAAGGCAAGTCCATGGTCTACGTCAAAACCGCGGGGGGCTTCAAGCCTATTCCAGTCCGGACCGGTCGGCAGGACCACGCGCATATCGAGATCGTCGACGGCTTGAAGCAGGGAGACGTCTATGCCGCTGTCGGCAGCTTTGTTCTGAAGGCGGAGCAGGGCAAGGGCAGCACGGAACACGAACATTGATGGGAGGGAGATGTCATGTTCGAACGCATCATCCAATTCTCGATTGCGCAGCGCTGGCTCGTGCTGCTGGCGGTACTCGGCATGGCGGGCTATGGCATCTACAGCTACCAGAAGCTGCCGATCGACGCCGTTCCCGACATTACCAATGTCCAGGTCCAGATCAATACTGCGGCTCCTGGCTACTCGCCGCTCGAAACCGAACAGCGCGTGACCTATCCGATCGAAACGGTGATGGCGGGTCTGCCGCATCTAGAGCAGACGCGCTCTCTATCGCGTTACGGCCTCTCGCAAATCACCGTCGTATTCAAGGACGGCACCGATATCCACTTTGCGCGTCAACTGGTGAACCAGCGTCTGCAGGAAGCACGCGAGGGGCTGCCGGCCGGCATCACGCCCACCCTCGGACCGATTTCCACCGGGCTTGGTGAAATTTACCTGTGGACGGTGGAAGCGAAGCCGAATGCGAAGAAGCCCGACGGCAGCACCTACACGCTGACCGATTTGCGCGAAATCCAGGACTGGATCATCAAGCCGCAACTGCGCAACGTTCCCGGCGTCACGGAAATCAATTCCATCGGCGGCTACGCCAAGGAATACCTGGTGGCGCCGTCCCCCGAAAGATTGGCTTCATATCACTTGACGTTCGAGACGATCGTCGCCGCGCTCGAACAGAACAACGCGAATGCCGGAGCAGGTTACATCGAGCGGCGTGGCGAGCAATATCTGGTCCGTGTGCCGGGGCAGGTGCGTACGCTGGAAGACCTTCGCAATATCGTCGTTGCGAATCCGCAAGGCGTCCCGATCCGCATTCGCGATGTCGCCACGGTGGAAATCGGGCGCGAGCTGCGTACCGGTGCCGCCACCGACGACGGTCGTGAAGTCGTGCTCGGTACGGTGTTCATGCTGATCGGCGAAAACAGCCGTACGGTCGCCCAGGCAGTGGCGAAGAAAATGGTGGAGATCAACAAGACGCTGCCACCCGGCGTGGAGGCGATCCCGGTGTACGACCGCACCGTGCTCGTCGACAACGCGATACAAACGGTGAAAAAGAATCTGCTAGAGGGGGCGATCCTCGTAATCGCCGTCCTGTTCCTTTTCCTCGGCAACATTCGGGCGGCGCTGATTACCGCCGCTGTCATTCCGCTCGCGATGCTTTTTACCTTCACTGGCATGGTGAGCAATCGCGTCAGCGCCAATCTGCTCAGTCTGGGCGCGCTGGATTTCGGCATCATCATCGATGGGGCCGTCGTCATCGTGGAGAACTGCGTGCGGCGTCTTGCACATGCGCAGGCGCATCATGGCCGCGCGCTGACACGTTCCGAACGTTTCCATGAAGTCTATGCCGCGGCGCGGGAAGCACGCCGTCCTTTGATCTTCGGCCAGCTGATCATCATGATCGTCTATCTGCCGATCTTTGCACTCTCCGGCATCGAAGGAAAAATGTTCCATCCGATGGCCTTGACGGTGGTGATGGCCTTGCTCGGCGCGATGATTCTTTCAATCACCTTTATCCCCGCTGCAGTCGCGCTCTTCATCGGCGATAGGGTGCAGGAAAAGGAGAGTCGCCTGATGAATTACGCGCGCAGAGCATATGCGCCCATGCTGGTGAAGGCCCGCGAGAACAAGCCGGTGGTCTTGACGGCAGCGGGTGCTGCTGTCGTTCTCAGCCTGCTGATGGCCACTCGCATGGGAAGTGAATTCGTCCCGAGTCTGAATGAAGGGGATTTCGCGATCCAGGCCATACGCATTCCCGGAACCAGCCTGACGCAATCGATCGAGATGCAGAAGCAGATCGAAAGAACCCTGAAAAAGAATTTTCCGCAAATCGAACGCGTATTCGCAGCGACCGGGACATCGGAGGTGTCTTCCGATCCCATGCCACCCAGCGTATCGGACGGCTACATCATGCTGAAGCCCGAGGATGAGTGGCCGTCACCCAGGATATCGCGCGATGCGCTGCTGAAACAGGTGCAGGAAGTTGTCAGCCAGATACCGGGCAACAACTACGAATTTTCACAGCCGATTCAAATGCGCTTCAACGAGCTGCTGTCCGGGGTGCGCAGCGACGTGGCGGTCAAAGTATTCGGCGATGACATGAACGTATTGAACGAAACAGCCCATCGCATTGCGGCCGTCCTGCAGCGCGTGCCGGGTGCTTCCGAAGTGAAAGTGGAGCAGACAATAGGCCTGCCGATGTTGAGCATCAACATCGATCGGGACAAGGCGGCGCGCTATGGGCTCAATATCGCAGAGATACAGCAGGCCGTAGCGACGGCGATGAGCGGACGGCAGGCAGGAATCATGTTCGAAGGCGACCGCCGCTTCGATATCGTGGTTCGTCTACCCGAGGCGGCCCGTGTGGACCCGGAAGCCCTCAAACGCTTGCCGATCCAGTTGCCCTTGTCCGACCAGAATGCGGCCGCTACCTACATTCCGCTTAGCGAGATTGCCAGCTTCGACCTCGCGCCCGGACCGAACCAGGTCAGTCGCGAAGACGGCAAGCGTCGTATTGTTGTGAGCGCGAACGTACGGGGGCGCGATCTCGGTTCTTTCGTCGCCGATGCGCAGGCCCGCGTACGCGATGCGGTGAAATTGCCGACCGGGTACTGGAGCACGTGGGGAGGGCAGTACGAGAACCTGGCCTCGGCCGCAGGGCGCCTGCAGTTCGTCGTGCCCATTTCGCTGCTGCTCGTGTTCGTGCTGCTGTTTGCCATGTTCGGCAACGTCAAGGATGGGTTGCTGGTCTTTACCGGCATTCCGTTTGCGTTGACTGGAGGCGTTGTCGCGCTGTGGCTGCGTGGCATTCCGCTCTCCATTTCCGCAGCGGTAGGTTTCATCGCCCTGTCCGGTGTCGCCGTATTGAATGGACTGGTGATGATTTCCTTCATCCGCAGCTTGCGGGAAGAAGGCCGGCCGCTGCTGGAGGCCGTTCGAGAAGGCGCGATGACGCGGCTGCGGCCGGTACTGATGACAGCGCTCGTCGCTTCGCTCGGTTTCGTGCCGATGGCTCTTCCAACGGGAACAGGCGCCGAAGTCCAGCGCCCGTTGGCCACCGTAGTCATCGGCGGCATTCTTTCTTCAACCTTGCTGACGCTGCTGGTGCTGCCGCTTTTGTATGAATGGGCGCATAAGGTGGACAAGGAAAGCTAAATCAGCTTCATGTCCGGCAGTGGTTGTGCAAGCAGGATTATTACGGCATTGCATTCCACCACCGTTAGCCCTTGAGCCTGTTTAAGCTTTTCTCAAGAATTGGTCGCATATTCGGCCACATGTTCGACAAAAATTCCTGAGCCGTCTCACTTCCCAACTGCGCCGACTGGCGCATAAGACCTTCCACGATTCCCAATTCGATCATCGGATCGCGGTCAAACACATGCGCCATCCAGAAATTGGCAAGGTCGTGCGCCCCCATTGGGTCACCTGCAGAAATTCGCTGTAAACAATCGGCCAGCAGCTCATGGCTGGTTTCCTTTGCATCGAAATCGGGCAAATTTCCATCGGTCGTCATTTACATTCCTTCGCACACTTTTGATAACACGCCACATAGTTCGCGTTTGCTCTGCTAATGCAGAGCTGGTAATCAGCCGATTGTCGGCCTCTCATTTTGAGGGAAGCGCTAGTGGAATACGTGGTGCGCTGCACGCGTCTCGACCGCGTAAAAATGCCCTTCGTCGGCTGGCTGCTGAACTGCTTCAACGACAAGTGGGGCTATCTCCCGCGGCTACATGTTGCTACCGTTCGCATGGGCGCGAATCATGACGGCATGATCGCCGATCGCTGGTATTACCAAGGCGACGACCTGCACGCTGCATACGACACACGGCAGATTTTCCGCGACAACTATCCGCACGGCGCGCATTCGTTCCTGTCCGCCTGGCACGTCAAGGGCCGTCATCTCGATTATCAGCCGCGCAAGGGCTTCGCTCGCATCGTCGAACACATCTTCAAGCTGAAGCCGCCAAAGCCGACGCGAAGACCCGTCCCCAAACCAAAGCTCCCGCTCGTCGCCAAGCTCTCGCAATTGCCGCCTGATGAGCGCATTCGCCATTTCAAGCGACTGCAGGAAGCAGGGGTGCTTTGAAAGCAGACCAACCTACCGTCGATCACGCTCAAGCCGGGCGATTGGAGCCCGGCTGTGTCCATCGAGGCATGCAGGAGCGTTTAGGCCGGTCGTCCCGGCCTGCGACGATGCCGAGACGTGGCTTAGCATCCCCAATCGTAAGCTTTTCTTTGCACTTCCACTTTTCGCTGATTTAGCCAGTCGCTTGAATAATTAGGCTGCCGTGACCATGCATCAATGTTTTTCAGTTCTTCGCGGATGCTGGCGCAGGTCGCTTCTCGATTTTGTTGCGATGTATTCCTCGCCGCGCTACCTGCACCAATTGGTAGAACGCTCCCTGTTGATGCTCCCGTTCCGCGCTTGTCCATATCAGCCCGAATTCTCGCACGGGCCGCTTCGATCGTTTCACGATCAAAGGTCTGGTTACCCATGCGTTCCGAGGTGTCGATGTCCATGCGCTTTACCGTGTTCGCGCCGCACGGTGACTCCGAGTAGACCGTCTTGCCGTTGACTTGGCATTTATAAATCGTACTGTCGGCCAGCGCCGGCACAGCGATTATCGCAAAGGTGACTAGCCAAATTCTTCTCATATCAAAGGGAAACCTAATATCCCATATACATGGGATGGTTTATTTCACAGTAAATCGCTTCAATAATTTGTCGCGAACCTGTGTGACGTAACCAAGGGAGATAAAAATGGCAGATCCAATATCGTATCCATATTTCACTCTATATAAAGACTCTACCGGGCAATGGAGATGGAACTTAAAAGCGCGTAACCATAAGGTCTTGGCAGATAGCTCTGAAAGCTACCATAACAAGCAAGATGCCATCAGTGCTATTAACCTTGTAAAGGGTGCCACTCAAATATGGGATGCGTCTAGTTCATCCTGGATCTGATCATAATCAAAGAAGATTGCATCCCGGATAAAACGGGATGCTTCAGCTACTTACTTAAATACGTATGAGCTATGTTATTGCTACAACCGATGACGTTGTGAAGTGGTACAAATTAGATTCGCGTTTTGGCGTTCAAGAGACACTCGATGTCTTAGATTTGGCCCAAATTACTCAGTACAACGATAAGCAGTCGGCAAAGGCTGCCGCGAAGGCGCACGGCTTGAAAACGTGGAGATACGTCAAGATCTAGCGTTGCATCAGCTCCAGCTTTTCCCATACGACGAATTGACGCCGGCTGAGCTTGGCAAGCGTCAACGAGCAGATAGCAAAAAAGGCGGGAGAATTGGCCGAACTATTAGCGCGCCGGTCCGATCTGCACAACACGTCTGGTTTTAGCAGCGATACGTACTATCACGTATGCGATGTAATCAGAGCCGCAGGCCAGACAAACGGCCTATTCAAATGGTACACAGAAGAGCGTCTAAACGGACTTACCTATCAGTTTGATCTCAAGTATTGGCCATCATTGAGTCAATTTCTGCTAGAACTGTCTTCAGATGCTGCTGACGCTGTCGTAGAAGCCACCGATTCGCTGACTGCAGTCGCCACCGTGGCAACTCGTGGATCAACGGCTGACTTCATCAAGGCGTTGCTTGTAGCGATCGAGGAAAACAGCGCTGAAAATTTCGGCCATCTGCCAAGAGATTTCAAGCTTACCGACGGTACGCTGGCTTCGCTTACAAACTGCGCTTTGGATTTAAATCCGGATGAGGCAGTAGACGCTGGTTATATAAAGCGATTTCGACAACGAGAACGAGATGCAAGGGCGCGGCAGGACGTGCACGATCAGTAGTGGTTGTGCCGGAAGACGACCGCGGCTTATGACTTTAAGCGCCATAAGCCGCATGCTCACAGGCGGTCCAAAACCAAAGGGCTACAGGGCAGGAACAGATTTTTGCAAGAACTGGGAACAAGTTTTTGCAAACAGACGTCAGCCATGCCCATATTGTCTGTAGCCTCCTTCTTAGATTTGACATAATACAAATTATGCGAAGTATTAGATGGCAAAGCCGGTCTAATTCGCCAACGTTATTCACAGTATTATTCCCAGTCAGCTGCCGGTTTTATATAGGATAACTTTATGACGCCCCCAGCCATGAATCCCACCGTTCGAGAAGACGTCCGCCATCTTCTATCGGCTTCAGGCACGATGTCCGGCCTGTGCATCACAGCCGCGACGTTGTTTTCCTCGGTCAGGAATACGGCGAACGACACGATCGTCGACGATATCTTCGTCCTCAGTGCGCTGATTTTCCTGCTTTGTACTTACTGCCTGTTCTGGGCGCTACGTTCGCGGCGTCCGCGTCTCGTTCTTATGCTGACCCGTTTGGCCGACGTTCTTTTTGCAGTGGCCTTGACCGCGATGGTATCGGGCGGCTTCATCATGACCTATACGCTCTGGTAAAGCGCTGAAGCCTTTGTGCTGGGTTGACTGCTATCAGATAGAGCCATTGAGAGCGCCGTCCGTGGTTTTCCAAGCGCCGCCAGAGATTTGGGGCGCGTGGCCGGAAATGCCCTCTTATACTTACTTCTCTGTTGCGGCAGCCAAAGCATGTTCGTGTGCTAAATTGCAGTCAAAAAGCACGGGGGGACAAGATGAAGCTGGCATTTGGACTCGTCGTCGTATTCCTGATTGTTCTTGTCTTCCTCAATGCGGCGATCAAGCTGAAACCGAAGGGGGCGCCGAAGGACGAACGCTATGCGGCCAAGCCG
>Ga0310811_10000148_pt1 | contig 104161 bp, 99 predicted proteins | sample YCmetagenome_FD_207642 | JGI IMG/M metagenome (GOLD analysis project Ga0310811, IMG submission 207642) | Soil microbial communities from experimental microcosm in Duke University, North Carolina, United States - YC | ecosystem: Engineered > Artificial ecosystem > Soil microcosm > Unclassified ... | reverse complement strand
CCGGTGCCCGATTCGGCATAAGTAAACGGAACGGCGATGGTATTCGTCTTGTCCTTTATGGTTAGGCTGAAAGTTCCCGTATAGTTGTTGCCGCTGTTGTGTTTGAACGAAACGGACCTCATGGTGATGTTAGGGTATTTTGCAACATCAAAATAACTGTCGCTTTTCAAATGATCGTTGCGCGTGCCGTTATCTGTGTCGATAGTGTTCACATCAACAGAGGCAATAATAGAACTTGCCGCCAGGTTTGCCGGATCAAATTTAACTTCTCCCTTAAACCCGGCAAGGGTACCGTCGACCGTAAAACCCAGGTTTTTGATATGAAATACAACAGATGATTTGGTAATAGTTTGCTCTTTGATTTGAGCAAATGTACAGGTGGCCAAAAATAAAAAAATGAGCAGGGGATATATTTTCTTCATATTGTGAACGGATGCAAGTATGCAAAAATAAGACGAATCTACCTATGAATTATTATATTGGTGGCTGAAATATATGATAATAGTTATCAAATAGCCTAAGTCAGGATATCACAAACAAATGGATGGAGAAAGATTTGAATTCAGTCCGCTACGACCGATCTTATTTGTAATTAATGTGCCATTATTTTATTATTGGTTAACGCATGGCATTGCAATAGCCGTTCTGATCCACAGGCCGATGTTCTGGATCATGACTATTTTTTGCATTTTAATTATACAAAAGCCTGTTCGGATAACCATTCTGATGCTGGCATTAAGACCCGCACTAGTGTTATCAAATGAATCGGTCACTATTACAGAAAGTGGTTATACGATAAAATGGACAGATGTTAGTAATGTATATCTGTCAAGTACAGGCGGGGATTCGTCAATACCCTTAAAATCGTATTTCGTTACTATCACAGTCAGGGAGGCTGATAGGAAAGCCTATTTAATGCAGTTGAGGAACCCCTTTACGCGTTGGTACCGGTGGGCCACACGAAATTGGAGAACAAGCTTTTTTGAAGTTGATTTGTCTCTTGTGAGAGGTAATAATGAGGAGCTATTTCACACCATTTTACGATATTACCAAAATAATAGGGGCTTTTAAAACTCCACATGCGCCCTTAGTCCAAACACATTCACCGGTCCGCGGTCGGCATTATAGGCCGGGTGCAGAATGAATTGGTAATCGGGTGATATCCAAAATTTTTTCTGAAAGGCATTTATCTTGTAGTACAGCTCTGCTATAAGTTCAGGCGAATAATTCAATCGGCCGTCTCCTACTAAAAACCCGTAACCCCCAGCGGCCAGGTAATTCTTATGGTCGGCTGAAAGCCCGTTAGCCACAAAAGCGAGCCCAAGTTCATCATCGCTGCGTTTCCATGACTTGCCTTTTAATACCCCGCCAAAACTAAGCGAGCGGTCTATTTCGGTAAAGAACCAGGTTTCGGTATGGCCATCGTTGTAGCTGGCTTTGGCAAATATGCCGAAGTCGTTACTCAAGTACTGGTCGGCGCTGATCCCAAAGCCGTATTTGTGCCGGCCGTATTGCTGGGTCATATCCACGTCGGGCGCATTGTGGTTTTGCGCTATGGCTTGCAGGTAGTTGCCAAATTTGCCATTATTGCGGAAAGCCAGCACCCGCAGGGTTCCCTTTTGGCCCGACAGGCTGTAGCGTCTTTCAAACTCAACCGTTTGGGTATTGGCTTTGCCTATCTTCGCATCCCAGGTCGATTCATTTGCCTGCGTGGTTACCATGGTAAAGGCAAAGCGCAGTGTCCAGCCGGGCTGGCCTAATTCGGCCGTGGCGCCCAAAACATAACCGCGCGTGTTAGCGGGATAATCCCAGGCAGCATTATCCATCAGCGACCAGTTCATGAACTGGGTACGCGGATCGTGGCTAAACTCGTTGCCGTCAAAAAAATCGGCCATGCCAAATTTGCCTGCCGAAATAGAAAAGTAACGTTTACTCCGTATCCCCGCTAATTGATTAATGTCATCATCCAGCGTATCTTTTTCGCTGCCCCATTCAAAAGTTTGTTTCAGGTATAGTCTTGCGATGTAGATCTTGGGTTCGGCAGCGCCTACGCGAAAAGTCTCGCCATTAGGGAAGCCTGCAACACCCAGCGTTTTGCTTAAGCCGGCACCGCCTGATATTTCCGGGTTAAAATAGGCTTCCGCCCCTTTCCATAATCGTGCCCCGCCGTACAGCGTTGATGTAATCGAACTTTGGGTTTCTTCATTTGTCGAAAGACTATTTAACCCGCTGTATGGCGCGTTGAACGAAGGTTTATATTGGGTGATAACCGTTTGCTGAAAATGGAAATTAAGAAATTGCCGTGTGGCCGTATCCTGTGCAGCCGCAAGGGTTACACATAAGACACCGGTAAGCAGAAGTATAGTTTTTTTCATAAATCGCGCTAAGATATAGCCGCAGCATTAAGCCTGTGTTAAGCCGCAGCTATTGTTAGGCAAATCTAATATAAAATTTAGACTAATCTAAAAAATAAAATTAAAATTTTACCTCGCTATAAAATTGGGTGAGATATTGCTCCATAAATTCATGGCGCTGTTGTGCCATGGCCTTGCCGGTCGCAGTGTTCATCTTATCCCGCAGGAGCAACAGTTTTTCGTAAAAATGGTTGATGCTTGGCGAAGCTGAATTTTTATATTCTTCCTTGCTCATGGCCAAATTTGGTTCGATGGAAGGGTTGTAAATTTCGCGGCCCTTAAAACCGCCATAGCTGAACGCCCGGGCAATGCCGATAGCGCCAATGGCATCCAGCCGGTCGGCATCCTGCACTATCGCTAATTCGTTAGAGTGGAACGCGGGTTTATCAAAACCAGCTTTGAAGGATATGTGCCTGATGATCTGCTGTACATGGGTTATTGTTTCGTCATCGATATCCATGCTTTGGAGAAACTTACCGGCTGTAGCGGGCCCAACCTCCTCGTCGCCGCCGTGGAATTTGGCATCGGCAATATCATGAAGCAATGCAGCCAGTTCGACAACCAGCAGGTCACATGTTTCAGTTTGGGCTATTCGCCGGGCGTTGGTCCACACTCGGTGTATATGCCACCAATCGTGGCCGCCTTCAGCGTTTTCGAGGGTTTTTTGTACGAAGGAAACGGTTTTAACGATGCAAGCCTGTTGATCCATATTTTTTACAGTGAGCCGCAAAAATAACGGAAAACTGCCTAAACCGCCTTTAATATTTCGCCTTCATCGTTAATAATAGCCACAGGATCGGTCTCCAGTATTTCGGATATCTGGAATAAGCGCTCAACGGTTATTTTGGTATAACCCAATTCAATTTTGCTGTAGGCGTTTTGGGAGATGTGCAACTTGGCGGCCAGGTACTCCTGCGTATAATTCCTGTGCTCCCTTATTTTGCGGATGCTGGCAGCTACTTGTTTAATTTTTAAATTCAACTTATCCTTCATAACGTTAGTCTGTTTAACAGGTCCGGTTAAACATTTACGGAATAAAGGAGGGCGGCGGATTTCTAAATAAGAAAATTATTTTCCGGCATCGTAGCTGATGGTAACTGCGGGCAGCAGGGTAGCCTGGTTTAGCGGGATCTGGTCGCGGGCGACTATCGGCTTACGCTTCACCTCAAAATTGTGCATGGCGCCTGTTGTTTCAGCGTTGTCATCGTCCGTCGCTTTGAACCGCACGAGGAAAGGAATAATAAAATCGTGTAGTTTCTCCTTTTCCGGGATGATCCACTTGTGGGTTGTTTTTTTCATCACATCGATAAGCGGTGAAGCAAGCACGGCATCGTCGGCATAATAGATCACCAGGTTCTTCATATCGCCATGCTCATCGGCCGAAAATTTGAATACCACCATACCGCTGGCCTTGTTAAGCATTATCCGTTGCGAAAGTTTTATGCTGTCCTGGAAAAATTGCATCATTACCCTGTTGCCACCCTGGAATGGAAACGGTATATCTTCCTGTGCGAAACAATGAACGGAGATAAATAAGGTAATTACCAGGGGAAATAACTTTTTCATTATTGTTGTGTCTCTTTTGGTTCGCGCTTGCTGCCTTCGTAAAGCTCGTATTCGAGCAGGCGGCAATCAAGCTTTCCATTATAAAATTCGATCCGGCGCTTAGCCTGCAGACCTATTCTTTTGGCCAGGTCGGGATTACCGGTAAATATATAACCGCGGTAACCCTTGCACTGTTGTTTCATAAAGTCGCCAATACGCTTATAAGTAGCTTCCAGTTTGTTATGTACACCCAGCCTTTCTCCATATTCGGGGTTGAACATAACCACTCCTTTTTCATCAGGTACTATGGTATCTGCAAAATCACAAACGTTAAAATCTATCAAATGTTCTACGCCGGCTGTGCGGGCATTCTTTTGGGCGATGTCAACAGCGTCGGCTGAAATATCGGTTGCGATTATTTTAAAGTCAAGTTGCTTTGTCGCTTTGTCCTTCAACTTGCGCCGTTCGGTAAAGAACACCTCTTCCTCGTAACCGATGATATGCATGAAGCCGTAGTTCATCCTGAAAAAGCCCGGGCTTTTATCCGTTGCCAACAAGGCAGCTTCAATAGCCAGTGTGCCCGAACCACACATGGGATTGATAAACGTACTTTTACGGTCCCAGTTAGTGGCCATAATAGTTGCAGCGGCAAGTGCCTCCAGCATTGGGGCCTTACCCGGTATTTTGCGGTAACTATGCTTGGCCAGTGTTTCGCCGGATGTATCTAAAAAAACCTCCGCGCGGTCATCCTGCCAGTACAGGTGGATAACGGTTTTATTTTGATCAGAACCGGAGTTGGGCCGGATGCCTTTTTTATCTTTAATGCGGTCGACTATGGCATCTTTAACCTTCACATTGGCAAAAAGTGGCGTGGTTATATGCTCGTTATTAACGTTCGATGTAACCGAAAAATAGCCTGTAAAGTCGATTAGCTTTTCCCATTCTATCTCCAAAAGTCCCTCGTAAAGCTCCTTTGGATCGGCAGCAGTAAAGCTTTTGAGCAGGTAAATTACCTGGCTTGCGCAGCGCAAATTCAGGTTCAAAGCAACGCAATCGTTCACGGTGCCGTTCAGCTCAATACCGGTCTGGAATACCCTGGTGGGCGTAAAACCAAGTTCTTCAACCTCCTTTTGCAAGTAGGGAGAAAGGCGTTTGTTACAGGTAATAACGATCCTGCTGTCGGTGTGGAAAACTTCCATAAATTGTTGGCGAATTTATGAATTTAATACCCCGATTTTATACCATAAGCATTAACTTTACATTTTAAATTATTAGAAGATATGGAAATTAAGGGCAAAGTACATGAAGTTGCGCCAACCGTCCAGGTAACGGACTCATTGAAAAAGAGAGAACTGATAGTAGAATATATTGAGAACCCACAGTACCCTGAATACTTAAAATTTGAAGCTATACAGGACCGCTGCAACCTGCTGGATAACCTTCGTGTAGGTGATGATATCGAAGTGTTTTTTAACCTTCGTGGCCGCCCATGGACCGATAAATCGGGCAAGAAAAGCTATTTCAACTCGCTGCAGTTATGGAAAGTGAACGTACTGGCAGGCGCCAATAACAACACCGTACCTGAATATGCGCCGCCGGTTGACCTAAGCTCGACACCTGAAGAAGACGATCTGCCGTTTTAAGGAGTTGGCAGTTGCCTGCAGGCAGTTTGCAATAGATATTACAAAAAAGGAGCTTTTCGGAATGGAAAAGCTCCTTTTTATTTGCGCGCAGGTTAGTGTGCCAACTGCCGGCTATTCTTCCTTTATTATCCGTTTCAAAGCAGTTTTCCCGCCCTGTTTTACCTCCAGCAAATAGATACCATTTAAGCCAAGCGGGAAGCTTTTGCTGAAGCTGCCGTTTGTCACTTTATCGCTCCATATCAATTTGCCTTCGTTGTCAGTTAGTTTTACTTCGGCGGCAGTATGGGTAGCAAGCCTGAAGGTAAGCAGCGTTTTGCCCGATGAGAACTCCGGCACCAGGGCCAGGTCGGTCAGTTCGAGGTCGGCTTTTTCGGCCCCGGTCGTTTTCTTTGTTCTTTCGGGGGACGCGTCAGATACGTTAAAGCTGACGTGTGTGCTTATGCCGTCGGCGCCGGTATTGCTGTAGTTGAAACTTTGGCTGTTACGGCGATGCATGCGTGCCATCATCATAGGCATGCGTCTTCTCATCATTTCACCGTCGCGCATGAAATTGTCATCACGGTCATTCCATGTGTTATCAAAGTCGTCGTTGTTCATCCTGAAGTTGTAAGTGAACAGCGAATCCTTTCCGTTCGGACCTCTGAAACGGAATTTGAAAAATTTGTTTCGCGTCGAGTCGTCAAAAGGCGTCGCCCTTGCCATGTCGCCATCGTTAAACCTGCGTCTTTCAATGATGATATCTCTTTTGTTAGTATCGTCAGAATTTCTTTTCCTGATAAAAACGCGGTTACGGGCATGGGCGCCTATAAAATTATCGCTTAGGTGATCAATATCTTTCAGGGCCTGCTTGCGTTCCGACGGCGACAGCTCATTTATTTTTTTTCCGTTAACAACAGTGTCCCCATTGGTTATCTTTATTTCTATATCCCTGTTTTTTTGGGCGAAAACCAGGGGAGGCAAGCCAAGGATCGCGATGATACTCAGCGCAAAAACAGCCTCAAAGCCTGGTTTTAAAAAACGTTGTTTCATTTGATTGTTTAAATTTGGTAAGTCAAAATTAACAAGCTATTCAATACCAAGATGTTAAATCTGGAGATGGATGTGTTAAAAAGTGTTAAATGGAGGTGTGTTTGAACCGATTTAAAATATTTTTGTTCAAAGGATGAAGAAGAAGAGTATAAGTTTGATTGTCGGGCTGATGGGTTTGGCGCTGTTGGGGGTGATGTCCATGCAATTATATTTCCTCAGGCAATCGTACCAGATGCAGTCGGATCTTTTCGACCGCTCAGTGAATGACGCCCTCAATAATGTTGTTTCTAAACTGGCCCGGCAGGACGCGAATAATTTCCTGAACCGCAAGGCAGAGTTAATAGTAAAGCAAAGGAGGCAATATGTATCGCCGGCCCCTATGGATGCAAGTATCGGTACAGCACGCACCTATACGCCACGGCACGGGAAAAAAGTAATGTCGGCTCGCGAACGCAGGTTGAATGCTTTGCGCGACAGCCTGCGGCAGGTGATCCAGAGCAATAAGCTTGATGAAGAATTTTTTAATATGGCACAATCGGGCCAGTTAATGCTGCACGTTAAATACGAGGAGTTTACCGATGAATTTGGCGTGGTACACCAGCGTATGACCGATCCTAAGATCATCAGGCAGGCGTCGGGCAAAATGGTTTTTAAAAAACAAGGGAAGCTGCACAAATATGATACAGTTTTTGTAGATTATATTGACCCGCAGTTTGGCAAGCAAACCATCCCGGTTGTGCAGATAAACCCGTTCTGGCAGCGCGAACAGGAGCGAAAGAAAAGCGAACGCCAGTTTAACGAAGTTAAAAAGATGCTCGAGGACGATTCGCTGGAGAATTTGAAACAGGGCCCCAAAGTAAATGTGATAGAAAACCTTGCTGCCGAATATCAAAAATCGGATGAGCCGCTGGTAAAGCGGCTGAACCCTTTCTGGATCGACTCGTTACTACGGTTCGAGCTGCATAATAAAGGGATATTTCTGCCATTTAACTATATGGTAAGTACATTCAACAGCGACTCGCTGCTGTTTTCGAGCACGTCCTATACCAACGACGGGGTCCAGAAGTTTACTGAGGCGGGCAGCTACCAGGTGCCTATCTTCGCCAAGGAGGTAATAAACGACCCGGGGAAGATCAAAATATCGTTCCCTGAAAAGAACTCGTTGATCCTTACAAAAATGACGGCATCTATGGCTACCTCGGGTGGTTTACTGGTGGTACTGATCTTCTGCTTCGGCTACACCATTTTCCTTATCGTGAAACAGAAAAAGGTATCGGAAATGAAGATGGACTTTATCAATAACATGACCCACGAATTCAAGACCCCGGTATCAACCATTATGATAGCCAGTGAGGCGCTTAAGGATAAGGAAATTGTGGAAGATAAGGGAAGGGTTGAACGCCTGGCAAATATCATTTTTGAGGAAAACCAGCGGTTAGGCAGCCATATTGAAAGAGTGTTGAATATAGCGCGGATCGAAAAGAATGATTTCAGGCTCGACATCAGGCCGCTGGACGTAAATGAGATGGTAACTACAGTGCTCGACAGTATGTCGCTTAAACTTCAAAAGCACCAGGTAATCGCCAATCTCAATCTCGACGCCACGAACGCGACCATTGAAGCGGACGAACTCCATTTTTCGAATGTACTGTACAACCTGATCGACAACGCGATAAAATATAGCCCGGAAACGCCCGAGATCACCATCAGTACTTTTAATAAGGATAATAATGTGGTGATACGTGTGGCCGATAAGGGAATAGGCATGAACCGCGACCAGCAGGCGAAGATATTTGAACAATTTTACCGCATCCCGACAGGTAACCTGCACGACGTGAAGGGCTTCGGACTTGGGCTGAGCTATGTGAATACCATCGTAAAAAGGTTAAATGGTACCATCAGCGTTAAATCGGAACGGGAAAAGGGGTCAGAATTCGAATTAAAATTCCACACAACATAAAGCAAAGGCATGAAGAAAATATTACTGGTTGAGGATGACCCAAACCTCGGATTGCTTTTACAGGACTACCTGCAGTTGAAAGGTAAGTTTGAGGTAGTGTTGTGCAAGGACGGCGACGAAGGGTTACGGGCATTCACAAAGAACAGCTTCGACCTGCTGATATTGGATGTGATGATGCCAAAAAAGGATGGCTTTACTTTGGGCAAAGAAATAAGGCGTATAAACGAAAAAGTGCCCATCATATTTGCTACCGCCAAGGGAATGATAGAAGACAAAACCCAGGCCTTTAACCTCGGCGGCGATGATTATATCACCAAGCCATTCCGTATAGAAGAATTGCTGCTTCGCATTAATGCCTTGCTGAAACGGGTGAACAACTCGGAAAAAAGCGAGGAAGAGAAGCAAACCCATTTTAAGATCGGTCATTACGATTTCGACTATACCACGCAAATGATCTCGATCGGCGAAACGCAGCAAAAACTGTCGACCAAGGAAGCTGAATTATTGCGCCTGCTTTGCCTGCGCAAGAATGAGGTGCTTACCCGCGAGGAAGCGCTGCTGAATATATGGCACGATGATAATTATTTTAACGGCCGTAGCATGGATGTTTTCCTGAGCAAGATACGTAAGTACCTGAAAGACGATTCAAGCGTCGAGATCATCAACGTACACGGCCGGGGGTATAAATTGCTGATCAATTAATCCGCATCCATGTCCTCGCCGAAGTGGATGATGTTGCCGTTATTGTCGAGTATGCTGAACTGCTTCATCTGCCAGGGCTTTTCCTCTAATTTTCCGTTGGGATGTACAATGCCAAGCGGCTCGTATTTAGCATAAAGCCTGTCGATATCTGTTACATTGATATAACAGCCTGTATTTTTTGGTATCTCCGCATCCTTGCACGGCCAAAGGTGCAATTGCACTTTGTCTTTGCTAAATATCAGATAGCCCTCCCAGCTCGAGTGAAAGGTAAACCCAAGCTTTTCGGTATAGAATTTAATGGTCTCTTCCTCGTTGAGCGAAGCTAAAATGGGAACTGCTGATTTGAGCATGTATCATAGGATTTGTATTTTCAAATATACCTTAAAACCCCTTCCCACTGTAACAAATTTGTTAAGCGCGGTTGAAAAAAATGTAACGCAAAATAAATAGGTTTGTTATTCTTAACTCAATTAACTGATCGACACCATGAAACGAAAATTACTATTTTCAGGCTTGTTTATAGCCGTAATAGCAGGCCCGGTATTTGCCCAAAGCGAAGCTGATCCTGCTATGCTCCAAAAGATCCGGACGGAAGGGATGGATCATTCCAAAGTGATGGAGACCGCCTTTTACCTCACCGACGTTGCCGGTCCGCGGCTGGCCGGTTCGCCCGGTTTAAAACGCGCACAGGATTGGGCGGTAAACCAGCTCAAAACCTGGGGTATGCAAAATGCGACCCGTGAGGCCTGGGGGAAATTCGGCAAAGGCTGGGAAGTTCAAAAGAATTATGCAGCTATCACCGTTCCTTATTATCATGCCATCATCGCTATCCCTAAAGCATGGACGCCCGGTACCAACGGCGAAATTAAAGGTGATGTGGTGTTGGTTAAAGCTGATACCGTTACCGACCTGGATCAGTACAAAGGCAAACTAAAGGGTAAAATCGTCATCTTCGATACCAAAACGAAATTGCTTGGAGGTACCAAAGCCGACCTGAACAGGTACACCGACGAAGAACTGGACAAAATGGAAAAAGCGGAAGCAAGGCCCGAAGGGCCGCGCCGCCCGGCGGGCCCAAATCCGCGGTTTGCAGCCTTTGCCAGATTACGTGCTTTAAGGGCGGCTATTAGCGAATTCCTGGTTAAGGAAGATGTTGCACTGGTGTTAAGCATGGCGCGCGGCACTGACGGTACGGTGTTCACCACTAACGGGGCCTCTTATGCCGATACTGCCAAAGCTGTTTCGCCCGAACTGGAAACCAGCGGCGAAGATTACCTGCGCATTTTGCGGCTGGTAAAGGAAGGGCAGAAGGTTGAAATGGAAGCTGATATCAAGACTAAGTTCTACACCGACGATCTGCAGGGATATGATGTGGTTGGCGAAATTCCGGGCACCGATAAAAAATTGAAGGACCAACTGGTGATTATCGGCGGCCACCTCGACTCGTGGCATGCCGCCACCGGTGCTACCGACAACGCCGCGGGAAGCGCGGTGATGCTGGAGGCCATGCGTATTTTAAAAGCGGTTGGCTTTAAACCCAAACGCACCATCCGCATTGTGCTGTGGAGTTCGGAAGAGCAAGGCCTTTTTGGTTCACGCTTTTACGTGCTGAATCATTTTGGCGACCCGAAAACCATGCAATTAAAGCCGGAGCAGGCAAAAGTATCAGCCTATTACAACCTTGATAACGGAACAGGAAAGATACGCGGTATTTACCTGCAGGGCGATTCGGCGGCCCGGCCGATATTTAAACAATGGCTGGAACCATTTAAAGATCTTGGCGCAAGTACCGTAACCATCAGCAATACCGGCGGTACCGACCACCTGTCGTTTGATGCTGTAGGTATCCCCGGCTTCCAGTTCATCCAGGACCCGATGGATTACGGCTCACGTACGCACCACAGTAACCAGGATACTTATGACCGGTTAAGCGAAGATGATCTGAAGCAGGCTGCCACCATTGTGGCTACCTTTGTGTACAACACTTCGCAGCGCGCTGAAATGATACCAAGGCAGGAATTGCCAAAAGCACAAGGAACAAATTAAAACGATACTAATGCCTATTCAGCCCCCTTTTTCAGGGGGCTTTTTTGCTTTAAAAGAAACTAAGTGATTAGTTGCTTTTTATTAATTTTGTTTTTAACTTTAGTTTACCGGGACAGCAGTTTGCAGCGGTAATCACAAAAACGAACCAATTTTTCAAGTTTATGGAAATCAAAGAATTAACCCGGGCCGAGGAGCAGATAATGCAGGTGCTATGGCAGCTAAAAAAGGGCTTTGTTAAGGAAATTATAGATGAGTTGCCCGAACCTAAGCCGGCCTATAATACCGTTTCGACCTTTGTCCGGATATTGGAGGCAAAAGGATTTGTCGACCATAACGCCTTCGGTAAAAGCCACGAATACTTCCCAATAATCAGCAAGGATGCTTATCAAAGCTTCGCGACCGACAAATTACTTAACGGCTATTTCGATAATTCGGTTAAGCGCATGTTCTCATTTTTTGTGAAGAAAGAGAAGATCGACCTGACAGAAGCTGATGAGATAATGAAATTGATAGAGCAGTTAAAAGATAAATAGTAATACTACCTATGAGCTGGTGGCAATACCTATTACTGGTTAACCTTTACCTGGTATTATTTTACGGGTTTTATGTGCTATTGCTGCGCCGCGAAACATTTTTCAACCTTAATCGCGCATACCTGGTCACCTCGGCTTTATTATCATTTTTTATACCTCTCATCCACTATGAATGGATAAGCAAGCTGTTCATAACACAAAAAGTGCAGCACACCATATCTGTTTATGCAAAACCCATCGCGGTGTACGGCTTTAAACCTATCGAGCAGCATGACCTGACGATAGGGCATCTTTTGCTTTACATTTATACTGCGGGGGCCATAATTTTAACGCTGCGCCTGGTGAGCCAGCTGGCTTCATTAAAAAGGCTCATCAATCATCCTGAATCAAACAGCGCTTTTTCGTTTTTCAAACTAATAAGCCTCGGCAACAACCTGGAGAATAACGAGGTTATAGCCGAGCATGAAAAGGCACATGCAAGCCAATGGCATTCGGCAGATATTATGCTTGTGGAAACCATTGCTATCATAAACTGGTTTAACCCTATCGTCTATTTTTACAGGCTCGGCATTAAACATATCCACGAGTATATTGCCGACAGGCAGGCTTTACGGAACGGAACAAGCAAATCGGAATACGCTTTACTACTATTGAGCCAAACACTGAAAACACCGGCCCACCAATTGGTAAACCCGTTTTACAATCATAGCCTGTTAAGGAAGCGCATAGAAATGCTGCAGAAAAGCAGGTCGAAATACATGGCTTTGTTAAAGTACGGCCTGTCGGCGCCGCTATTTATGCTGATGCTGATACTTTCGTCCGCAGCTGTTATAAAGAACCACACCGTACGCTTATTTAATACCAAAGCGGAAGAAGTGATGATGTCGCCTGCTGCACAGTCGATCGAATTAAAAACACCGGGCCTTGCGGAAAATACAGTGATGAAAACTGTTGCTGCGCCCGAGGTGACCGCCAAGCACATGTCGTACCTGAAGGCAAGCGGTATCGAGGACATCAAAAGCGACCCGGTTTTTGTTACTTTCGAAAATCAGCCTCATTTTAAAGGAGGGATGACCGAGTTTTATAAGTTTTTAGCAGGTAACTTAAGATACCCCAACTGGATGATGAGAAATAACATCCAGGGTAAGGTGTTTATCACCATGACGGTTGAGAAGGACGGGTCGTTAAGCGACATTAAATCAGTGCGCGATATTGGGTTCGGCTCTGCCGAAGAAGCGATACGCGTGTTAAAGCTCTCGCCGAAATGGGTGCCAGGCTACCAGAACGGACAGCCGGTGCGCGTAAGATACACACTCCCTATCAGCTTCAATTTGGTAAAGGAGAAAAACTCTTTTGATACGGTTTCGAAAGTCACTTATAATTTAAGCACTAATGATGATGACGCCGCCCCGCAATCGGCCAGCACCACGGAGGCCGGCCCCGACACGGCGCGGAAATACAATCTTATTATTGCAGATAACTTTGACTTTCAGTCGCCGAACGTGTTATTTGTGCTCGATGGCAAAGCAATACCGGGAATGACCAACCTGAACCCGAATGATATTCAGAGCGTTAAGGTGATCAGGCACCCGGCAAAAGACAATGTTTACTATGTCCTTTACGGTGCTAAGGCGCTTAACGGCGTTGTTGTAATAGAATCGAAGCAGGCCTGGTTAAAGCAGCAAGCGGCCAATAATTAGTCTCTGGGTTAGTTTCTTTATAGCAAACTTTTCACCTTTATAATAAACCCCTTTCACATGAACTGGAAAATCGTTTTTCAATTGTCGGCCTTTGGTTTGATAATGTCTTTCGGAACCATATCGCTCATACCGGAAAATATTGAATTCGTGTTCTGGCTGGCAATATTTGCATTTTGCGCCTGCGTTATCGCCAAAACCTGCAGCAGTAAATACTTCCTTAATGGGTTGTGCGTAAGCTTGATCAATAGCATTTGGATCACCGGCATCCATATCTTGTTTTATAGCTCTTATATCGCACATCACCCCTCAATTGCTAAAATGTCGGAGGAACATCCTATGTTGCCCGGTCATCCGCGCCTGGCTATGCTCATCATGGGGCCCTTGTTTGGGGCGGCATCGGGTATTATCCTCGGGCTGTTTGCTTTTATCGCTTCGCGCCTTGTGCCAAAGAAACCAGCAGCTTTGTAAAATTGAATTATCAACATTCAGAATAAAAATCTTAATTTAGCGCCATAAATACTTTTTGAAATGAAAGCCTTTGTATCGACTTCAGTATACGGATTTTGTAATTACGCTTTGGCCCTGCTCATGATCGGTTCGCCATGGCTATTTGGTTTTTCTCATGCCCACGGCGCATCACTTTTGTTGCCTTTGTACTTTGGATGGCTGCAATTGATCATGGCAATTTTTGGAAGGCACGCTTTAGGGTTTATCAAAGTATTCCCGGTATCGATGCATTGCTTTATTGATGTAATGGTCGGTTCGTTCCTGCTGGGGTCGCCTTTTATTTATGGCTATTACCATACAGGTGTGTGGATACCGCAATTCCTGCTCGGTCTGGCGTTGTTCCTGCTGGGCTTGTTTACAAAACAGTCGCCTTTTACCGATGAGCCCCGCCACGTATTTAAAGATGGCCTTATGGAGCACATCGGTGATATTGACGAACCAATGAGTCACTAAAAAATAAGATAAAAGGAAGCCCCGGTAAAATTTTACCGGGGCTTCCTTTTTTTTTTGACTTTCTCTAATCTCAGAATAACATTTCCTGCGGCGGCGTTGTGCCCTTTAACCGCAGATAAACAGTGGTTTGCCCGCGATGGTGGGTTTGGTGTTCAAACGCCTTGTTAAATGCCAGTCCTTTTTGGATATCCTGCCCTGCAACTTTAGCGGTCTCCTGCAATTGTGCTTCGGTCATCTCGTTTAAAGTACTGATCACATAGTCGTAACTATCCATTACGGCCTTTGTGGTGGCTTCCTTAGTTTGTGCTACGGTCTTTTCCGCCGACTCTTTGCCTAATGGCCCGGGCTTCCCCGTTGCGGAGCCGACAAGAAAATAACTTCCGTCGGCCAGGTGCAGCATTTGCTGCGCGAATGTGCGCATTTCAGGCGTTGGCTTTAGACTGTAGCCGTCTTCGGGCATAGCATCCAGGTAAGCTTTAGTGTACGTTTTGGCGCGCTGCCAGTCGGCAAGCATTTGTTCTTTGCTTTGCGCCCGCAATTTTGTACCGGCAAATACTGCCGTTACAAGAATAAACAGCATAGCTAATCTTTTCATATTTACTTTGTTTTTGGTTTAACTGGTAATTATCCCCGAAGTTATTAAATATATATTTTAATATATGAGGAATATAAAAAAGCAGGCGCTGTCCCGGCGCCTGCTCTCTCAAAGTATTGTTTAGTTTTTATTGTTTTAAAAAAGCATTTCCTGCGGCGGGGTAACGCCTTTCAGCCGCAGGTAAGTCACGGTTTGCCCGCGGGTGTGGGTCTGGTGCTCAAAGGCCTTGCCAAGCATAACCACGCGCGGTATTTCCTTATTTCCCTGCTTTATGGTTTCCTGCAATTGTGCGGGTGTCATGGCCTGTATGGTAGCAATGACAAAATCGTACGAATCCATAACCGTCTGGGTTACGGTTGCTTTGGTTGGCGATGCGGTTGTTTTTTCGAGGTTTTTCCCTATCGGGTTTGTTTTGCCCGTTGCAAAGCAAACCAGGCCATAATTGCCGTCGGCCAGGTGAAGCATTTGCCCTGCAAAGCTGCGCATCTCCGGAGTAGGTTTAAAAGCGTAGCCATCCTCGGTCATAGCGTCCAGGTAAGCTTTAGTGTAGGTCTTGGCGCGTTGCCAGTCGGCAAGCAACTGCTCGGTTGTTTGCGCCCGTGCAGTAGCGGCAGCGAAAGTTGCTACAAGCACAAATAGTATCGATAGTTTTTTCATGGTCAATAGTCTTAAGATCAAACTAAGTTATTAAAAATCCATACCAATAAACGCTGAACACGCTGAAAGGTGATTTAAGCCTACTAATAACAAAAAAGCCCCAACCCAAAAAAGGTCGGAGCTTCGCACACATTAACCATTATAAAACTGAACAGAAATGTCAATTTAACTAAAGGCCAGTATCGTTGCCTAACTGCATCCCATTGAGTTACCGCAATTCAGACATTTATAACAAGTACCCGAGCGTACGGTGGTATGCCCGCAAACGTTGCACGATGGCGCATCGCTTTGCACGCCCATACTAAGATCGACACTAAGCTGTTTCTTGGTATTTCCCGAGTCGGAAGAAGTTTTTACCGGCTGATAAACGTTGGTTTCGTCGGTATTCACATCCTCATCTGCCATCTGTGGGTTACCGGTCACTGCTTTTTGCTCGGTGATCACATGTACCAGGTCGCTGCGGTCGAGGTATTCATAACCCAGCATCCTGAAGATATAATCGATGATGGAAGTAGCGCTCTTAATATTAGCATGGCCGATAACCATACCTGCTGGCTCAAAACGGGTGAAAGTAAATTTCTCTACATATTCTTCCAGTGGTACGCCGTATTGCAAGCCAACCGAAACAGCTATCGCAAAGCAGTTCATCAACGAGCGGAACGTAGCGCCTTCCTTGTGCATATCCACAAAGATCTCGCCCAATGTTCCGTCCTCATATTCACCTGTGCGCACAAACACGGTTTGTCCGTCGATGCTTGCTTTTTGAGTATAGCCGCGGCGTTTGTATGGCAGGTTCTTCTTTTGTACCACGCGTGACAGCTGGCGCATGAAGTGGGTATCTTTCGATTTCTCCATGATCGCTATTGCCGCTTCCAGCACCTGGTCAGGTGTCAGGTCGCTCAGCTTAACGTTGGCCGCTTCGCCCAATACTTCTTCAACCGAATCCAGTTTATCTTCAGCTTCCTCTTTCTTGTCAGATTTGGTAGACAACGGCTGAGAAAGTTTGCAACCATCGCGGTAAAGCGCATTGGCTTTCAAGCCTAATCTCCATGAAAGATCATAACAATCTTTTATTTCCTCAACTTTAGCCTCGTTTGGCAGGTTGATGGTTTTTGAGATAGCTCCTGAAAGGAACGGCTGTGCTGCGCCCATCATTTTGATGTGGCCGTGAGCGTGGATATAACGCTCGCCTTTAGCGCCGCATTTATTGGCGCAGTCGAATATCGGGTAGTGTTCCTGTTTCAAATAAGGGGCGCCCTCGATAGTCATGGTACCGCAGATATATTCGTTTGCCTCAGCTATTTGTTTTTTGGTGAAGCCTAACGAACGCAGTACGTTAAAATCAGGTGCATTATATTGTTCGGCAGTTAAGCCCAAACGCTTCAGGCATTCTTCGCCCAGCGACCAGATGTTAAATGCAAAGCTGATCTCGAAAGCAGAAACTAAACCTTTATCCAGTTTTTCCAGTTCGTCGTTGGTAAAGCCTTTTGCTTTCAGCGTGTCCAGGTTGATATGCGGCGCGCCCTTTAAACTGGCCGAGCCTTTGGCGTAGTTAACGATGGCGCTAACCTCGTGCTCTTTATAACCAAGATTGGTCAATGCTTCAGGTACTGCCTGGTTAATGATCTTAAAATAACCGCCGCCCGATAATTTTTTGAATTTAACCAAAGCAAAATCAGGCTCGATACCGGTGGTGTCGCAATCCATTACCAAACCGATGGTGCCGGTAGGGGCAATAACGGTTGTTTGCGCGTTGCGGTAACCATGCTGCTCGCCCATTTCAACTGCTTTGTCCCATGCGTTGCATGCAGCCGATAGCAGGTAGTCAGGGCAATATTTCTGGTCGATCCCCGGAGGCAATATTTCCAGGCCTTCATAGTTCTCTGTAGAATTGTATGCCGCGTAACGGTGGTTGCGCATTACACGCAGCATGTGTTTCCTGTTTTCTTCAAAACGGCGGAACGGACCTAATTCCCGAGCCATTTCGGCCGAAGTAGCATAAGCAGTACCGGTCATGATAGCGGTGATAGCGCCGCCGATTGCGCGGGCTTTGTCGCTGTCGTAAGGAATTCCGTTCACCATCAATGCCGAGCCTAAGTTGGCGTAGCCTAAACCGAGGGTACGGTAATCGTAGGATAATTCGGCAACTTCTTTGGATGGGAACTGGGCCATCAGTACCGATATTTCCAATACGATGGTCCACACACGGCAGGCGTGTTCAAAACCTTTTACATCAAAGGTGCGGGTATCTTTATCAAAGAAATGGGCAAGGTTGATCGATGCCAGGTTACATGCGGTGTTATCCAGGAACATGTATTCCGAACATGGGTTGGAGGCATTAATGCGTCCGCCTTCAGGGCAGGTATGCCATTCGTTAATGGTGCTGTCATACTGTACACCCGGATCGGCACAGGCCCAGGCAGCAAAAGCGATATCGTCCCATAATTTTTGAGAAGATATGCTTTTAACCGTCTTGCCATTCATGCGGCCTTTCAATTCCCAATCTTTTCCTGCATTTAACGCATGGAAGAACTCGTTAGGGATACGAACCGAGTTATTCGAGTTTTGGCCCGATACGGTGCGGTAAGCTTCGCCTTCATAATCTGACGAGTAACCTGCGGCTATCAAAGCAGCAACTTTTTTCTCTTCTTCAACTTTCCAGTTTACAAAGCCTTCAATTTCGGGGTGATCAAGGTCAAGGCAAACCATTTTGGCAGCCCTGCGGGTCGTACCGCCCGATTTGATGGCGCCGGCGGCGCGGTCGCCTATTTTCAGGAACGACATGAGGCCGGATGAATAACCGCCACCCGATAATTTCTCGTTCTCGCCGCGTATTTTGGAGAAGTTGGTGCCTACGCCCGAACCATATTTAAATATACGTGCCTCGCGAACCCAAAGATCCATGATACCGCCGTCGTTCACCAGGTCGTCCTCAACCGACAGGATGAAGCAGGCATGCGGCTGCGGGCGCTCGTAAGCCGAAGTTGATTTGCTAAGCACCTCGGTAACAGGATCGACATAATAATGTCCCTGCGGCTTCCCGGTGATGCCGTATGAAGTATGCAAACCGGTATTGAACCACTGCGGCGAGTTTGGCGCTGCCAATTGCCCAACAATGGTGTAAACTATCTCGTCGTAGAATATCTCAGCATCTTTTGTAGATGCGAAATACCCATAACGCATTCCCCAGTCCTTCCAGCAATTAGCCATACGGTGGGCAACCTGTTTAATGCTTTTTTCAGAACCTGTAGTACCGTCGGGCTGCGGAACGCCTGCTTTACGGAAATATTTTTGGGCCAGAATATCCGTAGCAACCTGCGACCATGAGGCAGGCACTTCAACATCATTCATTTCAAATACAGCATCGCCCGAAGGGTTGCGTATTACTGACGACCGTTTCTCATATTTAAAGAGATCGTAAACGTTATTTCCGTCTTTGCTAAAGTACCGTTGTACCTTCAGCCCTTTTCCGCCCGGCGCGGCTGCTTTTTTTGAGGAGTTCTTGCCCATATCTATGTATCTACTAAGTTATTATAGTGTTAAAAAATCCTTAGGGGTTTTTAATCAAATTTATTGTTCCATATAACGCCATTCAATTCAGTTTTTTCCACACCGTGTGGAGTCCAAGCGCATTATCATTATTTGTTTGCTATAATTTGTTGTTTTACAGTATATTGCGGCTGTGGAAAACTTAAATTTGAAAAAAATGCAATAATTTTTCACTTAAATTTGCTATGTTTTTCAAGTATTTCAGAAATCTGCTTTAAACAACAATTAAAGGGCAAAAAAGCTAAACTTCTTTAACTAAATATAACAAAATAATTAAACCCTTGCGCCGTTACAAGCTCATAAGGGTAACCAAAATTTAAGATATGACGATGGTAAGGATATACTGGGATTATTATTTTACAAGAAAGAGCAAATTGGTGAAGAAGGCTTGTAAGGCAAGGATTTATTGAGTTGGAATGTTGTAAAGTTGAAAGGTTGGAATGTTATCATAACAATACTTTTTAATTGCTATTCAAATTCCAGTAGCTGTCACTTAAAACAAAAAATCCCGACCAAAACCGGGATCATATTTAATAGTAAGAAATTAACTTTTCAACTTTACAACATTCGAACCTTACAACAACCTATTATTCCACAACGGAAACCTTCAGCATATTCGTCTTGCCCTGTTTAGTAATAGGCACTGAAGCTGTATTGATAACCACGTCTCCAACCTCGATCAGGTTTTCGGCTTTCAAAACTTCATTCACATCGCTGATGCTTTGATCGGTACTCTCCAACTTGTCATAAAAGAAGGCCCGCACGCCCCAAACCAGGCTCAGCGCATTCAGCAGGTTTTTGTTCGATGTAAATATATAGGTGGCAGCTTTCGGCCTGTGGCTCGATATTTCGAAGGCCGTATAGCCCGATACCGTCATGGAGATGATACCCACGGCATTTGTATGTTCGGCCAGGTAAACCGCCGATCCGCAAAGGGCATCGCTAAGGTAATTTGCCGGTGACGAATCGATGTGCTCGATAGTGGTATTAAAAGGATAGCCCAGTTCTTCCACGTTCTTTACGATCTTCGCCATGGTCTCAATAACGATCAAAGGAAACTCACCCACCGAGGTTTCGCCGCTAAGCATTACCGCATCGGCGCCGTCCAATACCGAATTTGCCACGTCGTTTACTTCGGCGCGGGTTGGGCGCGGCGTGGTTATCATAGATTCGAGCATCTGTGTTGCCACGATAACCGGTTTTGACGATGCACGGCACTTACGCACGATCATCTTTTGCAGTAGGGGCACTTCTTCCAGCGGCATCTCAACACCCAGGTCGCCGCGGGCAACCATTACGCCGTCTGTAGCAGCAATAATAGCGTCGATGTTATCGATGGCCTCCGGTTTTTCTATTTTGGCAATAACACGCGCCGATTTATTGTTTCGGGCAATGATACGCTTCAGATCTACAATGTCTTCGGCATTACGCACAAACGACAGGCCTATCCATTCCACATCATTCTGTAAAGCAAACTCAAGGTTTACCAGGTCCTCTTCAGTCAAACTCGGGATAGATACCTTGGTATTAGGCAGGTTAACGCCCTTACGCGAGGTCAGGATGCCGCCGTGTACTACTTCGCACACCACGGTGTCCTTCCTGTTGGTAGATATCACGCGCATCTGTATCTTGCCATCATCCAGCAATATGATCTCATCGGCCCTTACGTCCTGCGGAAAAGTTTCATAAGTAATATATATGCGGTTATCATCGCCAATGCACTCGTGGGTAGTAATATTAATATGTGTGCCGTTTACAAGGTGTATGCCGCCATCCTTTACCAAACCGATCCGGATCTTGGGCCCCTGCAGGTCGGCCAGTATGCCCACGTTAACTTTGTACTGCTCGTTAATTTCGCGAATTGTATCTATCGTTTTCTGATGGTCCTCTGGTCGGCCGTGCGAAAAATTGAGACGGCACACATTTACACCGGCATTGATCATGGACAATAAAACGTCCTTATTGGTCGATGCCGGTCCCATTGTGGCTACAATTTTGGTACGGTTGTAAGATAATTTCATATATATTAGGGTTAAAACAGGCTCTACTTAAAAATTTAGTGTTATGGATACACTTTTAAAATTCGCCGCTAAAATAAAAGATTTTCCCGTGATTTAATCTTTTTTGGGTCAATCTTTACGGCGGCGACGATTTCCTGTATCCGGTTAAGGCCGGTAATTATTTTGTCAAGCTCGTCATCGGCTATGTAATTCCTTATCATAATAAAGTAATCGGCCTTACGCATTTCGGGCACCAGGTAGCCTTCCGAGCCTTTATTGGCAATAAAATAAAAGTCGGTTTCGCTGGCTTCCCAATGATATTGATACAGCGAAAAAAATACCGGCCCGGCACCTTGTATAAGGTCCAGCTCCAGGTCGGGGCTCCTGGTAAAGTCAAAGTTTAAGCGCTTATTAATATAATGGCAGATACGGTAGTCTCTCAGTGACGTTGTGATAGCTATCAGCACGAAATCAAGGTCGATCTCAAACTTTAACGTTTTCCTGTTCAAAATCACTAATTTTACGCCGTCAAAAGTACAAATCGAAACCCGGGCAATAAAATATTGTTCGTTGTATTGCAAAAGTTTTTAGATTTGATATTTGATAGAATTTATCTTTCTTTGCACAGAATTTTTATTAATCATTAAACCATCAAAAGTATGTCTGATATCGCTTCAAGAGTAAAAGCTATTATCGTAGAAAAATTAGGTGTTGACGAAAGTGAAGTAACACCTGAGGCTAGCTTCACCAACGATCTTGGTGCAGACTCGTTGGACACCGTAGAACTAATCATGGAGTTTGAAAAAGAATTTAACGTGGCTATTCCTGACGATCAGGCTGAAACTATAGGTACTGTAGGTCAGGCTATCGCTTACCTTGAAAAGAACGTTAAATAAGCTCCCTAAATTTGCTAAATGGAGTTTAAAAGAGTTGTTGTAACCGGGCTTGGGGCACTTACTCCTATTGGAAACAGCATTCCCGAATACTGGGATGGTTTGATCAATGGAGTGAGTGGCGCCGCCTTGATTAAGAGTTTTGATACTACCCTTTTCAAAACCAAGTTTGCCTGCGAGGTAAAGAATTTTGATGCTGATGGTTTTTTGGGCCGCAAAGATGCCCGGAAGCTTGATCCTTTTGTTCAATACGCTTTATTTTCGACCGAAGAGGCCGTAAAAGATGCCGGGCTTGAATTTGACAAGCTTGATACGAACCGTATCGGGGTGATATGGGGATCGGGCATTGGCGGTCTCAAAACTTTTTTGGATGAAGTGGTGAACTTCGCTAAAGGCGACGGTACGCCGCGTTTCAATCCATTCTTTATCCCTAAAATGATTGCGGATATTGCGCCAGGCCATATATCTATTAAATATGGCTTGCGCGGCCCCAACTTTACTACGGTTTCGGCTTGTGCATCATCTAATAATTCGCTTATCGACTCGTTCAACTATATCCGGTTGGGCAAGGCCAACATGTTTATCACTGGCGGTTCCGAGGCGATCATTAACGAGGCGGGTATCGGTGGCTTTAATGCCATGCACGCCTTATCCACACGGAACGATGACCCGGCAACGGCATCGCGGCCGTTCGACCTGGACCGCGACGGGTTTGTGGCGGGTGAAGGCGCGGGAACGATAATACTGGAAGAACTGGAGCACGCTAAGGCGCGCGGTGCAAAAATATATGCTGAAATGATAGGCGGTGGCATGAGTGCCGATGCTTATCACATGACGGCCCCCCACCCTGAAGGGCTGGGCGCGGCGCTGGTGATGAAAGCTGCATTGGAAGATGCCGGCCTTACACCATCGGATATTGACTATGTGAATGTTCACGGAACGTCAACCCCTATTGGCGACCCGCAGGAAGTTAAAGCCATACAGGATACATTTGGCGAAGATGTTTACCGTATAAACATCAGCTCGACCAAATCAATGACCGGGCACTTACTTGGTGCGGCAGGCGCAGTTGAAGCCATTGCTGCAATTTTGGCCATCAAAAACGATATTATTCCGCCTACGATCAACCACTTTACGGATGATCCGGCTTTTGATCCGAAAATTAACTTCACGTTCAACAAAGCACAGAAAAGAATAGTTAAGGTAGCCCAAAGCAATGGTTTTGGTTTTGGCGGCCATAACGCTTCAGTGATATTCAGGAAGTACGAAGATTAATTGCGTTGAATGCCAATCAGACGGTTCTATAAGCTATACTTATCGCCCAATAGAAAGTACGTAAAATCCTTAAAGAATTTGCTTGGCTTTGTGCCGGGCAATTTGTCTTTATACAGGTTGGCGTTCCGGCATAAATCCGTTGCCCAGAATATCAAAAAAGGGGTAAAGAACAGCAACGAACGCCTGGAGTTTTTAGGCGATGCTGTTTTAGGCAGCGTAGTTGCCGAAGTACTTTTCAAACAATACCCTTACGAGGATGAGGGCTTCCTGACCGAACTTCGTTCCAAGATCGTAAACCGGGTAAACCTTAACCAGCTTGCCCGTAAGCTGGGTTTTGATCAATTGATACAGTACGATACCAAAATGGTTAACTCAACCCGGCAAAGCTCGTTGCTGGGCGATGCTTTCGAGGCATTGATAGGTGCCGTTTATTTGGATAAGGGCTATGATTTTACCCGCAATTTTCTCATCAACCATATCATCAAATCGCATATCGATATCCATAAGCTTGAACAAACCGAAACCAATTTCAAAAGCAAGCTGATAGAATGGTGCCAGCGCCACGGCAAGGATATTACCTTTGAGCTGATAGGCAACCAGGAAGGTGAAAGCAATAAGCTGTTTACTGTTCAGGCTATCATCGAGGGAGAAATTATGGGATCGGGCAAAGAGTTCAACAAAAAGAACGCCGAGAAACTGGCTGCGGAAAAGGCTTGCGAGGCGTTATCTATTTAGTCTGAACCAGGATTTAGCAGATTAAAGGAATTTCTCAGATGCCCTGTATCGTGAAAATAGGTTAAATCCCAAAAATCCAGGTTCAGACAATTTTCAATTCAACTTCTGCAACTGCTGTGAAGGCTGACCCTTGTGTTTTTTATAAAAGGCGAAGTTCTTTTTGATATAAGTGATCAGCTGGTAGTCGTTCCACTGGATGATATCCTGGTAGGATGGGGTGTAAACCTGCATGAATTTTGTCACCTCCTCATTGGGCAGTTTGGTTACGCTTTGCACCAGGGTTTTGGTGTAGCGTTTGTCCACTTCGTTGTTTTCGAGCTCGGTTTTGGCATACGCGGCAAAATGCCGGGCCTCCCTGGGCTTCTTCCCGAACAAATTATAAAAGCCGGTAAGCGGCGAATTAAGGAATGCGAATACCGGCAACGATTTGCCATCGTAAAAAATGCCCTGGCTGCGGTATTGCTTCATTACGTCGTTCAGTTCCTGCTTTTTTGTCTCGCCTTTAATGGTCACCTGGTTTAGTTCGACAACCGGCTGCAGGTAAAGTGATAGATCGTCTTTGCTTTGCACGGTGATGGTGACAGGTGTATAACCCTTCTTGCTGATAAGCAATGTGTCGCCGATTGCGGTATTGATGCTGAACATACCAAGGTCATCACTCATCATGATGTTTTTGTTATCCAAATCGTTTATCAGCACCTGGGATACCCGTTCGGTAGAGCTTTTTCTGAAGATAACCCCCTTTAATTTAATGGCCTGCTGCGCGAAAGTAATATCGCACAGGCCCAAAAAACCGGTTAAAACACATAATATTCTAAAATGCAAACGCATACTAATTTGTAAAACTAACGAATATAGGCCGTTTGAATTGTGAAAAGATGTTAATTCGGAGTCCGAAAGTCCGCATAAGTCCGAAAGTCCGTGAGATTTGATGGATTTAACATGTTATCCAATAAAAATACTTTCGGTCTTTCGGTCTTCCCGACTTTCGGACTAAACACCTATCTTTGCGCATGTTAAAATCCATGACAGGGTACGGCATTGCCGTTTTTGATTCGGGTAACACCAAATATACCGTCGAGATCAAATCCCTGAACAGTAAATTCCTTGAATTGGGACTGCGTATACCCAAATCTTTTTCGGAAAAAGAGTTCCAGTTACGTAACGAGTGTAATAAGCAAATAGAACGGGGTAAAGTAAATCTCTCGATCAATGTCGAACAATCCGACGCCACAGTTAAGGCAGCCGGGATAGACAAGGCACTGCTTAAACATTATTACGACCAGCTGAAATCTGTCAGCACCGATCTGAATGAACCCGTGGGCAATCTGCTGCAATTGGCATTGGGCCTGCCCGAGGTTGTGAAATACGAAGAAGAAACAGTGTCTGAAGACGAATGGAAGTTAGTTGAGAAAACTTTTCAGCAGGCTTTAGCCGCTTTCCAGCAATTCAGGGCCGATGAAGGCAATGTACTGGAGCAGGATGTAAAGATGCGTATTGGCATCATCCTGAAAAATTTGCAATTGGTGGAGGTGGAAGAACCCAAAAGGGTACCGGTGATACGTGAAAGGCTGAACCAGTTTTTGAGTGAAGCCGTGGGTCGCGAAGCAATAGATCAAAACCGTTTCGAGCAGGAACTGATCTATTATATCGATAAACTGGATATCACGGAGGAAAAGATCCGCCTGAAAAGTCATTGCGATTATTTTATCGAGACACTGAAAAGCGCCGATGCGAACGGCAAAAAGCTGGGATTTATATCGCAGGAAATCGGCCGCGAGATCAATACCCTGGGTTCAAAAGCCAATGATGCCAATATCCAGAAACTGGTGGTGGGTATGAAGGAGGAACTGGAGAAGATTAAGGAACAATTACTGAACGTATTATAGGAACTTGGCATTAGCCATCGGGCATTAGATAGCAAGTGCCCAATGACTAATGACCCAATGACCAATGACAATGACCAAAGAAGGAAAACTCATCATATTTTCGGCGCCATCCGGAGCAGGAAAAACAACCATTGTACAGCACCTGCTTACAAAAATACCCGAACTGGAGTTTTCGATCTCGGCCACTACACGCAAGCCCAGGGGCGACGAAAAGGAGGGACAGGACTACTACTTTATTACGAAGGAAGAGTTTCTGCATATGATAGCCAAGAAGCATTTTGTCGAGTTTGAAGAAGTGTATAGTGGCACATTTTATGGCACTTTGCGTACGGAGATAGAACGAATATGGGACGATGGCAAAACGGTAATATTTGATATTGATGTGGAAGGCGGCCTGCACCTTAAACGAAAATACGACGGCTCAGCATTGGCCATCTTCGTACAGCCGCCGTCGCTGGAAGTTTTGAAGCAACGTTTGGCCTCGCGCGGTACGGATAGCCATGAAAAATTAAAAGAGCGGTTTGAAAAAGCAGAAAAAGAATTGAATTATGCGCCGCAATTTGATATTATCCTAAAAAATCACGATCTTCAAACGGCATGCGCGGAAGCGGAGGTGCTTGTTAGAAATTTTCTCAATAATTGATAAGTCCATAGTTGGTGACCCATCCCGTGGGTCATGAAAGGGGTTCTGTAGACTTAGCAAATACTATGATCTATGAACCATTAACCCATGAACCAGGAATGAAAGTAGGTTTACTCTTCGGGTCATTCAACCCCATCCACATCGGCCATTTGATTATCGCTAATTACATGGCCAACCACACCGACCTTGACAAGGTTTGGCTGGTGGTATCGCCCCAAAACCCGTTAAAGAAATACGGCGACCTTATTAATACTTATGACCGGCTCGAAATGGCCAAACTGGCTACCGACAATTCGAAGAATATCAAAGTAAGCGATGTGGAACTGCGCCTGCCGCAGCCATCGTACACCATTGATACACTTACGCATTTAAAGGAAAAACACCCGGAACATGAATTTGCTATTATCATGGGCTCCGACAACCTGGGTACCCTGCATAAATGGAAGAACTATAAGCTGATATTGCGCGATTACAAGATATACGTATACCCGCGCCCCGGTTACGAAAATGCGGAGTTCGCATCACATCCGTCGGTTACCATCACCATGACGCCGCTGATGGAGCTTTCGGCTTCGTTCATCCGTAAATCGCTGGCTGAGAAGAAAAATGTGCAGTACTTTGTGCCCGATCCGGTGCTTGAGTTTATTGAAAGTAAAAATCTTTACGGAAATGGATAATTTGCTGTAACTGTTATAACTTTCCTCCGTCAAATATCGTAAAAACTATATTCTCAAAAATTGACGGACCTATGCAGCTTTCGAAGGAAAAATTAGAACACTTTGTAAATAACATGCCGGAAAAGATCGACGTGGTTGAGCTTATTGATAAGGTATTGCTAATGGCCAAGATAGAGCAGGCAAACCAGGAAGGCGTCAATCAGTTCGTTCCGCATGGCCAATTGGAGAATGAGATAGACCTTTGGGGGTGATTTTGTCACCTGGCATTGGTCAATAGTCATCAGGCCTGTCAGTTAATTACCTTTATCCTTTCGCCTTTTACCTTTTACCCCAAAAACGGTATTTTTGCGCTGTGAGCGAAAGAACTATCCTGAAACTTCAGTTGCCTACAGACCCTTTATGGGTTAAAAACGTTGTGGAAAGTAATATCGAAGAAATACTGACCGACCACGCCTTCTGCGAGCAAAAGGCCGCCAGTAACGCCATTACTCTTATTGTTCAAAATCCAAACCTGTCCGACCTGGTGCAGGAAATGGCTGCTTTGGTGCAGGAGGAGATGGATCACTTTAAACGCGTACATGACATCATACTGGAACGCGGCTATATCCTTGGGCGCGAACGTAAAGACGATTATGTGAATGAGCTGCGGAAATTCTTATCCTCAGGCGGCAGCCGGGATGCGCAACTGATCGACCGCTTGCTGCTTTCAGCCATGATTGAGGCCCGCAGTTGTGAACGCTTCAAAGTGATGTCGGAGCATATTGACGATGCCCAGCTATCTGAATTTTATCACGAATTGATGATCAGCGAAGCTACCCACTATACTACTTTTATTCGCCTCGCAAAAAAGTACGCCAATAGCATAGACGTGGAAAAGCGCTGGAAGGAATTCCTGGATTACGAGGCACAGGTGATCCAAAACTACGGCAAAAGCGAAACCATTCATGGTTAACTCATCTACACAAAAGCCTTATTAGCCGATACATACCCTTAAAATGAAAGGGATTCCGTTGCTTTGTATATGTTGAGGGTCAGGGCGTATCTTATTGTTGTGCATATAGCAGGATGGCTGCTTTTTATGGCGCTCCCGCTGCTGTTTATGAACGGGGGCGGAGAAAGCAGTAACCTTTTGCTGCTGTCGCTGCCTTACTACTGGATTTTTTGCGCAACTTATATCTTCCTTTTTTATTTCAACGGTTATATTCTAATAACTCATTTATTCTTAAAAAAGAAGTACCTGGCTTATAGCATCATAACATTGATTTTATTTTCCGGGGTATATTTTTTGAGGCCATATGATAAACTGATGCAGAGCAATGTAAAACATTTTGGTTTTCCGGTATTTCAGTATCATCCGGCTATGCGGGATATACGACGCGGGCATTCTGTACCTCCGCCGCCACCGAATGGTGAACCGGGACCACGCCATCTTCCAACGGAATATCCTCCGGGCCCTCCACCGGACGGAGCCACACCGCTTTCACAGCAACCTGGTCTTCACAATATGCGCCGGTTTGATATCATCAGTGTGTTCCTGTTTATTATGATCATGGCTTTGAGCACCGCTACCCGCATCATGCGGCAATGGCAATTATCGGAACAGCGGGCCGTGCAGGCCGAGTCGGATAAGACAAGCGCCGAGCTGTCGTTTCTGAAAGCGCAGATCAATCCGCATTTCCTGTTCAATACACTTAATAATATTTACACGCTGGCGGTAATGCAGGACGGGAATGCGCCTGAAAGTATCCTGAAACTATCCAATATTATGCGCTATGTAACAGATGACGCGATGGAAGATTTCGTACCATTACAGTACGAGATAGATTGTATAAACGATTATATCGAATTGCAGCGTTTGAGGTTGGGCGATAAGACCACTGTAGATATGCACGTATCTGGGCTTACAGACGGAAAAGTTATAGCTCCGCTTATCCTGATGACCTTTATCGAAAACGTATTTAAGTATGGTATCAGCAAACATGAACCGTCCGTGGTCAGCATCAATATCCTCGGCCATGAAAACGGCATTTCCTTTTACTGTCAAAATCGTATTTTCCCTGATAAGGCAGAGACGGAACGCGAGGGTATCGGTTTAAAAAATGCAAAACAGCGCCTGGCTTATTTGTACCCGGGCAAGCATGTGCTGAACATTAATACGGAAAGCCAGTTGTTTACAGTAAACCTGATATTGCAAGCCTGATGACGAGACTTAAATGTATAGCTATTGATGACGAGCCATTGGCTTTAAGGCTGATAGCAAGGTATGTACAACAGTTTCCGGAGCTGCAAATGGTGCAAACTTTTGAAGATGCCATATCGGGTGGCGAATACCTGAAGCATTCGGCGGTCGACCTGCTTTTTTTGGATATCAATATGCCCGACATATCGGGTATCCAGTTGGCCCGGTCACTTGAACAAAAACCGATGATCATTTTTACCACAGCGTATAAAAAGTTCGCATTTGAAGGGTTCGAACTGGAGGCGATAGATTATTTATTAAAGCCGATTGATGCCAAACGCTTTGCCCGGGCTGTTGAAAAGGCGCTGGAATATTATAAATATAAAAATGCCTTGCCCGAAAAACGGGACACCAGCCTGTATGTGTACTCAGAATACCGGATGATCAGGATCAACCTGGATGATATAGAGTATATTGAAAGTATGGAGGATTATATCAAAATACACCAGCAAAATCATAAAACCATCCTGACGCTGATGCCGCTGAAAAAAGTGCTGGAAAAGCTACCGGCTGATAAATTCCAGCGGATACACCGCAGCTTTATTGTAGCGGTTGATAAGGTGAGATCGATCCATAATAGAAAGCTGCACGTGGGCGATGCCGAACTGCCGGTTAGCGAAACCTACATGGATTTTGTGCGCAAATGGATGAAATTCAAATGAAAACGGGCCTTTTATCGGCACAAAGCTACCATTAGCCGAGACAAAGCACCGGGCAATCCCCCACCGAAATATTTTTACATCAGTTAATAATTCCATTAACTAATAATTGATGTAAAATGGAACGGAAAAACTTCTTAAAAGCATTTGCACTTGCCGCTGCCGCAGGGCCGATGATACTGGATGGCTGTAAAAAAGACAGTGTAACCAAAACCAGCACCTCAACCACCACCGGGACAACCAGCACCACAACGACATCGACCAGCGGTAGTTGTATAGTAACCGCTACCGAAGTTGAGGGGCCATACCCTTACCCGGGCGGTGAGCTTACAAACCCGCTTGAAAGGAGCGACGTTACGGAAGGTACCCAAACCGGAGTGCCGTTATCATTGACGTTTATTGTAGTAGATGCAGGAAATAACTGTAACGTAGTAAGTGATGCGCGGGTGGATATATGGCATTGTAACAAGGATGGTTATTATTCGGGCTATGCAAATCAATCAGGTATTTTAGGCGCCAAAAGTTATGTAGGGTCCACCTTTTTACGCGGCTACCAGCTTACAGACAGCACGGGGCTTGCAAAATTTACGACAATTTACCCGGGCTGGTATTCGGGCAGGGCAACCCATATCCATATCGAAGTGTATGTAAACGGTGTGATGAAAAAGACCACGCAGATATGCTTTTCCGAAGCTACTAATAATACGGTGTACGGCAGTAGCTTGTATTCTGCCCACGGGTCAAATACCACCACCAATGAAGCTGATAGCATATTTGGCGATTCGCTGACCGACCTGGCGAACGAGACAGTAAGCCTTACCGGCAGTGTAAGTGAAGGCTACACAGGGTCATACACTATTGGGATAAATCTTTAAGTCGGTCACCCCATAAAGATAAGGTTATGTGCAAGGCAAAAATCAAATTAGTTTACAGGCAGGTGATGGATAGTTCATCAGAGGCTGCCTTTGAGAAAGCCATATTGCAGGCGTCGTACCAGGAGTTCCTGCTCAAGTCGCAGGCTTATAACCGCGAGGGCAAGTTCAAAACCTTCAGTAAAATGAAAGCTAACGACGGCCGGGCCAATTCGCTGCATTATAAGCTCGACTTTTCGGTGGGCCATTTCATCGCTCAGCTCGATCGTAAGATGCCGCTGGTTAAGGATAATCTCGGCAATAAACTATCTTTTGAAACAGCAAGGTTTGAGCTGATCGAATCGCATACCGAAGACATATCCCTGCATAAAATTGCCATCAATTACGAAGCCCCGGAATTGAGCCTGGTAGAATTATTTGGCGAATATATGCTACTTACTTACGATGATCCGTCGAATGTGGAGCAATTGCAGACCTTTATTTTGCGGATGCAGCCCGATCTGTCAATTGTCAGTTACCAGGAGGTTGCAAATAACGCTATAGCTTAAAAGACTTTAATACCCCAATTCATAATAAGTTGTTTCTTAACCCGGCGTCTGCATTTTGGTGCAGGCGCTTATTTTTTATTGGGGATCAGACCGGCAATGTTGATGAGATAATTATCCAGCATGGCAATGCTTACCAAATCGTTCATGTAGCCGATATGCATGTCGGGGCGAACGATCATGGCCTTTTCCTGGTGCGGGCTTACTTCGAACGCGTCAAAAACGTCCAAATTTTTACCTGATGGCGGCAGGTAGAAGAAATTGAGCATACCCGCATGGCGGTTAGTGATCCATTTGGCAATATTGAACAATAGCATTTCGTCAAACTTGCCAAGGATTATCAGCGTAAAACCCGGCTTGGCACACCAGGCATGCAAGTCTGTTTCCTCCTGTTTCTTCTCGTCATAAATTTCAAGATAAGGCAGGCGGTCGCCGGCTTTTATCTTTGTCGACCTGCTTAAATGCACATTTATCTTGCTGTCGCGATAGGAAATGCCCGTTTGCGAAACCCGCTTAAATAATTGTGCTTTGATCTTATCATTTTTGCCGAAATAGTTTAACACCGCCGGCAGCAGCCATTTTTTTACCAGGCCCATAAGCCAGCTATCCGACATAATGATGTTGAATACGCGGTCGGTTGAGCTTAGCAGGTCATGGGCTACGGGCATTCGCTCGACCACATAACTATTAAGTATCGTATCGTGGATATTCCCGTTAATTACCCCGGCAAGTTTCCAGGCAAGGTTATAGGCATCCTGTAATCCCGTGTTCATGCCCTGCCCGCCAACCGGCGAATGGATATGTGCTGCATCGCCCACTAAAAAACAACGATGACCCCTGAAATTTTCGGCCATGCGGTGGTGCAGCTTGTAGGTGGTGAACCAGTTGTTTTTCACCACCCGCACAGGGCGGCCGGTCACCTTGTCAAGATGTGGCAAAACATCTTCTATTTTGATGTCCTCATTGCTTTCGAACCCTGCCGGCAAGCTGCCGATGATGCGGTAGCAATCCTTTTCGGGCATTGGGAAAAAGCCGCTGAAACCTGCTTTCGACAGGTAGAGCTGTACATAATCGCCTTTCAGGAAAGGCGCGTCGAGTTCAGCATCCACCAGGTAAAAATGGTGAGGATAAGTATCGCCTTTAAACGGGATATTCAGTTGTTTCCGAACTGTGCTGTGCGCCCCATCGGCGCCGATGACCCAGTCGCATTTTATATGGTATTCGCCTTCGGCATTTTTAAGCGCGGCGTAGGCGTAACCCGGATTTTGTTTTAGTGTAACGAGCGAAGTTTCCCAATAAACCGGGCAGGTGTGCTGCGTCAGGTAATCGAGTAATAGCCGTTCATTTTTATATTGCTGGTATAACAGCACATAAGGGAAAAGCGTTTGGCCCTTGCCGGCGTTGGCCAATGAAATGGACGCTGCCTGTTTGCCATTTTCGGTAAAGGTGAGGCCCTGCGCTTGTTTGCCGTTTTGAACCACCTTGTCCGACACGCCCATTTGCCGGTATATTTCCAGCGACCGTGCCTGCACGCCCAGCGCATTTGAATGGCTGGTGGGCCCCTGCTTGTTGTCGATTATCAGCGGCTGTATGCCGTAGCGCAATAATTGCGCAGCCATCATCAGGCCGGATGGGCCTGCGCCCACGATCAGTACTTTGGTATGCTCTTCGGTAATTTGCATCTATTATCAGGAACGGAATAAAAGGAAAATAGTTGGCCGTTTGTGCAGATCGGGCACTTTTTGTCGCCATGCGGCGATAGTTTTGGTTTGAACAAACTCATCGGCAGCGGTCAGGTCGCAGGCAATGCAAAGCCGGGTGTTAGGGGAGCACGACCTCAAAATCTCTTCCAGCATCGGGTTGTTGCGGAAAGGCGTTTCGATGAACAATTGTGTCTGATTAAAACGGGTAGCCATCGATTCCAGTTCTTTTATCTTTTTAGCACGTTCGTTCTTATCGATGGGCAGGTAGCCGTGAAAGGTAAAACTTTGCCCGTTAAACCCGGATGCCATCACCGCCAGCAATATCGAACTCGGCCCCACAAGCGGCACTACTTTAATGCCCCGTTTATGCGCTTCTGCTACGATATCCGAACCAGGATCGGCTACGCCGGGGCAGCCGGCTTCGCTCATTAAACCAACGTCGTTTCCTGCCGTCAAACCTTTAAAGAAACCGTTGATGTCGTTATCGCGGCTGTGTTTGCCATAGTCGTGAATGATGAGTTCGCTTTGCGGGATTTTAAGACCGGCTTCTTTTAAAAAGCGGCGCGCGGTCTTTTCGTTCTCAACAATATACTCCCTGATGCTGTTAATGGTATCAGTAAGATAGGGCGTAAACGATTTTGCAGCGGCATTTTCGGCAAGGGGTACAGGTACCAGGTAGAGCGTTCCGTAAACCATGTTGCAATTTGCCTTTTTTATTTTTAATTTAAGCTACCGTAAAATGACTTTATTGCCTCACCCCAACCCCTCTCCAAAGGAGAGGGGCCAAATGAACAGGATTTAGGTGAGGCCATTTTAAAACCAAACTAACCGATATGAAATCATTAGGTACCAATTGGTTTATAGAAGGTTCGATAGATTTCGAACATAAAAAATACATCCTGCTGGATTATTTGCAGGAAATAAACCGCCACTTTGATAAAAGCAGGCTGTATCCCAACCTTACCGACCTGGTGTTCCACTACAACAACCTGCTCGATTTTAAGCGCAACAAAAGCATTATGCAGCAGGCCTTTCCGCAACGGTTGACCCAGGCCGATATAGATGCCCTGAAACTTACCTACCAAAAAATAGTACAGGACGACAGCACCATGCGCGAGATAGAAAGCATCATTTCATACGCCCTGTATAAAATGGACCCGGCTTTGCAAACCGGTAAAGAGATATACGATTTTGTAGAAAGCCGCCTGCGTATTGACCCGGTAGGGCTGGTGCCGCTGATGCCATACAATGGCTACTTTTCGTTGCGCAATGGCCGCGAACGTACCAACTGGATATACGAGTACCAGATAACCATTTTTGAGAATAAGGATGATAAGTTCCGGGGGATAAATATTCAATTTGTGGATACCTACGAGCAAAGCATCACCAATACACCAGAATCTATCAAGCTGGATCTGATCAGCAAACGCAAACATCTGCCTAACCCGGCATTATATTATGTTGCCAGCGATATCAGCTTCCCGCTGGAACAAACGCTGCTGCCCGTAGCTAAAAGGAGTTTGGTGAAATATATTTCGAATGCGGCGTAAGCGTTTTGTGTTAGCTTTTCGATGATATCATTTAATATCCTACCGGGCCAGCCAGGTCATATTTTATCCTGCTTTTACGGGCGAAGGTTATCTTGTTAAGCGTGCTGTCCAGCAGGGCGTTGCCGGTTACCAGCCTCATGGTTTTTATCTTTCTGAACTTGATTTTCGATTCTATCCAATAGCTGTGGCCTTTTGTATTGCCCATAAAATACTCGTTTACGCGCAGCGGAACTTTCAAAGTGTCATTCACCAAAAGATAACACCCGCCCGTAGTCAGTTCGGCCCGGGTGCCTATTTTTAAGGCATTTAACGAGTCGCGCTTCCTTTTATAGGCGTTACTGTCAATAGCCATCGCCATGAAATAGCCATCGTTGCCAGTAACATCAAGCTCCATGATAAACCGGCTGGCGCTTTTCTGGAAAATACCACCTACCGGTATAACCGGGAAAAACAACGGCCCCATCAGAAGCGGGTGCCCAAAGCCGTTGCTTGCGGTTATGGAGCCAATACTGTCGCCGGTTTTACCGGTTACTTTTATTTTGCTGTAAATGTATTTGAAATCAGAATGGCCCGGCCGTTTTTTAATGATCTGATGCGGCACGTCGGGCACATAATAATACTGTTTGCTGATGACCGAGCAGCCGGAACATATCGTAATAAGCAAGAAATAATACAGGTATTTCTTCAAGGCAAAAAGGAATCAGGCTGTTGAATTACAGCGAAATAACGAAAAATAAAACCTGATATTGCATTGCACACTAAATGTACTTAGTCAAGCGCAAACGCTCAACCAAAGAATTACTTCCCTGCCTTTGTATACTCGTCGTTCAATCCCACCAAAACATCTTTGGTCACATCCAGGCTTTCGTCGCCATACAGCATGGATGGGTTGGATTTGGAATAGGTAAGCACGATCTTATACCCCTTGGTTTTAGTATATCCTTTCAGGTAATCGGCAATACGATCGTACAAGTTGGCATTTTCCGAAGCTTCGATGTCCTGCAATTGTTTGGCTGTATTTTGATTGAGGGTCTGCAGGTCGGTTTGCTTTTTGGCCAGAGCCTTTTCGGTTGCTGCTTTTTGGGCAGGCGTTAATGAGTTCGCTTTTTTCTGGTAGGCGGCAACTTCTTTCTGAAAAGCCTGCCCTTTGGCCGTGATCTCGTTTTGCGCCTGGGTCGACAAGCCCTGCAGTTTTACCTGTATTGCTTTAAAATAAGCGTAATTGGCCAGCAAAGTATCCGAATTGATGAACACAACCGTAGGAGCCTGCGCAGGTGGGGTACTTGCTGTATTGGTTTGAGCCTGTACCGCAAACGATGCCAGTATGACGGAGAAAATGATTACTAATGATCTCATGATTCGCTTTCTTTTAAATTCCTAAAAGCTGCGAAGTTAGGAAAATTACGTAATAGGTTGTTTTTGTTTCGGCAGTTTCGCTATTCCAATCATTTAGATGTAGGAAGCGCCCAAAATAAAGTTTTTCTAAAGTTTCGTTATTATGCCCCATCGGGGCTACCTGTTTGTAGCCACCCAGGTGAAAATTGCGGAGCGTTATTTTTCTACAAACAGGTAGCCCCGACGGGGCATAGTCGTTAGGGTGACATTTTACCGGTTCTATTATTTACAGGTTGGATGTCTGAAAAACAAATTTAATGAATCAGGTATTCTATTGCTCCACCTGGCTGCCTGTTATCGACAAGAACATTTTTGTAATTAGGCTACATCTAATCCTTAATGCCCAAAAAAAGAGCCTGGATCATCATCCAGGCTCTTTTTTTTACTCTTACTTACTTCGCCGGTATTATCACAATATTGCGGTAATCTATCGGGCCATGGTCGCCCTGGATAAATATTGGGCCGGGTTCGCCTTCTTTGCTGTCGATAGCGCCGCCGGTAATGCCTGGGATAATTTGTTTGCAAATTACTTCCTGCCCGTTGGCAACAACGGTTACCAGCCGGCCAACCAAAGTAATATCATACGACTGCCATTCGCCCGGATTTTTAGCCATCATTTTATTTGGCGCCAAAAAGCCATATATCGAACTGAACTGGTTGTTTATCGGCTCCGGTTCGCCGCTTTTGGTGTCTATCACCTGCGTTTCGTAACGACCGCGCAGGTAAACGCCGCTGTTGCTGCCCTGCTGGTAGCGGAACTCGATATGCAGTTTAAAATCGGTAAAGGTTTTGTCGGTCATCAGGTTTGCGCCCGATTTTTTGCTCCTCAAAATACCGTTCTCCACCACCCATTGGTTAGGCCTGCCGTCGGTATGCCAGCCTTTGGTGTTTTTGCCGTTAAACAGGCGGATAGGCTTACCCCAAACCGGTGTTTTGCTGCGCGCCAGCAAGGGTGCGCGTACGCCGCTCCAGTTATAGGTTTGCCCGTCGGTATAAACCATGGTGCCTTTAATGGCGTCGCCGTTCACTTCAAACTCAAAATCCATATTGCGGGTGCCCTCTTCCCATTGCGGCGGGATAGAAAAGCTGAACTTGCCGTCCTTCTCCATCACCTGCGAAATAGGCCTGGCGCTGCCGAAGGCATAACAAAAACGCCCGATAAGGGTGTGTGTGCCCGATTTTTGCACTTCGAGCCACGATGGCAGGCTTTGGCCGCCTTTATCAACGGTAAGGTCCCACCGGCCTATTACATCCGGGTCCTTGCTTTGCTGCGCGTTGGCTGTAGTGATAAAAAATAAACTGAATACAAAAAGTAAAGGGGCAATATGTGCCAGGCACCTTTTGCCGAATGAAGCGTTTGGTTGGTTCATGTTACAGGAAATAATTTTTTACAGGTTAATCAAGCGGTATGTTGTACCGGGATTTAAAGGTAGGTTTTTTAGGGGAATTGTGGGTGGTGATTTGTTAATTGGTGATTGGTGAGGTATGTCGCTACCTATCCTGTGGGATCCTGAAACAAGTTCAGGATGACAAAGGGTATTCATTCATAAAGCCCCTTAGTGTGCCAATTTTCGTTCACGCTATCTCGCAGTTCGCTCGTTTTTCCAATACACAAAGGCTGAAAACCAAGTCCAAAATTGTCTAAAAATTGCCTAAACAGGCGAGATGTTGCCTGAAGTAGCTTATTTTAGTTTAAGCTGTATAAATCGGGTGTAATTGAAGCTATTGTAAAACTCTCGTAAGCTGCTGGCTATCAGGGTGTATCGGGGTGGTGTTCACGGTAATTGCAATAAAGGGTCATTTTTGACCCTTAGTGTAAAATGTAATCGGCTGGTAATTTGATGATTGCTGGCGGTATTTGCCGGAAAGAGGGTGCTGCGTGAACACTTAGTGTTCTGAAAGAGAGTAAAGAGCCAAGGAATCAAGACAATTTTGGTGCCTAATTCCTGGCTCTAAAAAACTTATTTCAGTTTCGCTAATGCTTCCTTCACCCTTGGTATCAATTGCTCGATATCCTGTAAAGTGCTTGCGCCTACCGATGCGCGGAACCAGTTGACATCCTCATCGGTACCAAACGCCGAGAACGGAACCAATGCCACGCCTGCGTTTTTGATGAGGTAAAAGTTAATGTCGGTCGCGGTTTTAAGCAGGTCGCCATCGGGGGTGGTTTTGCCGGCGTAATCTACTTTTATAGTCAGATAAATAGCGCCCATCGGTTCAATGGAATCCACCTTAAAGCCTTCGGCTTTTAGCTGCTGAAAGCCCTGGTGCAGGGTGTTCAGGCTGCTTTGTATCCTTGATTTGAAAGTGCTGAGGTAGCTGTTTACGTTATCGTCCTCTTTCAGGAACTTGGCCATAGCTACCTGCTCGGCCTTTGGCGACCACGCACCCATGTGGCCCACAATGGCTTTCATGTTATTGATAACGTTAGCCGGACCAAAGCCCCAGCCTACGCGCACACCTGTAGAGGCGAAACACTTGGATGCGCCGTCAACAAATATCACATGGTCCTTTAGTTCGGGGCGCAGGGATACCGGGTTAAAATGCTCGTGGTGCCCGAAGGTGAGTTGGGAATATATCTGGTCGTATAAAATATAAAGCGGTTTTTCGCCTGCTTTACGGGTTTTGTTTTCGGCAATCACCAGGTCGCATATCTCCTCCAGGTCCTTTTTGGTGAACATAGTACCGGTAGGGTTCAGCGGCGAACACAGCGCCAGCAAAGCAGCACCTTTGATATGCGGGCGAATCTCATCGGCGGTAGGCATAAAATTATGTTCGGGCTGCGTTTCTATCATCACAGATTCAGCGCCTGTAAGATCGCAATAGTGATTGTTGTTCCACGAGGGGGTAGGGAAGACCACCTTATCGCCCGGATCAACAACAGCCAAGTAGATAGAATAGATCAGCGGTCTTGAACCACCTGAGATCAATATCTGGTTGGGTGCATAATCCAAATTATAGCGATCCTTCAAAAAGCCTGAAACGCTTTCGCGCAGGTTCAGCATCCCGTCGGCAGGAGGGTAGTTGGTCTGGTCGGCGCCATAAGCTTCAACAATTCCTTGTTTCAGCGGCGCGGGTATAGGGTAAATGTTCGAATCAAAGTCGCCGATAGTCAGGTTGGCAATGTTTTGCCCCTGTCTTTTCAACTCATTTATTTCACCTGCGATCTTGATAATTTCAGAGCCCCTCAGGTTCTGGGCCAATACGGAAACACTCATTTTTTTGGATATGCAAATTAGTGGATGTGCAAATTAATAGATGTGCAAATGTGCGGATTTTAATCTTTAAATCCGATGGGAATGTAAACATGGTGGTCGGGATAAGCGACTAATCACAAGTCTCTAATCACTAATCGCTTTTTCCAACCCAAATTGCTCCGCCAGCAGTCTATACGATTCCAGCCTGTCGCCAAAATCCTCGGTGATAGTTACGGCGATGATCTCTTCGACATCATATTCCTCTGCCAGTTTGGTTAACTTTTCTTTCAACTGAACAGGCGTACCGGCGATAACGCGTTTGCGGTTATGCATAATGCGCTCCTGCTCGTTAATGGTATAGGTAACGTCTTTTACATCGTCATAAGCTATCGGCACTATACCTTTGCCCTGTTCAAACTGGTTAAAGCGAAAATCCATTACAGCCTGGTGCCGCCTTATCTTTTCCTCGTCTTCCGAACAGAAAACAAAAATGGCTACACTGGCAGCCGGTTCGGCCTGGTCTTCGGAGGATTTAAAACGTTCACGATACGCCGCCACAGCCTGCGGACCCCCGATAGGATTAATAAAATGAGCAAACGACAACCCCATGCCAAAATGCGCCGCAAACAAGCCGCTCTCGCCGCTCGAACTTAACAGCCACATATGCGGGACGGTTTGTACCTGCGGTATGGCCCTTATTTTTGACTGCGGCGTACCCGGCTCACCACGATCGTGGAAGTAATTTGTCAGATCATACAGTTGGTTGACAAAATCCTGCGGGCCAAATTGGTTGGATGGGTTTAATACCGAAGCCGTCAACCTGTCGGTACCTGGTGCACGCCCCATACCCAGGTCAACCCGGCCGGGGAACAGCGCCTCCAGCATCCGGAAATTTTCAGCTACCTTGAGTGTGCTGTGGTTAGGCATCATCACTCCGCCCGATCCGATACGGATATTGTGGGTTTGGCTGCCCAGGTAGGCTAATAAGACCTCCGGAGTAGAGCCTGCCAAACTGCCGGTGTTATGGTGTTCTGATATCCAGAAACGGGTGTAGCCAAGCCGGTCGGTATATTTAGCTAATTCAATAGTTTCCTTAACGGCCTGTTCGGCAGTTACGCCCTTGCGTACCGGCGATTGGTCGAGCACACTGAGGCGTATTTGTTTTGTATTCATAGATCAACCTAAAGACACAAAATTACAGAAGGAGTTGTGGAGGGAATGTAAAGATTTGGGCAAACGGTGTCTACCTGATTGTATAATCAAAAAGCGTCTCTGTCTCGTAAAGAACATTCAGCGTGTTGGCGTCGTTCTCTATCAGCCCAACGCCTTTGGCAAGGTAAAAATCGTAAGTGACGGTGGTTTGATAGCCATACCCATCGTTGGAATCATATTGAAGCAGCACCTGCGTGTGGGTAACGTCGGTAAATGTTTTCCCCTGGATTATGCGTTCGATATTCTTCTCTTGGATGCTGTTTACAGTGCGGGCCAGCTTGCCGCCTATCTTGCCGTTATCAGTCGGTTGAGTTATCCATTGATAGCCAACTGAAGCCGTATCATTTAAAAGCTGCAATTCTATCGCGGGGCTAACACCGTCAATAGTCCGCGTGGCATAAATATGGTTGCCAACATAAAAATAACCCAGGCTGCTGTTTTGCCTGAATACGCTCGCCGCGTTATAATATGTTTTGCCGTTTATCCTGGTGCTGCCACCGGTCATGGTTATTACAAGCGTGTCCGCGGTGCCACCGTCAGAACTGTACTGGTATTTCCATGTCGAACCGTTAGTTAATGGAAGATAACTGCCTGGAGATGGTTTGGCGCTGTTATCTTTTTTGCAGCTACAGAACCCAAAAGCAATAAAAGTAACTATGTAAAACAGGCCCCGTTTCATTCAATCCATTAAGGGTGAATGATAAAGATACGTATTCGGGCCGACGAAACAATTAAAAACCAGCGGCTTATTTAATAGTATACGATTGAAGTGTTTGAGACTCATATCCCAACCCCCCTACACTGCTATCCATCTCGATCATTCCAACGCCCCGGGCCATGTAAACGTCATAAACGGCAGCCGTTTCAAAGCCTCCTCCAACATTGTATTGTAAGGTAACCTGCGTATGGATAACATTGTCATACGACTTCCCGTTTACCGTTTTGGTTGCCCCGGCCTCAATTATTGTGTTAATAGTTTGTGCAGGTATACCCTCTACCAGGCCGTTGTCAGTAGGATGTGTTGTCCATGTATACCCGGTGGGCTGGGCGTCGTTTGACAATTGCAACTCAATGGTTATTCCTACAGACTGGTCGGATGCTCGCATCGCGTATGAATGATTGCCTACGTAAAAGTAACCGACACTTGATGTTCCGTTTTTATTACCGGTTAACTCATAGTATTTTTTACCGTTGATGGTTTTAGATTCACCAGTTAGGGTTATAATATCGGTCCCTGTCGATCCACCGACTACGTCTTTATACGTCCATGTAGTACCTGATGTCAGCGGTAAGTAGGTGTCTGAATTACCGGGAGCAGGATCGTTGCTTGATTTTTTACAGCCAGAGAAATATACTGCCGCAATTGTAATAAGGATAAGTATAGGTTTTTTCATGACGCAAATTTATCAAAAAACCTTTACTAAAAGACGTTTTCGCGTTAATTATTAAAATGATAAAGGAAAACCACTTCGCCGGTATAGGCAGGTTTCTTTTCGCCTTCTATCTCCATTTCTACACCTATGGTAGCTTTGGTAATACCACGCAGATTGATAATGGCTGCAAGTTTTGCTTTTAACCGTACGCGGCTGTCAACCACCACCGCCTGTCCGAACTTGAAGTTTTCGATGCCATAATTGATCTGCATTTTCAGATTTTGTACGTCGGCTATCTGGTGCCAGAAGTAGGGTAGCAGCGACATGGTCAGGTACCCATGGGCTATAGTGTTCTTAAACGGCCCTTCGGTTTTTGCCCGTTCCACATCGGTATGTATCCATTGATGATCGATAGTGGCATCGGCAAACTGGTTTATCTGCTGCTGGGTAATGGTATGCCAGTCGGATACGCCAAGTTCCTGTCCCAGGTGCGATTCAAATTCAGTATAGTTATGTATGATGATCATAGTATCAATGGATTTTTAGGAAGGTGTAAAAATAGTAAACCTGAAGATATTGCCAACTTTTTAATGCTACATACAGTGACGATAAAATAAAGCATTACACACAAAATCGGTGCAATCAAATCCCCTATCGGTGTAATCCCAAAAAAGCCTTGACAATTAAACAAATTCCCGTATCTTTGCAGTCCCGAAATTACGGGGTATAATAAACGTTTTATTAATTTAATTTTAAGCAAGTGAATACGTTAAGTTACAAAACTGTCTCAGCCAATAAAAAGACCGTTAACAAAGAATGGGTTGTTGTTGACGCTCAGGGCGAGATTTTGGGGCGCTTGTGTTCTAAGATCGCTGCAATGATCAGAGGAAAACACAAGCCAGGGTTCACCCCGAACGTAGACTGCGGAGATAACGTTATTGTTATTAATGCAGACAAGGTAAAACTGACCGGGAACAAATTTGCCGACAAGCAATATGTTTCGTACACTGGTTATCCAGGTGGTCAGCGTTTCATTTCTCCTAAGGAGTTAATGGCAAAGCATCCCGAGCGTGTAGTTGAAAAAGCTGTGCGCGGTATGTTACCTAAAAATCGTTTGGGCCGCGCCTTATTTGGCAACCTGCATGTGTATGCCGGAGCCGAGCACCCGCATCAAGCTCAAAACCCGAAAGCCATTTAATTATTTATTTAAAGGAGAAAGAAAATGCCAACAACTAACACTTCAGGCAGAAGAAAAACAGCAGTTGCCCGCATCTATCTGAGCGATGGCAACGGCGCTATTATCGTTAACGGTAAAGATTACAAAGAATATTTCCCTACCCTACCTTTACAATACATCGTTACCCAGTCGGTAGAAGTTTCCGGCTCTACAGGTAAATTTGATGTAAAAGTGAATGTAGCGGGCGGTGGTGTAAAAGGACAGGCTGAGGCCGTTCGTTTAGCTATTGCTAAAGCTATTGTTGAACTTGATGCTGAAAAGAAACCGGCATTGCGCGCAAAAGGTATCATGACCCGCGACGACCGTATGGTTGAGCGTAAGAAACCAGGACGCAAGAAAGCACGCAAGAGATTCCAATTCAGTAAACGTTAATCAAAGGAGGACAAAACAATGGCAAGAACAACATATCAGGATCTGCTGGATGCAGGTGTACACTTTGGTCACCTTACCCGCAAATGGGACCCGAAAATGTCGCAGTACATTTTCATGGAACGTAATGGTATCCACATTATCGACCTGAACAAGACTTTAAACAAAGTTGAAGAAGCTGCTTCAGCTATCAAACAAATAGTAAAATCGGGCCGCAAGGTATTATTCGTAGCTACTAAGAAACAAGCGAAAGATATCGTAGCCGATTACGCAAAAACAGTGAACATGCCTTTCGTAACCGAACGTTGGTTAGGTGGTATGTTAACTAACTTTGCTACCGTGCGCAAGTCGATCAAAAAGATGTCAAACATCGATAAATTGACTAAGGACGGCACTTACAGCATTCTTTCTAAAAAAGAAAGATTGATGATACAGCGCGAGCGTATCAAACTGGAAACATTGCTGGGTGGTATTGCGGACCTTAACCGTTTGCCTGCTGCATTGTTCCTGATCGACGTGAAGAAAGAGCACATTGCGGTTTCAGAAGCTTTAAAGCTGAACATCCCTACGTTTGCAATGGTTGATACCAACTCCGACCCGTCAAACATCGACTTCCCTATCCCCGCTAACGACGATGCAACCAAATCGATCTCTTTGATCACCGGTATCATCATCAAAGCTATCGAGGAAGGTTTGGACGAGCGTAAACGCGAAAAAGAAGACGAAGCAGAAAAAGAAGCTGCGGCTGCAAAAGCTAAAGCCGATACGGCAAAACCTGAAGCTGCTGCTGCGCCTGCCGAAGGTGGTAAACGCAAGAGAGTTACAGAAGTAGCTGCTGAAGCAGAAACTGAAGCTCCGGCCGCTGCTGATAAAACAGAAGAATAATTTTTAGGTTGTAAGTTGTGAGTTGCAGGAAAGCTTCTTGCAACTCACAACTTGCAACTTTTAACATTAAAAAGGAATATATAATGTCTACATTACAAATAACTGCATCTGATGTAAATAAACTGCGCCAGCAAACAGGTGCGGGAATGATGGATTGCAAGAAAGCTTTGACCGAAACTAACGGCGACTTTGAAGCAGCTATTGATTACTTAAGAAAAAAAGGAGCTAAAGTGGCTGCAAGCCGCCAGGACCGCGAATCCAACGAAGGTGTTGTTATTGCGCGCACTTCTGAAGATGGTAAACGCGGTGTCATCATCGAGCTTAATTGCGAAACTGATTTCGTAGCAAAGAATGCAGAATTTATAGCCTTTGCCAATGAAATAGCCAATGCAGCGGTTGAAAATAAACCGGCTGACATTGAATCATTAGGCCAACTGTCTATCGATGTTGAAAGCAGCAGGGTTACTATTGCTGATGCCATTACCGACAAGACCGGTAAAATAGGTGAAAAAATAGGTGTGTCTAAGTATGAAGTTGTTGAAGGCGAAAAAGTGGTTGCTTACATCCACGGTAATTTCCGTTTGGGCGTATTGGTTGCTTTAAGCGCTAATGTTGCCGGGGCGGACGAAGCAGGCAAGGACGTGGCTATGCAAATTGCTGCCATGAACCCTATCGCCGTTGATAAGGACGGTGTGGATGCTTCAACAATTGAACGCGAATTGGAAATAGCAAAAGACCAGATCCGCGCTGAAGGCAAACCGGAAGAAATGGTTGAAAAGATAGCTGCCGGCAAGCTGAACAAATTCTACAAAGACTCGACCCTGTTGAACCAGGAGTTCGTAAAGGACTCGTCGAAAACCGTTGCCCAGTTCCTGGGGACCATCGATAAAGGTTTAACCGTTACCGCATTTAAGCGGGTAGCTTTAGGAGCTTAAAATATTTAAATCCCCCTCACAAAAATGAGGGGGATTTTTTTTGCAGCCCCACCCAACCCTCCCCGGTAGGGAGGGCTTTCTTTTGCAGGTGTAATAGAACAGTTTACTAAAAAATCTCCCCTAAAGGGCAGATTTATACGGGGCTGATTAAATTTGTAATTATGATAAACGCCCTCCACAATCTCCGGTTAGTATCGGACGGACAGATCACCCAAGGCAAAGCCGTTTTATTTGATGGTAATACAATCGTTGATGTAATAGATGAGTCTGTTATTCCAGCGGATGCCGAAAGGATCGATCTGCATGGCAACTATCTTGCTCCGGGATTTTTGGACCTTCAACTGTATGGCAGTGGCGGTCGGCTGCTCAGCATCGATACTGACGAAGCAACTTTGCTGCAAATGGAGAATGACCTGCTTGACCAGGGAACCATCGGCTTTTTTCCAACTATTTCAACTAATACAAATGAGGTTATCGAGCAGACGATACAGGTTTGCAGATCGTACCGCGACAAACGCAAGGGTAATTTTTTAGGTCTGCATCTTGAAGGCCCGTTCCTGAACCCGGTTCGTCGCGGCGCGCATAACAAGGATTTCATCCAAAAAGCATCTTTGGAACTGGTACGTAAATGGATTAAAATGGGCGATGGAGTAATCACGATGATGACCATTGCACCGGAATTGCAAGACCAGGAGGTGATCGACTATATGCATAACGCTGGTATCATTTTGTCATCAGGCCATAGCAATGCTACTTATGCTGAAGGTAAGGCCTTCCTGAATAAACCTATACCTGCGGTAACTCACATCTACAATGCGATGCCGCAGATGCACCACAGGGACCCAGGCTATATTCCCGCCATATTTGAAGAAAGGCCTTACACCAGCATTGTTCCGGATGGTATCCATGTTGATTTTGTAATGGCGCGATTAGCCAAACGTGAATTGGGCGATAAGCTTTTCTTTATAACGGACTCCGTAACAGAAAGCCATCACGGACCATACCAGCATCGCTTTACCGGCGACAGGTACGTATTGGCCGGCGATGGTACATTATCGGGTTCATGCCTTACCATGCTGAAATGTGTTGAGAACGGTGTGAAGCATTTTGAGATGAGTTTGCCGGAGTCCGTTAATATGGCGTCGCTTTATCCTGCCCAACTGGCTAAACTGAACAAAGGGAAAGTAGCGGCAGGGTTTGATGCCGATTTTACTGTATTTAACGACAGTTTTGAATTAGAGGGAACATTTATGGCTGGCAAGCGCATAAACTAATCGGCATAAAATTTTAACACTGAATTTAAATTAATATTTTTGACAAACTACCCTGCATGAAATATAAACGCATTCTCCTCAAATTGAGCGGCGAGTCGCTGATGGGCGACAGGCAATACGGTATCGATAATAAACAGGTTTTACAATATGCAAATGATATCAAAAGCGTTTACGACGCGGGGATAGAAGTTGCAGTTGTTGTTGGAGGAGGTAATATTTTTCGAGGATTAAGCGCTGAAAAATCGGGCATGGACCGCGCCCAGGCCGACTATATGGGGATGCTGGCCACTGTGATCAATTGTATGGCTTTACAAAACGCGTTGGAAACTGTCGGGGTCGAAACCAGGCTGCAATCTGCCATTAAAATGGAGCAGATATGCGAACCATACATTCGCCGCCGTGCTATGCACCACCTTGAATTAGGCAAGATCGTGATCTTTGGTGCCGGTACAGGTAACCCATATTTCACTACAGATACTGCTGCCTCATTAAGGGCCATCGAAATAAAAGCTGATGTGGTATTAAAAGGCACACGTGTTGATGGTATTTACACCGCCGACCCGGAAAAAGATCCTACGGCCACCCGTTATGATGAGATCAGCTTTGCTGAAGTAATTGGTAAGGGATTGAATGTAATGGATACGACTGCTTTTACACTTTGCCAGGAAAATAAACTACCAATTATCGTGTTTGATATGAATAAGCCAGGTAATTTCCTGAAGATTGCACAGGGGGAGACAATTGGGACACTCGTGAAGTAAAAACCAGGATTCAAGAGTCAGAGTTAAGACAATAACTGATTCAGGAAATATTTTGGTTCTTGAATCCTGACTCTACTTAAATTACTATTTTTGACTGCAAATTTTAAAACGATGAGCGAACTCATTAAGAAACAAGTTACAGACGCCCGCGCTTTAATGGAAAAAGCGATCGATCATTGCGACGGCGAATTACAGAAAATACGTGCCGGAAAGGCAAGCCCCAGCATGCTTGACGATATTACCGTTGATTATTACGGCACGCCAACTCCGTTGAATCAGGTAGGCAGTGTAAATACACCCGATGCGCGTACCATTGTTATACAGCCATGGGAAAAATCGCTGTTGAGCGGGATAGAGAAGGCTATTATGGAAGCTAACCTGGGCGTTAACCCTCAAAATGATGGTGTCATAATTCGTATTAACGTGCCGCCGCTTACTGAAGAGCGCCGCCGCGACCTGGTAAAGAAGGCTAAAGCCGAAGCTGAATCAGGCAAGATAGCCATCCGGAATATTCGTAAAGACGCTAACGAAAAGATCAGGAAACTAAAATCGGAAGGCGTTTCGGAAGATGAAATGAAAACTGGCGAAGGCGAAGTTCAGAAATTGACTGATTCATTTATAGCTAAAGTAGATGTGCTATCCGATGCAAAGGAAAAAGATATCATGACAGTGTAACGACCAAACTATTGTCAAAATCAGGGGAATGCGCTTTTTAAGCCGTTCCCTTTTTTTATTTTAGCTTTAGTTATGAAGGTACTCTTATCATATTTATCAAGACACCGCTGGGTGGTAGTGCTGGCCCTGGTGCTTGCAGCGTTTAACATAGGTTTTTCCCTCCTCGATCCTTTGATCACCAGGAATATTTTTGACAAATATGTTGTCCCGGTCGATCATAAACATTATACTTTTGATCAGCGCTTTTATGGTTCGCTTGGGTTGGTGGGACTGGCTATTGGCGCGGCTATGGTGTCTCGTATCGCTAAAAATTTCCAGGATTATTTTACCAATATCATAGTACAAAAAACAGGCGCCCGTATGTACGCCGATGGTTTGAAACATTCGCTTGAACTGCCTTTCCAGGTATTTGAAGATCAACGCAGCGGCGAAACTTTAGGCATATTACAAAAGGTACGTTTGGATTGCGAGAAGTTTATCACGTCATTTATCAGTGTGCTATTTGTTAGCCTTGTAGGTATGGTGATGGTAATGGTGCTGTCCATCAAGATAAACTACCAGGTTACGCTGGTTTACCTTGGGGCGATGCCAATAATTATGACAGTTAGCATGCTACTGAGCCGCAATATCAAAGCCATTCAGAAACGGATAGTGGCCCAAACGACTGCACTTGCTGGTTCAACTACTGAATCATTAAGAAATATTGAGCTGGTAAAAAGCCTTGGGCTTGCCAAGCAGGAAATAGAACGGCTGAATAAAACCACTTATAAGATACTAGACCTGGAGCTCACCAAAGTTAAATACGTGCGAAGTATGAGCTTTGTACAAGGCACTGTGGTTAACCTGGTGCGAAGTATTATGGTGGTAATTTTGCTGGCGCTTATTTTCAAAGATTCCCTTACTACTGGTAGTTACCTGATGTTTTTATTTTATTCGTTTTTCCTGTTCAATCCCTTGCAGGAGTTGGGCACCGTAATTCAGGCATGGCGGGAAGCAGAAGTATCATTGGGAAACTTCAAGCGGATATTAAGCACTCCAATCGAAGCAAAGCCTGAAAACCCGATACACCTGGACGAGATCAAAAAATTATCTTTTAGCAATGTGAGTTTTAAGCACTTAACCGCCAGTCGGAATGCCCTGAATAATATCAATTTTGAAGCAGGTACAGGCGAAACCATTGCATTTGTCGGCCCCTCGGGTTCGGGAAAAACGACATTGGTAAAATTGCTGGTCGGGCTTTATCAGCCACTTGAAGGTACTATCTTATATAATAATATCCCTGGTAAAGAGATTGACCTGGACGAGCTTCGCGAACGTGTCGGTTTCGTTACCCAGGATACGCAGTTGTTCTCCGGCTCCATTCGAGAAAACCTATTATTTGTGCGCCCCGGCGCAACCGACGAGGAATGTATGACAGCTTTGCACCGTGCCGCCTGCCAAACCTTACTGGCCCGTGCGCCGCAAGGCTTGGATACCGTTATCGGCGAAGGCGGTGTAAAAGTATCGGGTGGCGAGAAGCAGCGGTTATCAATAGCAAGGGCGTTGTTGCGGCGTCCCGACCTGCTGGTATTCGACGAGGCAACTTCATCTCTTGATTCGATCACTGAGGAAGAGATAACCGAAACCATCCGGGATGTTTCGGTTTTGAAAGATCATATAACAATATTGATCGCCCACCGTTTATCTACCATTATGCACGCCGATACCATCTACGTTCTTGAAAAGGGGAAAATAGTGGAGTCGGGCAAGCATCTTGAGCTAATTTTGCAAAAAGGCTTGTATTACGCCATGTGGAGACAGCAGATTGGCGAAAAGGTAACGGAAGATGAGGATTATTAATTAATAAAGGACAACGCAATGTACCTGATAACATCCGCATTTGGCGGCACGCTTGGCTTGATATTCCTCGTTGTTTGGCTTACATTAAGCCTTTATTCGCTTGTCAACATACTTCGCACCCATGCTATTAATGGCGGTTCGAAAATATTATGGGTGGTGATCATTATCGTCGTCCCCATAGTCGGATCGCTGACCTACCTGTTCTGGAGAAGCGTTAAAACACTATAGCTGTTCCGGCTCTTTAACTTCAACCGTGTGAATATCGCTGATCCTGAGCGGCAGCAAGCTTTTGGTTTTTAACCAGGTGACGGTAACAATCAGCAGTGTCATGGTGCCGCCAAAAAGAACCGCAGGTACTGTCCCGAACAATTTGGCCGCAATGCCCGATTCAAAGTCGCCGATCTCATTTGATGAACCAATGAACATGGAGTTTACAGCGGAAACACGGCCGCGCATGTGATCGGGCGTTAGCAATTGAACTAACGTCCCCCTGATAATGACACTAACACTATCAAAAGCTCCCTGCCCAAAAAGGAATATCAGCGTCAGGATAAAACTCCTGGACAAACCAAACCCGATGATACACAGCCCAAAGCCAGTAACTGCTATAAGCAAGTTGCGCCAGGGCTTACCCAGTGGAGAAAAGCGCGCCATTACCGCCATTGTTAACGCGGCGCCTAACGACGAGGCCATGCGCATAAGACCAAGCCCTTCTGAACCAACGTGTAAAATGTCCAAAGCAAATACAGGAAGCAGCGCTACAGCGCCTCCAAAAAAGACTGAAAAGAGATCGAGGCTCATAGCGCCGATCATCATCTTGCTGTTGAAAACAAAGTGGATGCCTTCTTTTAGGCTTTTATAAACACTTTCTTTCGGTATAAATACGGGTGGATATTTCCGAAGCCGGTAAACAAGCACGAACGTTATCAGTAGGAATAACAATATCACGATAAAGTTTCCCGTAATGCCACCTGCAAAGGCATAGATAAACCCGCCTGTAAACGGGCCAAGAATAGAAGCTATCTGCCAGCTTTGCGAACTCCAGGTTGCTCCATTTGGATAGACTGCGCGTGGTATGCTATGTGCATATACAGTAAACGTGGCAGGCCCATAAAAGGCCCTTGCTACGCCATTACAAAATATCATAGCATACAGGATGGGCACTATCCAGCCGGTGTGTACGTAGCCGCTTAAACCTTTAAGCGTTACCAGGAACATCACCAGCGATGAAAAGAGTACGCCCGTAAATACCAGCAAAAGCATTTTTCGTTTTTCGTACTTATCCGCTATATAGCCTCCATAAAGCGCGAGGCCGACGGCCGGAATGGCCTCACTTAAGCCGATGATTGCTATAGCTATCTTGCTGTGTGTGAGCTCATAAATATAAAAACCGAGTACCGTTGTCTGCATCTGGTACGCAAAAGTGAAAAAGAACCGCATGCCCAGATAAGAGCGAAAGTCCTTGTATCGCAGGGCTTCAAATGAATCCTTTTTTGGGGGTTGACTGTTTCCTTCGTCGGTCACTGCCGGATATAAGTGTTGGTGGGGCGCAATTTACAATTATGCGATAATATAAATTCAGCAGAGACGCAATATTTTGCGTCTCTGCAATGTCAAATCAATTGAACCCGTGCTGGTCTATCAGGTAGATGAGGGATGCCATAGACGCGGCTCCCAATTCAAGCTCGCGTTTGTTCACGTTCTCAAATACATCGTTCGGCGTATGGTGAATGTCAAAGTACCGTTGCGGGTCGGGTGATAAACCTATTAATATTACTCCTGGTGTTTTTTCTTTCAGGGGTTCAATATCGCTTCCGCCGCCACCGGCCGTAAGTCTTTCAGATCCATAAGGGAAAAAAAGTTTTTTCCACTGCTCCACGTTTTTAAGCTGTTCTGATGATAGTCCCGTAAACCCAAAGCCCCGAGGCGTAAAGCCACCGGCGTCGCTTTCAATGGCGGCTATGTGTTCTTCCTTATTTTGTGCAGCAAGCTCGGCATATTTAATGCCGCCTTTGTCGCCATTCTCTTCGTTCATGAAAAACACAACGCGGACAGTATTTTTCGGACGATATCCCAATGTCTTTAAAATACGCACCGCTTCTAACGAACCCATTACGCCCGTGCCGTCATCATGCGCACCTTCGGCCAGGTCCCATGAGTCGAGGTGGCCGCCGACTGTGATAAATTTGTTAGGATTTTCGCTTCCCGTCAGTTCACCTACAACATTATAAGACAGCGTGTCAGGGCGTGTTTGGCAGTTTTGTTTGAAATAGAATTTGAGCGAAGGATTTTTCTTCAGAAGGAGGCTCAATTGGTCGGCTGCTTTAGTAGATATTGCAGCAGCCGGGATATTTTTGCCATCAGATGCCACACGGGTGGCACCGGTGTGAGGGTAGTCGTCGGTTGTGCTGCTGAGTGATCGTACTATTACCCCCGCAACCTTAAATTTCGCCGCTGCAGCCGGTCCAAGGTTGCGCTGATCACCGGCAGTACCATAGGCCCGGAATGTTTCGATAAATCGCTGATCGAACGGACGATTAAAGAAAACTATCTTTCCTTTAAGTTTACTTTCGCCAAGACTATCCAATTGTTTCAGGCTGTGCAACTCGATAACTTCAGCGGTAATCCCATTTTTCGGAGTGGCGACCGACATGCCAAGGGCCACGATATGTACCGGGATGCGGTTTTTGCCATCAATTATTGCCCCTTGTTCCTTGGCACCGCGAACCCAGTGCGGGACCATTACCTCTTGCAGGAAAACATGATCGAACCCATAACTTTCCATCAGCTTTTTACTCCATTCCACTGCTTTTTGTGCATTTGCCGAACCGCTTATGCGCTGGCCAATATTTTTACACAGGTAATGCAGGTTTTCGTAAGCCCGGCCGTTAACCAGGCCTTCGTCATATATCTTGCGCAGCATCAACGAATCTTGTGCCCTGATGAGCGTGGTTGTACAAATAAAGAGCGTGAGAAGGGTAAGTTTCAGTTTCATGTTGAGAAGAAATAGTGTTTAGGCAAATGTAATATTTTGAGGAAGATTATCGCATCAGCATATTTAAATCAGTGATGCGGCAAAAAAAATGATCTTAAGATATTTTATCCCAGCTAAGTCCCGCGTTCTTTGCAAGGAAGGCAAGATGCAATACCTGGTGTTCAGAAAGTGAAAGTTGCGGGTCGCGGGCGAATATAGCCTCGACACATTTGCGTACTTGTATCAATAATTGCTGATCCGCCACCAGGTCTGCCACTTTCAGCTCGTTGATACCGCTCTGTTGGGTTCCTTCGATGTTGCCGGGGCCACGCAATTGCAGGTCGATCTCCGAAATTTCAAAACCGTTATTAGTCCGTACCATCGTTTCAAGCCTGATCTTACCGTCATAACTTAACTTGTGCGAGCTCATCAGGATGCAAAAAGATTGTTCGGCGCCACGGCCCACCCGCCCCCTTAATTGGTGCAGTTGCGACAAGCCAAACCGTTCGGCATTTTCAATGATCATCACCGAAGCATTGGGGATGTTAACACCAACTTCAATAACCGTTGTTGCCACCATTATTTGCGTTTCGTGCTTTACGAAACGCTGCATTTCATAATCCTTGTCCTTTGCAGGCATCTTTCCATGGACAATACTGATCTGGTAATCCGGCATCGGGAATTCACGCCGCATGATCTCGATACCGTCCTCCAGGTTTTTCAGATCCAGTTTCTCACTTTCCTGTATCAACGGGTATACAACATATACTTGCCGCCCTTTGGCTATTTCCTGTTTCATAAAACCAAACATCCGCAGGCGCTGCGTTTCGTAAAAGTGTAATGTTTCGATAGGCTTTCTGCCGGCGGGTAGTTCATCGATGACGGAAATATCAAGGTCGCCGTAAAGGGTCATCGCTAATGTACGCGGGATAGGTGTAGCCGTCATCACCAGGATATGCGGTGGAATATTGTTTTTGCGCCAAAGCCGGGCGCGCTGTTCAACCCCAAAACGGTGTTGCTCATCTATTACTACGAAACCCAGGTTTTGAAACTGTACTTTGTCCTCGATCAGTGCATGTGTACCGATCAATATTTTTAATTGACCATTCTCCAGTTTCTCGTGCAAGACATTCCTGTCCTTTTTTTTAGTAGAGCCCGTAAGCAGGGCAACTTCAATAAAACCTTCTCCAACAAGCCCTTTGATAGTTTGATAATGCTGGTTAGCCAATATTTCGGTAGGCGCCATAATACATGCCTGGAAACCATTGTCTATTGCAATAAGCATACTCATCAGGGCCACTACGGTTTTGCCGCTTCCTACATCGCCCTGCAGCAGGCGGTTCATTTGTATACCGCGCTGGGTGTCTTGTCTTATCTCTTTTAATACCTTTTTTTGGGAGTTAGTGAGCTGAAAAGGCAGGCGTTCTTTATAAAAGGTATTAAAATGATAGCCCACGCTGTCAAACACATGCCCCTTGAATTTTTGAACGCGCAACAGCTTATTTTTTAACAGCTTAAGCTGGATGAGGAAAAGCTCCTCAAACTTAAGCCGGTGCTGTGCTTCGTTCAGCATAACAGCATCATCAGGGAAATGCATGTTGCGATACGCTTCAGCGCGTCCCATTAGCTTAAATTGAGTCAGCAGATACAGTGGTAGATTTTCCTGTATCTCGCTGCCATATTGATCAAGTAACGCTGCCGTTAATTTTTGTATGCCCTTGCTATCTAACGAAAATGGTTTTAACTTTTCTGTCGAACTGTATGCAGGCTGAAGGGTTAAATTTCCTTTTTGTTTCAAAGCTGCAGGCGAATAAAGTTCCATTTCGGGGTGAGCCATTTGAGGCTTGCCATTAAACATGCCGGGTTTGCCAAACAGCACATATACCTTGCCAACAGCCAGGTATTTTTCTATCCATTTTATCCCCTGGAACCAAACCAGTTCCATTACCCCGGTTTCATCTTTGGCCTGCACTATCAACCGTTTAGTACGCTTGTCGCCTGCGATCTCAAAATGCGCTACACGGGCCAACACCTGTACATAAGGCAATTCTGGCTGTATGTCCCGGATCTTGTAAAAACGTGTACGGTCGATATGTTTGTACGGAAAATGTCTCAGCAGATCCCCAAAAGTAGCTATGCCTAACTCCTTTTTCAGCACGCCGGCACGGCTAAGGCCAACGCCTTTCAGAAATTCTATCGGGGTTTGGAATACCTGCGGATTCAACGGATGATATCAGGATTTGATGGCAATTACAGATATCTCGACATTGACATTTTTTGGAAGTGCTGCTACCTGTACAGTCTCACGTGCAGGGAATTGGTCGGTGAAATAAGTGCCGTAAACTTCATTTACCTGCGCGAAATTTTGCATGTCCGTCAAGAAGATAGTAGTCTTAACTATATCTGCAAAACTAACGCCAGCTTCGGTCAATATGGACCCGATATTGTCCATCACTTGTTTGGTTTCGGATTTAATATCTGAAGATATTATTTCACCTGTTGCTGGGTTCATGGGTATTTGACCCGAAACAAAAAGAAACCCGCCGGTAGCCACTGCCTGACTGTAAGGGCCAATTGGGGCCGGGGCATTGGTTGTATTAATAATCGTTTTCATTTTGGTATAAGATTTTATATTAAGGTTTTTTGAATACGAACCATTGCAGCAATTTGTAAATGATTCCCGCAACGAACATGATAATAGCAGTTGCATTAATAATGTGCATCACTTTCAGGTTAAAGCTGGTTGGCCTGTTGGGATCTTTCTTTCTGAAAAAGTACATGCGCAAATTTAATAAAAAAAGAAGGCTTGCCGTTGCGGGCAAGCCTTCTGAATATGTGAATGAATCAAATATTATTTTTGTTTGAACTCAACGCGACGGTTTGCAACACGTCCTTCTTCAGTTGAGTTATCAGCAATCGGATGAGTTTCACCAAATGCTTTCACTTTAACACGTTTAGCATCAACACCAGAGTTAACCAGGTAAGTTTTTACTGAGTTAGCACGGTCTTTAGATAAACGCATGTTGTGAGCAGCAGTACCTTCTGATGAAGCGTAGCCATCTAATTCGATCTTTTTGTCAGCGTTTGCACGCAGATCAGCTGATGTCAAATCTAATGCTGGGTAAGATGAAGTTCTCAATACAGAACTATCGAATTCAAACTGTATGTTTGAATAAGCTTTTGCGTCACCCATAACCGGTTTCCTTACGAACAGTGAAGTGTCGATCTTAGGGAAATTGATAGGGCAACCAGAACCGTCAACTACAGTACCTGCAGGAGTGTTCGGGCACTTATCGAATTGGTCAGCAACACCGTCACCGTCAGAATCTTTCTTCAGATCGTTAACAGCATTTTCCACATTGCCTACGCGGCCTTTCAAAGCTTCAACTTCCTGGCGAAGGGCAGCATCGTATAATTCATCATACATCATAGCTACCGGGTTCACCCAATCCAGGTTCGGTTTTGATTTCGGGCCGAAAGTGTACTCCAAACCTGCGTAGCCATAAGAGTAATGATCTTTGCTGGCAGCACCACCATTTTTGTAACCGTCAAAGTTATCGCCATCGATAAAGTTTTCGGTGTAACCCAGGTTCAGGGCAAGAGCGTCAGATAACCTGAATTTAACACCGGCGCCAATTGGAACAACAAATTCCTTTACGCTACTGCCAGTTGCTGCTTTGAAATCAAAAGGAGCACCTAACCTGGTAACGCCAGTTGGATTATACCATGCTAAACCAGCACCTGCTGTAACAAAGAAGTTAACTGCATTTTTGCGGCGGATATAATCAATGGTTGCAACGTTAACAACGCCACTGATTGTTCCCTGCCAGAATTTTGTCGAATAAGTAGCAGGTAAATTTGTGCTGGCGTCACTTCCCTGTACCTTGCCACCACGGAAGTCGAATTGCAAAGCAAATGAGTGAGCTAACTGATTACGAACTGAAAGGCCATAACCAAGAGAGATCTTTTTATCAGAGTAATCATTAGATCCGCCCGTAGCAAGGGTTTGGGACGTAAGCCCGACGTTTAAACCAACACTCCAGGTGTTGTATTGAGCCCTGCCGCCAAATACTTTGGCAGTAGTTGCGGTATCTGCCATGGCCATGGTCGCTGCTTTAGTGGTGTCCGTTTGAGCATTGACCATTCCAACAGCCAGAAGCGAGACTAGTGAAAGGGCAACTGTTTTTTTTAATGTAGAATAGTTCATAGTTTTAAGATTAAACAATTAATTGTGATTTTTTTTCCAAAATTAGTAATTAAGTTTGAATTCATTACCAAACATTGTTCCAAATTTTACATAAGTTAATACAAATAAATAAAAAAAATTGTTTTCGAAAAATAAATAAACTTATTATTCATGAAATACCTACCTATTAGTAATACCTTATTTATTCTTAATAGAAAAAATTTCGTTAAACGCACAAAACAAAACTCAATAGCCATTTTTCACGCTAATGACGAATTCCCCAAAAACGGTGATCAAAACTTTCCTTTTAAACAAAATGCCGATTTTTTTTACTTGAGCGGTATTGACCAGGAACAAAGTATTTTAGTTTTATACCCCGATTGTCCTAATCCCCTATACAAAGAAGTACTCTTTTTAAGACAGACTGATGAGCATATTGCAGTATGGGAAGGACATAAATACACTAAGGACGAAGCCCGCAGGGCGTCGGGTATAGAAAATGTCTATTGGCTGAACGAATTTGATACAATACTGCACAGTATTATTAACTATGCCGAAAATGTCTACATTAATACAAATGAGAACGACCGGTATGGACATACAGTTCCATATAGGGATGTCAGGATGTATGAACAATTGCGGCAAAAATATCCATTGCATAATTATGAAAGATCGGCAGTTATTTTACGGGATCTGCGTGTGGTCAAATCGGATATCGAGATCGAATTGACAAGGAAAGCCTGCCAAATCACCAGGGACGCTTTTGTAAGAGTGCTTAAATTTATAAAACCTGGTGTGACAGAATATGAGGTGGAGGCTGAATTGACCCATGAGTTTCTTAGGCAGCGGGCCACGGGCAATGCCTACAGCCCAATTATAGCATCTGGCGTCAACGCTAACGTGCTGCATTATATCGATAATAACCAGGTTTGTAGCACCGGCGATATTTTGCTCATGGATTTTGGAGCGGAATACGCAAACTACAATGCAGACATGACACGGTCGGTACCGGTTAACGGCAGGTTTACCAAAAGACAGCGCGATGTGTACAATGCTGTGCTTCGCGTAATGAAAGGCGCAATCCAATTGATCAAATCAGGTACACTTATGTCCGAATACCAGGATGAAGTTGGAAAAATGATGACCAGTGAATTGATCGGACTTAAGTTGCTGAATAAACATGAGGTAGAAAAGCAGGACACTAAAATGCCCCTATATAAAAAGTACTTTATGCACGGCACTTCGCATCACCTGGGGTTGGATGTACATGATTTTGCAAGCAGATATAAGCCTTTCGAAGTCGGTAATATACTTACTTGCGAACCAGGCATCTACATACCGGGAGAAGGCGTGGGTATAAGACTGGAAAACGACATTTTGATAACTACTGACGGTAATGTTGACCTGATGGCGGATATTCCTTTGGAAGTAGATCATATTGAAGAGATCATGAATTCCTGACTTCTAAATATACCTTTCGATAAATTTATAAAGATTAAATGAGGGGCTTTCAACAGCGCAGGCTATGCCGTTTTGCAACTCCGATTTACTGATATTTGCCATCCGCTTTTGCCTTATCAGGTTCCAGGCTTTTTCGGTTAACAGCAATTCCTTACGACTATTACGACTTCGGGCAGAAGATGTGATAAAATCAATTATTTGGCCGGTACCATTATTCTGCGAGGCGATAGTTTTGAAAACAGGTATAACCGTTTTTTTTTGCTGAACCATTTTTTTTAGATTATTGGCAAAAATATCGGCGCCCTCGCGGTCGGCTTTGTTTACGATAAAGGCGTCGGCAATTTCCATTAACCCGGCTTTAATGCTTTGTATCTCGTCGCCTCCTTCGGGTACCAAAACAACAAGGGTAATATCGGCAAGCCCGGCTATCTCGATCTCAGATTGGCCCACGCCAACTGTTTCGATCAGTACATAATCAAATCCGTACGCGCGCAGTACATCCGTCATTTCGATAGTTTTGGCTGATAAACCGCCAAGCGAGCCGCGCGTAGCCAGCGAACGAATGAAAACATCCGGATGATTGAAAAAGGCCGACATCCGGATACGATCGCCCAGTAAGGAACCAAAGTTGAAGGGCGATGTTGGATCAATAGCAAGTACCGCGACCTTGTTGTCCCTTGCTATCAATTCGCCTAAAATATTGTTCACTAAAGTGCTTTTACCTGCACCGGGCGGGCCAGTGACACCGATAATTGGGACATCCTTCGACAGGTCAAGGCCCTTCAACAGGTCATTGGCTCCGGCCAGGTCGTTCTCGACAATGGTGAGCGCCCGCGCAACTGAGCGAAAATCAAGAGTGCCGGCGGGAGGTTGTTTGCGAATGACTGTCATTTGTGAAAGTAAAGTAACGAAAATTGCAATGCTTTCGAAAATTGAGCTTTAACTAAATGAGATACGGAAAGCTATATTTGCCAATTAATTTACATCGTACAAGCCGGATGAAGGTTGCAGGATTTACATTTATCAGAAATGCAGTAAAGAACGATTACCCTGTTGTTGAGGCCATTACTTCCATCCTTCCTTTATGTGACGAATTTGTTGTCGCTTTAGGCAACTCGGATGATGATACGGGAAAACTCGTCCAAAATATCAACTCCCCTAAAATAAAGATCATTAATACCGTTTGGGACGAAAATTTACGTGAAGGAGGTGCTGTATTTGCTGCGGAGACTGATAAAGCTCTCCGCGCTATATCGCCGGATGCGGACTGGGCCTTTTACATACAGGGCGACGAGTGTGTGCACGAAAAATATCTTCCGGTAATAAAGAACGCTATGGAGCAAAACCTGGACGACGGACGCGTTGAGGGACTGTTGTTCAATTACCTGCATTTTTATGGTTCTTATGATTACTACGGGCACTCGCGAAGATGGTACCGCCGCGAGATAAGGGTTTTGAGGAACAAAAAGGGCGTACATTCCTATCGTGACGCCCAGGGTTTTCGTATCAATGGACGCAAACTAAACGTTAAGCTGATAGATGCTTATATTTACCACTATGGCTGGGTAAAGCCACCGGCTGGCTTAAAAAATAAGCTCAGGAATTTTAACCAGTTTTACCACGACGATAGCTGGCTCGCCGAAAATTTGCCCGAGACTTTTGAGTTTGATTATAAAAATGCCGACCGTTTGATGCCATTTACCGGGACGCATCCGGCGGTGATGCAAAAACGAATAGATGTCACCAACTGGAAACTTGATATGGACCTCGGCGCATTGGAAAAGAAAATGCCTTTTAGGCGTAAATTTTTGCAGAAAATTGAAGATCTGACTGGCTGGAGGGTAAGCGAGTACCGCAATTACAATATCATAAAATAGTATTCCTTGGATAAGAGAAGCGTTTCAGTTATTATTCCCAATTACAACGGCAGGCACTTGCTTGAAGAGTATTTGCCGGTAACCATTGCTGTTGTTGAACAGGCGGCTATGCCGTATGAGATAATCGTGGTAGATGACGGTTCAAAAGATAACTCCGTTTCATTTCTAAAGAGCAATTATCCAAGGGTCAAACTTGTTATTAATCCCGAAAATCGCGGATTTTCTTTTACCTGTAACCGGGGTATTGAAGTTGCACAATACGAACTGGTATTGTTGCTGAATTCTGACGTGAAGCTAACAACGGGGTATTTTGACGCACAATGGAAGTATTTTGAGAAGCCCGATACTTTTGGAGTCATGGGTCGGATCATTGATATGGAAGGTGATGGTATACAGGATGCTGCGCGGATACCTAAGTTCAACGGGCTCAAGCTCAAAACGAGCTATTTTTATTATAGTCAAAACAATACCGATTGGTATTATACATTTTATTTATCGGGAGCCAATGCTTTGATAGATGCTGTGAAACTTAAGGAACTGGGTGGTTTCAACGAATTGTTTTCGCCATTTTACTGCGAAGACATCGAATTAGGTTTACGGGCCTGGCGTATGGGCTGGAAATGTTATTACGAGCATCTGTCCATTTGCAAACACCAGGTATCGGCCAGCACAAAAAATTATAAAACAGCCAAATGGGTAAAGAGCATTTATTATCGTAATCGTTTTTATTTTCATGCCATACACTTGAATGCGTTGGCATCACTTGCCTGGTATTGCCAGGTAACCCTTATCGATCTGTTGCCGAAATTATTGGCAGGTCAGTGGTGGATATGGAGTAGCTATAAGGCGCTTTTTAAAAGCAGGGCAGCAATAAGGAAAAGTAAAAAGGATATTAGCAGGTTGATGGAAAAACATCATAGCCAGGTTAGCCTTTTCGACATGGTCGGCATGATCAGGGCGTCGGTGACCGGAAAGGAAATAACCAGGTTCAAGCCATGAAACTCATATTTGTCTAATTACTGTTAGCTTTGCAACTTATTTTTATTGGATGAAGACTTATTTCAGGCTCTTATCTTTTGCTAAACCAATTGAAAAGTTTGCTATACCCTACGTTATATTTACGCTGCTGTATGTAGTTTTTATCACCACGGTGCTCATACTGCTTGGCCCGCTTTTAAATACCCTTTTCAATTTTAATCTTGGCCCAGCCTCATTGCCCGCAACGCGTCCGGGTTCGTTTGATGCGACTGGGTGGTTCAAATATTACCTTGGCTATTTTGTACAGCACTATGGACAATGGGGTGCGCTAAAGTTTGTTTGTGTTACCATTGTCATCGGTATTTTTCTAGCAAATGTTTTCAGGTATTTGTCTGCCCGCATTATGGAGAACCTCCGTATTCACACACTTTTAAACCTGCGGAAAACGGTGTTTAACAATGTAATAGACATGCACTTAGGTTTTTTCAATAATGAAAGGAAAGGCGATATTGTATCTAAAGTGGCTTCGGATGTTCAGGTGGTACAGTTTTCTGTAACATCAACGTTGCAGGTTATTTTTAAGGAACCGCTGACCATGATCTCGTACATCATTGGTCTATTCTCTATCTCCACTAAGCTTACGCTCTACTCATTGCTGGTTATCCCAGTTTCGGCATTTATTATAGCGCGTATCGTAAAAAAACTGCGCGGACAAGCTACCACTGCTCAACAATCCTACGGCACCATGATCAGTTATCTCGACGAGGCATTGTCGGGCATAAAGATCATTAAGGCATTTAACGCTACCAACTTTATCAAGGAGCGTTTTAATACCGAGAATAGGCGGTACAGTAAAATATTGCGGTCAATGGCCAAACGCCAGCAAGCGGCTTCACCTATATCAGAAATTCTCTCGGTTACCATGATCTCATTCATCCTGCTTTATGGGGGATATATCATTATAGTAAGTCACAGTAAGGAATTGGACCCCGGTAGCTTTTTGAGCTATATCGGGATATTTTCACAATTGACACGTCCGGCAAAGGCTATATCCGATTCGTTCAGCAATATTAACCAGGGGATTGCGGCCGGCGAGCGTGTACTGGCATTAATTGATGAAAAGCCATTGATAAAGGACGCGCCTGATGCAACAGAGATCAAAAGCTTTGACCGGGGCATCTATTTCAAAAATGTGTCCTTCGCTTACGACGAAAAGACAATACTTTCAAATATTAATTTAACCGTTCCGAAAGGGCAAACAGTCGCATTGGTCGGGCCGTCGGGCGGTGGTAAATCGACCTTGATGGATCTAATTCCACGTTTCATTGAGCCGCAATCGGGTGAGATATGCGTTGATGACGAAAATATTCAAAGCGTAACTATGCAGTCACTACGCTCGCTTATGGGTATTGTGAACCAGGAGACCATATTATTCAATGATACCATTTTTAATAATATCGCCTTTGGTAAAACTGGTGTCACGCAGCATGAGGTTGAGGCTGCTGCGCGCATCGCCAATGCCCATAACTTTATCATGGAGGCCGAAAATGGCTATCAAACTAATATTGGCGACCGCGGCACTAAACTTTCCGGCGGACAAAGGCAGCGGATATGTATCGCCCGCGCCGTATTAAGCAACCCGCCGATCATGTTACTGGATGAAGCTACATCAGCGTTAGACACCGAATCGGAAAAGCTGGTGCAGGATGCCTTAAATAACCTGATGAAAAACCGAACATCGCTCATTATCGCGCACCGGCTAAGCACCATCCAAAACGCTGATACCATTGTCGTGTTGGAAAACGGCGAGATCGTGGAGCAGGGTAAACACCAGGAATTAATGAATGCAAACGGCCTGTACAGGCGTTTGATCGATATGCAAACTTTCCAATAACAGGCACTTAATATGCACCCAATACGATCGAGAAAAATAGAGCGGGAGGAAGTTTTTGAATATGAGTTTTCGGTGTGTACACTGGTTACGGATTTGTCCGAATACGAAGAAATGAAAGCGTCTTTTTACGAATCGGGTTTTACCACTGATATCTGTGAATTTTTGTACATCGACAATAGTAAACAAAATACATTTGAGGCCTTTGCTGGTCTAAACCGGTTTTTGCGTGAGGCACGTGGTGAATATATAATTCTTTGCCACCAGGATGTATTAATAAACTATCATAATATAAGTGACCTGAAGGCGAGAATGGCCGAGGTAGAAAACGCAGACCCTAATTGGGCTTTGCTTGGCAATGCCGGCGGTGTCAATCTGAAGTATACCGCCATGAATGTAATTCAAGGTACCGGAAACGTGCTTGAAGACAAACACCTGCCCATAAAAACGGTGACACTGGATGAAAACTTTATTGTTGTAAAAAGTGCAGCTAACCTAGCTTTGTCTGCTGATCTGCAGGGGTTTCACCTGTATGGAACTGATATATGCCTGATAGCAGATGTTTTAGGCTACAGCAGCTATGCGATAGATTTCAAATTGATGCACAAGAGCGACGGGAACGCTGATTATAAATTTTACCAATTAAAAAAAGACCTTATCAGGAAATATCGCAGGGCCTTCAGATCACGGTTCCTGGGGACTACGATCACACGATTTTATATATCAGGGGTGCGTTTATTTAATTTTTTTGGTAATATAGCCCTTGTATTGTTTTTATCCAGACAATACATTAAGATATTTAAACCTAAAAAAGGCTATCGGCTTAAGCTTAAAACCTGATTGATTTCTATTTATTGGTGTTTAATGTTATAAAATATTGAGCGGAACATTGCAAAAGATCGAGTGTTATCCGGGCAGTAAAATATATTTATCCTGCCCAGCCGGCGTTGCGACCGGCGGCCCCGAGGCGTTGCACCAATTTGGACACCATCTCATTCTTTTGGGCTTTAATGCCTTTATGTATTATTATCACTCGCCTGAAAGTACAGGGTTGGTGCATGAAAATTATAAAAAATACAACGTCCCGTACGTAAGCGAGCTTGAAAATAGCCGTGAACACGTTCTGATCATCCCAGAGACACACCTTTCCTCAGTTTTTTGCAAGAAGTTCAGCCGGGTACGAAAAGTGGTTTGGTGGCTGAGTGTCGCCAACTATTACATCATACTGAATCAACAAATTGCTCGTAGCCAGCGCAAAAAAAAGAAGTCGCTTGGGCTGAGTGTCCTGTTTGGTACGTTTAAGATCGCCTCATTTGCCAGTCTGAAGGAAAAAAATGTTTTGCATATCGGGCATTCCTATCATTCGATGGTACATCTCCGCGAAAATGGAATTGAGCCGGTTGGCCAGGTAAGTGATTATATGAATGATGCCTTTTTTGAGCGGGCTGATGAAAAAGCTGAAAAAGAAGATATCATTATCTACAACCCCAAAAAGAACGACGATTTCCTTGGGGATATCATGAACCAGACAAAAGAACTAAACTGGAAGCCGCTGAGCGGAATGAGCCCTGCTGAAGTTGCTTACTGGATGAACCGCGCAAAATTATATATCGATTTTGGCTACCATCCCGGCAAAGAAAGAATGCCGCGCGAAGCTTGTATCATGCGTTGCTGTATGATCATCGGTAAATCGGGTTCAGCAGTCTATGCCGAGGATATGCCTATTCCCGAAAAGTATCGCTTCGGAAAAAGTAAAAGTGAAATACCGGGAATTATAAGCCTTATCAAAGAATGCCTGGCCAATTATGATAAGCTAATCGGTGATTTTGAGCCTTACAGGAAAGTGCTTTACCGGGAAAAGGAGAAATTTATTGACGACATAAGTACGGTATTTACAAAAGCAGCTAAATAAAAGCACCCAGACCTCCCGGGCGCTTTTATTTAGTATCTTATTGAAACCTGATACCTAATCCAAACTGCCAAACCTGGTTGCGGTAATCTGGTATAGGAGAATTTTCATCATACGTATTCGAACTAAGGTCGAGCACATAGCGGCCGTGTATGTACACGTTCGGATTCAGATCGACACTTAGCCCTATTACACCGGCAACATAGCTTTTATTATAGTTGCTGTTGTAGTAGGTTTCAGATGATACATTAAAGCCATCATTGAAAGTGCTCGTACTCGATACCAGGAAATTAAGCTGAGGACCCACCACGAAATTCAGCCCGCGTACCAGCCTGAAATTGGCCAGCAACGGAATATCGATATAGTTGTTGCGCTGGGTAAAAGTTCCGTCGGCGGTATAGCCTTTATATCCTTTCTGAGAGAAAAGCACCTCGGGTTGGAACGACAACGGATAAACCAGCGGAATGGTGGCCGAGATACCGGCATGGAAACCTAAGATATTATCAGTACTGTAACCGGCATCATAAGAATCGATGGTGTTAGCAATGCTTAATCCGCCCTCGATACCTACTTTTGGGGTGTAAAAATCACCGTATCTGCGTGCCGGCGGCGGGCGACGGTGCACACGGCGGGGTGTGTAGTAATTTTGGGCGAAGACGGTACCTGTAGTGAACAGGCATATCGCCAGGAATAAGATTCGTTTCATCACAATAAATCGTTTTATAAGTTAATGTTTGTTTTTAGAGTGATAGATAGTGGTTAGGGTTTAGTTTGGGCCTCGATTTTTTTTCGTTTAAGTTGAAATTGTTACAATAAATGCACCCCCGAAACGCTGTCAAGTTTTGTAACCCGTGCAGGAACTTCGATCAATTCAATTACATTTGAAGTTTATGAAAGTACTTTACCGGTATCTTATCTATTCTTTATTTGCGTTGATAGCCATTCCGGCCGCAGGGCAGCAAAAACAAGGTTATATAGCATCGCTTGGCCGTCCGAACCATTGGGTTGACTCGGTTTACCGCAAACTCAGTAAAAAAGAGCGGATAGCGCAATTGTTTTTTGTGCGGGCCCATACCGATAAAGGGCAGGCTTATGAGGACTCAGTTGGCTATGTGATCAAAAACGAACAGGTTGGTGGCCTGGTATTTTTCCAGGGTGGCCCCGTGCGGCAGGCCGGATTGATCAATCGTTACCAAAAACTAGCCAAAGTGCCGTTACTTATTGCGCAGGACGGTGAATGGGGACTGGGTATGCGGCTTGACTCCACTATTTCCTACCCCTACCAGATGACACTCGGCGCCATCAGTGATAATGCCCTTATTTATAAGATGGGGCAATTTGTAGCCTACGATTTTAAGCGAATGGGGATGCAGATGAACCTGGCGCCCGATATGGATGTAAATAATAACCCAGATAATCCGGTGATAAACTTCCGCTCCTTTGGTGATAATAAATATAACGTTGCTGCCAAAGGCATTGCTTATATGAAAGGTATGCAGGACGGCGGCATACTAACTACGGCCAAACATTTTCCTGGTCATGGGGATACGAATGTCGACTCGCACCTCGACTTGCCTTTATTGCCGTTTGACCGCAAGCGATTGGATACGCTGGAGGAATACCCTTTCAGGCAGGCAATAAAAGCGGGCATCAGTGGTGTGATGATAGCCCACATGGACATACCTGCGCTTGATTCAACCAAGAATCTCCCGTCTACTTTGTCAAAACCCATCGTCACCGGCAATCTGAAGGATTCACTCGGGTTTAAAGGCCTTATTGTTTCCGATGCGATGGAGATGAAAGGAGTACTGAAATATTTCCCTGACGGGCAGGCCGATGTTCGCGCGTTTTTAGCTGGAAATGACATCATTGAGTTGTCAGAAAACTCGGAGCGGGCGATAGGTTTGATAAAAAAGGCCATCAGGAAGGACGGGGTTACAAAAAAGGAATTTGAGGCACGGGTAAAAAAGATACTTGCGGCAAAATATTGGGCCGGGCTGAACCATTACAAGGATGTATCTGCAGATCATCTCATCGAGGACCTCAACCGCGGGAGCGCAAAAGCCCTGGTGCAGCAGTTATGCGACAACGCCGTGACTTTGTTGAAAGGGGATGGATCGACACTCCAGTTGAACCCTCTTCAAAAAACAGCAATCATCAGTGTAGGAGTAACCCAGCCTACAGTTTTTCAGCGGGAATTATCACAGCAATGGTACCTGAATAGCGACATGTATATTGTCGGGAAAGCGACCTCAGCTGATCAATTGCTCGACCTGCTGGTGAAACTAAGACAATATGACCAGATTTTTGTGAGCATTAATGATACCCGCCCGCGGCCGGCAAGCAAGCTGGACTACAGTAATGGGGTAAAATTATTTATCTCGGAGTTGGCGTCGTTCCAACATTCGGTTATTTGTGTATTTGCCAATCCGTATACCATAGCCGGTTTACCAGGTATCGAGAAAAGCGGGGCGTTGATAGCCGGTTATCAAATGTCGGACGAAATGCAGCGTTCGGTGGTAAAAGTAATTACGCGATTGATCGATCCTAAAGGCCGATCGCCGGTGCGGATAAACCAGTTTTTTCCGTCAGGTTCAGGTGTGACATTAAGGTGATAAGCAGAGCAAGGCCGGCCTCTTTTTTTCGTTATCTTTACTAATACAATATGCAATCTACTCCCAATAAATACAACGAAAAATTCCTTGAAGCATTAGCCCGCCTGAACCCCGAGCAACTTGATGCTGTGAACCAGGTGGAAGGGCCTGTGCTGGTAGTAGCAGGCCCCGGAACGGGCAAAACACAGATACTGGCAGCCCGTATTGGTAAGATACTTTTAGAGACTGATGCCAGTGCGCACGAGATATTATGCCTTACCTACACTGATGCGGGCGCTGTGGCCATGCGCAAGCGTTTGTTCGAATTTATCGGGCCGGAAGCATACCGCGTTAACATTTATACCTTTCATGCTTTTTGTAACGAGATCATTCAGGAGAACCTGGAATATTTCGGCAAGCTGAACCTGGAGCCCCTGTCTGATCTGGATTCGGTATCGCTTTTCCAGGAATTGGTCGACGAATTTCCAAACGACCATTTGCTGAAGCGCTTTACCGGGGATATTTACTATGATGTGCCGCGGTTGAAAAATCTGTTCTCAGTAATGAAGCGCGAAAACTGGAACGAAGAAATGATCGGCAGGGCTGTAACTAATTACCTGGCCGACCTGCCAACCCGCGATGAATACATTTACAAACGGGCAAACGCTGTAAAAGGGATAAGAGCTGGCGACCCGAAACAGAAAGACCTGGATGCGGCCCGGGATGTGATGACCAAATTACTGGCGGCGGTTAGCGAGTATCAGCGGTATGACGCCAAGATGAGGACGCGCGGCTTCTATGATTATGACGACATGATCATTTGGGTGCTGAAAGCGTTTCGCGAGAATGAAGAAATGTTGCGCAAATACCAGGAGCGGTATCAGTATATTTTGGTGGACGAGTTCCAGGATACCAGCGGTTCGCAAAGCGAATTGTTGAAGTTCCTGTTGAACTATTGGGAAACGCCCAATGTATTTGTTGTAGGCGACGATGACCAATCGATATTCAAGTTCCAGGGTGCGAATATGAAGAACATCGTCGATTTTTGGAACGACTATGCAGGGGCTTTAAAGACGGTTGTTCTTAAACATAATTACCGTTCCAACCAGCATATCCTCGATATATCCAAAGCGCTCATCGGCAATAACCGGGAGCGGCTTACCGGGCAGCTCAACCTTGATAAAAACATTCAGGCAGCTCATCTGCGATTTAACGAACTGTCGGTATCGCCATCGGTGAGGGAATATGAGAACCCCGCACAGGAATTGGTTCATGTGGCAACGCAGATCAAACAGTTGGTTGACGGAGGTACTTCGCCCACAGAGATAGCAGTTATTTACCGCAACCATAGCCAGGTTGAGGAATTGCTGCATTACCTGGATACTAAGAAGATCGCGGTGAACACCCGCAGAAAGATCGACATCCTGTCGCTCCCTTTTGGCGAAAAGATCATCAATATTTTACGTTACCTGGCTATGGAGCTTGATTCGCCCTATAGCGGGGACGAATTGCTGTTCGAGATCATGCACTATGATTTCTTTGGTATACCGCCTATTGAAATTGCCAAAGCGAGCATCGCTGTAGCAACTGAAAATTATAAGACATCCAATAACGGGGAGCCGAAAACATCGCTCCGGCGTTATATAAGCGAGTTGCGTGCTCCAGCACAAACCAACTTATTTGATAAGCCGCAGAACCAGGAGATGCGGTACCTGATGACGTATATAGATGACCTTTTAAAGGCCTCGGTAAGCGTTACGCTGCAGCAACTATTCCAGGAGCTGATCTCGAAAATGGGGATTCTCCGTTATATTATGAAGCAGCCGGATAAGGGCTGGTATATGCAGGTGCTTACCAATTTCTTCGACTTTTTGAAAGACGAAAGCCGCAAAAACCCCGACATCAGGGTGAAGGATTTGGTTGCAATCATCGATCTGATGAAAGAAAACAATATCCGGCTGCCTTTAACACAGGTGATCTATTCGGATAATGGCGTGAATTTCCTGACGGCACATGGTTCCAAAGGACTGGAATATGAGCATGTATTTTTAATAGGCTGCGACAAGAAAACCTGGGATAGTAAAGGCCGGAACAGTGGCTTTAATCTGCCTGATACACTAACGCAGGCGCCGGACGATGACATTGCCCAAAAGGAAGAATCGAGGCGCTTGTTTTATGTAGCGCTGACCCGCGCCAAACAGCATCTTAATATTTCCTACGCATCCAAAGATAAGAATGGGAAGGATCAGGAGGCCTCGCAGTTTATAGGTGAAATATTGGCCGGAACCCACTTAGCGGTTAACTATCCAAAACCAAACGAAGGCGATATGCTGGATTTTTACATGACACAGTTCAGCGAGGAAGATAAGCCAAAGGTGGAGTTGATCGACAAAAATTACATCGATCAGCTACTACAAAACTATACACTTTCTGTTACTCACCTCAGCAACTACCTGGATTGCCCGTTGCGGTTCTATTTTCAGTGCCTTATCAGGGTGCCATCCGGCAAAAGCCCTTCTGCAACGTTCGGCTCGGCGGTGCACGATGCTTTAAAAAAGGCATTTCGCAAGCTGAAAGATTATGATAATGAGTTTCCCACCACCGAAGAGTTTATAAAAGATTTCAGGGCTTATATGTACCGCAACCGTGATTCATTTACAAAGGATGAGTTCAAACTGCGGTTGGATTATGGAGACAAGATATTGCCGGACTTTTATGAAACCAATATTCCGCAATGGAATAAAGTTGCATTAGTCGAGCTTTCGATAAAAAATATCGAAATAGACGGTGTGCCGGTAAAGGGTAACCTGGATAAGGTTGAATTTACTGGTAAACAGGTAACCGTGGTTGATTATAAAACGGGCAAATACCGCAACGCAAAAGATAAACTCTCAGGGCCGAGTAATAGCCAGCCTAATGGCGGCGACTATTGGCGGCAGGCAGTATTTTATAAATTGCTGATAGAAAATGACCGTACGAAAGACTGGCAGGTGACCGGCACCCAATTTGATTTCATCGAACCGGTAAATGATAATCAATATATCCATGAGAAGATCTTGATATCGACGGAAGATATGGACGTTGTTCGAAGCCAAATAAGTACGGTTTACCAGAAAATACTGGCACATGATTTTAATACCGGCTGTGGCAAGCAGGAATGCGATTGGTGCCATTTTGTTCGTAGCAATTTTAATCAGGTGGGAGATGTTATGCAGGAAGTAGAGGAAGAATGATTTCGGATTTTCGGAGGTTCGATTTCGAATTCAGCGCCTTTCGTTACAGGTATTTTAGAGGCATACACCCTAAGTTTCCTTTAACGGGCCTATTGAATTAATTTATCTGATATGAAATTTTTTAAGTTGATACTATTTTTTATGATTTCGGCGCCCGCCGTGGCTCAAACCACCATCAGGCAGGATGCAGCTATTAAGCAGATGACAGATGAGGTGTCTTCAAAAAACATTGAGGTGATCATCCGCAAGCTGGTAAGTTTTAAATCGCGGCATACTTTGGGCGATACTGTCAGTAAAACAACGGGCGTTGGCGCTGCGCGCAACTGGATAAAATCGGAATATGAAAGATACGCCGCCGAATCGCACGGACGTATGACCGTCCAGTTCGATACATTCACCCAGCCTAAAAGCGAACGAGTGAACCAACCTGCACATTTAAAGAATGTGCTGGCTATATTGAAGGGCACTGATCCCAAAGATACCAGGGTTTATATCGTCTCGGGGCATTATGATTCGCGCATGTCGGATGTGATGGACCCCAACGGCGATGAACCCGGAGCAAACGATGATGCCTCGGGTACAGCAGTTTCGATGGAACTGGCGCGGGTAATGGCTCAAAGGCAATTTCCGGCTACTATTATTTTTATGGCCGTGGTGGGCGAGGAGCAGGGTTTATATGGCTCGACACATGTTGCCAAACGCGCTAAAGCTGAGAATTGGAACATCGATGCCATGCTGAACAACGATATTGTTGGCAATACTCACGGAATGGATAATGATCTGAAGGATAATACCAGCGTACGGGTATTCAGCGAAGGTGTGCCAACCGCCGCTGCTGCAAATCAGCGTCAAATAGCGAGCTTAATATCGCTGGGAGGCGAGAATGACAGCCCTTCGCGCGAACTGGCCCGTTATATTAAGGAAACGGCTGAAAGGTATGTCGACAATTTGAACGTGAAGCTGATCTACCGCCGCGACCGCTACCTGCGTGGCGGTGATCATATACCCTTTTTGCAGCAAGGCTATACTGCCATTCGCGTTACTGAGATGAACGAAGACTTTACACGCCAGCATCAGAATATCCGCACGGAAAATGGTGTGGATTATGGCGACTTACCCGATTTTGTTGATTTCAATTATGCGCAGAAAGTAGCTCGTATGAACCTTTCGGTTTTGGCCAACCTTGCACTTGCACCTGCTGAACCTCAGGATGTGGGTGTGATAACCAGCGGACTTACCAACAAAACGGAATTGAAGTGGGATGCGCCCAAAGAGGGCAAGAAGCCGGCGGGATATTATGTGCTGATGCGTGAAACCACCAGCCCTTATTGGGAGAAAAAATTCTATGTCACGGATACGCATACTATCCTGAATTATTCAAAGGATAATTACCTGTTTGCGGTGCAGTCTGTGGATGCCGAGGGGCATGAGAGTTTGCCGGTTGTGCCAAAGCCGGTGAGATAATTCCGATTTCGAAAATTTGTTTATCTTTGATTTAACACCTGGCAATTATCACATGGCATTTGGTTTGACCCCCAAATTTGAACAGTCGTTAGATTTAAACGGCATAAATCCTGAACACTATCTTGTAATTGCACTTGACGCAGCGAAACAACTTGAGTGGGACATTAATTACAGCAGTAAAAGTGGTTTTGTAAGTACTGTCGGCGGCGGACTATTTTCCAGTACAGAGAGATTTACCGTTGTTATAAAAGATGACACTGTAATACTAAAAAGTGAGAACGTTGGCGGAGGATTATATGACTGGGGAAAAAATCAAAAGCATGTCGAGGCTTTTATATCGACATTTGATATTTTAAAAACCTCGTTGTCTGAAGCCGAACTTGAAGCAAAAGTGAACGACGTAATGCCGCCACTGAGAGCGTATGAAGAAGATATACATGCAGCGCCCCCGGAAACAGCTGCGCAAAAATTCAAAGGATTTCTTTCACTTTTTACACCGAGAGATGGTTATTACATCACCCCGATAATTATCAATATTAATATAATCATATTTATTTTGATGACAATTTCCGGGATTAGCGTGTTTGAACCACGTTCAGCAAGTTTGGTCACCTGGGGTGCCAATATCGGCGGACTTACATTGGCTGGAGAATGGTGGAGGCTGATCACCAGTACATTTTTGCATATTGGTATATTTCATATCGCGTTCAATATGTTTGCCTTGTTGTATATTGGCGTATTGCTGGAGCCTTACCTTGGCAAGCTCCGTTTTGCTACGACTTACCTGCTTACAGGGCTAGCCGCAAGTCTCACCAGTATCTCGATGCATCCCAATACTATCAGCGCCGGAGCGTCAGGTGCTATATTTGGTATGTACGGTGTTTTCCTGGCTCTTTTGACCACTAACATTATTGATAAAAAGACACGTAGCGCATTGTTAACAAGTATCGGGGTATTTGTGGCTTATAATTTGATGAACGGTATGAAGGCAGGTATTGACAATGCTGCGCACATGGGCGGATTGGTAACGGGACTAATAATTGGATATGCTTATTACCCTTCGCTGAAAAAGCCTTCCTCAAAAATTATCGAATACATTTCCGTAGGCGCGTTAACAATAATTGTACTGACAGCCTCAATTATAGTATATAACCGTATCCCGAACGATGTGGGAAAGTATGAAGCAAAAATGAATGCTTTTGCTAAGCACGAGGCGCTGGCATTGGAGGTTTTCGATATGAAAGGTGCCTCTGACAGTGCGATACTCTCTGCGTTTAAAGATAAAGGATTACCAAATTGGAATGCTAATTTGCAGATACTTGACGAAGCAAGTAAATTAGATGTACCCCTGGACCTGGTTTATCGGGATGCGTTACTGAGAGATTATTGTAAAATGCGGATAAAAAGCTATAAAATTATTTGCCGGGCAATTGGAGAGAAAACGGACAAGTATAATTCTTCGATTGATTCTTGTAACAACCAAATAAAATCAATGCTGGACAGTTTAAAAAAGTAGCGGGTCACTATTTCACACTCTTCTTCAGCACAATAAAGTAACCCAGTATATAAACTGCAACAGCCACAATAAGGCTTACGCAGATGTCTTTAGTAAACAGGTCGACAGTGATGTGTGGAATACCCTGTCCATTATTATTGCTATTATCGGGTTTCAGGCTCTTTATAGTCAGCATGGCATTGGAATAGGGGAACAGGTAAGTATATTTCCAGCCGACGTTGGCCATGATGATACCCGATACAGTGGCGACAAAACCAATACCCATCGGTTTAAGAAAATCGCGGAAAAGAAGGCTCAATAAAAATTGTATGGATAGTATTCCCAGACCAGATAAAAGCAATTTGAAATAAACCTGCAGCAGTGTACTTTCGATATGGTACTCACTGAATTTTAGTTGGGGTTGAATTACGCCTAATAAATTACCGAAACCCAGGGTAAAAAGCACGAACAGCGCAAGACATAATATGATAAGAAAAAGTGCGTAAAGATATTTGGCCGAATAAACCGACCATTTGGATAAAGGTAAGCTAAACAGCGTTTTCCATGTTTCCGCTTTGTGTTCGATGTTGTTTACCGAATATGCCTCGAAAACGATGAGCATGGGTAACAATATTGAACCCATTACAACCAATACCGGCGCTGAAAATTCGAACCAAAGCATGGCACCGGGAAGCTTTGATAGTTTATCGCTATGGCTGAAAAAGCCAATAGATATCATCAGGCAAATAACGAAGGGTAAAATCACAGCACTCCAGAAAGCCATAGTTTTACGTGTTTTGTAAAACTCAGACCGGAACGATAGTATAAATCCTTTCATTTGTTCAGGCTTTTTGGGTGATATCTAAGAATAGTTTTTCCAGGTCCTTTTGTACTTTTTGGATAGCGAATACCTGGAAATTGTTACGATTCAGAAGTGCATTGATCTCGCCCATCTGTATCTTCGAGATAAAAGGCATAGTTAAATGGTCTTCTGTAATATCATTGATGGTAAGTCCCTGTTTTTTCAGAAAATTAGCGGCATCAACGGTGTTGGCAACTTCTACCTGTATTTGAGGCTGACTTATTGCCTCCAGATCCTTGATACTGCCCTGGAAAAGCAGTTCGCCCCTGTCTATAATACCCACGTGGGTTGCCATCCTTTCTACTTCGGCCAGTAGATGGCTCGAAACAAAAACGGTCTTCTTATATTGAGTAACCAATCGTATCAAAAGCTCACGAACCTCGATGATCCCGTTCGGGTCGAGGCCGTTGGTTGGTTCGTCCAATATCAACAATTTAGGGTCCGATAGCAATGCGAGGGCAATCCCTAACCGCTGTTTCATACCCAACGAATATTTACCAGCCTTTTTATTGGCAGCATCTTTTAAATGTACCAGTGCCAGCATTTCGTCAACCCTGCCTTCTGGAACCTGTAATAACAGCGCCCGGTTCATCAGGTTTTCCTTCCCGGTCAAATGACCGTAAATGGCTGGTTGCTCAATAAGAGCGCCTATCTGCGACAGGATATCGATACGATTGCTTTGCAGGTCCTTATCAAAAATACGAATGCTGCCCAAATCTGTTTTTAACAGGTTGAGCAGCAATTTTATGGTGGTGGTTTTACCGGCTCCGTTGGGCCCAAGGAAACCGTATATACAGCCTTCCGGCACCTGGAGGGATAGTGATTTGACAACCTGCTGGCTGCCAAAATTAAAACTTAGTCCCTGGGTATCAATTACCATACTTTTTCTTTGGCAATTGAGCAAACAGTTTTTACGAGTGTTACACCTTTATAGAAAAGTGAAGTAGCCTGTTCGGATGTTTGGCCGATAGTTGTTGAAACCTTTTTTTGCTGAAACTGGTAGCCTACCCCCATCACTAAAGCAAATACCACGGGTAGCAGCAGCAGGATAAATGGATTCGAGTTTGTAATCAGCTTTTTCATTGTGAGTGTCATTTTTGATAGAACAAAGGAATAGCTAATTTTTTATCTGCTAAAAAGTATTAGACCAACTGACCGGAATTGTAGATGAACGGCCCTTTTTTTGATTTTTGGCGTTGATCGGATATAATTGGCAGTTCATCGGAAAAAGCAGCAATTAGATATAAATATTAAGGTATAAACAGCATAAAATATTACATTAGTTGCAGTGAAAAAAAATTGGATCATATTCTGGCACATCTTTTTTTGGGTAAGTATTATCAGTTACTTCGTATACCTTACACTGGATAATTCTAAGGTCACCACGAAAGAACTTATAGTTATCTTCGGGGTATTCAGTGCGGTCAACATAAGCCTGTTCTACCTCAATTATCTGTACCTTATCCCCAGGTTTCTTGACAAAAAGAAATACAGGAATTATGCATTCGCACTGATCATCTGCATTGTTGTTTTTGCCTTATCAAAATATTGGCTGGCAACCACGTTTAAAGAGATAGTTCTGCTTCACGGGGGTAAACTAACGCCTTTCTGGTCCTATTTCATAAGTTCGGCTTTAACCAATGTGTTTTTTCTGTTCCTTAGCACGGCCCTTAAATTTGGCGTCGATTGGTTTTTGAATGAACGGGTGCGTAATGACCTTGAAAATCAGCGTCTGGCGGCGGAGCTATCTTTCCTGAAATCGCAGGTGAACCCCCACTTTTTGTTTAACTCGCTCAATAGCATTTATTCGCTGGCTTACCAGAAATCTGATGCCGCACCCGAGGCTATCTTAAAGTTGTCGGAGATTATGCGGTATATGTTGTATGAAAGCAACGATGGTAAAGTTGACCTGGCGAAAGAATTGCAATACCTGCAGAATTATATCGACCTGCAAAAAATACGTTTCGGTGATAAGGCGTTTATCGACTTTAAGATAACCGGAGAAGTTGGCAACCAAAAGATAGTACCTTTGCTGCTGATCGCATTTATTGAAAATGCCTTTAAACATGGGGTGGCCAATGACCCATCGATACCAATACGCTTGATGATAAACCTGGATGGGGTAAATCTCCATTTCTATATCGAGAATAAAAAACACGCAAATAACAGGGATATTGAGAGCGGGGTGGGTTTAAGCAATGTACAGCGGCGGCTGGAGTTGCTTTACCCCGGCAGATATAAACTGGATATACAGGACCGGCAGGATATTTATACCTGCGAACTATCATTAGTTTTGTAACATGATCAGATGCCTTGTAGTTGACGACGAGCCGTTAGCGCTGCACATACTGGAGGATTATATCTCCAAGATGCCTTTTTTGGAGTTAGTGAAAGTAACTACCAACCCGATAGAGGCGCTACAAATAGTGCAGGCCGGCGGGGTGGACCTGGTATTCCTGGACGTACAGATGCCGGAACTTACTGGTATACAATTTCTGCGTATAGCCAACGGTAAGTCTAAAGTAATACTAACAACAGCCTACCCGCAATATGCGTTGGAAGGCTATGAGCTGGATGTGATCGATTATTTGTTGAAACCCATTGCGTTCGACCGGTTCTTTAAATCGGTACAAAAGGCCCAGGCTATCATAGAACCGACCGGCAAACCCGAGGCCAAGGCTGAGCAACCGCAACAGCGGGACCTGCTGAGCGATTTTATTTTTGTTAAAACCGAGCACAAGATACAAAAGGTATACCTGAACGATATCCTTTTCATTGAGGGCCTGAAGGATTATATTTCCATATTTACACCATCAGAGCGTATCATTACCTTGCAGAATATGAAAAAGATGGAAGATGCGCTACCCGAAAAGTACTTTATCCGCGTACATAAATCTTACATCGTATCCATTAATAAGATCGACAGCATTGAACGCAGCCGCATTTTTATAGGTGATAAGATAATACCTGTTGGGGATACCTACCGCGATGAGTTCTTCAAGATAGTTGACGGGAAGAATATCTGAGATTCGAATTTCTATTGAATTTTATTGCCCCAGCGCCTTTTTGATCGCCGCTTCGCATTCTGATACAGATTCATCCACAGGCCGGCCTGTGGGCTCGATAGGTGTTAACACCTCCCACGACATTGCCGTAAAGGTATTTAATGGATATTGCCCGTAGCGAACCATTTTCCAGGAGTTGTTTATAGCGATAGGTACCAGCAAGGCTTCCGGACATTTTTTTAGTAAAGTAGCCACGCCTGCGGCCTGGAAGGTTTTTACTGTGCCGTCTTTGGATCGTGTACCCTCCGGGAATATCACAGCGCCCCATTTGTTTTCTTTCATGCGGGTGCCGAGCTTGCCAATTTCCATAATGGATTGGCGGGGGTCTTTGCGGTCGATATTAGCCGCCCCGCCATGCCGCAAATTATAGGAAACCGAAGGAATGCCTTTGGTGAGCTCGACCTTGGATATAAACTTGGCGTGATATTTTCGCAAGTGCCATATTAATACCGGGATATCGTACAGGCTTTGGTGATTGGCTATAAAAATAATGGGTCGGCCAATAGGGAGGTTTTGTTTATTGGTGAATTTTACGGTATTGCCCAGTAAATAATAACTGGCCGTAAGCAACGAGTTCATCACATCAACTATCCACTTATGCGCCCGGTAACCGAAAGCGTTGAAACATAGCCATTGTACCGGATGAAAAATAACCAATATCAACCCAAACGCAACGTAGTGGATAGGTGATAAAATATAGCCGAATAGTTTTTTCATTCGGCGGTAAAGTTAACAGTTAGTTGATTAAGTTGAATGAGTAAAATCGTTGATCAGCTTGAAGGCTGACCAACCCAATCAACTTATTCACTCCTCAGACTTTTTACCGGATTAGCCAACGCCGCTTTGATGGTTTGAAAACCAGATGTGAATAATGCGGTAAGCAGCATGCCCGCTCCGCTTATAGCAAATATCCACCAACTTATAGCTGTTTGGTCGGCAAAGCCCTGCATCCATTTGTTCATAGCATACCAGGCTATCGGACTTATGATCACAAATGCCAGCACAATGAGCCATACCAGTTCGGCTGAGAGCAGTGTAGCTATTTGTGCAACCGAAGCGCCCAGCACCTTGCGTACGCCTATCTCTTTAGTGCGTTGCGTGGTAGTGTAAATAGCAAGCCCGAGCAACCCCAGACAGCTTATCAATATAGACAAACCGGTGGCCCAGGTTAATAAGGCCGAAGTATGTTGCTCGTTAGCATATAACCGGGCAATGCTTTCGTCAAAAAAGCTGTATTCAAAATCATCTTCGGGGTAGATCTGCTTCCAGGCTTTTTTCATTGATGCAATGGCAGTTTTCCATTCATCGCCGTTTGCGGTTTGCGGTTTCAACGCGATGTGGAATGTGCCATTAAAATAAAAGTTGGTGCTGGTCATGATGGCTACCGGTGCAATGGCAGCATGTACGGATTCCGCATTAAAATCGGCCACCACGCCGGCTATCTGCATATCACCGGCATTGCCGTTATATTTACTGATCACTTTGCCGACAGCATCCTGCGGTGTTTTAAAGCCGAGCTGCTTAGCCAGCGTGTTGTTGATCAGGAGTGCTTTTGAAGTGTCGCCGGGCATCAGGTTACGGCCCGTTAATAATTTAATATGATAAACTTTGATGTAGTTCTCGTCGCCGAACCTCACACCAAAATTTTCCAATTTGATCTCTTTTTTTCCATCGTTATAAGTGGCCTCGGTCGAAAACAGGTCGCCCGCAGCCGGTGCGTCGCGCCCCATACTTATGAGTTGGATCTGCGGAATGGCCCTGAACTTGTTCAGAAGTACCTCGTTCAACCGCTCCTGCCTGTTTTTCCAGGGCGAATTGACGATCAGGATAGCATCTTTTTTAAAACCAAGATCTTTGTGGATCGCATAGTAAACCTGCTTACTCACCAGGATAGTCGCCATAATAAAAAACTGGGCGATAGCGAATTGAGTTACCGTTAAGGATTTACGCAGCATAGCGCTCCGGGTTTTGTTACTATTACTTTGTGTTTGGTTTTTAAGTACCGACACGGGCTTGTAACCTGATAGCACAAGGGCCGGGTAAAAGCCGGATAGCAGGCTTACAACCACCGTCAGCAAAGCCAGGAATAAAAGTATACCCGGTTGGCTGAACAGGTTGGCATTTACACCTGCCGGAATAAAGCCGGCAAATAATTTCAGTATCACCGGGGCCATCGCTGCTGATATGATGACGGCTACCAGGGTAACAAGGAATGTTTCACTCAAAAACTGTAATACCAATTGCCTGCGGGTGCTGCCCATAGTTTTGCGGATGCCGATCTCTTTGGCCCTTTGTGCCGATTGTGCGGTTGTCAAATTGATAAAGTTGATACAGCCAAGCAATAACAGGAATAAAGCAATGCCGGATAATTCGAGCAATGTCGTTTTATCCGCCACCCGACCGTTAAAAGTTCCGTAAAGGTTATTGAAATGGATGTCGGCCAGTGGTTGCAAAGCAAATGTCTCTGTCACGCCAGGCCTGGTTTTGTAATTTTTTTTCATGATATCGTTCAACTGCCGTTCAATACCTGTCGTAGCGGTTTGCGGCGCCAATTTTACAAAAAGCTGGTACTCGGGACTTGTACCGCCCCAGTTATTCAAGCGCAATTGCTCTTTGATGGACGGATTCGAAAAAGCGGTAGGGAAAGAAATGAAATCATTAAAAATAAGATCGGTGTTTTGTTTGACGGTTTGAACGATACCGCTTACCGTGGTTTTTAAAGTATCGTAAATCACAGTTCGCCCAAGCATTTGGTCGTAACTGGTGCCGGGGAAATATTTTTCGGCCTGTTCAGAAGTTAATACCACCTGGTAAGGCGCTGCCAATGCGGATGATGCAGAACCGGCGAGCCATTTGTATTCGAACAATTTAAAATAATCGCCGTCGGCTACGATGACATTATCCTGTAACTTAAAACGGGCTGACTCCTTACTTCCATTGGGAATAACTACGTTCGGTTGAAATAACCTGAAAATGGGTGCAACCTGCTGTAGTCCGGTCACCTGGGTTTTAACGGCCCATGGCAATGGTCCGCAGACACCAGCATTATTGCCGGGTGACCCCTGGAACGAAAAATTAGTTACTACCCTGTAAATACGGTCGCCATCCTTATGAAATTTATCAAAAGTAAGGTCGAAATGTACGATAAGGTAAATAACCAGCGCCGCGCTTATGCCGATAGATAAGCCGATAACATTGATAAGCGTAAAAAGCTTATGCTTTAAAATGCCCCGGTATGCGATCTTAAAATAACTCCTGAACATATAATTGCGATTTAATTTATCATTGGCCCACATTGTTGTGGTTCCCTGGTACGAAATTATTGTTGCAAACCGAGGTTGTTGTCCTATGTTATAAAGTGGGAGTTCTTTTTTCAGATTGGCTTTATACTCTGCCGGGCTTTTACCTGTCCGCTCCTTAAAGATCCGGTGGAAGGCACTTTTTGAGTTAAAGCCGCAATCGTAGGCAATGCCCATCAATGTTAAATGGTCATAAGCAGGCTCCTGCATTTTATGCACAACCTCCGTAACACGGTATTCATTAATAAAATCGCTGAAGCTTTTTCTGAGCACCGTGTTGATGATCCGGGATAATTCATGCGTATGCAGACCGAGCTTTTTAGCAAGCGAACTTAAACTGAGCTCCGGGTCCTGGTAATAGCGGCTTTCCTTAACTACCTTCTTCAACCAGATGCCTTTTTGCTTTAGTTCGGCCGGTGGTAATGGTTTTAAAACTGGTGTTGTAGTTGCCGGTGAATCAACTTCCGGCCTTACAAAGGCGCTAACAGCCATCCAAATGATCGTTGCCCCCAAAAGGAGGTATAAGGGATAATAATTCTGAGCGCCCCATTTGTAATGGTAGTAAAAATAATCAACCGCTGTAAAAGGTATCCACAACAACCACAACAAACCGAAACCTGTCAGTGACTTATGCAGCCACTGCAGTTCATAACGGTACCGGTCGCCACCATTAAATTTCAACTTTCGATAAAAGCGTTCGATCAGCGTGAGGCACCGATATAGATAAATAACAACAGAAATGAAAGTTAGCAACTGCAAGCCGCGGTTCAATTGCTGAATGATCAACGTATCATAAACGGAGGTACCTGCTTTTATACGCTCTTCGATCTCTAAAACGTAAGCGCCGGACTGCAGCACCAACGGACTAAAATGCAGCAGGTCGCTGCGTCTGATTTTATAATCCGGGTGTGTTATTTTTCGTACGTAAAAATAGATGAGAGGACCCAACGCCAGCGAAAATTGCAGCGGCAGCCGGCTCCAGTTAGGGATGTATGTCCCAAGCCTGATGTCGATACATAGTATCCGGGCAATGGACAGCATAGCGATGCCCAGGGCTAATGCAAGAAACCGGTTTGCGCCCCGGGACTTTCGGGTAAACCATAACAATAATGCAAAAGTCAACCCGACGGGTATAATTACCAGGAAAGCCAGGTCGTACAGGCTGATATGGAACGTATATGGGTTCAAATAAAAGTCCCCTCCTGGATGCTCTCCACTAATTAGCGGAAAGATTTTATTTTTTTCTAAAATACAAAATCCTAATTCCTAAACGCAGTCCCTGATTATTAATGCCTAATTACCGGCTAACTACTCACAAATCACTCGCTCCGCAAACTCTTCACCGGGTTAGCCAATGCTGCCTTAATGGCCTGGAAGCTTACGGTTACCAGCGCGATCAAAATAGATAACGCCCCTGCTATGGCAAACATCCACCAGGTAATGGTGATCTTATACGCAAAAGCCTGCAACCACTTGCTCATGGCCCACCAGGCAACCGGCGTGGCAATGATGAAAGAGATAGCAACCAGTTTCACAAATTCTTTAGAAAGCAAACCAACAACGCCGGCAACACTGGCTCCCAGTACCTTGCGGATACCAATTTCCTTTTGGCGCTGCTCGGCGCTGAAGGCAGCCAGGCCAAATAATCCGAGGCACGAGATCAGGATGGCCATTATTGTGAATGAGTTGATGATCTGCGACAGGCTTATCTCGGCCTCATATTGCTTTTGCACTTCTTCGTCCAAAAAGGAATACTCAAAAGGTACACCCGGCAAATCCTTTTGCCAAACAGATTCTATATGGCTAAGCGTAGTTTTATAATCTTTACTGGCAGTAGCCACTGTTATAAACGAGAATGCATTCGGGTCGCCGTTGTAAAACAGCATAAATGGACGTACTTCGCCATGCAGCGAATTATAATTAAAGTCTTTCATCACCCCGATCACGTCGACATAAGAAACCGGTCCGTTAAGATATTGGCTGTATAATCTTGTTCCAGGAGCTTTGGCAGGATCGAGGCCAAGCCTTTTGCATAATGTTTCGTTAATAAGCGTTTTTAAAGTATCCTTTACCCTGAAGTCGCGGCCACTGATGATCTTGATGCCGTTAGCCTTGATGAATTTTTCGTCGGTATCCATGTTCTGTGCATCAATAGCATTGGCGCCGTTGCCTCCCGCAAGGTAAACCCCGTGATCCCGCCCAACAAACTGGCTGAGGTAATTATTCGAACGGCTTACCGCTTTTACATCTGACAATTGCTGAAGATCATTGGCGAAAGCAGTCATTTTTTGCTGGGTATCACCGGTGTAGAAACTGAATATAAGCCTTTGGCTTTTATCAAAACCCAGATCTTTATTTTTAATATAGTTTAGCTGGCTGTAAATGATGATAATACCCGTTATAAGTATTATGGAAAGTACAAATTGGAATACCACCAGCGACCGCCGAATACCCGAAGCAGAGATCTGGCTGGTGAAATTGCCCTTCATCACTTTAATGGCCTCGAAAGCTGAAAGGTAAAAAGCGGGGTAACTGCCTGCAACTACGCCTGTAACAAAAACAACGGCAATAAGCATCACCCAGATACTGTAATGGTTGAGGAAAGAAAATTGTATGTCGGTATTGGTAATTTGATTTAGATATGGCAGCGCAATATACATCAACGGAATAGCCAGTATTACACCTATTAGCGACAGCAAAAACGATTCGCCCAGGAATTGCCTGATTAGATCGCCCCGGCCGGCTCCTACAACTTTACGCACCCCCACCTCTTTGGCACGTTTTGACGCCCGTGCGGTAGAAAGGTTCATGAAATTGATGCAGGCTATCAACTGTATCATGACGGCTATCAGCGCTAAAATATAAAGCAGCGAGGGACTTATCGTTTTGCTTAATTCAACTTCGTAGCCGGTAGTGGTGTGAACAGAGGTAATAGGCTGCAGATGCAACACTTTGGCCATGCCGAGGGCTTTCAATTGCTGTGCGCCGTGCTTGTTCAGGAAATCCGGAAGCTTCTTCTCAAGCGCTGTTGCACTTGCTCCCGGGCGCAATTTGATGTACGAGCATGCGAGGTTATAACCCGCCCACGCAGTATTATCCAATACAAACTGGCCAAAGCCCCCGCTGCGCATGGTCACAAATAGGTTGGCTTTAATGCTGGTTTTCCCAAGACTTTCATCCACTACTCCGGCTATTTTAAAATCGTGTTTGCCGAAGCCGTTATCAATTGTAATAACTTTGCCTACCGGATCGGTATTACCAAATAATTTGTCGGAAACGGGTTTCAAAAGCACAAGAGAATAGGGTTGCGCAAGCAGGTCGGATGTGTTTTTACCGTATACAAAATGATAAGTGAATACGTCGAAGAATGTAGAATCGACATACACCAGGTCTTTTTCGTAAAAAGATTTCTCTTTGAATTTCACCAGGTTTTTGCTGTTACCAAGCAAACCCGTCGGTATCAGGCGTGTAAACTGAGCCACTTCTGGGAAATCGTTCTTAATGGCCGGTGCGATTGGCGGCGACGCGGTCGAATTGTTGTGCTTATCGCCGGTGATTTGAAGCGATGATGTAACGCGGTAAATATCTTTAGCGTCGTTGTGATGTTTATCATAGCTATATTGGTCTTGCACATACAACAATATATACAGGCAGCAAAGGGTGCCGGTAGCAAGACCGATAATATTAATAAAGCTGAATGTCTTGTTTTTCAGCAAAAAACGAAGGGCGGTTTTGAGATAACTTTTGATCATGGTTTGCATTTCAATGGTTCACATGTTCATTGGTGGTTGCATGTACCTTTAATTCGGAACACTTTGAGTAGCGTTCGCCAAATAAGTGCCAAACAGTTATCTGGTTGTTATTCAGTATTTTGCGACCATTTTTTGAAAATTTCCTGTCCGGTTTTGATACAGCTTGTGTGCGATTATGAGGTAGAGTGCAACAGCTTAAAGTGGGTTACCTCCCCAACTACAGTTCGTTTTCCAGGATCATTACTCTCAATCGTAAAATGGCAGCCACGGTAATGGCATCAGTTATGCTGCCATCGGTCACCATCCGGTAAGCCTCCTCAAACGGTATTTTTTTAATGACAAGTTGTTCCGTATCCTCTGGCTCTGCTTCAAATTGCTTAAGTTCACGTGCCAGGTAAATGATGCATAACTCGTCGCTAACTGAATTGGAAAGGTGCATCCGCTGCAATTCGGTCCAGCTACCTGCTTTTAACCCCGTCTCTTCCAGCAATTCGCGTTTGGCGGAATCAAGGGGGGAGGTGCCAAGCGGGCCGCCGCCCTCGGGTATCTCCCAGCTATATTGGCTCAATGGGAAACGGTACTGGCCCACCAGGTAGGTATTCATTTCTTCATCCAATGGCAAAACACCAATAGCAGTATTTTTGAAACGCACTTTACCGTAAATACCTGGATTGCCTGATGGGTTAATGACCTGGTATTCGGTGAGGCCGATCCATTGATTATCATAAACATCTTTTTCAGAGACTATTTGCCAGGGATTTTCTTCGGGATGATGCATATCGCAAATGTAGCAAGCCGTATGAAAATAAATTTGCAATGTTGTAACTTTATCGGTGGGCTATCATCCAAATATTGTTATGCGTTACTTTCTCTGTATCATATTTACACCGCTTGCTGTGCTCACCACAGGCCGCATAGGCGCGTTTATACTCAGCTGCATCCTTACTATTTGCTTATGGATACCTGGCGTGATCCATGCCATTTTGGTAACCAACGATTATTATGAGGAAAGGCGTCACCGGCAGATGATACGTGCAGTGCGAAGAAGCGGCAGGTATTAAGTGGCCTGTTTGATTTTATTGCAGCTCACGCAATAAATAATCCATTTGGGCTTAAATAAAAGTTGATCATTTTTTCTAATCTATTGTAATTCAGCTTATTTTTTTATATTTATGATATGAAAAGAACCCTTTGCCTGGTTATGACATGCTTGCTTGCAATGACTGTCGCCAGTGCCTAAACTGGTTGGGTGGATCATAAAGCTGACGAACGCATTTCGGTAAAATTTCCCTCAGACACGGCGGAAGTGGTTGCAGGTACATTTGCCGCCAAAGACAAGGATGATATAGCATATCTATTGACAGTTATGGATTTTGTCCAAGTTGCCAATGTTGACTCTGTTGCTCTCGCCCCCATAAAAAACACGCCGGAATTTACGGCACAACTGAAGGTTGGAATGGCCCAAAGCCTGCCTGACGTAACTTTTGATGATTTCAAGATCGGCACGTGGAAGGGATTCTCCAGTTATACTTCAACTGGCGTCGACTCGAAAAAACAGGTTTATGATATGTTTATGGTGCTTATTGGTAATAAACTATACAGTTTATCAACCATAAGACCCGATGGTTCCCCGACAGAAGGCTGGGACAGTTTTTTTAATTCGGTTATTTTGCAATAACACCTGGTAGGCTCATAATTTTATTTCAATTTTCAGAAGTGGCGTACACCGATGTTCACAAACTATTCATAAAAGGAGTGGCTGCTGACGAATCTGTCAGATTTTAGATAATTCAGCTAAAACGTAAAACATATCGAAAAAGAGCAACGTAAAAGCTAATGCTGTAAAACCCTATCACGGTAGTAAGTAAACATCCCGGCAACGCGAGAGGCCGGGATTTACTATTTTGTAGCAGATTGCAATAAAAATGGCGATAAGTAAGACCCATCGCCACAATGATTTGTTTTTTAAACCGTAATTATAAGCCGAAAGCTTCCTTTACCTTATCTACATAGTCCAGCTTTTCCCAAGTGAACAATTCCACTTCCCGCTTCAGCGTCTGACCATCGTGCCCTGTGAAATATTTGGTAACAGTTTCATTGGGCCTTCCAAAGTGTCCATAAGCAGCAGTTTCGCTGTATATAGGGTTGCGTAATTTAAAACGCGTCTCAATGGCGTATGGCGTCATGTTGAATATGGACTCAACTTTTTTCGCGATCTCACCATCATGGAGATCAACCGAGGCCGTGCCATAGGTATTTACGTAAATTCCCATCGGTTTTGCTACACCTATGGCATATGATACCTGCACAAGTGCTTCGCTGCAAACCCCGGCAGCAACCAGGTTTTTAGCAATATGACGTGTAGCATAAGCAGCAGAGCGGTCAACTTTTGAAGGGTCTTTTCCCGAAAATGCACCGCCACCATGCGCGCCTTTACCTCCATAGGTATCTACGATGATTTTACGGCCGGTTAACCCGGTGTCGCCGTGTGGACCGCCTATGACGAATTTACCGGTAGGATTGATATGGTATTTGATGTTATCGTTAAAAAAATGGGCGTATTTTGCATATTTGGCTTTAACCCTTGGGATTAGGATACCAATGATATCGTCGCTGATTTTCTTCAGCATGGCCTGTTCTTCGTCGAAATCGTCATGCTGAGTTGATATCACAATAGCGTCAATACGTGTGGGCTGATTGTTATCGCTATATTCCAATGTTACCTGCGATTTTGCATCGGGGCGAAGATATTTGATCTCGTTATTTTCCCGGCGGATAGCTGCCAGTTCAATCAATAACGCATGAGCGATATCCAATGCGAGTGGCATGTAATTGTCTGTTTCACTGGTGGCATAGCCAAACATCATACCCTGATCGCCGGCACCTTGTTCTTCTTTCGCAGAGCGGTCAACCCCCTGGTTAATGTCGGGCGATTGTTCGTGAATGGCAGAAAGTACACCGCATGAACTGCCGTCAAACATATAATCGCCTTTCGTGTAGCCTATCTTGTTGATAACTTCACGCGCTATTTTTTGCACGTCCAGATAGGCTTTCGATTTCACTTCGCCTGCCAATATTACCTGGCCTGTTGTTACGAGCGTTTCGCATGCTACTTTTGAGTCCGCATCAAATGCTAAAAAATTATCAATAAGCGCGTCCGATATTTGGTCTGCAACTTTATCCGGATGTCCTTCTGAAACGGATTCTGATGTAAATAAGTAAGGCATAAATGTTTTTCGTTAATGTTTTAAATTAAAAAATGAAAGCAATTTATACGGATCGCGGGTGAAAAAAGAGGCACGGTTTTAGCACTTTTTTACGTGGTTGCAATCCAGTCACGCCTCCTTGTGCAATAATTGGGCCGTAACATCAAATCAGTCCACTTTCAGTGAGCAAAAATAAAACAATTTTTCACAAAGCCGAAAATAGGGCTACTTTTGACGGCTAAAATTACAATTGCTTGAAAAGTAAAGCTTTATTTATAATTAACCCGATCTCGGGAGGTAAGAAGAAGGACCAGGTGCCGTCGTTGATAGAGAAAAACCTCGATACCAGCCTTTTCGAGCCCACTATTGTTTTTACGAACAGAGCCTTCCATGGTAGTAAGCTTGCTAAGAATGGTGTAGGGGAATACGAATACATCATTGCTGTTGGCGGTGATGGTACAATTAACGAGATCGCCTCATCCATCGCCGGAACGGAAGCTGTACTGGGTATTATCCCCTTTGGGTCGGGTAACGGGTTGTCGCGTTTTTTGGAAATACCTATGGATACGGAAAAAGCCATCAGGAACCTGAACGCAAAACATGTGGAGGCTATAGATGCAGGTAAGCTGAACAGGCAATGGTTTTTTAATATGGCGGGCATGGGTTTTGACGCGCATATTGCTGAAGTATTTTCGCATGACAAGACCCGTGGTTTTGGCGCTTATATCAGGTCGTCCTTCCGCGAGATAAATAGTTACAAAGGAGAGCATTATCAACTGGAAATAGATGGGATAAAATATGAACGGGAGGCTTTTATGCTCAGTTTAGCCAATTCTTCCCAATACGGTAATAACGCCCATGTATCGCCCCATGCCTCGGTACAGGACGGTCTGCTGGATGTGTGTATAATTAAACATTTTCCATTATATAAATTTCCGGCGATGGGGATCAGGATGTTTAACAAAACGGCTGATAAGTCGAAATACGTAGAGATCATCAGGGGGAAGCATATCGTTATAAAACGAGCGCAGGATGGTCCGGTTCACCTCGACGGGGAGCCACAAATAATGGGCGCCGACCTGGAAATAAATGTCGAGCCGGGAGCGTTAAAAATTATTACGGGGGAACATTTTAAATCAGCTTGAATTTAGACGGACTGGAACGCCAATTACCATTGACCAATGACTGGAAAAAAGAAATTGAATGACTTTTCCGGGATCGTGTTTTCAACCGATCCTGATTATCAATATAATGGTGATACAGGCTATGCCGCTTCAACATTGCCGCCTCAACAGCAAAACCTTAAAATTTACCTCGACCGGAAAGGTGGTGGAAAAGTGGTTACCCGTGTTGCCGATTTTGTAGGTAAAGATGCCGACCTTGAGGCTATCGGGAAACAGCTCAAAACAAAGTGTGGGGTGGGCGGTTCGGTTAAAAATGGGGAAATTTTGATACAGGGCGACTTCCGCGACAGGATATTAACCCTGCTCCAGGCAGATGGGTATAAAGCAAAAAAGGCTGGAGGTTAGTGTAACAATAATTTCCTATACACTATCTTAAATAACTGTATTTCAAATATTTATATATAGTGTATTTTTTACATATTGTAAAAAAATTATTAAAATTTTCTTGTTTCGCTTGCTTTAAAGTCGGATTTTTGCACCAACCAATTTAACCGATTTAACGGAATCGCCATGATTTAAACAAAAAATGACAGCAATGTTCATGGTAAGTTCGTTACCGTAAAAAGCAAATTATTCAAATGAGAAGTGTTACTAACAGAACACCTGATCTGGCGTACCTGCGCCTGGATCGGGCGAAGAATGTTTTTTTTCAATTATCGCCGGCCCGGTTGGTGGAGGAAGCATTAAAAAGAAATGAAGGTGTGCTTGCCGAAAATGGAGCATTGGCCGTTGACACCGGTGAATTTACAGGCCGGTCGCCAAAGGACAGGTTTATCGTGGATGATATTATAACACACGGAGCAGTATGGTGGGGAGATATTAATATTCCATTTAGTCGCGAAAAATTTGATGCCTTATATAATAAGGTATCAGACTATCTTGCTGAACGCGACATATTTGTGCGCGATTCATCAGTATGTGCCAATGAGAAATACCACATGGATGTGCGGGTTGTTACCGAAACTGCCTATCAAAATCTTTTTGCTCATCATTTATTCAGACGGCCCGATGTGATCGATCCTTCGGGTAGTCCTGAATGGACGGTTATCGCAGCCCCTGGTTTCAAAGCCGATGCTGCAACAGATGGCACCCGGCAGCATAATTTTTCCATTATCAATTTCAGCCGGAAAATCATATTGATAGGAGGTACAGGTTATACAGGCGAAATTAAAAAAGGCATTTTTTCGGTGCTTAACTTCATCCTCCCCCACGACAAGAAGGTGTTGTCCATGCATTGTTCGGCCAATGTGGGTGACAGGGGTGATACTGCGATATTTTTTGGATTGTCGGGCACGGGAAAAACAACCCTTTCGGCCGACCCGGAACGCAGCCTTATCGGTGACGACGAGCACGGCTGGAGTGACTATACCGTATTCAATATAGAAGGCGGCTGCTACGCCAAATGTGTCGGGCTTACCCGCGAAAGGGAGCCACAGATATATAACGCCATCCGCTTTGGTTCGCTGCTGGAGAATATAAATTTTATGCCGGGTACGCGCATAGTCAATTTTGCCGATATAGATAAGACAGAAAACACCCGTGTTGCATACCCTTTATACGATGTTGAAAACGCCGTGACGCCATCGCTTGGATCGTCGCCGAAAAATATTTTTCTGCTTACGGCCGATGCATTCGGTATTTTGCCGCCGATAGCTAAACTGACAAATGCCCAGGCCATGTATTATTTCATCTCGGGTTATACGGCTAAAGTTGCAGGTACCGAAACGGGTATATCTGAGCCCAAAGCGACCTTTTCGCCATGTTTCGGTGAGGCGTTTTTACCACTGAATCCCGTTGTATATGCCAGCCTGCTCGGCAAAAAGCTGGAGCAGCATAACGTGAATGTTTGGTTGGTAAATACCGGCTGGACAGGGGGGGCGTACGGTACCGGCAAGCGAATGAAGCTTAAATATACCCGGTCCATGATAACCGCCGCAATAAACGGAGAACTTGACAGCGTGCATTACCAGGAGCACCCACAGTTTAACCTTCAGATGCCCGTTACTTGCCCCGGTGTGCCCGAACACATGCTCAATCCACGAAATACCTGGGCCGACCGTGAGGCGTACGATGACAAAGCCTGCCACCTGGCCAACGAGTTTGCGCGAAATTTTGAAAAGTATGCCGGGCGCTGTGACACACAGGTAATTAGCGCCGGGCCGTCGGTTTGTGTATCAGTGTAGTTACAGTTTTAATTGGTTTTTTATTGGTGATTGCTTGCGATTTAAGAAAAATTTATTTTTCATTGTAAAAAATTGTCTGTAGTAAAGGCAATTTTTTTGTTTTATAACGTTGGTACATTTACGCTTTATAAGCGAAAACCAACTTTTGCATTAAATAATTATAAAGAATAGCATAAAAAGTTTTTTTATATCATTAAAATTCTAATTTTGTTATCCGCTTTTCGCACAGCACATTAATTAACATTATTATAAACAAAAACTAAACAAAAAACTAAAAGTAATGGCAACCGCACCAACAAAACCAACTACTCCAGTAAAGAAAGAAAGCTCCGGAGCATCAAGTATGTTCGCTTTATTAGCGATTCCTATCTGTCTCCTTGTCGGCATTGCAATTTTCGTCTTTATCCTGGGCGATCCGAGCCACTACGCGGGAGGTGACGTAGAGCACGCACAAAAAATGGACGTTTTCGGCACAGTACACAGAGGGGGCTACCTGGTTCCTGTCATCATGTCATTCGTTTTGATGGTAATCGTTTTCTCTATCGAGCGGGCTATCGTTATCAGCAAGGCAGCAGGTACAGGCAGTGTCGATACCTTTGTACGTAAGATCACTTCTTTGCTTAATGCAGGTAACATCGACGGCGCAAACGCTGAATGCGACAAACAAAAAGGTTCAGTTGCCAATGTTATCAAAGCCGGTCTGAAAAAATACCGCGAAATGGAAGTTGATGATCACCTGACCGTTGATCAGAAAACCCTGGCGATCCAAAAAGAAATTGAAGAAGCAACAGCTTTGGAAATGCCAATGCTTGAGCAAAACCTAACCATCATTGCAACATTGGTATCTATCGGTACATTGTTCGGTCTGTTAGGTACTGTATTGGGTATGATCAAGGCCTTCGCTACGCTGGCAGCATCTGGCGCTCCTAATACTTCCGAACTGTCAACCAGTATCTCTGAAGCGTTGATCAATACAGCTTTGGGTATTTCGACATCTGCTTCATCGATTATTTTGTACAACTTCTTTACGTCAAAAATTGATAAGCTGACCTACGCTATCGACGAGACTGGTTTCAGCATTGTACAAACATTTGGCGCTTCACACGCAGCAAAAAGATAAAAATACTTTAGTGCTTATTTTTCCGTTATAAGGTTTACCTAAACGGAGATGTTCAGAATCAATTAAAACACTAATTTATTTTTTAAATTTTTCAAATCATGGCGAGGATAAAAGTTCCCAGGAAAAGCACGGCAATGGATATGACGGCTATGTGCGACGTAGCCTTCCTTTTGCTTACCTTTTTCATATTAACAGCAAAATTGAGGACGGAAGATCCGCTGCACGTGGATATACCGGCTTCAACTGTTACGCAGGTTGTGCCTGATGACAACCTTTCTACACTCACCGTTGGCCAGGGTAAAGTATTCTTCGGTATCGAGGGTACAGACATTCGTAAAGCGTTATTGGAGGAAATGGGAAAGCAATATAAAATCCCCTTTACCCCCGAAGAAGAGCAGCGTTTTTCGGTGATCCCTACATTCGGCGTGCCGATGAGCCAATTAAGGCAATATATTAACTTAGACGAGGAGCAGCGTAAAACCTTTCCGGCTCCGGGAATACCGGTTGACAGCACCGCGAACAGCGAACTGGCAACCTGGATATACCAGGCCCGTATTGTAACCCGTAACCTGAAAAACCTGGAGTTGCGTTTTGCAATCAAAGGCAATGCAAAGGACGAGTACCCTGCTTACAAAAGTGTGGTAGACGTTTTACAAAAGCAGGGAGTTAACAGATTTAGTTTAATCACATCGCTTAAAGGTAAATAGACATGGCAGAATTAGATACCTCCGGTGGGGGGAAACATAAAGGCGGGAAGATAAGAAGTAAGAAAGCTTCGACACGTATTGACCTTACGGCAATGGTTGACCTGGCTTTCCTGCTGATCACATTCTTCATCATGACCACCACTTTGGCCAAGCCAAAGGCGATGGATATGGTTATGCCCGACAAAAGTAAGAAGGATGTGCAATTGCCTGTACCTGAAACCAGGACGATGACTGTTTTGCTTGGAAGCAATAACAAATTGGAATGGTACATTGGTGCACCGGGAAAATCGGCCCCAACGGTTGATAATTTCGGAAAGGATGGCATCCGCAAAACATTGATAGAACAAAACAAGAAGATCGAGGAAACACACCAGGGGCCGGACAACTACATGATCGTACTGGTAAAACCAAGTGATAAATCGACTTATAAGGATTTTGTGAACATGATGGATGAGATCAATATTGCAGGTATTAAAAGTATGGGCGTAGTAGATATTACGCCGATTGAGATCGGATTATTGAAGAAAGACGGCCTGTACTAAGAAATTATAATTAACGTTTAAAATTAAAGCTTTAAAACATGTTAGGACAAAAATTAGATATTTTAAAGCAGGAATGGATAGATGTTGTCTTTACCGACAGAAACAAAAACTATGGCGCTTACGAGCTAAGGAAGCAAAATGGTAGTAACACCAGCAAAGCTCTTTTAATTGGCGTGCTGTCGTTTGTTTTTGTTATTTCATTGCCAACAATTATCAACCTTATTGCGGGTTTTATACCCAAAAAAGAGGAAAAGGTGAAAATCGTTCCTGTGGTGCTTCAGCCACCACCCCCGGTAAATAAACAAAAACCACCACCACCGCCGCCCGAGCCGCCAAAGCCGAAGGTTGACCAGGTGAAATTCCCGCCTCCGGTGGTTAAGCCTGATAACGAGGTTAAGGAACAGCCGCCAACGGTAAAAGAACTGGAGGTTGCCGACCCAGGCCAAAAAAACATTAAGGGTGACCCTAACGCCGACATCAAGATCGATGAGCCGGTAGGTAACTCAGATGTGAAACAGGTTACCGAGGAAGACCCGAATAAGATATTTACCGCTGTGGAGCAAGAACCGACACCTGCCGGTGGTATGGCGGCATTCTACAAATATCTTGGCAATAACATTCGGTACCCTGCGGTTGCTAAAGAAAACAACGTACAGGGAAAGGTATTTATGCAGTTCGTTGTTGAGAAAGACGGCTCGCTTACCGATGTAAAAGTAATACGAGGTATCGGCAGCGGTTGCGACCAGGAAGCAGTACGTGTATTGCAAAATGCCCCTAAATGGAGACCGGGGATACAAAATGGTCGCCCTGTTCGTGTACAGTATAACGTGCCGATCAGTTTTACATTACAGCAAGAAGATCAGTAAGATCAATGCCTTATAAATTTTCACTTAAGCAGAAATCGCCCCAAAAGCGGTTTCTGTTTATTTTAGGCTTAGTCACATTTATTGCCTGTTTTGCCCTGGGCCTGATGATACTGGTTTGGGAAAAACTGATCAGCATGCTTAACATGCCGGCTGGAGAGAGGATAACATTAGCATCCTTACTTTTGATCTACAGTGTGATACGTTTTTTACGTTTTTTTAAAGTGGAACCGGATGAGGAGTAATTTGTCACTGCTACTTTTTGGAGTTGTTTTTTTATCAGCATTTAGCGCCTGTAAAAGGGCAACGCCTGCCAAAAATTATAATGATACATATACTTCGGGGTCATTGCAGTTCGTTTCGGACGATTCATTCGAGCCGATCGTCGCCCAGGAGTTGTATGTTTTCAAAAATGATAACCCCGATGCAAATCCGATCCCTATTTATAAATCGGAAAACGAAGCCGTAAAGCTTTTACTTGCTGACAGTGTAAGATTTGCATTGTTGTCAAGAGATTTGACGCCGGACGAGAAAAGTGTCATAACGCAGCATAACCTCCCTACGGTGACTACCAAATTTGCCAGCGACGCTATTGCGATCATCGTTAATGAGAGTTCGGCTGATACCGCGACATCAGTTACGGAAATAAAGAAAATGTTGCGCGGGGAAGCAAACACAGACAGGAGCATTGTTTTTGATAACCCAAATTCGAGTTTGGTACGTTATCTGAAGCAGCTCTCGGGCCAAAACGAGTTCAAGCAAAAAAATATATATGCTTTAAAATCGAATAAAGAGGTAATAGAATACGTTAGTAAGAATCCGGGCGCAATAGGGATCACCGGCTTTAGCTGGCTCGATGACCCGGATGCCGATTACGCAGATGCCGCAAAAAAAGTAAGGATCCTTGCGGTGAAAGATGAGAATAGCAAAACACCAAACCAATATTACAAGCCATCGCAAACAACTTTATTTCTAAAACAATATCCGTTGCAACGTAGTTTATACGTTGTTAATTGCACAGGTAGAAAAGGCCTGGGCATGGGTCTTGAACTTTTTATTGCAGGAGATAAGGGTCAGCGTATAATACTTAGATCGGGGCTTTTGCCCGCAATACTGCCCGAACGGGAAATAAGCATACATAGTAACAAATTTTAAATTATTATATAGCGATTACAATCTGAACTAAACTTTGAACGATTTTGAATATCAATAGTATAATTGTTTAGGTCAATTAAGAAAAACAAACTACGATGAAGATTATCAAAAAAATAGCTGTAGCCGGGTTAGGCTTGTTATTCACAGGCTCATCAGTTTTTGCCCAAAGCCTTGCTGATGCAAAGAAAGCGATTGGCGCTGAACAATATCAGAAAGCCAAATCGATGCTGAAGAACCTGACGGTTACCGAGCCTACCAAGGACGAGAACTATTTTTACCTGGGTTGGGTATACCTGAAACAAGATTATCCCGATTCAGCAAAAGCACTTTTCCAGAAGGGATTGAATATCAATCCTAAATCGGCGCTTAATTATGCTGGTTTGGGTACAGTGGCCCGTTTGGATAAGGATCAGTCGGGCGCATCAACAGACTTTTCCCAGGCTATTTCCCTTGCAGGTAAAGACAGTAAGCCTTACGTATACATTGCGAAGGGTTATTTACTGCCCGACCAAAACGGAAAGGTAACACCCGCTGAGGCAACTGCTGCACTTGATGTATTAAATAAAGGCGCTGTTGCGAGTGCCGAAAAATCAAAAAAAGATAAACATGCCGAACCAGCGCCAACAGATCCTGAGCTATTTATGACCAGGGGCGAGGCAAACCGATTGTTGCTAAAAAGCAATGACGCTTATACTGATTTCTCAACGGCGCAAACGCTTGACCCGCAATCACCTGCTACGTATGTAGCGTTAGGGGTACTGTGGAAATATGCAGATAATTTTGACGGTGCCGAAGAGCAGTTTAAACAGGCATTAACGAAAGATCCTAATTATGGTCCGGCTTACCGCGAATGGGCGGAAACAGACTATCGCTGGGCTCACACTGTACCGGCCAAAGCTTCGGAAAAGATCAAAGAGGCCGTTGACCATTACAAAAAATATTTGAGCTTAACCGATAACTCGGTTGAATCGCAAATGCGTTATGCCGACTTCCTGATCAATGCCGGTGATTACCAGACTTTGCAACAGGTAGCAACGGATCTTACCAAATCGGCCGGCACAAACTTGCGCGTGTATCGTTATTTAATGTACGCAGCTGCGGAAAACAAAGATTATCCAGCAGGCCTTCAAGCTGGAACTACATGGATGACCAAAGCGGATCCCAAGCGTTTAATACCACGCGACTATCTATATTACGGACGTATACAAATTGCGAGTGGCCAGGATTCTGTAGGTATTGCTACATTACGTAAAGCACTTACTTTGGATTCGTCTGCTACAGACGTTTATGGTGAAATTGCCAATACCTTATGGTCTAAGAGAAAATACGGGCAAGCTGGCGACGCTTATGCGGTTTTCATTGAAAAAGGAGGCCGCCAGGTTACTTTAAATGATTATTTGAAAGAAGGTATCAGCTATTATTTTTCGGTAAATCCAAATAAGCCGGATACTACTGTTTTGAATAAAGCTGACTCAGCATTAAGCTATATTCAGCATAAAGCTTCTACTCCGCCGCCGATCGTTATACTTTATCGTGCCCGTGTAAACGACTTAAAGGACGGTGACCGTAACAATATCAAAGGTTTGGCGAAACCGTATTACGAGCAATTTATAACAGCAATGAGCGCCAAGGCTACACCAAGCGATGACGAAAAGAGGGGATTGATTGATGCATACGATTACCTGGGAAGCTATTATGAATTTAAAGAAAAGGACCAGGCCAAAGCCGCGGAGAACTATACCAAGGCAAAGGAGCTTGACCCAACCAATAAACAGGCTACGGAGTACTTTAAACGTAAAGGCGGAGCGAAAAGCAAATAACGTTTGTCTGATTAAAACATTAAAAGCCCCTAAAGGGGCTTTTTTATTACCCATGCGTTAGTATATTTGCACCATGGAAGTACAAAGTTTGCCTGTAAATTTTTTGCCCATCATCTTCCAGATGATAGTGGCTGTAGGGTTTGTGGTTACCACCATGTTTTTTACCCATAAACTTGGGCCTAAGCGTAAAACCAGTGATAAACTGGCGACATTTGAGTCGGGTATCGAGGTTATAGGAAACGCCCGCACCCCTATGTCCATCAAATATTTCCTGGTAGCGATCCTGTTCGTTTTATTCGATGTGGAAGTGATATTTATGTATCCCTGGGCTGTCAATTTCAAAGAATTAGGCAGGCAGGGCATGATCGAGATGTTCATTTTTATGGGAACACTTTTACTGGGCTTTATTTACGTAATTAAAAAGGGCGCACTGGATTGGGATTAAGTTTAGATTGATTCTAAATACGTTGACCCGCCGTCTTGGTGTATTTTTTACAAGGTTAATTGTTGTAAATTTGTGAGGTTATTTGCATAGCAAGTGACATTATTTATTTAAAAAAGATGAGTGATATTCAAATCGTTGACGCGCCGCCTGGCGTAGAAGGTGCAGGATTTTTCGCCACATCAATTGATAAGGTAATGGGTTTGGCGCGCTCTTATTCATTGTGGCCGCTACCCTTTGCAACCTCCTGCTGTGGTATCGAATTTATGGCTACCATGTCTCCCCACTACGATTTGGCAAGATTTGGTGCAGAGCGTTTAAGTTTTTCTCCCCGCCAGGCCGACCTGCTGATGGTGATGGGTACAATATCAAAAAAGATGGGTCCTGTTTTAAGGCAGGTATATTTGCAAATGGCCGAACCGCGCTGGGTATTATCCATGGGTGCTTGTGCCTGCAGTGGTGGCATTTTTGATACCTATTCGGTATTACAGGGAATTGATGAGATAATACCGGTAGATGTATATATCCCCGGTTGTCCCCCAAGACCAGAAGCTGTAATAGATGGCTTTATGCAGATACAGAAATTGGTGCAAACGGAATCATTGCGCAGAAGGGATACCCCTGAATACCAGAAATTATTGGCATCATACGGCATACAATAATGGGCAAAATAACCAACGAAGAACTACTGACCAGTATTAAGGCCAAATTTGAGGCTGATGTAACGGAAATCTCCGAACCTTTTGGTCTGCTGACCTTCGAGACCAGCCGCGAAAAGGTAATTGAGCTGCTTACTTTTTTAAAGACCGATCCTAAGCTGCAGTTCATATACTTATCAGATCTTACAGGTATCCATTATCCTGAACGTGAAAAGCCGATAGGTGTGATCTATCATCTCCATAGCCTGGTAAACAATGTACGTGTTCGCATAAAAGTGTTTGTTGCCGATAGCGATGTACACGTGCCCACCGCTACGGTGCTTTGGAACGGCGCTAACTGGATGGAACGTGAAACCTATGATTTTTTCGGTGTGATATTCGACGGCCACCCTGATCTGCGCAGGATATTGAACGTAGATGACATGACGGTTTTCCCGATGCGGAAAGAATTCCCGCTTGAGGACCCGAACCGTGTTGATAAACGAGATTACTTTTTTGGAAGATAGAAGATGAAGACGCATCTGCTTTTGGATGATAATGATCCGCAAACCGAGCTTTCCACGCTCAACTTAGGGCCCACACACCCTGCCACTCATGGTGTGTTCCAAAACGTGCTGCAGTTGGATGGCGAACGTATTGTAAGCGGCGTATCAACCATAGGCTATATACACCGTGCATTTGAAAAAATTGCCGAACACCGGCCTTTTTACCAAATAACACCGCTTACCGACAGGATGAACTACTGCTCGTCGCCAATCAATAATATGGGTTGGCACATGACGGTGGAAAAACTGCTGGGTATCCAAACCCCGAAAAGGGTGGATTATATGCGCATCATCATTATGGAACTGGCGCGCATCGCCGATCACCTGATCTGCAACAGCGTACTGGGTGTTGATACAGGTGCAACTGCGGGCTTTTTCTACGTGATGGAATACCGCGAAGCCATTTATGAAATATATGAAGAGATATGTGGCTCGCGCCTAACAACAAATATCGGCCGCATAGGCGGTTTTGAGCGAAATTTCAACCATATCGCTTTTGCAAAACTGCGTAAGTTTTTGAAAAACTTTCCCCCGGTATTAAGGGAGTTTGAAGCATTGCTTACCCGTAACCGCATATTTATAGACCGTACCCGTGATGTTGCCGCAGTTACCCAGGAGGACGCCTTAAATTACAGCTGGAGTGGACCGATATTGCGCGCTACGGGTGTTGATTATGACGTTCGGGCCATGGAGCCTTATTGCTCTTATGACGATTTGGAGTTCGAGGTTCCTGTAGGCAGCAATGGCGACGTTTACAACCGCTTTTTAGTGCGTAATGCCGAAATGTGGCAGAGCCTGCGCATGATAGAGCAATCATTGGCTAAAATAGAGAAGGAGCCATCGGATATTTTCCATGCCGATGTACCTGAGTTCTACCTGCCGTCAAAAGAAGAAGTGTATAACAACATGGAAGCGCTTATCTATCATTTTAAAATAGTGATGGGAGAGATAGATACACCGCGTGCCGAAGTTTACCACGCTGTTGAAGGCGGAAATGGGGAAATTGGATTTTACCTGGTAAATGACGGCGGGCGTTCGCCGTACCGTTTACACTTCCGCAGGCCAAGCTTCATCAATTATTCGATGTATGCGCCAATGAGCCGTGGCATGCTGCTTTCAGATGCGATAATTAATATGAGTAGTTTAAATGTTATAGCCGGAGAATTAGATGCTTAAAGTAGAAGATACAGGCGCTCCGGTTGAATTTTCACCGGCTTTGGTAAAACAGTTTGATGAAATTGTAAGCCGTTATCCAAAGGGAAAACAAAAATCAGGTTTGCTGCCGATACTGCATTTGGTGCAGGCCGAATATGGCTGGCTCAGCTCACCTGCAATGGACAAAGTGGCCGAATACCTCAATCTGCAACCTATTGAAGTGTACGAAGTAGCTACTTTTTATACCATGTACTTTATGCGCCCGCAGGGCAAATATGTGCTGGAGGTATGCCGTACTGGTCCCTGTTGTTTGGTAGGCGCCGAAAAGATAATGGACCACATCGAAGAGAAACTCGGAGTAAAAGAAGGTGAAGTAACACCGGATGGGTTATTCAGTTGGAGAGGTGTAGAATGCCTGGCTGCCTGCGGTTTCGGACCGGTATTACAAATAGGCCCTGAATATACATTTTATGAGAACCTAACCAATGAATCGGTTGATAAATTGATCGGTGATCTGAAAGCAAAGGCGAACAATTAAAAAAAACGTCACCTGGAAAATATATTACGACATAGGTACATTAACATGAGCAGGACAAGTCTCATTATAGCGGATACCTTATTTGTTATCGTGCTGGCGGTTTCTTACCAGCGCGGCGACTTGCAGGAGTATCCGGTGATACTGGTTCCGTTGCTTATTGCAGCATTCGCAACCTGCGTTATCAGGCATGTTAATTATTACCATATAACCAAAAAGATATTTTAATAGCAATGGGACGCAAATTATTATTAGAACATATCAACGTACCCGGCATCAATACCTTTGATGTTTACCGCAAAAAAGGTGGCTACGCCTCGGTTGAAAAGGCGCTTAAAACGCTTACCCCGGATGCTATAGTGGAGGAAGTGAAGAGGTCGGGCTTGCGTGGCCGCGGCGGTGCCGGTTTCCCTACCGGTATGAAATGGAGCTTCCTGGCAAAACCCGAAGGGGTGGCCCGTTACCTGGTATGTAATGCGGACGAATCGGAGCCGGGCACTTTCAAGGACCGCTATTTGATGACGTATATCCCTCACTTATTAATAGAGGGGATGATCGTTTCCAGTTTTGCGCTGGGCGCCAATACATCATACATCTATGTTCGCGGCGAGATGATGCCGCAGATACGCATACTTGAAAGAGCTATCGCGGAAGCAAAAAACGCTGGATTTTTAGGCAAAAATATATTAGGCACCGGTTACGATCTGGAACTGTACGTTCAGCCGGGTGGCGGCGCCTACATTTGCGGAGAAGAAACGGCTTTACTGGAATCACTGGAAGGTAAACGCGGTAACCCGCGTATTAAGCCACCTTTCCCTGCAATTGCGGGTTTGTATGGCTGTCCAACGGTGGTTAACAATGTTGAATCAATTGCGGCTGTAGTACCAATCATCAATGATGGTGGTGAAGAGTATGCTAAAATAGGTATCGGTCGTAGCACGGGCACCAAACTGATCTCAGCTGGTGGAAATGTGAAGAAACCTGGAGTATATGAGATAGATCTTGGCTTATCGTGCGAAGAATTCCTTTACTCTGATGAATATTGCGGCGGTATCGCCAACGGTAAACGGCTTAAGGCTGTTGTAGCCGGCGGCTCATCTGTTCCTATTGTTCCTGCCAATCTTTTCCTGAAAACCATCAACAACGAACCACGCCTGATGAGCTACGAGTCATTGGCTGATGGCGGATTTGTGAGTGGCACCATGATGGGTTCAGGTGGATTTATCGCTTTTGACGAAGATCAGTGTATTGTTCGCAATACCTGGAACTTTACCAGGTTTTATCATCACGAAAGCTGCGGACAATGTTCGCCTTGCCGCGAGGGAACGGGATGGATGGAGAAAGTATTACATCGCCTGGAATATGGTCATGGCAAAATGAGTGATATGGACCTGTTGGTTGATGTATCGAAGAAGATTGAAGGAAATACGATTTGCCCGCTGGGTGACGCGGCAGCCTGGCCGGTAGCCAGCGCTATACGCCATTTCAGGGACGAATTTGAATGGCATGTTACCCATGCTTCGGAAGCAACAACAAGAAATTACGGGTTGGCGCATTACGCCGATCCATTGCCGAAGAAGGAAGAGACAGCGGCGTAGCTTATAAATTATGTCATTGCGATGAGGAACGACGAAGCAAACCCGTCGCTTGCATTGAAGAACATAGAGATTGACTTTTGAATTAGATAATGAAAGTAACAATAGACGGTATTCCCGTTGAGGTAGAACCCGGAACATCCATCCTTAATGCTGCAAGGCAGATAGGTGGTGATATTGTTCCGCCTGCCATGTGCTATTATTCCAAATTGCAAGGCAGCGGCGGTAAATGCCGTACCTGTTTGGTGAAAGTTAGCAAAGGCTCGGAAAAGGACCCGCGCCCTATGCCTAAGCTGGTGGCATCGTGCCGCACAACGGTAATGGATGGTATGGAAGTACAAAACCTGACATCGCCTGAAGTGATAGAAGCACGTAAAGGTGTGGTAGAGATGTTATTGATCAACCACCCTCTGGATTGCCCGATATGCGACCAGGCCGGTGAATGCGATCTGCAAAACCTTGGCTTTGAACATGGCGCAGCCAAAACCCGCTACGAATTTGACAGACGCACGTTCCATAAGATCGATATTGGCGATAAAATACAGTTGCACATGACGCGCTGCATTTTGTGCTACCGTTGTGTGTTTACTGCAGATCAGATCACAGATCACCGTATTCATGGGATATTGAACCGTGGCGATCATTCTGAAATATCTACTTATATCCAGGCTGCTGTTGACAATGATTTCTCGGGAAATGTTATCGACGTTTGCCCGGTTGGTGCGTTAACCGACAAGACCTTCCGCTTTAAAAACCGCGTTTGGTTTACCAAGCCTGTTGAGGCACATCGTGATTGCGATCATGAAAAATGCAATGGCAAGGTAACCCTTTGGTATAAAGGCGAAGACGTACTGCGTGTGACTGCACGTAAGGATGTTTACGGCGAGGTAGAAGAATTTATCTGCAATACCTGCCGGTTCGATAAAAAGAAAACTAGCGACTGGGTTATCGAAGGGCCGCGCAAAGTGGCTAACTGGTCGGTACAAAGTGCCAATCACTACGAAATGCTGCACCCGCTGCCGGTTGTTAAAACCAACCCGCTTTTGCAGGAAGCAAACAAGGAACAATTTGAAAGGGAGACACGTTTATAATGGGAACGACTGATATATTGATAAAATTCGGCCTGATTGTGATCATATTCCTGATCAGCCTCCTGATTGCGATGTATTCAACCTATGCCGAGCGTAAAATAGCTGCGTTTCTGCAGGATAGGGTAGGCCCTAACCGGGCAGGACCATTCGGTAT
>Ga0310811_10000147_pt1 | contig 104340 bp, 90 predicted proteins | sample YCmetagenome_FD_207642 | JGI IMG/M metagenome (GOLD analysis project Ga0310811, IMG submission 207642) | Soil microbial communities from experimental microcosm in Duke University, North Carolina, United States - YC | ecosystem: Engineered > Artificial ecosystem > Soil microcosm > Unclassified ... | reverse complement strand
CACGCGCGTGGTGCACCGGGGCGCACGCAACGAAAGCTACCGCAACACGTTCCGGGGCATTCCGGCGAACCGCGCGTACCGGATGGTCATCGACCCGTCGCGCTGGCCAAGAATCCACGGCACGCTGCCGTTTACGACGGATTGCGAGGTGTGGCGGACTAAATCCAGCTTCACCGAGGAAATTGCTGCTGCGCCGGAACCGGCGGACTGGGAGGGAATTTCTAATGCGGCGGCTGCGCCGGCTAACGACACGGCGGCGGCAGCGAAGGTTGCTGGCCAGACCGCCGGAGAAAAACAGTCAGGTGCAGCGGCGCCGATGACCGCAGGAGCCGCGGTGGCATCGGATCTGCCGGGTAGTGCCGATAGAAAGGACAAGTCGCCTTCGTTGGACGGTCCGATGCAGTGGGTATGGGAAGCGAGCGCGCCGGTCCCAGGACCGCAGCCGTTCACGATCATGGCGGGCACGGAGCAGTTCGCCAAGGCGGGCATCACGTGCCCCCGCAGTGGCCGCTGGATCGCCCGTTTCAGAACCCACGACTGGAAATACCACCACGACCTGTCGCAGATCGTCACCGTCGCGCAGGGCAAACCCATGCCGGCCATCCGGGACGGCGCCGACGCCGATTGGGAATGGCTCGGGGTGTGACATGACCGACCGCGCCTACATCCTCCAGCACGACACCACGACGGCGAATGGCGATGTCCTCGACGGGCTGGACGACGTACGTCACGGCGACCGCAGACTGAGCTATCTCGGCGCCCGCGTACGTTGTCCGGCCTGCGGGAGCGAAGGGGTGATCGTGCCCGACGGCAACCGCGACCATGACGACCTGACCGGAACGCAGTCCGCTCTGGAAGGCGATTTCTGCGTATGCGGATGCACGCCGCCCCCGCGACTCGTCGCTTCGCAGCACGACTGGACCACCGATATACAGGATGACTGATGGACTTTAAATGGAATCAGCGTTTTCCACCTGAATACGCGGAACCGAAGCCGCTTTCCGGGTGGGTTTACCTGCTGGTGTTCGTGGTGCTTATCTGCCTCTTTGCAGGCGGCACGATTCTCACCTGGCCGCAGGGCACGCCCGTCGATTCGAAGGAGTTCCTGCGTACGGCACTCGGCGCTCCGCTGATCGTCGGAGTGACAGTCAGTGCCTTGCTGCATGTTCTCTCGTACGACGACATCGTGTATGAAGCCGCCAACAAGAACGGTGCGCGCCATGCGCTGCTGAGCGACTGGTATGCAAGGGGACGCCAGGGCATGGCGGTGCTGGACAGTGTGATCCTGACGCCCGAACCGGACCTGGCAGAACGTCTGCTGAAACTGGAAGGCAGTCCCCCGGAGAATTCCGGCAAGGTCATGTCGCTGGACAGCGTGACTGGAAGGGAAGGGCAGTCAAGGCGCGGCGCGCTGCTCGTAAAGCTGCTCACGCCGTTGATTCCGAGGTTGCGTGAAGCGGTACGCAGCGAGTCGTTCGATGTTGTTCTTCAATGCGACGGTGAAGAACCGGCTACCGATGTACTGGCCGCATGGCTGCAGCTTGAACTGCCTGGGAAACCCCGCATTCGCCGGATCGGGAACGACCGCAATCCCGGCTTTGCTGAAGTCTGGTTCAAGGATGAGACGTTTGCACCCTATGCCTGCTATTCGTACGGCACCGAAGCGGTGCCGAAGTACCGGTTGTTGCTGGCGTGGCACGTGAATGACGAAAACCCGGACACGCCTCCCGCTGCTTCGGAAGCGGCCGTAGCGTTGCTGCTGGGGACCGCGATGCTCATGTCGGAGAAGCCGGACACGAAACGGCAGGCGTGGCTGCTGCGCCAGATCGTGGGCGAAGCCGACCAGGTGGACAAGTCACTTGAACTGTTGCTGCGGGCGGAACAGGTTAAGCGTGAGCACGTTCACCACTTCTGGCACAGCCGTCTGAAAGGATTGGCACAGCACTCCACGCTGGGGGCGGTCAGGGATTCCGGTCTGACGGTAACGGAACACGCGCTCGATCCTGCCATCGGCCCGCAGGCGCCGGTGGCCCGCTGGCTGCTGGCAGCACTGGCCGCGAAGATGGCGCACTTCGGTCAGGGGACGCAGCTCATTGCCCTGCCGGATGAGAAAGGGGTGATCCTGAACCTGGTCGCGAGGGAACCCGACAGTGTCAGTCTGTCGTGGAACGAGTGGTACGACTACGGGTATCGCATCCTGCCCGTCTGGCGATTGATTGTCTGCATGGGAATCGCGGCGTCGTTGATCGTGCTTGTCCCCGACGACTCGGAAAGCACATCCGTTACCGTGATGCTCTGGATAACCGGGCTTGCCGCTGTGGCAAGCATCGTATGGCGCGTATGCGCCATACGGCTTTATCACCGTCAGGTCTGGAACGAATACGGGTGAGCGATGCGAATCTGGTTAAGAAGCCTGGCGATCTGGCTGTTCATGGTCGCAAACGCCGGGGGAATGTGCGTGATCGGATGGTTTGCCGCGCTGGAAACGGGGACGACCGTGTTCCTGCAACTCGGCCTGATCGGCGTCGGCTACGTCTGCGGTTTCATGGTCGACTCGCTGTGGGACCGATGGTGCTGGCGCGTCGCCGTCCGGCTGCACCTGGACGATGTGTGGGACGGCCTGTGTCCGCATCGGGAGCACACGCTCGATGACATATGGGACTGGTACGTGCAACGCGGCAAGCCGCTGTGGCTGAACCCACGGCGCAAGCGCCCGGCTGTGCGGTTCCAGGAAGCGTGGAAGCGTTTCAACGACTGCCGCCTCATTCCGCCTCGACGGCGGCGCTGGCAGGACATCTTCTGGAAATAATCCCGCGCTATGAATCGACGATTCCCTGATGGCCTGATCGCTCATCCTGGCGCCCGCAACCGTCGACGCTTGCGCGCCCATGCCTTTGGACCGAACATGATCGATCCCATCGTTTAGCGCGCGTAGCGAGCGGATCGATTCTGCCGGACGGCGACAGTCCGCGGCACAGCGCGAGGAGACACGCTTCGATGAAAGCCACGCTCACTGTGCTGCGGTTCGCCGCTGCGTTATCGCTCGTTGGCGCCACTGTTGCGGCGACGTCCGTCGCGGCCGCGCAAGACGCTCAGGATGATCCGCCGTCGCAACGGGTACCGCAGACAGGCCAGGACGCCGACGCGCTGCGCGCGAACCTGAAAACGATCAAGCTTCCACCGGGCTTTCGCATCGATTTGTACGCCGTGGTCCCCGACGCCCGCCAGATCGCCATCGATCCGCGCAACGGCGAGGTGATCGTCGGCACGACCGGATCGCGCGTGTGGCGCGTGATCGACCGCGACAAGCGCCACGTCGCCGACGACGTGAGCGCGCTCGCCAGTTCGACGCCGATGAAGATGCCGAACGGCGTGTGCTTCGCGCCGGACGGCGAACTGTACGTGGCCGAGCAGAACCGCGTGCTCGCATTCCCGGCCGCGCAGACCGCCGCCAACGGCAAGCCGGACGTCGTGGTGCAGCAAGGCACGCTGATCCCGTCGAAGTTCGAAAGCCGCGGGCACAGCGCGCGCGTGTGCCGCGTCGGGCCTGACGGAAAGCTTTATATCGCGCTCGGCCAGCCGTGGAACGTGCCGCCGAAGGACGCGTGGCCCGAACTCGATCGCAACGGCCTCGGCGGTATCGTCCGGATCGATCGGGACGGCAGGCATCGCGAGATCGTCGCGCACGGCGTGCGCAATTCGGTCGGACTCGACTTCAATCCGAAGGACAAGACGCTCTGGTTCACCGACAACCAGGTGGACATGATGGGCGACGACATTCCGCCCGGCGAACTGAATCACGTCACGCAAGCCGGCCAGCATTTCGGCTTTCCATGGTACGGCGGCGGACATGTGCGCACGAACGAGTACAAGGACAGCACGCCGCCCGCCGGCGTCGTGTTTCCGGTGGTCGAATACGCGGCGCACGCGGCCGATCTCGGGATGACGTTCTATACGGGCAGGCTGTTTCCCGCGCACTATCGCGGCGGCATTTTCGCGGCGGAGCACGGCTCGTGGAATCGTACGACGCCGATCGGCGCGCGCGTCGTATTCACGCCGCTCAACGACGACGGCTCCGTCGGGCCAACCGAAATATTCGCGCAAGGCTGGATCGCGCCGGACGGCAAATACACGGGGCGTCCGGTCGACGTGCAGGCACTGCCGGACGGATCGCTGCTCGTCTCCGACGACTACGCCGGCGCGCTCTACCGGATCTCGTACGGGTCGTCGAAGTAGGCCACGCGATGCGTCGCGAGGCGCTATGCTACGGCTTTCGTTCGAACGAGGGAGAAAGCGATGAACAAGAACGCAGGCTCGATGGTGACTTTCAAGCGGCCCGACGGCAAGGAATTGCAGGGCTATCTCGCGACGCCGGAACACGCGGACGGCGCGCCGGCCATCGTCGTGATCCAGGAGTGGTGGGGCTTGAACGACCAGATTCGCGGCGTCGCGGACCGGCTCGCTCGCGCCGGCTATCTGGCGCTGGTGCCGGACCTGTATCGCGGTCAGGCGACCGCCGAGCAGGAAGAGGCGCATCACCTGATGAACAACCTCGACTTCGGCGATGCCGCGACGCAGGACATTCGCGGCGCGGTGCAGTTTCTGAAGCAGCGTGCGGCGCGCGTCGGCGTGACCGGCTACTGCATGGGCGGCGCGCTGACGCTGCTCGCGCTCGCTAACGTGCCGGAAGTGTCGTCGGGCGTCGTCTGGTATGGCCTGCCGCCGCTCGAATACATCGACGCGACGAAGATCCGCGTGCCGGTGCTCGGCCACTGGGCGACGCAAGACCAGGCGTTCCCGATCGCGAACGTCGACGCGCTCGAAGCGAAACTGCGCGAAGCCAACGTCGACTTCACGTTCCATCGTTATCTCGCGTACCACGCGTTCGCGAACGAGACGGCGGTCGGGCCCAATCGCATCGCGATCACGCAATACGATCCGGTGTGGGCGGAGCATGCGTGGGATCGCTCGTTGACGTTCTGGGCGCGCACGCTCTGGGCGTAACCCCCTTTCGTCAGCATTGATTTTCAACCGGGCACCGCGATCGCGACGCGGCTGCCCGCAGCGCTTTACCGCCAGCCAGTTTTCCGGGCGCCGTCCCGCCCGATTCTCCCGTTCCTGATCCGCCGCCCGCCGTGCATTACGATGGAGGGCTCGCGCGTGCCCGCTCTGGCACGCCGATAAAAGAGAAACGGGAGACGAACCGATGAACGAGCTTCGGACCTTGCAGTGTTTCGTGACGCTCGCCGAAGAACTGAATTTCAGCCGCGCCGCCGAACGTCTGCATGTCGCGCAGCCCGCGTTGAGCCAGCAGATACGCGCACTGGAGGATCGCGTCGGCACGCAGCTGATCGATCGCACGCGACGTCCGCTGCGTCTCACCGAAGCGGGTCAATACCTCGCGACCGAAGCGCGGCAGATTCTCGGCTCGTTCGCCGAGGCGACGCTCGGCGCGCTCGAAATCGGCGCGGGAAAACGCGGCTGGCTCAGCATCGGCTTCACGCGCTCGGTGATGTACAGCATCCTGCCGCTCGCGCTGAAGGCGTTTCATCACGCGTATCCGGAGGTCGAACTCAAACTGTTCGAAATGCTCACCGACGAGCAGACCGACGCGCTGCGCGACATGCGCATCCACATCGGCATCGGACGGCAGCCGCTGCCGATGCCGGGCTACACGACGCTGCCGCTGTTGCGCGAACGCTTCGTCGTCCTGATGGCGGCCGATCATCCGTTCGCGGACCACGACACAGTGCGTCTCGACGATCTCGCCGATACGCCGTTGATCCTCTATCCCGCGCATCAGAGCGCGCAGTTCCGGAGCACCGTGCTCGCGCTATACCGCGACGCCGGCGTGACGCCGGTCGTCGCGCATCAGGCGCACGAAATCCAGACGGCCATCGCACTCGTCGCGGCGGGACTCGGCGTGACCGTGGTCGGCGAGTCGGTTGCGCGTCATGGCCGCACCGACGTCGTCGCGCGGCAACTGGCCGGTCCCGGCGCGTCGCGGCGCACCGTGGTGTCCGCGCGGTTTCGCAGCGACGACACGTCTCCCCATCTGCGGGCGTTTCTCGAATGCCTGCCGCCGCCGCTCGCGGACCCACTATAAGCGGCCGCTTATACAAGAATAAGTTTCTCGTCTTGGACGCGTGCTCTGACGGTTCTTATCATCTGGGCTTACGCAATCGCCAATCCGGTTGCGACCTATAAGAACGCGGACGCTATCCAGCCACCGCAACGAGACGGAGACTGCATGACACCCTTCAACGAAGCGGCCACCATGCGAAAAGTGTACAAGCGGCTCATCCCGCTGCTTTTCGTGATGATGTTCTTCAACTACCTGGACCGGATCAACATCGGTTTCGCCGCGCTCGACATGAACGCGGACGTCGGCTTCGGCCCGGCCGTTTATGGATTCGGCGCGAGCATCTTCTTTGTCGGCTACATGCTGCTCGAAGTGCCGAGCAATCTGCTGCTGCATCGCGTCGGCGCGCGGCGCTGGATTGCGCGCATCCTGCTGACGTGGGGCGCCGTCGCGGCGGCCACCGCGTTCGTGTTCAACGCCACGAGCTTCTACACGCTGCGCTTTTTGCTCGGCGTGATGGAGGCGGGCTTTCTGCCCGGCATCGCGGTCTATCTGACTTACTGGTTTCCGGAGCGCTATCGCGCTCGCGCCGTCAGCGGCTACATCATCGCGGGCTCGTTTTCGGCGGTGCTCGGCGGTCCGATCTCGACCACGGTGATGACCTACGCGAACGGCTGGCTCGGCATCCACGGCTGGCAGTGGATGTTCATCGCCGAAGGCGTGCCCGCGATGCTGCTCGGCTTGCTGACGCTGCGCATCATGACCGGGCGCCCGGCCGACGCGACCTGGCTGTCGGAACAGGAAAAACAGTGGCTCGAATCGACGCTCGCTGCGGAGCGCGAATCGCTCGGCGGGCACCGGCATTTTCCGTTGCTGAACGTCGCGCGCGATATCCGCGTGTGGAGCCTCGCGTGTCTGTTCGGCTGTGCGCTCGTCGGCATTTACGGGCTCTTTCTGTGGCTGCCGCAGATCGTCAAGAGCCTCGGGCATCTGACCAACATCGAAGTGGGCTTTCTGTCCGCCGCGCCGCCGCTCTTCGGCGCGCTCGGCACGGTGATCATCGGCCGCAGCTCGGATCGCACCGGCGACCGCAAGTTCCACCTCGCGTTCGTGTACGGGATGAGCGCGCTCGCGATCGCGGGCAGTGCGTATGCACCGAATCCGGTGCTCGCGTATGCGCTGCTGTGCGTGACGGGTCTCTTTATCTACTCGGGCAATCCGCTGTTCTGGAGCCTTGCCGCGTCGTTCCGGACCGGCGCGGCCGGTGCGGCGACGATCGCGCTGATCAACATGATTGCGCAGTTCGGCGGCGTGGTGGGGCCGTGGAGCATCGGGCTCGTGCGCCACGCGACCGGCAACTTCAAGTACGCGTTGCTGACGATTGCGGCGTTCCTCGTCGTCGCGACGCTGATCGCAATCGTGATGCGCGTGAAGCCCGCCGACGACGCGGAAACGGTGCCGCTCGCCGGCGCGGACGAGCCGTCGCGCGGCTGATTTTATCCATCGGATATAGACGGAATCTCTTCATGATCATCGATTGTCACGGTCACTACACGACCTCGCCGCGCCAGCACGAAGCCTGGCGCGACAAGCAGATCGCCGCGCTGAAGGACGGCACGCCGGTGCCGCCGCGCCCGTCGATCAGCGACGACGAAATTCGCGAGAGCATCGAAACCGGTCAGCGCCGGATCCAGCGCGAGCGCGGCACCGATCTGACGATTTTCTCGCCGCGCGCCGCCGGCATGGGACACCACCTCGCGGGCGCCGACGCGAACGCGGTGTGGTCGAGCGAATGCAACGACCTCGTGCATCGCGTGTGCTCGCTGTTTCCGCGCCAGTTCGTCGGCGTTTGCCAGTTGCCGCAGGCGCCGGGCGTGTCGCCCGAGAACTGCATTCCCGAGTTGCGGCGCTGCGTGGAGGAACTCGGCTTCGTCGGCTGCAACCTGAATCCGGACCCGTCGGGCGGCCACTGGACGGGGCCGCCGGTCACGGACCGCTCGTGGTATCCGCTGTACGAAGCGATGGTCGAGCTCGACGTGCCCGCGATGATCCACGTGTCGTCGTCGTGCAATCCTAACTTTCATGCGACGGGCGCGCACTACCTCAACGGCGACACGTCGGTGTTCATGCAGCTGTTGCAGGGCGACCTGTTCGCCGATTTTCCGACGCTGCGCTTGATCATTCCGCACGGCGGCGGCGCGGTGCCGTATCACTGGGGCCGCTATCGCGGTCTCGCGCAGGACATGAAGCGTCCGCTGCTGAAGGACTATCTGCTGCGCAACGTGTTCTTCGACACCTGCGTCTACCATCAGCCCGGCTCCGAGCTGCTCGCGAAGGTGATTCCGGTGGAGAACATCCTGTTCGCGTCGGAGACGATCGGCGCGGTGCAGGGCATCGATCCCGAAACGGGCCACTACTACGACGACACGCGCCGGTACATCGACGCGATCGACTGGCTGACCGAAGCCGACCGGCAACGCATCTACGAAGACAATGCACGCGCGGTGTACGGGCGACTGTCCGCGCAACTCGACAGACAATTTTCATTCGAAGGGGAAACACGATGAACGGTGCCGACAATCCGGTGGGCTGGCGCGAATATCCGTCGGCCGCACAGGCCGATGCGGCGACGCTCGCCGCGTTGCGCGAACTCGCGGTGTCGCTGCTGAGCGACAACATGGGCCGCGCGAGCGGCATCGTCGGGCTCACGGCGTATCACCGGCCGAAGCCGCTCGCGGGCACGGCGGTCACCGTGCGCACGCGCGGCGGCGACAATCTCGCGATCCATCGCGCGTTCGATTTCTGCCGTCCGGGCGACGTGCTCGTGATCGACGGGGCGGGCGAACTGACCCAGGCGCTGATGGGCGACATCATGTCGAGCTACGCGGAAAGCCTCGGCGTGCTGGGGCTCGTGATCGACGGCGCGATTCGCGACGTGGGCGCGATCCGTCAACGCGATTTCCCCGTGTATGCGCGCGGCGTCACGCACCGCGGCCCGTACAAGAACGGGCCGGGCGAAATCAACGTGCCGGTGTCGGTCGGCGGGATGGTCGTGCATCCGGGCGACATCATCGTCGGCGACGAGGACGGCGTGCTCGCGATCTCGCCGGCCGACGTCGAAGCGGTGATCGCCGGCGCGCGCCGTCAGGGCGACAAGGAGGCCGAGTCGCTGCGCGCGATTGCCGAAGGGCGCTTCGACCGCTCGTGGGTGATCCCGCGTCTCGAGCGCATGATGAACGGTTGATCCGTTGCGTTAAGATGCGTGCCGAAGCTTCACGGCTTCGGCCCCTTCGCAGACTACCTCTCGCTCGATGACTCAATTTCTCGACGCCGCCGCGCTCGCCGAACTCGCGCAACGCGCGGACGAAACCGATCGCCCGCCGTGCACCTGCACGAAAACGCCGCTCGACGGCTGGCAATCGCAGCCGCTGTCGCTCGACGAGCGACAGCTCGAACAGGTCGGCACGCTGATGCGCGAAGACGAAGCCGAACCGACGTTCGCCGAACATCTGCCCGACGGGCTGCGCTACTGGTCGGACGACGCGCCGATCGCGCCGCGCTACTTTCCTTATAACCGCTGCGGCGTGTGGCGCTGCACGCACTGCGGGCGGCTTTATCTGCGCTACACGGAAGGCGGCGGCTACTTCGTCGACCCGCGCATTCGCGCGCTGAAGGCGAGCCTGATCGAAGACGTGCCGCTCGCCTGAGCGTCGTTCAACGCGTATCCGGCGGCCGGATCTCCGCCACGAGCGGCAGGTGATCCGAGGCGATCCGCGCGAGCGCGCTGCGATGCGCGTGCACGCCGATCAGCCGCTCGCCCGGGTGAATCCAGATCCGGTCGAGCGAAAACACCGGAAAGAACGACGGAAACGTACGCGGCGCCGGCGCCGCACGAAAGTGCGACACGAGCATCCGTAGCGCACGGCCCCAGACGAACCACTCGTTGATGTCGCCCGCGAGGATCACGGGCAGGTCGGGGCGGTCGAACGTGTGCAACAGCCGCGCGATCTGCGCGCGGCGTTCGCGGGCCCGCAGCCCGAGGTGCGTCGCGACGATCCGCAGCGTGTCGCCCGCATGATCGATGTCGACGTCGAGCGCGCCGCGCGGCTCGCGGCTGCCGAACGACAGGTCGAGCCCGCGCGACGCGCGCACCGGCCAGCGCGTGATCACCGCATTGCCGAAGCGGCGCGCGGGCGCATCGAGCGTCGCGCCTTCCACCGCGTGCCAGCCCGTCGCTTCGCGCAGCGTCGCGAGCACGTCGGGCGCGTCGCGGCCGCCGAGCGGCACTTCCTGCAACGCGACGATGTCCGCATCCAGCTCCGCGACCACGGCGGCGATCCGCTTCGCGCATCGCACGCGGTCGGTGCCCGTCGCGCCGTGAATGTTCCAGGTCGCGACGCGCAGCACGCGTCGAGCGTCGCGTCTATCGGGCGACGGCGCGCGTGCCGGATGCACGGCGGGTGCCGGCTGAAGGTCGGTCGCGAGCGGCGCGGCCTTCATCGTCCGCGTTTCGCAAAGAGACGCTGCAGCGCGACCGATCCGCCGACGAGCGCGATGCCGATCGCGGCGAGCAGCAGCATCGGGCCGGGGCTCGGATGCCGGACCACCGTCACGAGCTGATTCGCGAACGTCGCCGCGAGCACGATGCCCGGACCCATCCCGAGCGCGGTGCCGATCAGGTAGTCGCGCAGCCCGATGTGCGATGCGCCCGCCGCGAGGTTGACCAGCATGAACGGCGCGAGCGGCACGACGCGCAGCACGACGACCGCGACGATCCCTTGCTTGCCCATGCGCTCGGACAGCCGGTTCAGCCGCGTGCCCGCGCGCTGCCGCACCGCGTCGCGGCCCGCCCACACGCCGATGTAGTACGTCACGACAGCGGCGATCAGCGTGCCGGCGAGTGCATACGCACTGCCGGCGACCGGGCCGAACAGCAGGCCCGCGAGCGCGATCAGCACGGTGATCGGCACCGACGCGACCGCGGCCAGTGCATACGCACCGACGATCACCGGCGGCCCGAAGCGCGACGCGGACAGCGCGCGCGTGAAGTGTCCGATCGCTTCGAGGCTGAGCAGATGCGACAGCGCCGTGTGCTTCCACGCAATCGTCATCGCGAGCGCGGCCAGTGCGAGCGCGCCGAGCACGAGCACGCGCACCGCGAGCGTATGGCCGTTGCTGCCCGGCACGAACTGGCGCACGACTTCGTCGGGAGCGGCGGGCGTTTCGGGGTCGATCAGCGCGGCTTCGGGCACGACGCGGTCGAGGTCCGGCGACACCGACGGTTCGAGCCGTTCGAGCGTGCGGCCGTCGTGGCGCAGGTCGTCGATCACGCGATGGATGTCGGCGCCGCGCGCGAATGCCCGATCGACGTCGGCTTGCGGCACGTCCAGATGCTCGGCCAGCAGGCGGTTGCGCACGCTCGCGATCATCGCGCTCACGCGCGTGTCGCCGCGCGCCTCCAGCGTGACGTTGCACTCCGAATCGAGCACCATCGACCGGTTGTTCAGGTTCGCGCTGCCGATCACGAGCAGGTCGTTGTCCACGACCATCAGCTTGCTGTGCACGTTGATGAACGCGTCGCCGAGGCCGTCGATCCACGGAAAGTACATCTTCAGGCGGCCGTGCGCGTCGGCATCGTCGAGCCGGCGATAGAGCCGCGCGCGCAGCGTGCCCATCGTCGCCGCCTGCAGCCAGCCGGTCTGCTCGCGCGGCACGACGACCGCCACGGACGGGCCGTCCGGCGCCGCGAGCCGCGCGGCGAGCGCGTCGCCGACCGCGCTCGCGGTGAAGTACTGGTTTTCGATGTAGACGTTCTCGCGCGCGGCCGCGATTGCCGCGAGATACAGCGCGCGAATGTGCTGGCTCGGCGGCCGCCCGGCGAACGGCGGCTCGGTGATCGAGATGCCGAGTTCGACGTCTTCGATGTCGGCGGTCACGCCGGGCGGCCAGGGGTCGTGCGCGGCGCACGGCGAAGCGGCGGCGCGCGCATCCGGCGAATTCGCCGCCTCGTCGAGCGTCGCGTGTCGTCCGCCCGCCCGCCGCCAGCGCTCGCGCACGAGCGCGCCGACCGCCGTCGCGGCGTCGTCGTCGAACATCGCCTGCACGTCGTGCGTCGGCGTGTAGAACAGCTTCGGACCGTTGCGGCGCAGCGGCTCGCGCGGCGCGTGCGCGGGGGTGTCCCAGCGCGAACGCGTCACGTCGATGCCGCCGACGAACGCGACGCAGTCGTCGATCACGACGATCTTCTGATGATGCGATGCGCCGGGCGGATGCCGCCCGTCGAGCCGGAACGACACGCGGCGCGGCGTGCGCCAGCCGAGCTTGTAAGACGGCAGCCATTCGCGTTCCATCGCGTACAGCATCGCGAAGTCCCACGCGAGAATGCGCACGTGCAGTTGCGGATTCGCGGCGGCCACCGCGCACAGAAAGTCGCCGAGCGGGCGCGGCAACCCGTCGGGCGGATCGCCGGGCACGAGATGCATGCGGCTGTCGATATCCCAGCCCACGATGAACACGCTATGGCGTGCCCGCACGATGGCTTCGCGCAGCGCCGCGAAGTACGCCGCGCCGTCGACGAGCACCCGCAGCCGTTTGGCGTGCCGCACGCACAGGCACGTGTCGCCGGGGCGCAGCAGCGACGCGGGGCCGTCGGTGGTGCGGTCTTCGTCGGGGACGCGCGGCGCCGCGCGTTCTTGCATCATGCGGGCCGGCCGGCCCTGTGCTGTCGCACGCCGGCCCCGGATTCGTGTCGTGGCGGGGTCATTCCGTCGATCTCCTGAACAGTTCGCTGCGGCCTTTGCAGCAAGGGGCGCGCCCGATTGGGGGACCGTGCGGCACCGCGGATGTCGGCGGCGGTTTGTCGCGATTTCGCGCGGCCCGCGGCGTGATCCGCGCGCGGCGGCAATGCGAAGACGGCGTCGGCGTTCTGTCAGAAAAGGCCGACGTCATAGCGGATAGCGATCGGCCCCGTTTTCTGCCGGACGCGCACGCACTGCCCGCCTTCGACGGATGCCGCGCCGACCTGAACGGCGCGTCGCCGGTCGCCTCCGTTATCCATTAATTCGACCTTAAGAAAGCGTTTTTATCTTGAAGCGCCTCCCGTGCGTCATCGCATGCGGACCGGAAGGGCTGGGGTCGCAACGGGCCCCGGCCGATGTCGCACTATCACCGCAAGCAGTCAGTCAGGCAGGTCGCATGTCGTTTCCCGCAGTTTTATTGCAGCGTGGACGCCCAAGCCGGGTCGTCCTGCTCTGCGCGCTCAGTTTCCTGGTCGTTACGCTGGGGCCGACGTTGCCTCGCGATTCGTCGATGCGCCGCATGGATGCGCGACCCGGTCCGGTTCCCACCGATGCAGCGATTCCCACGCCCACGCTGATCGCGCCACCCGCGCCGGTTTCCGCGCCGCCGGCAGCCTCACCCGCACCCGACGCTCCCCTTTCCTCGTTTCAGCCCGATGGCCCGTATCGGTTCGCAAGCGTGACGGTGGAACGCGATTTTCTGTCCGCGGTGCGTCGCGTGGGCGTGAGTGCCGCCGTCGGCGCGATGCTGGAGGACGCGTTCGCGCAGCAAGTGGATTTTCGCCGCGACCTGCGACGCGGCGACGAAGTGAAGCTCGTCTTCGAGCGTCCGGCGAACGACACGCAGAAGGCTGCCGACGCCGGACCGACCGCGGACGCGGCGTTGCCGGTCGCGGTCCGGCTGGCGGTCGGACCGCGGACTCACGAGGTGTTTCTGTTCCGCGACGTGGCCGGACGCGTGTCGTACCGGGCAAAGCAGGTCGCGGCCCAGGTGCAGGCGCAGGTCCAGCAGAAAGCGCACGCCGTACGGGCGGTGCTCCGCTATCCGCTGGAGTTCATGCGCGTGTCGTCGCGGTTTGCGCCGATGCGCGTGAATCCGGTGACGGGCGAACGGCGGGCGCACGACGGCGTCGATCTGGCCGCGCCGTCCGGCACGCCGGTGAGAGCGACCGCGGACGGCATCGTCGCGTTTGCCGGCACGCAAACGGGATACGGCAACGTCGTCAAGCTGCGCAACGAGCGGTCGTATTCGACGACGTTCGCGCACCTGTCGCGCGTCGCGAGCGGTCTGCGCGCGGGCGGCAACGTGCGCGAGGGCGACGTGATCGGCTATGTCGGCTCGACCGGGTGGGCCACGGGGCCGCATCTGCACTACGAAGTGCGCGTCGACGGCGTGCCGCGCGATCCGCTATCGATCGAGTTGCCGCGCAAGGAGCCCTTGTCCGCGACGGACGCGAGTCCCACTGCATGAACGACAGGAGCGTCGCATGACGACTCCTTCGCCGTCGGCGCGGGGGCGCGCCGACGGCGTGCTCTGCATCGGATATCGCGACGTCGCGACGTCGTGATGCCGCGTTCAGACCGGCGCGATCGTGCGCCGATAACCGTCGGTCGCGTCGAGCATCTGCCGCGTGTAGTCGTGCTCGACGCGGCGTGCGCGAATCGCGGCGATGTCCGCGTGTTCGACGATCGCGCCGTTGCGCATCACCGCGACGCGCGAGCACAGAAAGCCGACCACCGCGAGGTTATGGCTGACGAGCACGATCGTCAGGTTGCGTTCGCGATGCAGCCGGCGCAGCAGGTTCAGTATCTCGGCCTGCACGGAGACATCGAGTGCGGACGTCGGCTCGTCGAGCAGCAGCACGCGCGGTTCGACGATCAGCGCGCGCGCGATCGCCACACGCTGGCGCTGGCCGCCCGAAAGCTGGTGCGGATAGCGAAAGCGGAACGCCGGGCCGAGGCCGACTTCGCGCAGCGCGGCGACGATGCGTTCGTCGTGCCGGTCGCTGCCCGCGATGTCGAGCGGTTCGCGCAGCGTGCGATCGACGGTGAAGCGCGGATGCAGCGAGCCGTACGGGTCCTGGAACACCATCTGCACGTCGCACCGGAACGCGCGCGCCAGCGGGCCGCCCAACGTATGGCCGCCGACCGTCGCGTGTCCCGCGCTGACCGGCGCGAGTCCGCATAGCGCGCGCAACACGGTCGTCTTGCCGGAACCGGACTCGCCGACGAGCCCGAACGCGCCGCCCGCGTCCACCTGAAAACTCACGCCGCGCACCGCGTCGATCTCGCCGTGGCGCGCCGCAAAGCGCACGCCGAGCGCGTGTACGTCGATCATCGCGGCGCTCCTTCGGGTTCGTCGAGCCACGCGGGGTCGCGCGTGAGCACGGGCAGCAACTCGGGCGGATCGGCGAGCGGCGGGCTCGCCGCGAGCAGCGCACGCGTGTACGGATGCTGCGCATGCGCGAGATCGCGCGCCGCGCAGGTTTCGACCGCACGCCCCGCATACATCACGACCACGCGGTCGCAGAACGACATCACCAGCGGCAGGTCGTGGCTGATGAACACGAGCCCGGTGTCGTGCTTCGCGATCATCCGGTCGAGCACGCCGAGCACCTGCATCGACACGAGCACGTCGAGCGCGCTCGTCGGTTCGTCGGCGACGAGCAGGCGCGGGCCGTTCGACACCATCATCGCGATCATCACGCGCTGGCCCATCCCGCCGGACAACTCGTGCGGATACGCGTCGGCAACGCGCGCCGGCTCGCGGATCTGCACGTCGGCGAGCGCCTCGACGACGCGCTCGCGAAGCTCGCGGCGGCCGGCACGCGGGTTCTGCAGCCTGAACGCCTCGCGCATCTGCTGTCCTACCGTCATCACCGGGTTCAGCGAGTATTTGGGATCCTGAAGAATCATCCCCATCTGCCGGCCGCACAGGCTGCGCCGCTCGCGCGCGCTCATCGCCAGCAGATCGCGGCCCTCGAAGCGCAGCGCGTTCGCGCTCACATGCGCGTTGGGCGGCAACAGGCCGAGCAGCGCCCGCGCGGTCAGCGACTTGCCGGAGCCCGATTCGCCGACGATGCCGAGCCGCTCGCCGTGCGCGAGCGTCAGCGACAGCCCGCGCACCGCCTGCGTGTCGCGCCCGTCGGCGCCGCGAAACGTCACGCGCAGGCCGTCGATCTCGCACAGCGGGGCGTCGTTCGGCGTCGTGGTCATGTCAGTCTCCGTGGCGCGGATCGAACACGTCGCGCAGTCCGTCGCCGAGCAGATTGAATGCGAGGCTCACGAGCAAAATCGCGATGCCCGGAATCGTGGCCACCCACCATGCGTCGAGCAGCACGTTGCGGCCCGACGCGACCATGTAGCCCCACTCGGGGCTCGGCGGCTGCGCGCCGAGTCCGAGAAAGCCGAGGCCCGCGACGGTCAGCACGATGCCGGCCATGTCGAGCGTCGCGCGCACGACCACCGACGACGCGCACAGCGGCACGATATAGCGCAGCAAAAGCCTCGGCCGCGACGCGCCCTGCAGCCGGGCCGCGTGGATGAAGTCCGCGTTCACGTAACGCAGCGTTTCCGCGCGCGCGAGCCGCGCATACGCAGGCCATGCGGTAATCGAAATCGCGACCACCGCGTTGATCACACCCGGCCCGAGCGCGGCGGCGAACGCGAGCGCGAGCACGATCTTCGGGAACGCGAGCGCGATGTCGGTGACACGCATCAGCACGACGTCGGTCCACCCGCCGAAGAAGCCGGCGACGGTGCCGATCAGAAGGCCGATCGGCACGACGATCACGACGACGAGGATCGCAATCGACAGCGTAAGCCGGGATCCATAGATCAGCCGCGAGAGGATGTCGCGCCCGAGCTGGTCGGTGCCGAACCAGTGCGACGGGCTGCCGGGCGGCATGAGGCGCTCGGGCAACACTTGTTGCAGCGGATCGTGCGGCGCGACGAGCGGGCCGAGCGCGGCCGCGACCACGAGCAGTACGAGGATCCCGAGCCCGAACATCGACAGCGGATTCGACGCGAAACGCGTCCAGCGGCGATACGCGCTGCCGAGCACGGCCTGCGCGCGCGATGTGGGCGAGTCGGTCAGCAGCCAGTCGCGGCAACGGCGGCGGCGCGTAGTCGATGCGCGATCGTCGTCGTCGCGGTCGTCGTCGTGAAGCGGCGGAACGGAAGCGGCGGGGCGGTGCAAGGGCGGGTCTCCGGACTCGTTAGCGAACGCGCGGATCGAGCACGCGATACAGCGCGTCGGTCAGCAGGTTCAGCGCGATGAACGTCGCGCCGATCACGAGCGTGCTGCCCAACACCGCGTTCATGTCGGCGTTCAGCAGCGCGCCGGTCAGGTACGAGCCGATGCCGGGCCACGCGAACACGATCTCGGTCAGCACCGAGCCTTCCAGCAGATAGCTGTACGACAGCGCGACCACGGTCACGAGCGGCACCGCGATATTGCCGAACGCATGCACCCAGATCACGCGACGCTCGGGCACGCCCTTCGCGCGCGCGGTCGTGATGTATTCCTGATTCAACTGGTCGAGCATGAACGAGCGGGTCATCCGGCTCAGGTACGCGACCGAGTAGTAGCCGAGAATCGCAGCGGGCAGCGCGATATGCGACAGCGCGTTGAAGAACACGTCCCACTCGCGCGCGATCAGCGAATCGATCAGCAGGCTGCCGGTGTGCGTGTCGACCATGCCGTCGTACAGCGGATCGATGCGGCCCGGTCCCGCCACCCAGTGCAGCCGCGCGTAGAACAGCAACAGGCCCATCAGCCCGAGCCAGAACACCGGCACCGAACTGCCGATCAGCCCGACGAAGCGCGCGACGTGATCGATCCAGCGGTTGTGCCGCGCGGCGGCGATCACGCCGAGCGGCACGCCGACCACGACGCCGATCAGCGTCGACAGCGTCGCGAGTTCGAGCGTCGCCGGAAATACGCGGCGGATGTCGTCGAGCACCGGATTCGACGTGAGCAGCGACAGGCCGAGATTGCCGTGCAGCACGTCGCGCGCGTACAGCAGGAACTGCACCGCGAGCGGCCGGTCGAGCCCGAGTTGCGCGCGCGCGGCGGCGTACGCGCTCGCGCTCGCGCGGTCGCCGACCACGGCGAGCACCGGATCGATCGGCACCTTACGGCCGATCACGAACGTGACGACCAGCAGCCCGGCGAGCGTCAGCGCGAGCGTGAAGAGCCAGCGCAGCGCGCCAGACGCGACGCGCCGGGCCGCCGCCGCGCGCGGCGAGGGCGGCGAGGGCGCGGGACGCTCGGGTGTCGTCGGCGTGTCGGCGTTCATTGCTTCTTCAATTGCCGATACGAGACGAGGTCGTTGATCGGCCCGACTTCGAGGCCGCTGACGCCCGGCCGCATCGCGACCTGCGACACGCGCTGGAACAGGATCACGAACGGCGAATTCGCGAGCATCTCGCGCTGCATCGCCTCGTACATCTGCGCGCGTTTCTGCGTGGACGGCTCCGCGAGCGCCGCATCGGTTTCCTTCGTCAGTTGCGGAATGTTCCAGCTGTTGCGCCACGCGAGCATCTTGTAGCTGGAACTGTCCGCGTTGTCCGGATTCCACGCGAAGCCCTGCGCGTTGCTGTGCGGATCGATATAGTCGGCCGACCACTCGCCGATGTAGATATCGTGCTGACGCGCACGGTACTTCGCGAGCGTCTGCTTGTTGTCGCCCGGCAGGATCTGCAGCTTGATGCCGCCTTGCGCGAGATTCGCCTGGATTGCCTGCGCGATTTCGCTGTACGGATAGCCGCTGCGCACGTCCATCGTCACGCTGAAGCCGTTCGGGACGCCGGCCTTCGCGAGCAGCGCCTTCGCCTTCGCGACGTCCTGGTGGTACGGGTTGTCGTTCAGCACGCCGAGAAAGCCCTCGGGGATGAACGTCTGATGCACCTTGTAAATCGTCTTCACGATGTTCGACTGGATGCCGTCGTAGTCGATCAGCCATTTGATCGCCTGCTGCACGTCCGGCTTCGCGAGCGTCGGGTTCTTCGTGTTGAGGCCGAGATAGAGCACCGTCGCCTGCGGCACGCCGAACGCCGTGGCCTTGCCGCTCTTCGTGAGCGCGGCGAGGTCTTCGGGGCTCAGGTTGCGCGCGATGTCGGCGTCGCCGTTTTCGAGCAGCAGACGCTGGCCCGATGCTTCCGGCACGTGGCGCAGCACGATGCGCCTGATCGCGAGCGGCGTGCGGTAATCGTCGTTGCGCTGCAGGACGAGGCTTTCGTTCGCGGTCCACTTCACGAGCCTGTATGCACCGGAGCCGGCCTCGTGCGTGCGCAGCCAGCCGTTGCCGAAGTCGCCGTTCTGCTGATGGTCGAGCGCGAGCTTGCGATCGACGACCGACGCGGGCCACGCGCCGAGCACGTTCAGCACGAACGTCGGCGCATAGCGGCGGTCGGTCGTGATGCTGACGGTCGCGTCGTCGATCTTCTTCACGTTCTTCTGCAGGTTGTCCTTCGTGAGTCCGATGCCTTGCAGCACGGCCGCCGCGCCCTTGTCGAGCAGCACCGTGCGCGCTATCGACCACGCGACGTCGTCGGCAGTCAGCGGGTTGCCCGAGTGGAACTTGAGGCCGGGACGCAGATGGAATGTGAACGTCATGCCGTCGGGGCTCACGGTCCACGACTGTGCGACGTCGCCGTTGAAATGCGACGGATCCTTCAGATCGACGCGGATCAGCCGGTCGTACGTGTTCGCGATGTATTCCTCGGGCATCAGTTCGTACACCTCGCCGGGGTCGAGCGTCGAGAACTCGTCGAGCATCGTCGCGATCACGAGCATGTCCTTCGGCGTCGCGGCCGCGGCCGGGTGCGAGAGCGTCAGTGTCAGCGCGGCCGCGACGGTCGAGAGCATCCGCGTGCTGCGCCATCCGTTGTTCTTCTTCTGCATACGCGCTCCATCGAGGTGAGGGGGATCGAACCAGGCGTTACATCAGCGGGGGCGTACCGTTCGCGCCGTCTTCGATCAGCGGCAGCGTGCGCGAGCCCGGCAACTCGTAGTGCCACCATTCGGACGGAATCGGCCTGAAGCCGGCCGCCTGCATGATGCCGAGCAGCAGCAGGCGGTTGCGATGCATCGCTGGCGGCAGATCGGCCGCGAAGTGCGCGGACAGTGCGGTCATGTCGTCGAAGCCGGTCCCCATGTCGAGCGGCGCGCCGTTTGCGTCGAGCAGCGTCAGGTCGATCGCGGTGCCGCGGCTGTGGTTCGAGCCGGTCTTCACGTCCGCGATATAAGTCGGGTCGGGCAGGAAGTCCTACAGCACCTGCTGCGCGCGCGTCGGCCGGTACGCGTCGAACACGCGCAGACCGAGTCCCGCACGGCGCGCGATCGCCGCGGCGCGGCGCAGCGCGGCTTCGGCGGGTTCGAGCAGCAGACAGTGGGCGGTCCGGTAGATCGGCTGGCCCGTCAGATTGCGGTCGGTGGCGTACACGAGGTCGATGTCGACGCCGTGCGTATCGGAGGTGATGGGGAGCAGTCGGTGGGTCGGTTCGGTCATCGGTTAGCCAGGTCAGTGCCGAAGGCAGGAGTGCCGGCAGCGCCGGCACGCGCGGACGGCGGATCGCGTCGCCCGCGCGTCAACACGCCAGCTTATCTAACAGAGCCGATGAGGAACGCGCCATCTCAAAAAATTAATGGAGGTTCGCCGGTTCATAGTGGTGCGTCGTGTCAGCGATCGTTCCGGCTGCGTGCGGCCTGCACGGCGCCGAAGTGGCGTGCGCAGAACACGCCCATCAGCAAGGCGCCGACCAGCAGCGCCGCGAGGTCGGCGCCCGACGCGAGCGACACCGGTTGCCGCCCGAGCAGCACGAGCGCCGCCGCGAGATTCGCGAGGCCCCACAGCACATTGACGAGCGGCGACGAGAAGCCGACGCCGCGCGGCTTCGAGAACGGCGACGGAAACGGCTTGCCTTCGACCCCGCGCACCAGATGCGGAATGCAGTTGGTGAGCAGCAGGCCGCAGAAAAACAGCGTGACGTAATGCATGAGTTACCTCGGAGGGCGAAGGTTGTGGTCGGGCGCTTCGCCACGATCGCGGCGTGCGGTCGGTGCGTAGCGCATCAAGAGCCGTGCGAGCGGCGGGGCCGCGAACACCACGACGACGAAGCGCATCATCTGCATGGCCATCACGAATGGCACGTCGACGTTCGTCGACGCGGCAATGATCGCGACGGAATCCGCGCCGCCCGGGCTCATCGCGAGCCACGCGGTCAGCGGGTCGACGTGCAGCGTCGTGACGAGCAGCGCGGCGAGCGCCGCGCACGCGACGACCAGCGCGGCCGAACACGCGGCGAGCCTCGGCAGCGCGCGGGCCGCGTGACGCAGCAGCGCCGGCGTGAACTGCAGGCCGACGCGCCAGCCGACCAGCGCATACGCGACGGCCAGCAGCCAGCGCGGCAATTCGATCGTGATCCAGCCTGCGTGCATCAGCGCGACGCCGGCCACGAGCGGCACGAGCAACGGGCCGGCGGATACCGGCAGCCGGCGTCCGAGCAGACCGCCGACCCACGCGAGCGCGAGCGTCGACGCGAACGGTCCCCACGCGATCGGCGCGAACCACGGTGCATGCGCGACGTGATGCGCGCCGGCGCCGAGCAGCGCGGCGGCGATCGACGCGACGGTAGCGACGATCAGCACGCGCAGATACTGCAGCAGCGCGACCATCTGCGGGTCGGCGTCGTGCGCTTCGGCCATCAGGATCATCACGGTCGCGGCGCCGGGGCTCAGGCCCCACACGGCGGTGCTGCCGGGCAGCACGCGCAGGCGCATCAACAGCCAGCCGAGCAGCGTGCTCGCGGCGATCACCGACAGCACGCCGAATGCGAACAGCGGCCAGTGCGCGCCGACCTGCGCGAAGATCGCGGGCGGCAGCATCTTCGCGATCATGCAGCCGATGACGGCCTGCACCGGCAGCGACGTCTGACGCGGAATGCGCACCTGCGCGCCGTTGGCGGCGACGACGATGCCGGCCACCATCGGGCCGAGCAACAGCGCGGCCGGCAGGCCGGTGGCCGCGAACACGCCGGATGCGACGAGCGAAAGCGCGATCAGCGCGCTCCACTGCACGGCCGGCGCCATGCCAGCGAGGCGCTTCGGCGGCGCGGCGGTCATGTCGGTGCGTGTCGCGAGGACGGTGTGGTCGGGCATGAGGGTGAGGTCATGATGCGCTCCGGCAAGGGGGTATCGTGCGATATGCGAGGACGTCCTCGCAAAGAAGAGATAGTAGAGGGTATCCTCGCATAAGTCAAAACGTGCGACTTTCCTGCGCGTTATCTCTGATAACGCGACGCGGATGGGGCTCCCGAACGGACCATTCGAATGAATGCTAATATGCGAGGATTCACTCTCAATTCCTCGCATTCGTGGAAGTAGCCAATATGACTCCTGCCGCCGCCGTTGCCACGTTCCCCGGCGTCCCCGAGCCGAAGCGCGAGCGCGGCCGTCAGCGCGTTGCCGCCATCATGGACGCGGCGGCCGACGTGTTCGCGGAAAAAGGCTTCGACGCCGCGACGATGACCGAAATCGCCGCGCGCTCATCGACGGCGATCGGCTCGCTATACCGGTTCTTTCCGTCGAAGGAGGTGCTCGCCGACGCGCTGTTGTTGCGCTACGCGCAGCACGTGAGCACGAGTCTCGCGGAACTGGCCGGCCAGGTCGAACGGATGTCGATGGACGCGCTCGCGGCGGCGCTGGTGGATTTCATGCTGGCGTTGCAGTCGCAGCGCCGTCTCGCGGTCGCGCTCGTCGATTCGCGGGCCGGCACCGACGATCTGCGCAAGCGGTTTCGCGTCGAGGCGCGCGCGGGCATCGCGCGGATTCTGCAGCGCGCGATCGACGGCATCGCGCCGGCCAAAGCGCAGGCGATGGCCGTCGTGCTGCTGCATCTGCTGAAGGGGATTTCGGTGGCCGCCGACGAAACGCCGGCCATGCAGGCGGTGCTGACCGGCGAGATCCGCGAACTGGTGCGGCTCTATCTGATGGCCGCGCGCCGGGAAGCGCGCGGCTAGCGACGCACGCCCTAGTCGCGCGCGGCGGTGCTGTTCATCAGCTGGACCAGATACGGCTTCCACACCTCGGGGTGCGCGAGCGTCTGGTGTCCGTACGAATGCGGGCCCTCGGGCACCTCGACGAAGCGGCCGTGCGGCACCTGCGAAATCAGCCGCTGCATCACGCCGAGATCGGCCGCGTTGATCAGGTCGTCCATGAAGTTCACCGCGAAGAGCGGCGCGCGAATGTCGGCGAGGTGGATCGACGGATCGTAATCGCGCGACGACTCGAACCAGTACAGCACGTCGTTCGCGTCGTTCTTGCCGAAGCGCTCGACGAGCGAGTCGTACATCTTCGTCGCGGCTTCGCGGTCCGGCGCGACCGTCTGCATCCGCGCCGGGTTCTCGGTCATGATCGTGAAGACCGGCATCACGCGCGTCCACTGCGTCGGGTTCGCCGCGTAGTCGCCGCCCTGCCAGCCGGGGTCGTTGCGGATCGCGCCGACGATCATCTGCCGCCACAGCCAGTTGCGGCCCGCCATCGGGATCGGCTGGCTCGCGATCGGCATCAGCGCGTCGGCCATGGTCGGATAACGCTCGCCCCACATCCACGTTTGCATACCGCCCATCGACGTGCCGAGCACGAGACGCAGGTGATCGATCTTCAGTCCTTCGACGAGCATCCGGTGATGCGCCTCGATCACGTCCGTATAGCCGTAGTGCGGAAAGCGCGCGCGCAACCCGTCGCTCGGCTTCGTCGATCCGCCGCGACCGAGGCCGTCCGGCATCACGATGAAATAGCGGCTTGCGTCGAGCGGCGCGCCGGGCGCAAACAGTTCGCGCTGCATCGCGGGCGCGAGAAACGCGGCGCCGGTGCCGGTCGTGCCGTGCAGCAGCAGCACCGCGTTGGTCGCGTGGCCGTGCGCGTCGCGCCTGAGCGTGCCGAGCGTCGCGTAATGGATGCGAACTTCCGGCAGCGTCGTGCCGTCCGTAAAGTGAAAGTCGTGTTCGACGAAATCGCCGGTGGACGGATGCAGCGCGAGGTCCGCAGCCGATGGTTCACCGGCCGCGTAGGCGTGCAGCGACAGCAACGACAGGCAGGCGGCAGCGAGCAACGTACGTGTCAAGATGAGTCTCCGATGTTTGCAAAAGAAGTCCGCATCGGTGTGCGGACGGCGCATTGTGCCTGCGGGCCGCACGGCGCGCAAACGCACGCGCGAAGCGATGACGCTTTGCTTTCATCTGCGTGCGTCCACGTTGTCACCCGAAAGGTTTTTAACCAGACTGACAGCGGCGCTCTGCAGCGATCTGCACCAGTTCGACGCGCGACGCGCAGCGCACGTTTCGTCGCGGCGCGCGCGCGGTGGCGAGCGACGCCCGATTGCACCAGCGAGACGCACGGTTTCGCGCGAAACGTTTGGCATGGCTGTTGCTTTTTTCGGTGAGGCCAGGCGCCGCCGCACGACGCCACGCGTGAACGCGTGCGCCTCTCATCCAAACGCGCGAGAGAAAGGCGATGCAAGTCCACGATGAAATGCGCGACGAGGGCGCCGTGCGCCCGCATTACGAACGGTTCCAGCACTGGCTCGGGCGGCAGGGCAGCGAGACGATGGCGCGCAAGCGCGCGGAAGCGGACCTGCTGTTCCGGCGCGTCGGCATCACGTTCGCCGTCAACGGGGACCTGTCGGGCACCGAACGCCTGATTCCTTTCGACCTGATTCCGCGCATCATTCCCGCCGACGAATGGGCGCTGCTCGAAGCCGGCCTTCGGCAGCGCGTGAAGGCGCTGAACCTGTTCCTGCACGACGTCTATCACGAACGCCACATCGTGCGCGCCGGCGTGATACCGGCGGAACAGGTGTACACGAACGCGCAGTACCGGCCGGAGATGCAGGGGATCGACGTGCCGCTCGGCGTGTATGCGCACGTCGCCGGCGTCGACATCGTGCGCGACGGCCGCGACGGCGCGTTCTACGTGCTGGAGGACAACCTGCGCGTGCCGTCCGGCGTGTCGTACATGCTGGAGAACCGCAAGATGATGATGCGGCTCTTCCCCGATCTGTTCGTTCAACACAGGATCGCGCCGGTCGCGCACTACCCGGACCTGCTGCTCGACACGCTGCGCTCGGTCGCGCCCGCGGGCGTCGACGAGCCGAACGTCGTCGTGCTGACGCCCGGCATGTACAACTCCGCGTATTTCGAGCACACGTTTCTCGCGCAGCAGATGGGCGTCGAGCTGGTCGAGGGGAAGGACCTGTTTGTCGAGGATAACTACGTGTTCATGCGCACGACGCAGGGGCCCCGGCGCGTCGACGTGATCTACCGGCGCATCGACGACGACTTTCTCGATCCGCTGTCGTTTCGCGCGGATTCCACGCTCGGCGTGCCGGGCCTCCTGACCTCGTATCGCGCGGGCCGCGTGTCGCTTGCGAACGCGATGGGGACCGGCGTCGCCGACGACAAGTCGATCTACCCGTACGTGCCCGACATGATCGCGTTCTATCTCGGCGAGAAGCCGATTCTGAACAACGTGCCGACGTGGCAGTGCCGCAAGTCGGAAGATCTCGCGTACACGCTCGCGCATCTGCCCGAACTCGTCGTGAAGGAGGTGCACGGCGCGGGCGGCTATGGGATGCTCGTGGGGCCGGCCGCGAGCCGCGCCGAAATCGACGCGTTTCGCGCGCGACTCGTCGCGCGGCCGTCGAACTACATCTCGCAGCCGACGCTGTCGCTGTCCGCGTGTCCGACGTTCGTGGACGGGGGCATTGCGCCGCGGCACATCGATCTGCGGCCGTTCGTGCTGTCCGGCAGCACGGTGCGGATGGTGGCGGGCGGACTCACGCGCGTCGCGTTGAAAGAGGGCTCGCTCGTCGTGAATTCGTCGCAGGGAGGCGGCACGAAGGACACCTGGGTACTGGAATGACGTGAGCCCGTGAAGCGACGCATGCCGCGCGGACACTGAAAAGGATCGACCATGCTGAGCCGCACCGCCGACCATCTGTTCTGGATGGCCCGCTACATGGAGCGCGCGGAGAACACCGCGCGGATGCTGGACATCAACCTGAACGAGCGCCTGCTGCCCGGCAGCGACGACCGCGACGCGCGCGGGCTGCGTGCGATGCTGCGGATCTCGGAGCTGGAGCCGGCATTCGACGCGCGCCACGAGACGATGACGCGCGCGAGCGTCCTGCATTTTCTGGTGGCCGAGCCGGACAATCCGTCGAGTATCTACTCGTGCCTGCTCGCCGCGCGGGAAAACGCGCGCGCGGTGCGCGGCACGCTGACGACCGAGTGGTGGGAGACCGTCAACGACACGTGGCTGCAATTCGCGGAACAAACCGGCAGCGACGGACTGAGCGCGCATCCGGATGCGATCTTCGAGTGGGTGAAGTTCCGCTCGCATCTGTCGCGCGGCGTGATGCTCGGCACGGCGCTGCAGGACGACGCGCTGTTCTTCACGCAGCTCGGCACGTTTCTCGAACGCGCGGACAACACCGCGCGGATTCTCGACGTGCGCTTCGTCGAAGTCGACGATCCGGACTCGCGCTCGGCCGCGCGGCAGCTCGAAGATTTCTATTACTGGACGTCGATCCTGAGTTCGGTGTCGGCGCTGGAAATCTACCGCAAGGTGTATCGCGACGTGGTGACGCCCGCGCGCGTGGTCGAACTGCTGATCCTGAACCAGCAGATGCCGCGCTCGCTGCTCGCGTCGCTCGACGGCGTCTGCACGAATCTCGCGCTGCTGCGAACCGCCACGTCGCGCGAAGTCGAACGGATGGCCGGCAAGCTGCGCGCGGAACTGTTGTACTCGGACTTGAGGCAGATTTTTTCGACCGGCGTGCACACGTTTCTCACGCAGTTTCTTCGGCGAGTGTACGAGCTGGGCAACCAGGTCGCTAGCACTTATCTGATGTTGCAGGCCGGATAGATCCGGCCATGAAAGGGGCGTAAGTCATGCAACTCGCGATCCGTCACGACACCGTCTATCGCTACGAAGCGCCGGTGCGCTATTCGATCCAGCAACTGCACCTCGCGCCGCTGACGACGCCCGCGCAGATCGTCACGCAGTGGCACATCGATGCGCCGGGCAAGCTCGATGCCACGCGCGACGCGTACGGCAACATGCTGCAGACGCTCGTGCTGACGAAGCCGCATCAGGAAATCCGTCTGCGCGTGCGCGGCGAGGTCGAGACGTTGCCGCTCGCCGACGGCCGTTTGCCCGACGGCGAAGGGCCGGTTCCCGCGTGGTATTTCACGCTGCCGACGCGCCTGACCGAAACCGACGACGCATTGTCCGAACTCGCCGCGGGGCTGGCCCCGCTCGACTCCAGCGCCGCCGTGCTCGACGCCGCCGCGATCGTGAACGAGCGCGTGCGGTACGCGCAGGGCGTCACGGAGGTCACGCATTCGGCGGCGGATGCGCTCGCGCTCGGCAGCGGCGTGTGTCAGGATCACGCGCATGTGATGCTGGCGCTGTGCCGCGCGCGCGGCGTGCCGGCGCGCTATGTGAGCGGCTACGTGGACCCCGGCGACGCGCCCGAGGTCGCGAGCCACGCGTGGGTCGACGTGTGGCTCGACGGCGGGTGGGTGACGATCGACGTCACGCATGCGTGTTTCGCGAGCGAAAAGTATTGCCGGATCGCGGTGGGCCGCGACTACGAGAGCGCTGCGCCGGTGCGCGGCACGCGCGTCGGCGGCATGGCGGAGACGCTCGACGTGCGCGTCGAGGTCAATGCGCAGCGGTCTCAGCAGTCGCAGCAGCAATAACCTGGAGTGCAAATGACGTATTGCGTGGGAATGGCGGTGGAAGAAGGGCTCGTGTTTTTGTCGGACACGCGCACGAATGCAGGTGTCGATCACATCAGCACGTCGCGCAAGATGGTCGTGTTCGAAGACCCGGGCGAGCGCGTGCTCGTGCTGCTCGCGGCGGGCAATCTCGCGATCACGCAGGCGACGCTGCAGGTGCTGACCGAGCCGCAGGAAGCCGGGCGTCCGACGTTATGGAACGTGTTGTCGATGGTCGATGCCGCGCGTCTCGTCGGCGACGCGGTGCGCGAGGTTTACCGGCGCGACGCCGACGCGCTGAAGGGCTTCGGCGTCGAATTCAATTGCAGTTTCATTGTCGGCGGCCAGTTGCGCGGCCAGCCGATGCGGCTCTTCCAGATCTATTCGGCCGGCAATTTCATCGAGACGTCGAATCTGAATCCGTATTTCCAGATCGGCGAGGCGAAGTACGGGCGGCCGATCATCGATCGCGTGCTGACGTCTTCGACCCCGCTCGGCGAGGCCGCGAAATGCGCGCTGATCTCGATGGACTCGACGCTGCGCTCGAACCTGTCGGTCGGGCTGCCGCTCGATCTGCTGGTCTACGAGCGCGATACGCTGCGCGTCACGCGTTACGCGACGCTCGACGAATCCAGCGAGTATTACCGGATGATCCACACGACGTGGGGGGCGCGTCTGCGTCAGGTGTTCAGCGAAATCCCGGACCCCGTGTGGACCGATGCGGCCGACGTGCCGCGCGACGTGGGCCAGGGCGAAGGCGTGCCGCTCGCGCCGCGCGTGGCGCTCGACAACCGCGTCGACGAAGCGCGGCCCGCGCAGACGCTCGCACAGGCGCATCCTGCGCAATCCGACGGACCGCAGGAGGCTGGCGGGCGCGCCGCGCCGCCGGGCTGACTACGCCCGCGCGTCCGACGCCAGTTGCTCGCGCAGCCACGCAGCGGTCTGACTGTCCGTCGCGGCGGACACGTGCTGCGGCGTGCCTGCCGCGACGATCCGGCCGCCGGCGTCGCCGGCGCCGGGTCCCATGTCGATCACCCAGTCGGCCTGCGCGGCGACCCGCATGTCGTGCTCGACCAGCACCACCGTGTTGCCCGCGTCGACGAGCCCATGCACCTGCATCATCAGACGGTCGACGTCGGCGGGGTGCAGGCCGGTCGTCGGCTCGTCGAGCACGTACAGCGAGTTGCCGCGCTGCGCGCGCTGCAACTCGGTCGCGAGCTTGATGCGCTGCGCCTCGCCGCCGGACAGCTCGGTGGCCGGCTGCCCGAGCCGCAGATAGCCGAGACCGATGTCGCGCAGCACCTTCAGCGGCCGCATCGCCTGCGGCTCGTCGGCGAAGAATTCGCACGCGGCTTCGACGCTCAGATCGAGCACGTCCGCGATGTTGCGCTCGCGCCAGCGCACTTCGAGCGTCGGCGCGTTGTAGCGCGCGCCCTGACACGTCGAGCACGGCGCATACACGCTCGGCATGAACATCAGTTCGACGTGCACGAAGCCCTCGCCCTCGCACGTCGGGCAGCGGCCCGCGGCGACGTTGAACGAGAAACGCCCGGCGCCGTAGCGGCGTCGGCGCGCGAGCGGCGTCTGCGCGAACAGCTTGCGCACGTGATCGAAAAGCCCGGTGTAGGTCGCGAGATTCGAACGCGGCGTGCGGCCGATCGGCTTCTGGTCGACGCGCACGAGACGGCGGAACGCATCGAGCCCTTCGACGATCGTGCCGGCGACAGGCGCATCGGCGGAGCCGAATAGCGGATCGGGCTCGTCGTCGTCTTCGTCGGTCGCGGCGACGTCGTGGCCGAGGCCGGACGCGACGAGATCGGCCAGCGCGCGGCTCACGAGCGTCGACTTGCCGGAGCCGGAGATGCCGGTGACGGTCGTCAGGCAGCCGAGCGGAAACTCGGCGTCGAGTCCGCGCAGGTTGTTGCAGACGATCCCCTCGACGCGCAGCCAGCGTTTCGCCGGCCGCGTCGCGCGCGCCGTCGACGGCAGCGGCGGATTCTCGAACAGGTAGCGCGCGGTCTGCGACGCCGGCACGTTCGCGAGCCCGGCCGGCGGTCCGCTGTAGACGATCGTGCCGCCGTGCTGACCCGCGCCGGGGCCGACGTCGATCAGCCAGTCCGCGCGCCGCATCGTGCGCAGATCGTGCTCGACGACAAACAGCGAATTGCCCGCCGCCTTCAGCCGCTGCAGCGCGTCGAACAGCGCTTCGCCATCCGCGGGATGCAGGCCGGCGGACGGCTCGTCGAGCACGTACACGACGCCGAACAGTTGCGACGACAACTGCGTCGCGAGGCGCAGCCGCTGCAACTCGCCGGACGACAGCGTCGGCGTGCTGCGATCGAGCGACAGGTAGCCGAGCCCGAGGCCGGTCAGCGTCGCGAGCCGCTCGAGTAATTCGCCGGCGATCCGCTGCGCGGCCACGCGCTTCTCCTCGGACAGATTCGGCGTGCGCCGCACGTCCGGCGCATCGGCGTGCGCGAAGCCGCCTTGCGCGACGCGCTGTTCGGCGGCCGCGCGGCGCGCGAGCGCGGACGGCAGCCGGCCGGACACATGCGCCATCCGCAGATCGGTCGGCCAGGTGCCGTCCGCGACCGGGCGCAGCAGTTCCGTCAGCTGGTCGAGCGACAAACGCGAAAGCTCGGCGATGTCGAGCCCTGCGAACGTGACGGCGAGCGCCTCGCGCTTGAGCCGCTTGCCGTGGCACGCCGGGCATTCGCTGCTGACCATGTAGCGCGCGACGCGCCGCTTCATCTGCGCGCTCTGCGTATTCGCGAACGTGTGCAGCACGTAGCGGCGCGCGCTCATGAACGTGCCGTGGTACGCCGGTTCCGCGCGGCGTTTCAGTGCCGCGCGCGTTTCGGCCGGCGTGAAGCCCGGATACACCGGCACCGTCGGCTGTTCGTCGGTGAACAGGATCCACTCGCGGTCTTTCAGCGGCAGCTCGCGCCACGGTTTGTCGACGTCGTAGCCGAGCGTGACGAGGATCTCGCGCAGATTCTGGCCGTGCCACGCGGTCGGCCACGCGGCGATCGCGCGCTCGCGGATCGACAGCGTGTCGTCGGGGACCATCGACTGCTCGGTCGCGTCGTAGATGCGGCCGAGTCCGTGGCAGGACGGACACGCGCCCTGCACCGTGTTCGGCGAGAAGTCCTCCGCGTACAGCATCGGCATCTTCGGCGGATAGGTGCCGCTGCGCGAGTACAGCATCCGGATCAGGCTCGCGAGCGTCGTCACGCTGCCGAGCGACGAACGCGCGCCCGGCGCGCCGCGCTGCTGCTGCAGCGCGACCGCGGGCGGCAGGCCGTCGATCGCGTCGACGTCGGGCGCGCCGACCTGTTCGATCAGCCGCCGCGCGTACGGCGCGACCGACTCGAAGTAGCGCCGCTGCGCTTCCGCGTACAGCGTGCCGAACGCAAGCGACGACTTGCCGGAACCCGACACGCCGGTGAACACGACGAGCGCGTCGCGCGGAATATCGACATCGAGGTCGTTCAGATTGTTTTCACGTGCGCCGCGCACGATTACACGCTCGGGCGGCGCGGCGCTGGACGGGGGGCGGCGCGCGCTCAACGCAGGCTTTCCCGTGATGCGCGGGCGACGCTCGCGCGGTGCGTGTCGGGGAAAGGGGGCGGTTTCCGGTCGTGCATGGCGGCGGCTCCATGTAGTCGGGAGGAAACGGGGATCGGGCGGCGAGCCCGATCGTTCGAAGTGTAGTCAATTTCGTCGCGGGCCTGCTGGGCGGCCGAATCGCATGCGCTGGCCGGCCGTTGGTTTGTGCCGCATCCGCGTCCGACGCGCTATGCTCCGGCCCTGACCGACGACGGAACCGACGCGCGAGCACGCATCGCCGTTCACGCCACACCGCGCCGAACCACTGAGGAGACATCGACCATGGACGACCACGACCCGGCACCCGACGCAGACGATCAGGCGGGCACCCGCGCAACCCGCGATCCCGAAGCCCCCGACGACCCCGCGCGCCGCCGTGTGCTGACCGGCCTCGCGGCGGTCGGCGTCGGCCTCGCGATCGGCGGCTGCCAGACGACGCAGACGGCGTCGGCTTCCGCGCCGGGCGGTCCGCGCAGCGCGGCCGACGCGCGGCTCGACGCGGCGCTGCGCGACCAGGTGCGCCACATCGTCGTGATCTACGCGGAGAATCGCAGCTTCGTGAATCTGTACGGCGATTTCCCCGGCGTGAACTATCCGCTCGCTGACGTGAGCGCCGAGCGTTATACGCAGCTCGACCGCGACGGCAAGACCGCGCTGCCGCACCTGCCGAAGATCTGGGGCGGGCTCGTGCCGCAGGCGCAGGAAGTCGATGGCCGGCGCTTCATGATCCCCGAGTCTGCGATCGCGCGGCTGCCGAACCGGCCGTTCGTGATCGCGGACGCGGACGGACGGCCGCTGCCGAACGGCGTCATCACGCGCGACCTGATCCATCGCTTCTATCAGAACCAGATGCAGATCAACGGCGGGCGCAACGACCAGTTCGTCGCGTGGGGCGATTCCGGCGCGCTCGTGATGGGGCATTACGAGAACTCGGCGAAGACGCTCAAGCTATGGAATCTCGCGCAGCAGTACACGCTGTGCGACCACTTCTTCATGGGCGCATTCGGCGGGTCGTGGCTGAACCACATCTATCTGATCGCCGCGCAGGCGCCGTTCTATCCGGATCTCGCGAACAGTCCGGCGAAGCATCTTGCGTCGGTGGTCGAAGGCGACGACCCGACGGGCACGCGGCTGAAGCTCGCGGCGACGAGCCCGGCTTCGGCGCTCGACGGTCCGCCGAAGTTCGTCAACGACGGCCTCTTCACGCCGGACGGCTATGCGGTCAACACGATGGCGCCGCCGTATCAGCCGAGCAACGTGCGGCCGGCCGAAGGCGGCAACCCGGCGTGGGCCGATTCGTCGAATCCGCGCGTGCTGCCGCCGCAGACATTCGCGACGATCGGCGATCGTCTGTCGGCGCGAGGCATCGACTGGGCGTGGTACAGCGGGGCGTGGCAGTACGCGCTCGATCATCGCGACACCGGGATGGTGCCGGACTTCCAGTATCACCATCAGCCGTTCAATTACTTCGCGAACTACGCGCCGGGCACCGAAGCGCGGGCGCGGCATCTGCGCGATGCCGGCGTCGGCGACGACCCGGCGACGAACCGTCTGCTCGCCGATATCGACGCGGGCCGTCTGCCGGCCGTCACGTTCTACAAGCCGCAGGGGAACCTGAACATGCACGCGGGTTACGCGGACGTTGCGTCGGGCGACCGTCATGTGGCGGCGGTGATCGAGCACATCCGGCGCAGCCCGCAATGGGCGAACACGGTGATCGTGATGACGCACGACGAAAACGGCGGCTGGTGGGACCCGGTCGCGCCGCCGCGCGGCGATCGCTGGGGACCGGGCTCGCGCGTGCCGGCGCTCGTGATCGCGCCGTTTGCGAAGAAGGGCTATGTCGATCACACGCTGTACGACACGTGCTCGATCCTGCGCTTCATCAGCCGCGTGCATGGGCTTGCGCCGCTCGATGGGGTGGCCGCCCGCGATCGGGCGTTCGCGGCGCGGGGGGAAACGCCGCCTGGGGATTTGACCGGGGCGCTCGATCTCGGTTGAGCCGCGTTCACGCGGGTCGTGCGCGCGTGTCGTTGTGGCGATGTGGAAATGACGCGTGCGATCAGTGCGTTACGCATGCCGTGGAGGGGTTATCAACAGGCTTCTCCACGGAAACTGTGGATAGTTTCGCGGCGCATGCGCAGAGCCTGCCGCCATCCGAACCAACGCCCACAACCCACTTCGCATCAACGACATAGCGCGGTTGTCCCCGGGATATCCAAAGAGCGCTCAACACAATCTGTGCATAACCCGCTCACTTTGTGGCACGCACGGCACGCGCCTTGCAGCGCGCTCGCTTTACGCCCGATAATGCCGGGTCGATCCGGCGGCGTCTGCCGAGGTTCGCGTTCCGCCGTTTCGTCCTTCCCACTACCCATCGCGCCGTGCTCAACAACTCGCGCTTTCGTGGTCTTTTACGTATCCCCGGATTCTTGCCGCTCGCTGGCGCGACGCTGATGCTCGGCGTCGCGATGTCGTTTACCGCGCCGTATCTGTCGCTGTTCGGCGTCGAGCGCGCGGGCATGACGCCGTTGCGGCTCGGCATCTTCATGACCGCGATCGCCGCGAGCGGCGTCATCGCGAGTACCGCGGCCGGCCGCTGGAGCGATGCGACCGGCCAGCATCGGCCGCTGCTGCTCACGTCGCTCGCGGCGGCGACGATCGGTTATTTGAGCCTCTGTGTCGTGCGCGAGTACGCGTTGCTGCTCGCGGTCGGCATTGCGTTCATCGGCGCGGGCGGCTGCGCGCTGTCGCTCGTGTTCTCGTTCAGCCGTGCTGCGCTGCCCGCCGTCGACGACGCCGAGCGCACGTTCGCGAGCGCGACGCTGCGAACGATCCTGTCGGCCGCGTGGGTGTTCGGTCCGGCCGTCGGCGCGCTGGTGCTCGCGGCGGTCGGCTTCTACGGTCTCTTTCTGTTCGCGGCCGCGAGCTTCGCTGCGTGCGGGACGATCGTCTGGCGCATGCGGGAGCCGGGCCCGCGCGACGACGAACACGCGACCCAGCATCTGCAGCGCCGACCGCTCGCCGGCGAGGCCGAGGCGCAGGCCGCGCAGACGGCGATCGAATCCGAAGCTCAACCGCTGACGCAGGCGGAAGTCCAGCCGGGCGTCGAGCAGATCGCGTCAGGCAACGCGGCGGCGGCGCGCGCCCGCGCACGCGCGAGCGTCGCGTCGTCTCGCGTGCCGCTGCCGGACGTGTCGTCGAGCGACATCATGCGCGCGGTCGTTGCGCTGACGCTGATCGGCCTCGCCGCGAACGCGACGATGATCGTGCTGCCGCTCTACATCGTGCACGGACTGAAGGGCTCGCGGCTCGACGTGTCGATCATGCTCGGCCTCGGCGCGCTGATGGAGATTCCGATGATGCTCGCGCTCGGCGCGCGCGCGTCGAAGCTGCACAAGCCGAACTGGCTCGCCGCGTGCGCGGTCGTCCACGCGGTGTATTTCGTGTCGATGTCGCTTGCGCCGGGCGTGCACTCGCTGATCCCGATGCAGATCCTCAATGCGTTCGTCGTCGCGGTCACGTCGTGTCTCGGCATGACGTACGTGCAGGACCTGATGCCGACGTCGCCCGGCCGCGCGACGGCGCTGTTCTTCAATGCGTCGCGACTCGGCTCGATCCTGTCGGGCGTGTTGTCCGGCCTGCTCGTGCAGGCGTTCGGCTTTCGCGGGACGTTCCTTTTCTGCGGCGTGCTCGCGCTCTGCGCGCTCGTACTGTTCGCCGTACCGGGGGATCGCTACCCGGTGATGATCGACGCGGCGCGGCGCTGGCTGCGCACGCGCGGCGCCGGAACCCGCACCGACTGAAGGCCCCGCCGCGGCGACGTGCATGCCGCGCGCCGGCCGACTATCCGGCCCCCGAGAAAGGACTCTTCCGCTCGTCGCGGTTAATTCAGGGCGCATGAGCGACTAAAGTTCGGCCCGCGCGTGATTCAGCCGTTGCTGGCGCGTACGTGAGAGTTGGCCCGGCCGGGCAACCGGCCGGGTTTTTTACGGCTGTAAGGCTGGCGCTCGAAGCCAAATGAATGAAATAGAAATAAACAAGAAAGATAAATGAAAGATTAAAGCCCCTTCGGCAGGCCCCGAACCAGCCGGCCAGCGACCCCGCGAAAACCCACCTTTTTGGGCATTCCTGCGTCAAAAAGCCTCACCTGGCGGCGAGGTGTTGTTTTTCGCTTTCATCAAAAATGCAGATAAAACATTGACTTATGTCAGTCCGAGCTTTTGCTCGACTTGTTGCGCTGCAAAACATTCGCAATCCGTTTACCCTCGTTAACCCTTGACCGCGAGTTGCACTTCGCCGCAAAGCTGACGATTTAATTACAGCCCGCCCGGTTCGAATCCCATCACGCGCAAAACATTTCATTTAACTTACGTGCCGCGCGGCGCGTCAGAGCTATTCGTACGCTTTAAGGCCTTGTCGAAATGCAATCCGTTCCATTCCTGAGTCTGGCGATCTGGATTCCCATCCTGTTCGGCGTCGTGGTGCTGCGCGCGGGGTCGGATCGCCGTCCGCAGTTCACGCGCTGGCTTGCGTTGTCCGGCTCGGCTGTCGGCCTCCTGCTGACGCTGCCGCTGATCTTCGGCTTCGACAACCACGTGAACGCGATGCAGTTCGTCGAATTCCGCAACTGGTTGCCGGACTTCGGCGTGGCCTGGCGTCTCGGGATCGACGGCATTTCGCTGTGGCTCGTCGTGCTGACCGCGTTCACGACGCTCGTGATCGTGATCGCGTCGTGGGAATCGATCACGGTACGCGTCGCGCAGTATTTCGGCGCGTTCCTGATCCTGTCCGGCCTGATGGTCGGCACGTTCGCGGCGCAGGACGGCATGCTGTTCTTCGTGTTCTTCGAGGCGACGCTGATCCCGCTGTACCTGCTGATCGGCTCGTGGGGCAACGCGCGTCGCATCTATGCGGCGGTCAAGTTCTTCTTCTTCTCGTTCGGCAGCTCGCTCTTGATGCTGCTGTCGATGCTCTACCTGTACGGCCAGTCGCACACGTTCGACATGGCCGCGTGGCACGACCTGCAGCTCGGCTTCCTGCCGCAGGTCTTCGTGTTCCTCGGCTTCTTCGCGGCGTTCGCGGTGAAGGTGCCGATGTGGCCGTTCCACACGTGGCTGCCCGACGTGCACCTGGAAGCGCCGACCGGCGCGACCGTGATGCTCGCGATGCTTAAGCTCGGCGGCTACGGCTTCCTGCGCTTCACGCTGCCGATCACGCCAGACGCGAGCCACTTCTTCGCGCCGGCGATCATCACGCTGTCGCTCGTCGCGGTGATCTACGCGAGCCTGCTCGCGCTCGCTCAGACCGACATGACGAAGCTGCTCGCGTACTCGACGGTCGCGCACATGGGCCTCGTCACGCTCGGCCTGTTCCTGTTCAACCAGATCGGCACCGAAGGCGCGATCGTCCAGATGATCTCGTACGGCTTCGTGTCGGGCGCGATGCTGCTGTCGATCGGCGTGCTGTTCGATCGCACGAAGACCCGCGCGATCTCGGCTTACGGCGGCGTCGCGAACGTGATGCCGCGCTTCGCCGCGTTCGTGATGCTGTTCTCGATGGCGAACGTCGGTCTGCCCGGCACGTCGGGCTTCGTCGGCGAGTTCATGGTGATCATGGGCGCGATTCGCGTGAACTTCTGGATCGGCGCGATTGCCGCGACCACCGTCATTCTGTCCGCCGCGTACACGCTGTGGATGTACAAGCGCGTGATTTTCGGCGCCGTCGCGAATGGCGGCGTCGCGAAGCTGGTCGATCTCGGTCGTCGCGAGTCGGTGATGTTCGCGTCGCTCGCCGTGCTCGTGCTGATGCTGGGCCTCTATCCGAAGCCTTTCACGGACGCCATCGAGCTGTCCGCCGCGAACCTGGTGACGCAGGCCGGCCGCTCGAAGCAGCCGGCGGAAGACGGCGCACCGGCGGAAGCGGTGCGCGCGGGCGCGGACGAACACGCCGCGCAGCATTCGCCGACGTAAAGGGAAAGAAGCACGCAAGCGGTTCGTAATCAGTGCATGAACCGCTTGCCGGCTGGCCGGTGCGCGGGGGATCGGACAGAGACGGTATCGAAAAAGGGCCGCGGAGGGTCGGCGTTCGGCGGGGTGAGCGGGGTGTCGCAGCGGTGCGTCAAATCGTCTCAATCTGGTTCGGGTAAAGATCATTTTCAACATTCATTGCTCGTTCTCTATCAAAGCGGCTGTATGATTCGGGCGCGCGTCCTTTGCCAGATGTCAGGAAACGTGCACGAACTACTCAATGAATGAAACTCAGGCAAACGTGATGAAAACAACGACCTTGAAAAGGTTATGGCTTCCAGTCGGAGCCGGACTGGCCATGTGTCTTTCCGGATGCAACTACGACCTTCTCGATCCGAAGGGAAGTGTGGGGGTAGCCGAAAAGTCGCTGATCGCGACGTCCGTGTGGGCGATGCTGATCGTCGTGATCCCCGTGATCCTTCTGACGCTGTTTTTCGCGTGGCGCTACCGCGCGACGAACCGCAGCGCGACTTACGCGCCGAAATGGTCGCACTCGACCGCCATCGAGGTCGTTGTCTGGACGATTCCCGCCCTGATCATCCTGTTCCTCGGCGTGCTGACGTGGAAGAGCACGCATGAGCTGGATCCTTACAAGCCGCTGCAATCGGACGTGAAGCCGATCAACGTCGAAGTCGTTGCGCTCGACTGGAAGTGGCTCTTCATCTACCCGGACCTCGGCATCGCGACGGTGAACCAGCTGGCGCTGCCGGTCGGCACGCCGGTCAACTTCGTGCTGACGTCGGATTCGGTGATGAACTCGTTCTTCATTCCGCAGCTCGGCAGCCAGGTGTACGCGATGGCGGGCATGGAAACCCAGCTGCACCTGGTCGCGGATCAGGCGGGCGACTACGCCGGCCTGTCGGCGAACTTCAGCGGCGACGGCTTCTCGGACATGAAGTTCCGCACGCTCGCAAAGAGCCCGGCGGATTTCGACGCGTGGGTCGCGCAGGTGAAGGCCGCGCAGCAGCCGCTCAGCATGGATCAGTATGCGTCGGTCGCGAAGCCGACCGAGAAGGTGCCGGTGCAGTACTTCTCGTCGGTCGATCCGAAGCTGTTCCACAACATCATTGCGAAGTACAACAACGGCAACGTTCTGGATCCGCAGAGCGCTGCGTGCAATACCGGTACTAAGGGGTAAGCACAGCATGTTCGGCAAACTTACATTAGACGCGATTCCGTACCACGAGCCGATCATCGTGGTGGCGGGCGCAGGCATGCTCGCGGCCGCGCTCGTCGTGCTCGGCGCGATCACGTATTTCGGCAAGTGGAAGTACCTGTGGACCGAATGGCTCACGAGCGTCGACCACAAGAAACTCGGCGTGATGTACATCGTCGTCGCGATCATCATGCTGCTGCGCGGCTTCGCCGACGCCATCATGATGCGCACGCAGCTCGCGCTCGCGTATAACGCGCCCGGCTATCTGCCGCCGCATCACTACGACCAGATCTTCACCGCGCACGGCGTCATCATGATTTTCTTCATGGCGATGGCGTTCATGGTGGGCCTGATGAACATCGTCGTGCCGCTGCAGATCGGCGCGCGCGACGTCGCGTTCCCGTTCCTGAACTCGCTGTCGTTCTGGATGACGGCGATCAGCGCGATCCTCATCAACATCTCGCTCGTCGTCGGCGAATTCGCGAAGACCGGCTGGCTCGCGTATCCGCCGCTGTCGGAGTTGCAGTTCAGTCCGGGGGTCGGCGTCGATTACTACATCTGGGCGGTTCAGCTGTCCGGTGTCGGTACGCTGCTGACCGGCGTGAACTTCTTCGTCACGATCATCAAGATGCGCGCACCCGGCATGACGATGATGAAGATGCCGGTGTTCACGTGGACCGCGCTGTGCACGAACGTGCTGATCATGGCGTCGTTCCCGATCCTGACCGTCGCGCTCGCGCTGCTCGGCCTCGACCGTTACGTCGGTACTCACTTCTTCACGAACGAGGCCGGCGGTAACCAGATGCTGTATCTGAACCTGATCTGGGCGTGGGGTCACCCCGAGGTCTACATCCTGATACTGCCGGCATTCGGCGTCTTCTCGGAAGTCGTGGCGACGTTCGCGAAGAAGCCGCTGTTCGGCTACAAGGCGATGGTCTATGCGACCTGCGCGATCATGGTGCTCGCGTTCGTCGTGTGGCTGCACCACTTCTTCACGATGGGCTCGGGCGCGAACGTCAATGCGTTCTTCGGCATTGCGACGATGATCATTTCGATCCCGACGGGCGTGAAGATCTTCAACTGGCTGTTCACGATCTATCGCGGCCGCCTCGAAATGAGCACGTCGGTGCTGTGGACGATCGGCTTCATGGTCACGTTCACGATCGGCGGCATGACCGGCGTGATGCTGGCGATTCCGGGCGCGGACTTCGTACTGCACAACTCGCTCTTCCTGATCGCGCACTTCCACAACGTGATCATCGGCGGCGTGCTGTTCGGCTACCTCGCGGGCATGAACTACTGGTTCCCGAAGGCGTTCGGCTTCAAGCTGAACGAGAAGCTCGGCAAGCGTGCGTTCTGGTTCTGGTTCGTCGGCTTCTATGTCGCGTTCGTGCCGCTGTACGTGCTTGGCTTCATGGGTGTCACGCGCCGTCTGAACCACTACGACAACCCCGCGTGGCATCCGTGGATGGTCATTGCGTGGTTCGGCGCCGTGCTCGTCGCGATCGGCATCGCGCACCAGCTGCTGCAACTGTACGTATCGATCCGCGACCGCAACCTGCCGGAAAACCGCGACCTGACGGGCGACCCGTGGGGTGCCCGTACGCTGGAGTGGGCGATTTCGTCGCCGCCGCCGGACTATAACTTCGCGGTGATCCCGCACGTGAGCGAGCTCGACGAATTCGCGCACATGAAGGAAACCGGCCGCGAGACGGTGGACATCCAGAACACGGAGTACCGCGACATCCACATGCCGTCGAACACCAGCGCGGGTTTCCTGGTCGGCATGTTCAGCCTCGTGCTCGGCTTCGCAGCGATCTGGCACATCTGGTGGCTGGCTGCTGTCGGCATGATCGGCGTGATGGCGACCGTGATCATCTACAGCTTCGGCAAGAACGACGGTTACTACATCCCGGCCGCCAAGGTCCGGGCCGATGAAGAAATGCGCTATCGCGCACTCGTCAAGGCGTTCGAAGGCAATGATCGCAATGGCGGCAAGCGTCAAGAAGTTCTGGAGGCCAACTGATGTTGCAGAAAACCAGTTCAGCTGCGGCACTGGAGCATGATCATCACGATCATCCGCCGTCGCACTCGGTGTTCGGCTTCTGGCTGTACCTGATGACGGACTGCATCATCTTCGCGACGCTGTTCGCAGTGTTCGCGGTGATGCAGAACCAGTTCGCAGGCGGCCCGACCGGCAAGGACCTGTTCGACATTCCGGGCGTCGCGCGCGAAACCGCGGTGCTGCTGCTGTCGAGTATCACGTACGGCTTCGCGATGATCGCCGCGCACAAGAAGCGCAATGCGCAAGTGCTGGTGTGGCTCGCGATCACGTTCCTGTTCGGCGCGACGTTCCTGTACTTCGAACTGACCGAATTCAGCCACCTGATCGCGGACGGCGCGGGTCCGGGCCGTAGCGCGTTCCTGTCGGCGTTCTTCACGCTGGTCGGCACGCACGGTCTGCACGTGACGCTCGGTCTCGTGTGGATGCTGGTGCTGATGGTGCAGGTCGTGAAGGCGAAGGATCTCGGCGAGCGCGAACTGCGCCGCCTCACATGCCTGAGCCTTTTCTGGCACTTCCTCGACATCGTCTGGATCTGCGTGTTCTCTTTTGTTTATCTTGCGAGCGTGATCTGAAATGGCTCAAACGCATTCCATTCACCACGAAGAAGAAGCTGGGCACGGTACCGTCGGCAGCTACATGATCGGGTTCGTGCTGTCGGTTGTGCTGACGGCCGCATCGTTCTGGGTCGTGCTGCATGGCGGCTTCACGCATGAGACCGCGCTGCTCGGCCTCGCCGTGCTCGCAGCGGTGCAGATCGTCGTGCACCTCGTGTACTTCCTGCACCTGAACACGTCGTCGAGCCAGCGCTGGAACGTCAGCGCGTTCGCGTTCACCGTGCTGACCCTCGCGATCGTGATCGGCGGGACGTTGTGGGTCATGCACAACGTGGCGATGAATATGATGTCGCGGTAAGTCGTGTCTCGCCTTCGCGGCGAGAGACGGATAAAGAAACGCCGCCACGGCTTGGTGCCGTGGCGGCGTTTTTGTTTATGGCGCGGCTTTTATGCGCGTCGTGATGCGTGCTTAACGGTCTTTTGACGCGCCATGCCGCCAGATTTTCATGATCGACCAGTACGCAGCGATGGCAACTATCAGATCAACAACCGCAAACGTGATGATGTAGAGATCGTCTGGATCCCGGATGCCCATCGTCTGGGAGATCGCGAACAATATGTGTTGCTGATCTTCGGGCATGGGGAGCGGGTAGGTGTGAATCAGTCGAAGTGCAAGTGCGTAGATGGCGAGAAACAGGACCGTCTTGACGAGGACGGTCAGGCTACGGGCAAGTAGTGCCATTCGCGATTGCCTCGATCCAGCCGTAGGCGTTGAGCCCTGAATTGCGCGCGGGAATGGTGGTGGTACCAGGAAGGGCGGTCCGAAGCCAATGAAAGTCCGGGTAACTCGCCAAGGTAATGCACCCGAGTGAAACGCCACGGCCTCCTGCAGGGTGAAGCCGGAAGTTCTCGCGTTTGACGCCGTTTATCCACGTCACGTCATCAATCCGGCCATCGTCGCGATACAACGCGAACCACTCGTCACGATGGGACGGCGTGCCAAAAGCGGCGTTGTATTGATCTCTTGCCCACGCCTGAACACTGGAACGGATACCTCCAGCCGGACGGTCGACGATCCAGTATCTTCCGGCGGGAATGGGGCCGTTGTTCGGGATCCCGACACACCCGCCCCGATTGCGGTAGACGTCATTCCCCGAGTAAGCCAGGAACGTTCCTACTCCGAATAGGGTGAGCGGCGACAACGGCTCATTGTCGACGTCGAATTTTCCGTGAACGGGCATGGTCAAGATGGATCGCCCCGCCGGTCCGTTCGTCCTCAAGCTGGGTCAGCGAGTCCTTGGTGAAAGAAGGCGTATATGAACACGGAAAGTGAAGGCGGGTCGTAGATCAACGGCAAAGGCCGTGCTGTCAGTCGATGCATTGCAAAGAAACGTGTGAAAACTGCCAGCCACCAACGGGCGCTGGTGGCTGGTCGGGCGACTCTTATGCTGCTTTTACGCCCCAAACCGCTGCTTGACGATCTCCGCGACCGCCTTCCCGAGCCGGTGATGCTGTTCCGCTTCGTAATGGACGCCGTCGGTCGGGCTGACCGTCACGATATCGCCCGCATCGAGAAACGCGGACCCGTATTTGACCGCCACGCGCTCGTAAAGCGGCGCGAGCTTGCGCGACTTCGCGGCGCCGCCCGTGAACACTTCGCCGAGAAAACTCACTTCCTCGATCGGCGCCGGTGACATCAGCAGCACATGCGGCGTGGAACCGTCGGGGCCCGCGCGACACGCGACGAGCGTCTCGAGCAGCACGTCGATCGACTTCGACACGTCGTACGGCGTCACCGAGAAACGCGCCTTCAGGTCGTTGGTGCCGAGCATCAGCACGACGATGTCGACCGGCAACTGACTTTCGAGGCACGGGCGCAAGTACGAAAGCCCGTTCTTGTAGCGGCCGTCGATCGGATCGTCGTGTACCGTCGTGCGCCCGGGCAGCGCCTCTTCGATCACGGTCCATTCGTTTCCGAGCAGTCGCCGCACGACGCCGGGCCAGCGGTCGTCGGGGCCGTATCGTTCGAGCACGCCAGGTACCGTGATCGGTTTCGTGCCGTGCGTGTTCGAATCGCCATAGCAAAGCAGGGTGCGTGACGCCATCGGTCGTGTCTCCTTGAGGGCCGGTTCGTCATTATGCGGTGCAATCGTGCGCGCCGCTCACCCCGCCATGTCGAGCACGACGCGGCCCTCGATCGCGCCGCGCTCCATCCGCGCGAACACGTCGTTGATGTTTTCGAGCTTGTCGGTGGAGACGGTCGCCTTGACCTTGCCTTCCTCGGCGAACTGCAGCGACTCTTCGAGATCGAGCCGCGTCCCCACGATCGAGCCGCGCACCGTAATGCCGTCGAGGATCATCTCGAAGATCGGCAGCGGAAAATCTCCCGGCGGCAGGCCGTTGAGCGACACCGTCCCGCCGCGACGCACCATGCCGAGCGCCTGCGAGAACGCGATCGGCGACACCGCGGTCACGAGCACGCCATGCGCGCCGCCGATTTCTTTCTTCAGATATTTGGCCGGGTCGGTCGTTTTCGCGTTGACGGTCACGGTGGCGCCGAGCTTTTTCGCGAGTTCCAGTTTCGTATCGTCGACGTCGACGGCTGCCACGTTCAGGCCCATCGCGCGCGCATATTGAACCGCCATGTGGCCGAGGCCGCCGATGCCGGAAATCACGACCCAGTTGCCAGGGCGCGTATCGGTGACTTTCAGCCCTTTATATACAGTGACGCCCGCGCAGAGCACCGGCGCGATCTCGATGAAGCCGATGTTTTTCGGCAGGTGACCGACGTAGTTCGCGTCGGCCAGCGCGTATTGCGCGAAGCCGCCGTTGACGGAGTAGCCGGCATTCTTCTGCTGCTCGCACAGCGTTTCCCAGCCGCCGAGGCAATGCTCGCAATGGCCGCACGCCGAATACAGCCACGGAATGCCGACGCGGTCGCCTTCTTTCACGTGCGATACGCCGGCGCCGACGCCGACCACGTGGCCGACCCCTTCGTGACCGGGAATGAACGGCGGATTCGGCTTGACCGGCCAGTCGCCGTGCGCGGCGTGCAGGTCGGTGTGACACACGCCGCACGCCTCGATCTTCACCAGCAATTCGCCGGGACCGGGTGTCGGCACGGGGACTTCGTCGATCGTCAGGGCTTCGCCGAACGCATGTACGACGGCGGCTTGCATCGTCTTGCTCATGTTCAGGCTCCTTTGGGAAACGCACGTGAAAGGCACGTGAAAACGCACGCACGAGGCACGAATGGGCCCGCAGCGTCGGCGTGTCGGTGCGCAAGTGCCGGGCTGCAAAAGAACGTGCGGGATTCGACAAGTGTGCGCCAAACCAAAAGCCGCCGGCGCGATTCTGTCGGGTCGTCCGGGCGACCCTGCGTCCGGTAGGGTGTCCTGCCAACTGTATAAACATACAGTAGAATCTGTCCCACAACAGTTGCGGTACTGTCCGCCGTACCCCGAAGCGGCGCGTACCCGCTGCCATTCCCGGGCGGGGCCGCGCCCCGAGCCGATGTCGCCGTGAACCAGCCGGAATTGAGCGCTAAGTGAGCGAAAACCGAACCGTGATCCGCATCCGCGGAGCCCGCCAGCACAATCTGAAGAACCTCGACCTCGACCTGCATACCGGTCAGATGACCGTCGTCACCGGTCCATCCGGATCGGGCAAGTCGAGCCTCGTGTTCGACACGCTGTACGCGGAAGGGCAGCGTCGCTATGTCGAGACGTTCAGTGCATATGCACGGCAATTTCTCGACCGGATGGACCGTCCGCAGGTCGATCGCGTGGACGGCGTGCCGCCCGCGATCGCCATCGACCAGACGAACCCGGTGCGCAGTTCGCGCTCGACCGTCGGCACGATGACCGAACTGAACGATCACCTGAAGCTGCTGTATGCACGCGCGGCGAATCTGTTCGATCGGGTCACGTCGCATGCGGTGCGTCACGACACGCCGGAGACGATCTACGCGGAACTGCTCGCGCGCGCGGCGGCGGCCGGCGATCCTCGCGTCGTGGTCACGTTCCCGGTCGAACTGCCCGACACGACCACCCACGAAGAAGTCACGCAATGGCTGTCGGCGAGCGGTTACACGCGCGTGCAGGCCGAGCGCGAAGTGAAGACCGCGGACGGCGCGCGCAAGGTGCTCGACGTGGTCGCGGACCGGTTTCGTCTGCAGAACACGGAGAAGAGTCGCGCAGTCGAGGCGATCGAGGCGTCGCTGAAACGCGGCGGCGGTCGCGTGAACGTCTACGTGATGCCGGACGCGCAACGGGAGACCGATGCGCCGGACACCCCGCAGATCTGGCGCTTCTCGACGGGCCTGCATTGCCCGGAAAGCGACCTGCGCTACGCGGATCCGCAGCCGGCGCTGTTCTCGTTCAACTCCGCTTACGGCGCATGCGACGCGTGCCGGGGGTTTGGCCGGGTGATCGGCGTCGACTGGGGGCTCGTCGTGCCCGACGGTCGCAAGACGCTGCGCGAGGGCGCGGTGAAGCCGCTGCAGACGCCCGCGTGGAAGGAATGCCAGGACGACCTGATGCGCTACGGCGCGAAGGCCGGCATTTCGCGCGACACGCCGTGGTCCGCCCTCACGCAGGCCGAACGCGACTGGGTGATCGAGGGCTCGCCGGACTGGACCGGCAGCTGGCAGACGCAGTGGTACGGCGTGAAGCGCTTCTTTCAGTACCTCGAATCGAAAGCGTACAAGATGCACATTCGCGTGCTGCTGTCGAAGTACCGCAGCTACACGCCGTGCGACACGTGCGGCGGCGCGCGCCTGAAAACCGAGGCGCTGCTGTGGCGTCTCGGCACGAAAGAGAACGCGGACGACGCGCTCGCGCCCGAACACCGCTTCATGCCGCGCGGCGTCGACTGGACGCGCGCGCAACTCGAAGCGCTGCCCGGCCTCGCGCTGCACGACCTGATGCTGATGCCGATTTCGCGCATACGGCGGTTCTTCGACGAGCTGTCGCTGTCGTCGGCGCTGCTCGACGATGCGCTCAAATTGCTGCTCGCCGAAGTCCGGACGCGCCTGCGCTATCTGTGCGACGTCGGCCTCGGCTATCTGACGCTCGACCGGCAGAGCCGCACGCTGTCGGGCGGCGAAGTGCAGCGGATCAACCTGACGACCGCGCTCGGCACGTCGCTGACGAAGACGCTGTTCGTGCTCGACGAGCCGAGCATCGGTCTGCATCCGCGCGACCTGAACCGGATCGTCGAAGCGATGCAGCGGCTGCGCGACGCGGGCAATACGCTCGTGGTCGTCGAGCATGATCCGTCGGTGATGCTCGCGGCGGATCGTCTGATCGACATGGGACCGGGGCCGGGCGAACGCGGCGGCTCGATCGTCTACGACGGCACGCCGGACGACATCCGCTCGGCGCATACGCTCACCGGCGAGTACCTGGGCGGTCGCCGCCAGGTGGCCGACGCGTCGCATTGGGAGCGTCGCCCGGTCGACGCCGCGACGCCGCGGCTCGTGCTCGAAGGCGCGACCGAGCACAATCTGCGGGACGTGACCGTCGAGATTCCGCTGCAACGTCTCGTGTGCGTGACCGGCGTGTCGGGTTCGGGCAAGTCGACGCTGATCCAGGACGTGCTGTATCCGGCGCTCGCACGTCATCTCGGCCGTGCGACCGAGACGCCCGGCGCGTATCGGCAGCTCGTCGGTGCCGAGCAGATCAGCGACGCGGTGTCCGTCGACCAGTCGCCGATCGGCAAGACCGCGCGATCGAATCCGGCGAGCTACGTCGGCGCGTTCGACGAGATCCGCAAGCTGTTCGCGAAGGCGCCGATGGCAAAGCAGCGCGGCTATACGGCCGGCACGTTCAGCTTCAATTCGGGCGACGGCCGTTGCCCGACGTGCGGCGGCTCCGGCTTCGAGCACATCGAGATGCAGTTCCTGAGCGACGTCTACTTGCGCTGCCCGGATTGCGACGGCAGCCGTTATCGCGCGGAGGTGCTCGAAGTGAAGATCGCGCGCGACGGCCGCACGCTGTCGATCGCCGACGTGCTCGATCTGACCGTCAGCGAAGCGGTGCAGTGTTTCGCAGAGGATCCCGAAGTACTGCGCGTGCTGCAGCCGATCGTCGATGTCGGGCTCGAATACGTGAAGCTCGGTCAGCCGGTGCCGACGCTGTCGGGCGGCGAGGCGCAACGGCTGAAGCTGGCCGGGTTTCTCGCGGAAACCGCGCAGTCGCCGGGCAAACGCGAGGCGGCGAGCCGCCGGCTCTTCATGTTCGACGAGCCGACCACCGGCCTTCACTTCGACGACATCGCGAAGCTGATGCGCGCGTTCGGCAAGCTGCTTGCCGGCGGCCATTCGCTGCTCGTCATCGAGCACAATCTCGACGTGATTCGCGCGGCCGACTGGCTGATCGATCTCGGCCCCGAGGGCGGCGACGCGGGCGGCGAAGTGGTCTGCGTCGGCACGCCGGACGACGTGATCGCGTGTCCGCGTTCGCACACGGGCGCAGCGCTGGAACGCTACGAAGCGGCGCTCGGCGGTCCTGCCGCGGCGCTCGTCGCGCAGGAAGACGACGGCATCGCGTTGCAGACCGCGTTGAGGGCCGCGCAGGCGCGCCGCGAAGTGCAGGGCGAGGACGTCGTGCGCATCGTCAACGCGCGCGAACACAATCTGAAGGCGCTCGACGTCGACATCCCGCACGGACGCTTCAATGTGATCACCGGTGTTTCGGGGTCCGGAAAATCGACGCTCGCCTTCGACATCCTGTTCCATGAAGGGCAGCGCCGCTATCTGGAATCGCTGAATGCGTACGCGCGCTCGATCGTGCAGCCGGCGGGGCGGCCCGAGGTCGATGCGGTGTACGGCATTCCGCCGACCGTCGCGATCGAGCAGCGTCTGTCGCGCGGCGGGCGCAAGAGTACGGTTGCGACGACGTCCGAGGTGTGGCACTTCCTGCGTCTGTTGTATGTGAAGCTCGGCGTGCAGCACTGCATTCACGACAACACGCCGGTCACGTCGCAGAGCGTCGACGCGATCGTCGCGCAGTTATTGCGCGAGCATCGCGGGCAGCACGTCGGGTTGCTCGCGCCGCTCGTCGTGAACCGCAAGGGCGTGTACACCGATCTCGCGAAGTGGGCGAAGGCGCGCGGCAATACGCATCTGCGCGTCGACGGCGAATTCGTGCCGGTCGCGCCGTGGCCGAAGCTCGATCGCTTCCGCGAACACACGATCGAGTTGCCGGTCGGCGATCTCGTGATCGAGCCGGAAAACGAAGCGCAGTTGCGCAATCTGCTCTACGCGACGATCGACGCGGGCAAGGGCGTCGTGCATCTGCTCGCGCCGCTCGACGGGCTTGATCACGCAATCGGCAACGGTGGGCCGACGTCGGGCATCGGCAGCGTGAAGGTGCTGTCGACGCGGCGTGCGTGCCCGGTCTGCGGCATCAGCTATCCGGAACTCGATCCGCGGCTCTTTTCGTACAACAGCAAGCATGGCTGGTGCACGACCTGCGTCGGCACCGGCCTCGCGTTGACGCGCGAGCAGCGCGCCGCGTATGACGACACGGTCACCGCCGAGGACGGCCGCGGCCGCGAGCAGACACTTCCGTCCGACGAGCAGGAACCGGAAGGCGTCGGCGACGTGCCGTGTCCGGATTGTGGAGGCACGCGCCTCAATCCGGTGGCCCGCGCGGTCACGTTCGATTCGCAGGCGATCGTCGACGTCGCGCAGTGGACGGTGTCCGACACGCGCCGCTGGATCGACGCGCTCGAACTCGACGGCCGCGACGCGCAGATCGCGCGCGACGTGATCAGCGAAATTCGCAGCCGGCTGCGGTTTCTGGAGGAGGTCGGGCTCGGCTATCTGAGCCTCGATCGCGCGGCGCCGAGCCTCTCGGGCGGCGAGGCGCAGCGCATTCGCCTTGCCGCGCAACTCGGCAGCAATCTGCAGGGTGTCTGCTACGTGCTCGACGAGCCGACGATCGGCCTGCATCCGCGCGACAACCAGATCCTGCTCGACGCGCTGCGCAGTCTCGGCGAGAAGGGCAATACGCTCGTCGTCGTCGAGCATGACGAGGACACGATTCGCCGCGCGGATCACATCATCGACATCGGCCCGGGCGCCGGCAAACGCGGCGGCAACGTCGTCGCGCAAGGCAAGGTGGCCGATCTCGCCGCGCAACCGGATTCGCTGACCGGGCGCTATCTCGCGCATCCGATTCAGCATCCGCTGCAATCGCGTCGCGACGTGCAGCCGGCGCGACCGGGCCACGACGCGGTCCCCGCGCAATGGCTGACCGTGCGCGGCGGCAAGCTGCACAACCTGCGCAACGTGACCGCGCAGATTCCGCTGTCGCGACTCGTGGCGATTACCGGCGTCAGCGGGTCCGGCAAGTCGACGCTCGCGCGCGACGTGCTGCTCGGGAACCTGCTCGACGCGGTCGGCCGCTCGGTGCTGTCGTCGCCGGCCACGCGCCGCGCGCGCAAGGCGGCGAACGAGAGCGCGGCGTCGGCGCGTTCAGCGGCCCGCACGACGGCGGCGAGGCCGAAGCTCGAAGTCACGCACGAATGGCAGGGCTGCGAGTCGATTACCGGATGGGAAAGCATCGACCGCGTGCTCGAAGTGGACCAGACGCCGATCGGCAAGACGCCGCGCTCGTGTCCGGCGACTTATATCGGCGTATGGGACGCGATTCGCCGGTTGTTTGCCGACACGCTCGAAGCGCGCGCGCGCGGCTATACGGCGTCGCGCTTTTCGTTCAACACGGGCGACGGGCGTTGCCCCGCCTGCGAAGGACAGGGCGTGCGCACGATCGGCATGAGCTTCCTGCCGGACGTGAAGGTGCCGTGCGACGTGTGTCACGGCCAGCGTTTCAATCCGGAGACGCTCGCGGTCACCTGGCGGGGCAAGAACATCGGCGACGTGCTGACGATGGAGATCGACGAGGCCGTCGAGTTCTTCGCGTCGATCACGAACATCGGGCATCCGCTGCAGTTGATGAAGGACGTGGGCCTCGGCTATCTGACGCTCGGCCAGCCGTCGCCGACGCTGTCGGGCGGCGAGGCGCAGCGCATCAAGCTCGTGACGGAGTTGAGCAAGGTGCGCGACGACATCACGCGACGCGGCCAGAAGGCGCCGCACACGCTGTACGTGCTCGACGAGCCGACCGTCGGGCTGCACATGGCGGACGTCGCGCGGCTGATCCGCGTGCTGCATCGCCTCGCGGACGGCGGCCACAGTGTCGTCGTGATCGAGCACGATCTCGACGTGATCGCCGAGGCCGACTGGATCATCGATCTCGGTCCGGAAGGGGGCGCGGGAGGCGGCATGATCGTTGCTGCGACGAACCCCGAAGGCCTCGTCCAGGTGCAGGCGAGCCATACCGGTGCGGCGCTTGCGCCGGTGCTCGCGCGCGGTTCGTCGTCTGCTTCGGTGCGTCCGCAAACTGCTTGATCTGCGTTGCGCGTGCACGGTATGATGGGCTCCGCCTGGGCTAGCGGCGTTTTCGATTGACGCTGCGAACAAACGCCAGGTGGAGCCGCGGATCCGCAGATCCCCTCCGGGTGCACCGAAAACGAATTCCGTCCGGTTGCACGCTCAAGGCGGCGAGGCCTCGTGATGTTCCGGCGAGGCCTCCGTCTTTTCAGGGCAAACTCAGTATTGCGAACCCCGACGTCAAGCCTTTGACGAAGCGAGAGGAATTAACCCATGTTCGACCTCGACGGAGAGGCGCGCGAACGCTTGATCCTGTGGATTCGACGCCGCATGGAAGAATACGGCATTACGCTCGATGATCTGGCCGCCGCGATTGCCGAATCCGAAAAGCAGCCGTTGTACCGCGATGCTTATGGCAATACGTGGGATGGCCAGGGCGACCTGCCGCCGTGGCTCGCGCGCGCCATTCATGCCGGACAGGACATCGAGCATTTTCGCTGCTGAGCTGCCTCTTCGGTGGCGCCGCGCCGTTCTGGCGCAATCGCGCGGCATGGCTGTGCCGCCAATCCCTGTTGTCTTCGTTCCTTTCTTAAACGTTTTGACCTTTGCATTCGTGCGGTCATTAATTCGCAGCTAATTGCCGATTAGCGCGTCGTTGCCGTATTGAAAGCCGGTAATCCGATTTAATCGCTTCCATCCTGATTTAACCGCGGGTCGCGACCGGGATTCGGCCGCTGCATTCCCTATTCGCGGGACAATCGCGGTCGGTCCGCAAAGCGACATCGAGAGGGAGCGACATGACGGTACTGATAGTAGGGCTGGTCATTTTCATCGGCATACATTCGATCCGTGCGGTCGCCGCGCCGTGGCGAGACGCGCAGATCGCGCGCTTCGGCGCGGCCGGCTGGCGCGCCGCGTTCGGCGTGGTGTCGATCACCGGGCTCGTGCTGACGATCCATGGTTACGCGCTGTCCCGCCGCGCGCCGGTATTCGTGTGGATCCCGCCGTTCTGGATGGCGCACGTCACGGCGTTGCTGACGGTGATCGCGTTCGTGCTGATCGTCGCGGGCTTCGTGCGGGGCAATCACATCAAGCGCGCGCTCGGCCGTCCGCTGCCGTGCGGCATCGCGTTCTGGGCGCTCGGGCATCTGCTCGCGAACGGCACACTGAACGACATCGTGTTGTTCGGCGCGTTGTTTCTGTGGTCGCTGATGCTGGCCGTCGTGAGCATCCGGCGCGATCGCGACGCGGGCGTCGTCCCTCCCGCCGGCTCGCTGTCGCGCGATGCACTGGTCGTCGCGATCGGCGTGCTCGCGTGGGCGGTCTTCGTGTTCGATCTGCACGGTCCGTTGATCGGCGTGCGTCCGCTCGGCTGAGCGCATAAAAAAAACGAGCCCGCGTGCGGCGGGCTCCAAGTGCAGTCCGGAGATCGTGCGAACAGGTCGCTTACGAAAGCGTAAAACGCACGTGTGAAAGGTCGATGAAACCCGGCGCGCCGTACGGCCTCACCGGTCACAGATCGAAGAACACGGTCTCCCGTTCGCCCTGCATGTGAATGTCGAAGTGATAGACGATGCGGCCAGCCCGCTCGTCGCGTCGTGCGATCAGTGTCGCGCGGCGTTCGGCCGGCACGGCGGACAGCACCGGATCGGCCGCGTTGGCCGCTGCTTCGTCGTCGAAGTAGATTCGCGTGAACGTGTGCGTGAGCATGCCGCGCATCGTCACGATCACGTCGATATGCGGCGCGTCGCCCGCATTCGCGCGCGCGGGCTTTACCGTGCGCACCACAAAGCGCTGCTGCGGGTCCGTGCCGGTGCCGACGCGCGCGAATCCGCGAAAGCCGCTCGCCGCGACTTCCGCCGACGTCGACGGATAGCGCCCGGCCGAATCGACCTGCGAAAACTCGAGCATCGCGTCGTGCACCGGGTTGCCGTCGCCGTCGAACACGCGGCCGATCAGCGTGAGATGTTCGCCGGCCGCTTCAGTGGTCGCGATGTCTGGCGTGAAGAGGCTCTTGAGGTCGTAGCCGTACTGCTCGGGGCACAGGCCGTACGCGAAGTACGGGCCGACTGTCTGCGAAGGCGTTTCCTTGAAGGCCATGGCTCAACGCTCCGTGGGAGTCTGGTTCGGACCGCGCAGCACGATATCGAACTCGTAGCCGAGCGCATAGTTTTCTTCGGTGGTGTCGATCGAAAAACGCGAGATCAGCCGGTCGCGCGCGTGCGCCGGCGTGCCCTGGAAGATCGGATCGAGCGCGAGCAGCGGGTCGCCGGGGAAGTACATCTGCGTGACGAGGCGCGAGCCGAAGTACTCGCCGAACAGCGAAAAGTGAATGTGATTCGGACGCCATGCATTCGGATGATTGCCCCAAGGATACGCGCCGGGCTTGATCGTCAGGAAGCGATAGCGGCCTTCGCCGTCGGTCACGCAGCGGCCCGCGCCGAGGAAATTCGGATCGAGCGGCGCGTCGTGCTGGTCGGTCTTGTGCACGTAGCGTCCGGCGGCATTGGCCTGCCAGATTTCGACGAGCGTGTCGCGCACCGGCTTGCCGCCCACGTCGAGCACACGGCCGGTCACGATGATGCGCTCGCCGAGCGGTTCGCCGTTGCGCGCCGCGTTGCGCGTGAGGTCGTTGTCGAGCGGACCGAGGTCGTCGGCGCCATAGACCGGCGCGCGCTGGTCGCGCAGCTTTTCCTTCAACGGAATCAGCGGCAGCGTGGGGCCGCGCTTGATCGAAGAGCGATACGGCGGATGAACGTACGCCGGATGCGAGTCGAAGTCGCGGGGCGACAGGATGGACTCGTCCATGGGTGTCTCCTTGTGGATTGTGACGAGGGCTCGCCGCGCGCTGGCGGGCGCGGCGCACCGCGAGCAAAGCGGATTCAGCGACTTTATCCAACCCGGAAAGTTATGCAAAATGACGTTTTCTCGTATCTCGTATAACGGTTCGTCATGGTTCAGAATCGCCGGCTCGCGGACAGCCGCGTCAAGTTCCGTCATCTGCAGTGTTTTCTCGCGGTGGCGCAGTTCGGCAGCGTGCAGAAGGCGGCGGAGAGCCTGTCCGTCACGCAGCCGGCCGTCTCGAAGACGATCGCGGAGCTGGAGGCGTTGCTCGGCGTGAAGCTGTTCGAGCGCGGCCGTCACGGCGCGATGACGACGCACGAAGGCCAGTTGTTCATGCCGCACGCGAGCGCGTGCGTGAGCGCGCTGCGCCAGGGCGTCGATCTGCTGGCCCGCGACGAGGGCGCCGCAACGGCGACGGTCGACATCGGCGTGTTGCCGACTGTCGCGCCCGCGCTCGTGCCGGCCGTGCTGCGCGCGTTTTCGGCGCAATGGCCGCGGGCGATCGTGCGGCTCACGACGGCGTCGAACGCCGAACTGCTGGAGCGGCTGAAGGCGGGGGAAATCAGTTTCGCGGTCGGGCGTCTCGCCGATCCGGAGCGGATGGTGGGCTTGAGCTTCGAGCAGTTGTACGGGGAGCCGCTCGTGGTCGTCGTGCGCGCCGGGCATCCGCTGCAGGACGGCGTCGGCTTGCCGGCGCGGCTCGCGGACTTTCCGCTCGTGGTGCCGCCGTTCGGCACGCTGATCCGTCAGACCGCGGACGGGCTGCTGTCGGCGTGGGGGGCGGCGCCGATCGCGTCGTTCGTCGAGATGCTGTCGGTGTCGGTCGGCCGCGCGCTCGCGCTCGAAAACGATGCAGTGTGGTTCGTGCCGTCCGGCGCGGTCGACTACGATCTGCGGCGGGGCGCGCTGGTGCGGTTGCCATTGCCGTCGGCAGGCAGCGACGAGCCGGTCGGGCTGATCCAGCGCACCGATGCGCAGCCGTCGACCGCCGGTCGCGCGCTGATCGATGCGGTGCGCCGCGCGGCGCGCGAGCGCAATGCGGTTGAGGCCGCGGAAAACGCCGGCGCAAGCCGCAAAAGGTCGCGTCGGCGGGCTTCCCGCTGAGGGTTCCCCCAAATCCCTGTTTTTGAATGGAAATTCCATTCGCGTCATCGCGCCGCGCGGCTGTCGCGCCTCCGCCACATATGATTTAAATCAGATGATCAATATCAAATGCGGAGAGAAAAATGACCGACGATCGAGTCGAACTGTTGTTGGCGATCGCTGGCCGCGCGCTGGATATCGACAGCTTTGAACCGACGGGCGAGCGCGAAGCGGATTGGCGCGAAGTCCGCGTCGAAGACGTGGGCCGTGCGCTCGAAGCCGCTTACGACGCCGGATTGCTGGTGGGCTACCGGATCGGCCGGGCGGAGTCGCTCGAGCGGGTGTGAGTCGACATCGATTCGTCCCGCCGCCGTTCCCCCTTTTCCCACCGCTCGCCGCCAGGGGCAAACCACCTTGGGCGGCCGGATTCCCGCAGGTATAGTCGTCCGGAAGGCCTTGTTCCTTGTCAAACGGAGAGGCGATGAACGCTGCGGAAATCCTTGCCGACGTCGGAGTCGCCGAACGCGTACGCGACGGCGACATCGAAGTGCGCTCGCCGATCTCCGGCGAACTGATCGGGCGGGTCGCGAGCCAGTCGGCGGCCGAAGTCGATCGAACGCTCGCTCGCGCACACGACGCTTTTCTCGCGTGGCGCACCGTTCCAGCGCCCCGTCGCGGCGAATTCGTCCGGCTGCTCGGCGAGCGCCTGCGCGCGCACAAGCAGGCGCTCGGCCGTCTCGTGTCGCTCGAAAGCGGAAAGATCCTCCAGGAAGGGCTCGGCGAAGTTCAGGAGATGATCGACATCTGCGATTTTGCGCTCGGGCTGTCGCGCCAGCTGCATGGTCTGACGATCGCGTCCGAGCGCCCCGGCCACCGGATGGCCGAGACATGGCATCCGATGGGCGTCTGCGCGGTCATCTCCGCATTCAATTTTCCGGTGGCGGTGTGGTCGTGGAACGCGGCGCTCGCGCTCGTGTGCGGCAATGCGGTGGTCTGGAAGCCGTCCGACAAGACACCGCTTTGTGCGCTCGCGGTCGACGAAATCGTCGCGGATGCGCTGCGCGCATTCGGCGACGCGCCCGACGGCCTCGTGTCCGTCGTCCACGGCGGACGCGAAACCGGCGCGCAACTCGCTTCGCATCGGCTCGCGGCGATCGTCAGCGCGACCGGCAGCACGCAGATGGGGCGGGCGGTCGGCGTCGCGGTCGCGCAGCGTTTCGGCCGCGCGATTCTCGAACTCGGCGGCAATAACGCCGGCATCGTCACGCCGAGCGCCGATCTCGAACTCGCGTCGCGCGCGATTCTTTTTTCGGCGGTCGGCACGGCGGGGCAGCGCTGCACGTCGCTAAGACGCCTCATCGTTCACGGCAGCGTCTACGACCGGACCGTGGCGCGGCTGCAGCAGCTGTACGCGAAGGTGCCGATCGGCGATCCGCTCGAAGCGGGCACGCTGATGGGCCCGCTGATCGACGCCCGGGCGTTCGCGCGGATGCAGGACGCGCTGCGCCGCGCGGCCGACGAAGGCGGGAAGATCAGCGGCGGTGAACGCGTCGACGTGGCCGGGTTGCCCGACGGGTACTACGTGCGGCCGGCGCTCGCGCAGATGCCGTCGCAGACGCCGATCGTGATGCAGGAAACCTTCGCGCCGATTCTGTATGTGATGCGCTACCGCGATTTCGACGACGCAATCGCGGCGAACAACGCGGCGGCGCATGGGCTGTCGTCGTGCGTGTTCACGACCGACCTGCGCGAGGCGGAGCGCTTTCTGTCGGCGACAGGCAGCGACTGCGGCATCGCGAACGTGAACATCGGCCCGAGCGGCGCGGAAATCGGCGGCGCGTTCGGCGGCGAAAAGGAAACCGGCGGCGGCCGCGAGTCGGGCTCGGACGCGTGGAAGGGCTACATGCGTCGCGCGACGAACACGGTTAACTATTCGTCGACGCTGCCGCTTGCGCAGGGCATCGACTTCCGCATCGACTGACGTCGGCTCGCGGCGCCGCTACGCCCGTCGCCACCATTGTTCGAGCGTACCCATCGACAATCCGTGCGGCGTGCCGTGGATCGCGACGAACCACGCGGCAACCCACGACGCGCCGACCACCAGCAGATCGCAATGACCGCTGTTCCACCAGTTCAGCGAATGGCGGCGCGCGATCCAGGGCACGCCGAGCGGATTCGGCCAGTCCGCGAGCAGATGAATGACGCCGCCGCACGCGAGGCCGAAGGCCGGCGCGGCGAGCGGTGCGTGTCCGAGCCGTTGATACGCCCACGCGAGCAGCGCGATCCAGCCGATGCCCCAATGCGTGAGCGTGCGATGCGTGATCCACAGGCGGCGTTTTGGGGTCCACCACGCGACTTCGAGCCAGTCGGGCGCGCTGCCGCCGGCCACGCCGGCGACGAACGCGAGCGCCGTCCACAGATGCGACGGCCCGCCCGCGTGCGCGTGCGTGACGGTCGCCGCCGCGATGACGCCCGCGGCCCAGCCGGTTGCATGGTGCGCGTTGCTCGATGCCATGACGCGATCGTTCCGGGAATTCGAAGGGCGCACCGCTTCGCAGAAGTGCGTCTGTCGCGACAGAGGGCGGCACGCGCAAGCCGCCTCGTCTGTCGTGACAGCAGCGTCAGATCGTGCAGCGCGCGATGTGGAAGCGCATTTCGCCTTCGGGCGGATCGTTCGATGCGGACGGATCGTGTGTCACGCGGACTACCGAGCCGGACGACGACGGCGTCAGCGTCACGAAGTACGACGCATGCGACGACGACCCGACCGCCAATTCGGTCGCCTGACCGTCTTTCGACGTGCGCACGCGCGGCAGGCGATCCTTCAGACAGCTTGCGATCGACGACGGCGAACGCAACGACGACACATAGACCATCGGCGCGTCGGCCGACGCTTCGTCGGGCGGCATCGGCGTCGAGCCACAGGCGGCGAGAACGGCAACGGGGACGACGGCAGCGAGGGTCTGGGCAAGTCGAGTCATGAGCGGCATGGCAGTGGCGACGAATGCTGAAAATGTCGAGGAGTATACGCACGGTTGCTGATGCTGGTCAGTAAGAAGATGCAACAGCGGAAGAGCGGCGGAATCGAATGCGCGGGCCGCGCGGCATGAAAAAACGCACAGGCGGTTGTGCCGCCTGTGCGTTTATCGCATCCGGCGACGAACGAGCGGATCGCTGACCCGCCGTGTCGCCGTTGTCAGAAGCGCTCTAGAAGCGGTGACGCAGGCCGACGGTGGCCGCGACCTGGTTGCGCGTCGACGAAGCCGGCAGTGTGTTGATGGCGGCGACGTTGGCAACGTGCGCGTAGCCGGTCGGCGTCGGCGTGTAGCCGACGGAGCCCGTCGCGCGCTGGAACGCCGTGGCCAGATAGATATCCGTGCGCTTGCTGAGCGAGTAGTCGCCCGCGAGCATCGCCGTGTGCCAACGCGGGTTGGAGCGGCCGTAGTTGTCGGTCACGCGGCCATCGGTAAACGTGTACGAACCGAGCAGCGCGAGCGCCGGGGTCAGGCTGTACACGCCGTTGATCTCGAAGTTGTCCATCCGCAGGTTCTGGTTGCCGGTTGCCCACGCGGGGCCGCGCGACAGATCGTCGAACTGCGAATGCGTCCACACGAGGCCGATCACCGCCGGGCCATACGTATAGTTCGCGCCGATACCGTACGTGCGCTGCAGTTCGGCCGACAGCTTCGACGCGGAGGTCGCGTTCAGGCCGGCATTGTTCTGCTGCAGGTACGCTGCGGCAACGTTCAGCGGGCCGGTGCTGTACGACGCGCCCACACTCCACGCGCGACCGTTCGCGAAGCCGCCCGGCTGGTTGCTGAAGCCATAGAGGCCGCCGAACTTTAAGCCGTCGTAGTTCAGGCTTTCGAACTTGATCGCGTTCTTGACCGGGAACGTGGCGCCGAGGTTGTCGTTGTCGAACGGGTGGGCGGCGAGGTTGTTGCCGTAGCCGAAGCCGGCAGCCGACAGCGGCGACAGGAAGTCGACGACCGAATCGTACTGGCGGCCGAGGGTCACGGTACCCCCGGTGTTGCTCTTCAGGCCGACGTACGCCTTGCGGTTGAAACCGGATTCGCCTTTATAGGTGCCGTCGTTCAGATTGAAGCCGCTTTCCAGCGTGAAAATCGCCTTCAGTCCGCCGCCGAGGTCTTCGGCGCCGCGCAGCCCGAAGTAGGTATTCGAAACGGAACCGCTGTTCTGGATCCACGCGCTGCTGCCGCCGATGTTGTTCACGTAGACGATGCCCGCGTCCAGCGAGCCGTACAGCGTCACGCTGCTCTGCGCGTGCGCGCCGACGGCGAAGGCGCCGAGAACGCCGGCGGTAATAAGGGTTTTTTTCATGATTTTCCACTCCGGACAGTGCTTGAAAAGTCGCACCGATGTGGCTTTTTCTGTTTCACATCGATGGCCTGATACTGCGGAGCAGAGTGTATTCGCGTCCCCGTATGCCTTCTTGTCGTAAATGCCGATTATGATTTTAGGACGTGTCTTAAAACTATTTAATAATCGTAAATTGGCGAATATAAAGGTGTTTTTATCTCGATTTAAAGGATGGAGCGCCGACGGGCTCGCAGGCGCTGTTGTGTGGTCGCGACAGCTGTCGGCGGGCGCCTTGTTCGATCTTTCATCTCGTCCGAAATATTGATCCTGATTAAGCAAGAACTCGGAAAGACACTGTTCTGCATGCGGGGGTAATAGGCTGATGGATTCAGCGCTAAAATCGTATTGCCTCCCTTTTGACCGAGGGTGGTCTTTTTCATCTGTTCTTTGAGCGGCCTTTCGGCCGCTCTTTTTTTGATAATCGCCGATTGTTATCGAGATAATCGGCGGGCGTTGCGAAAGGCATTGGCCGTAAGAGTGCGATCCGCCGTCGCGCCCGATAATCGGCCGTCTGGCTTGTCCGGAGCCCGGTCGGATGCAGGTAAAATCCAGCGCTTGTCGGTGTCGCGCCGACCGCCTTGCCACTCGATGAATCCGCCATGACGACCGACTCCACGCCCGCCGAATCCCCCGCCCTGGACCCGCGCCTGTGGCGCAAGGACGGCTGGACGGCGCGCGTGATCAAGAACGAGGACGACGACGGCTGGGCGGTCGAGATGATCAAGGACGGCGAGCCGGAACCGGCACTGGTCGGCCCGTGGACGATGGGCCGCGACAAGAAGAACCCGAAACCGCTCGACACGGCGGCGTTCAACACCCTCGTGAAGACGGCGAGCGAGGTCCTGCGTCGCCACGAGCAGCAGCTGCATGCGCTGCTCCACAAGCGCGTGAGCGTGAGCGGCGCCGACGGCGACATCGAAGTGACGCTCGACATCGTGCCCGACGACTATGAGCCGTATGCGCTGCTGACGGCGTTCGACGCGTTCGGCGGAACGCTCGCGCAACAGCGCGTCGCGCCGACGTTCAAGCTGTCGCGATCGGTGGGCGAGGCGTGGGTGGCGGGCGGCTTCGGCCGGGTCGGCGGGCGCTGACCGCGCGCCTCATCGGTCCGGCTACGCCTGCTAGTCCTGCTGGCAGAAGATCGCGGTGAGCAACGGCCCGGCGTGATGGACGATCGCCGGGTTGCCTGCCGCGCGCACGGCGTCCTCGACCTTGCTCCGGCTGCCGACCACGACGGCGCCGTAGGCCGAACGCGCGATCGGCTTGCCGCTGCCGGTGCGAAAGAGCGGGTCGTCCTGCTGGAAACCGACGATCGCGAACACGCTGAATCCATACGCGGTCAGATGCTGGCCGTGAGCGGGCCAGAACGCGTTGATCGAGTTGTCTTCGACGCGCATCGGATGCGGCTCGATCAATTGCTGATCGATCAGTCCGCCGATGAATTCATGCGCCGATATCTTGCAGGTCAGCGAGTCGTCGAGCGCGGCTGCGTGGCCGAAGACCGGCAGCGCCGCGAGCAGCAAGGCAAAGGTAAAGCGTTTCATCCCGTTTTCAGTTTCTGGTTCCGCGCGGGCGTGCGTGGCGTTCGACGCACGGCCGCTCCAACGGCTCGCACTGTACGCGTGTTCGCGCGATCGTGCCGGACGTCGTTCGCGACGTTCGACGTGCGCGTCTATCCTTTCAGTTTCATTTGTCAGTGAAAGCTTTGTGGAAGCGGTATGCGTTGCGTGGTTGTGATCGGAAACGACCCATCCGCCGAGCCTGCCTCAGGGAGGCGGGCGCCGTACGCTGGCTCGTGCACGCGCGGGTCACGCCGAACGCCGGATCACCCGACGACGCTGCGTCTCTTCACTGAACTCGCGGGTGAGGTTCACGTTGAGCAAGGCGGGTTCCTGCCTGCGAACGTCGGCGCCCGTCACGTCCGCCGTAGGGAACAGATCAGGATCGTGACGAGCGCTTCGCAACAAGTGTTGCCGTGGCTGCGTCCGCTCGAAAGCCGCGTGCCGCAACCGGCATCGTCACGGCAATCCGCATGCCGGCGCCCCTCGAACCGCACAGCGATGCCATAATGGCGCCTTTACGCTGCGGCCACGCCGATCGTCGTTTTGCCCATGCCTCTTGCACTCGGCACCTTCATCGTTCCGCTCATCGTCGCCTGCGCGATGTTCATGGAGAACGTGGACGCGACGGTCATCGTCACGGCGCTTCCTTCGCTGGCCCGGGATCTCGGGCACGATCCGATCACGCTGAAACTCGCGGTCACGAGCTACGTGATCGGGCTCGGCGTGTTCATTCCGATCTGCGGGTGGGTCGCCGACCGCTATGGCTCGCGCACCGTGTTTCGCACTGCGATCGGCATCTTCATCGTGGGCTCGCTGCTGTGCGCGGCGTCGACCACGTTGCCGATGTTCGTCGCCGCGCGCTTCGTGCAGGGCATCGGCGGCGCGATGATGGTGCCGGTCGGGCGCATCATCATATTCCGTTCGCTGCCGAAATCGGACTTCATTCGCGCGGTCAACTACCTGACGGTGCCCGCGCTGCTCGGTCCCGTGGTCGGCCCGCCGCTCGGCGGTTTCATCACCACGTACCTGCACTGGCGGCTCATTTTCTTCATCAACATTCCGATCGGCTTGCTCGGCATCTGGCTCGCGAGCCGGCACATCGCGAACATGCACGAAGAGCATCCGGGCCGACTCGACTGGTTCGGCTTCGTGCTGTCCGCCGGCGGCGCGGCGCTGTTCATGCTCGGCCTGTCGCTCGTCGGCAGCGGCCTGATGTCGTTCGGGGGCGCGCTCGCGATGTGTGCGATCGGCGTGACGCTGCTCGTGTTCTACTGGTTCTATTCGCGGCGCATCGAGCGGCCCGTGCTCGATCTGCAATTCCTGCAGATTCCGAGTTTCGATGCGAGTGTCGTCGGCGGGTCGCTGTTTCGCATCGGGCTCGGCGCGGTGCCGTTCTTGCTGCCGCTGACGCTGCAGGAAGGGCTCGGGATGACGGCGTTTGCGTCCGGCTCGATCACGTGCGCGTCCGCATTCGGCTCGATCTTCATGAAGACCGTCGTGTCGCGCGTCTTGCGGCGCTACGGCTTCCGCCAGGTGCTGATCGTCAACGCAGCCTTGGCCGGCATTTCGATTGCCGCTTGCGGCGTGTTCTATCCAGGCATGTCGCGCTGGCTGATACTTGCGATCGTGCTGATCGGCGGGCTCTTTCCGTCGCTGCAGTTCACCGCGCTGAACTCGCTCGCGTATGCGGACATTCCCACGCGCGACATCGGCCGCGCAACGAGTGTTGCGAGCGTGATCCAGCAATTGTCGCTCGGGCTCGGCGTGACGATCGCGGGCATCGTGCTGCAGATTTCGCATACGTTGCAGGGGCATCCAACGATCGTGTGGTCGGATTTCTGGCCCGCGTTCGTCGCGGTGGGGCTCTTTTGCGTTGCGTCGATTCCGGTCACGAAGCGCCTGCCCGCAGGGGCCGGCGATGAACTCGCACGCGGCGCGCGGCGTACCGCGTGAGCGAACCGCGAGGCGGTACACGCGCAAGCACGAATCGCCATCGAATTAAGCGCGTGTTATAAGCCCAAGGGCATACCCCGTTGATCACCGGAATCATGGAGGACGCTCAATGAAGTGGGTCGATAGTTCAGGACACGCCGCCCGTGCACTCGCGCTCGTCACGCTGACCGCGATTTCCAGCGGTTTTCTCGAAGCCACGCCAGCGCTTGCGAAAGCGCCGCAACAGCATCCGGTACTGACGGCGTCGGCCGTGGCGGTCGCCGATCGCTACGCGGCCGATGCCGCCGAGCAGATCTTCAAGGAGGGCGGCAACGCGGTCGACGCGGCGGTCGCGATCGCATTCTCGCTGGCGGTCACGTATCCCGAAGCAGGGAACATCGGCGGCGGCGGGTTCATGACGCTCTATGTGAACGGCAAGCCTTATTTCCTCGACTATCGCGAGCGTGCGCCGCTCGCCGCGACGCGGACGATGTATCTCGACGAGCAGGGCAACGTCATCAAGGGCAAGAGCCTGTATGGCTACGATGCCGTCGGCGTGCCGGGCACCGTCGAAGGCATGTGGGAAGCGCAGCGCCGCTTCGGCAGGCTCAAATGGAAGCAGGTGCTCGCGCCGGCGATTCACTACGCGAGCGACGGCTTCGTCGTCGACGAGCAACTGGCGAAGCGCCGCGACGATGCCGCGAAGAACTTCGAAGGCAAGACGAACTTCGACCAGTCCTTCGGCGCGATGAAAGCGGGCGAGACGTTCCAGCAGCCGGAACTGGCGGCCGTGCTCGCGCGGATCGCGAACCACGGTGCGTACGACTTCTACCGTGGCCGGACGGCGAACCTGATCGCCGCGTCGATGAAGGGCAACGGCCTGATCACGAAGCGCGATCTTCAGGAGTACAAGGCGGTGTGGCGTCAGCCGGTCGAGGCGACATGGAACGGCTATCAGGTGATCACCGCGCCGCCGCCGAGCTCGGGTGGCGTCGGCCTCGTGCAGCTCCTGAAAATGAAGGCCGATCTCGCGCCGCAATTCAAGGACGTGCCGCTGAATTCGCCGCAATACATCCATCTGATCGCGGAGATCGAAAAGCGCGTGTTCGCGGACCGCGCGCAATACCTTGGGGATCCGGACTTCTACAAGGTGCCGGTCGCGCAGTTGACCGACGACGCGTACCTCGCGAAGCGCGCGGCGGAAGTCGATTTCGACAAGCCGTCCGACACGAAGAGCGTGCAGCCGGGACTCGGCACGTCGATGCCGGAGAAGGCGGAAACGACGCACTTCTCCGTCGTCGACAAGTGGGGCAACGCGGTGTCGAACACCTACACGCTGAACGGCTACTTCGGCTCGGGCGTCGTCGTGGCGGGCACGGGCATCGTGCTGAACGACGAGATGGACGACTTCGCCGCGAAGCCGGGCGTGCCGAACATGTTCGGCGTCGTCGGCAGCGATGCGAACGCGATTGCACCGAAGAAGCGTCCGCTGTCGTCGATGTCGCCGACGATCCTCACGAAGGACGGCCAGGTCGCGCTCGTGATCGGCACGCCGGGCGGCTCGCGGATCTTCACGTCGATCTTCCAGGTGATCAACAACCTGTACGACTACAACATGCCGCTGAAGGATGCGGTGGCCGCGATGCGCTTCCATCATCAATTGTTGCCGCCGAATACGATTTTCTGGGAGCCGTATCAGCCGATCGACGGCCCGCTCGCAAAGCAGGTCGAGGCGAAAGGCTACGTGCTGAAGGGACAGGATTTCAACGGCGATATCCAGGCAATCCGGATCGACGGGGACACGCCCGAAGCCGTGGCTGATCCGCGAGGACGAGGCGTCACGCGCGTGATGCAGTAGGCATAATCCGGCGGCGGGTCATTCGGCGGCATACAGGCAAGCTTCCATCCAATGAAAGGATCATCCTCTTTAATGAGGATTTATTCGCCACATTGGTCGCGTACCATGCAACCTCCGGTGACGGTACAGCACGGCACCGGCGTGTGTTTCGAGGGGCGGCTTCGGCCGCCCGCTTTCTTTTTCCGACAGGTGCCACATGTACCTGACTGGCAGGGAAGTGGCACTCGTTGCCGACATCTTCAAGGTACTTTCCGATTCGCTCCCCGAGCAGGAACTGCGTCGCGAGGTGGGGCGGCGTCTGTTCGAACTGCTGAAAGCCGACCAGCCCGCCGATGCGACGCCGCAAGGCGATCAACGGGGCTCGGCGTCGTCGGGCGATGCGCCGCATGACGGCAGTCAGGACGGCTTGCAATGGGGCCTCACGCTGTTCACGTTGACCGATGGCGAGAACATCGGCGATCTCAGCGCCTGGCGCGGTCCGCATCGCGAGAACTTTTCCGATCGTGAACTGGCGCTGCTCGAACTCGTGCGGCCGGCGTTTGCGGTCGCGCTCGCGCGGGCCCGGGCGCAATCGCAGGCTCTATCACAGGCACAATCGCAATCGCAGGCGCACGGCGTCAAGCCGGAAACCGCGTCGGACGCCGACGACGCATTCGCGCGTTTGACGCCGCGCGAGCGCGAGGTCGTCGATCTGGTAATCGAAGGGTTGCTCGACAAGGAAATCGCCCATCGCCTCGGCATTTCGTATACGACCGTGCGCACGCATCTCGATCGGTCGTTTCAGAAACTCGGTGTCAGCAACCGTTCGCGACTCGCGCGGATCGCTCGCCTGAACGGGCACTGACGCGACCAACACGCGACGTTACGGTGCGGCGGGCGCGTCGCCGAGCCGGTCGATCGCAAGCAGCGCTAAACGGGCAAGAAACGGCGGGGTGTTTGCATTGCGACACGGACGTCGCCGGCTCGAGCGTGTGCAGCACTTCGGCGGCGAGCGCATTGGCGTCGTCGTGGCCGATCGCGCCGACGACGCTGGCGGCCCGCGACAGATCGAACTGCACCGACGCGGCGCGGCCGATCCAGACGCCAGCGACGCATGATGCCAGGGCAATAAACACTGCAGAAACGCGAAGTTGGCATCGCAGCGCTCGGTGCGTCGAAGCGCGACGGGCCGCGCACGGCGGGCCGCTAGTGAGCCCCGCTTGCATCAAAGACGGCCGCTCGACGGGATGGCCACGAAAATGCGGCAAGTTTCACGAGGCCAGGGTACGCTCGCAGTTTTTGTGCGGCGCGGGCTCCGTTTCGGCTGTCCCGTTCAGCCGGTTTTTGCGCCGCCACCGGAAAAGAGAGCCTGACCATGTGGAGCCCCGCCGCCGCCATCCCGCCCGACTTCGGCGCGGGCGCGGTCTTTCTCAGCGTGCTTGTCACCCAGCTCGGCGTGCCGTTGCCCGCTGCGCCGATGCTCGTGCTCGCGGGCACGATGGCGTCGATGGGCGAAGCGTCATATGCGCATCTGCTGCTGGCGGCGGTCGGCGCGACGCTGATCGCCGATTCGCTGTGGTTCGCGGCCGGCCGGTTGCGCGGGCGCCGGCTCCTGAACGGACTCGTGCGCTATTCGCTGTCGATCGATACGACGATACGCGTCGCGCACAAGGTGCTCGAGCGGCACGGCGCGCCGATCCTGTCCGTCGCGAAGTTCGTGCCGGGGCTCGGGCTGATCGCGCCGCCGCTGCTCGGCACGACGGCGATCGACGCGCGCCTCTTTCTGATGTGGGATGCGATCGGCGCATCGCTGTGGGCGGGCACGTGGCTGCTCGGCGGCGCGCTCGCGCACGACGAGATCGTGTTCTTCACGCAGTTCGTGCGCGCGAACGGCGGGACGATCTTCGATGTGCTGGCCGTGGCCGCCGTGCTGTTTATCGCGTATCGGGGGATTTGCCGGCTGCGGTTCCGTCGCTGGCTCGCGCATCATCGGATCACGCCGATGCAGCTCGACAACATGCTGAAGTCCGACGCGCCGCCGATTGTGTTCGACGCGCGGCCGCGCAGCGTGCGCGAGAAGGAGGCGTACCGGATTCCGGGCGCGCGTCTTTTGAACCTCGATTCCGACGAGCCGCTCGCGCCGGCGGTGCTGGCACGGTCGATCGTCGTCTATTGCGTGTGCCCGAACGAGGCGACCGCGAAGCGCATCATCAAGCGGTTGCGTCGCAAGCACCTCTGTCACGCGCATGCGCTCAAAGGCGGCCTCGACGCGTGGGAGCGGGCCGGCTATCCGGTCGAACCGCTGTCCGCGGAGTTTTATCCCGCGCATCCGGGCGGGCGCGATGAAGAGCCGCCCGGCGACGAAGGGTTTCCCGTGCGCGCGGGCGTTCCGGAATGACGTGCGGCGCGCGGCGCCGGCAAAAAAATCTGTCGCGACCGCGGCGCCCGTCACGTCACGCGCGCTGGCGCCGTGAACCGCCGCCGACGTTCTGCCCCGCATCGCGGGCCATCTGCATGTAACCGCCGACCGACACGAGCGTCACGACGCCCGCGACCAGAAACGCGAGACGAAAGTCGTCGAGCGTGAACACGTGTCCGCCCGTTTCGCCGTTGACGACCGCCGCCGCGCGCAACGACACCGCGCCGAACGCGATGCCGAGCCCTTGCGACATCTGCATCGCCGCGCTCCATAGCGTGCTTGCGCCGCTCATCTGCGACGCCGATACGTCCGCGTACGCCAGCGTTGCGAGCGTCGAGAACTGCATCGAGCGCGTGATGCCGTACACGAAGATCACGACCAGCACGATCGCGAGCGGCACGTCGGGCGTCAGCAGCCCGCACGCGATGATCGACGCCCCGGCGAGCGTCACGTCGACGATCGACACCCTACGGAATCCGAAGCGTTGCAGAATGCCCGTCGTCAGCGCCTTCATGCCGAGGTTGCCGGTGGCGCTCGCGAGCAGCAGCAAGCCCGAGCGGAACGCGGACATCCCGAAGCCGACCTGGAACAGCAGCGGCATCAGGTAAGGCACCGCGCCGATGCCGATGCGCGTCACCGAGCCGGTGATCACGGTCACCGAAAACGTCGGGATTTTCAGCGTCGACACGTCGATCAGCGGATGCGGATGCCGCTTTGCATGCGCGAACGCGACGAAGCCGAGCGCGATGCCCGCCGCGACGATCGCGGCAGCCGTCCACGGATTCGAACCGGGCTGGCTCGCGATTTCGGCGCCGTACAAAAGCGCGGTGAGCGTCGCGCCGCTGAGCACGAGGCCGACGACGTCGAGCGGGCGGCGCTCCTCGCTGCGCAGGTTCGGCACGAGCGCCCACACCGCGGCGAGCGCCGCCAGCCCGAACGGCACGTTCAGCAGAAAGATCCAGCGCCACGACGCGTAGGTCGTGATGAAGCCGCCGATCGGCGGGCCGACGACGGGTGCCGCGATCGCCGGCCACGTGATCGTGGAGATCGCCTGCATCAGCCGGCTCTTGTCCGTGCTGCGCACGACGATCAGCCGGCCGACCGGCACCATCATCGCGCCGCCGATCCCTTGCAGAAGCCGCGCGGCGGTGAACTCGGGCACGTTCTGCGACAGCCCGCACAGCACCGATGCGAACGTGAACGTAACGATCGCGCTGAAGAACACGGTACGCGAGCCACAGCGGTCGGCGACCCAGCCGCTTGCCGGAATGAAGATCGCAAGCGCGAGCATGTAGGCCGTCATGCCGAGACTCAGGCTGTTCGGGCCGATGCCGAACGTGCGGGCCATCTGCGGCAGCGCGGTCGCGATCACCGTCGTGTCCAGATACTCCATGAAGAACGTCGCGGCAACGATGTACGGCAGCCAGCCGACGACGCGGGACGTAGAAGCGGTGTTCGTCATGGTGCGTCCGTGTGAAGAGCGCAAGCGTATGCCGGCGCGCGTAACGAAAAAGTCGGCGCGGCAAGCGGAGAACGGGAAGTCATCGTGTTCGCCAGTTTTTTGTCGGTGTCGGTGAGGGGCACGCCGCGGGCGTCTGCGGCAAAGGCGTAAGTGTCCAACAGGAGAACGCCGCTGTACAGCGGCTGTACGGTGGCCGTACTGGTACACGCCACGCTGCAGCGCCGCGACGACGCGCGTACACTCGTCCGCTGGTCCGCAACGACACTCCTGTGGAGGAACACGATGGAACATCGATTTCTGGGCGCATCCGGTTTCAAGGTGCCGGTACTCAGCTTCGGCACCGGCACTTTCGGCGGCAAAGGCGAGTTCTTCGAAGCATGGGGCGCGACGGACGTCGCCGAAGCGCGCCGCCTGATCGACATCTGCCTCGAAGCGGGCGTAACGATGTTCGACAGCGCCGACATCTATTCGACCGGCGCATCCGAGTCGGTGCTCGGCGAGGCGCTGAAAGGCCGGCGCGACAAGGTCATCATCTCGACGAAAGCGACCTTTCGTTTCGATGACGCGCCGAACAACGTCGGCTCGTCGCGCTTTCATCTGACGCGTGCGGTCGACGCGGCGCTGAAGCGTTTGCAGACGGATTACATCGACCTGTTCCAGCTGCACGGTTTCGACGCGAGGACGCCCGTCGAAGAAGTGCTGTCGACGCTCGACGACCTCGTTCGCGCGGGCAAGATTCTTTACACCGGCGTGTCGAATTTTTCGGGCTGGCACCTGATGAAGTCGCTCGCTGTCGCGGATCGTTACGGCTATCCGCGCTATGTCGCGAATCAGACCTACTACTCGCTGATCGGCCGCGATTACGAATGGGAGCTGATGCCGCTCGGCATCGACCAGGGCGTGGGGGCGGTCGTCTGGAGCCCGCTCGGCTGGGGGCGGCTGACCGGCAAATTGCGCCGCGGGCAGCCGCTGCCGGACAAGAGCCGCTTGCACAAGACGGCCGACCAGGGACCGCCGGTGCCGGACGAGTATCTGTACCGCGTGGTCGACGCGCTCGACGAGATCGCCGCGGAAACCGGCAAGACCTTGCCGCAGATCGCGCTGAACTGGCTGCTGCAACGGCCGACGGTCTCGACGGTGCTGATCGGCGCGCGGGACGAAGCGCAGTTGCGCCAGAACCTCGGCGCGGTGGGCTGGAATCTGACGCCGGAACAGGTCGCGAAGCTCGACGCAGCCAGCGCGCAACGGCCCGCTTATCCGTACTGGCACCAGGAAGGCTTTGCGGAGCGCAATCCTTCGCCGGTGTGATGTGACGCGATGCGCCGGGCGAGCCTCGCGGCTGCCCGGCGAACGATCCGGCGGCCCGCTATTTCGCGAGTTTGCGCTGAAGGCGCGAGCGCGCCTCGGCGAGCGACTGGAAGTGGCCGTGTGCCTCGTCGAGCACGGAAACGCGCCCGTGCCCGATGTCGTACACCCAGCCTTGCAACTGCAGCTTGCCTTGCGCGACGCGCGCCGCCACGGCCGGGTGCGTGCTCAGATGAGTCAACTGCAGCCGCACGTTTTCCTCGACCAGCGCCTGGACGACGGCGTCTCCGGTAAGCCCGCGCGTCTGCACGACGCTGCGCGCCGCCTCCGCGTTGCGCAGCCATGCGTGCACGGTCGGCATGTCGGCGGTTGCCGCGCCGCCTGACGCGAGGCCCTTCATCGCGCCGCAATCGGTGTGGCCGCACAGCACGATCTGCTGGACGTTCAACGCCATCACCGCGAATTCGACCACCGCCGACACGCCGCCGAGCATCTCGCCATACGCGGGCACGATATTGCCGATGTTGCGGCAGACGAACAGTTCGCCCGGCCCCGTCTGCGTGATCATTTCCGGCGATACGCGCGAGTCGGCGCACGTGATGAACAGCGTGTGCGGCGCCTGGCTGTGCGCGAGGCTGCGAAACAGCTCCTTGTTGCCCGGAAAGACCTGATGCGTAAATTCGTCGACGCCTTCAAGCAGATGCAGCAGGCCGCAGCCGCACGAATCGTCGTGCTGGTCGTGCGGTTGCGGTTCGTGTTGGTGCTTGTCGGGCGTGGCGTGTTCTCGCTTTCTCATGATCTACCGTATCGAATGGCAACAGGCGCAAGTTTACGCTGACATGGCCTCGCGCGTGTAAACGTCGTTGGCGACGGGCCGGCGGCATTAATTCCGCGCGCCGAAATGCGTAGCAGAAATTGTTCGAAGCGATTCGTTGACCAGCCGCCGCGCGGCCGCGCATCATCCGTGGCCTGTGGAGCGCCGCCGCGCACGGCGACGGCAGCGCCCCGCGAATCGATGAACGAACAGACGGAACAGACGATGTCAGATGATTTGCACGACGATCGCGCAGCCAATCGCGCGCGACGCACGTTATTGAAGACCGTGGCAGGCGCCGGAACGCTGGCCGCGCTGCGCGGCATTGCGGGGATCGGCGGCGCGGCGGTGCTCGCGACGGCAACCGGCGCCGCGCATGCCGAGAGCAGCCGGACGCTGCGCATCGGCTTCCAGAAATACGGCAACTTCGTTGCATTGAAGGCGCGCGGCACGCTCGAAAAGCGCCTCGCGCCGCTCGGTATCGGCGTGCAGTGGCTGGAATTTCCGGGCGGTCCGCAGTTGCTCGAAGGGCTGAACGCGGGCGCGGTCGATATCGGCACGGTCGGCGAAACGCCGCCGATCTTCGCGCAGGCGGGCGGCGTCGATTTCGTCTATATCGGCAGCGAGCCGTCGGCGCCGCTCGGCGAGGCGATCGTCGTCGCGCAGCAGTCTCCGGTTCGTGCGGTCGCCGATCTGCGCGGCAAGCGCGTCGCGCTGAACAAGGGGTCGAACGTTCACTATCTGCTCGTCAAGGCGTTGCAGCAGGCGAACCTGAAGTACGGCGACATCCAGCCGGTCTATCTCGCGCCGGCCGATGCGCGCGCCGCGTTCACGAGCGGCAGCGTCGATGCGTGGGTGATCTGGGATCCGTATCTGGCGGCGGTCGAACGTCAGTTGAATGCGCGGCCGATCGTGAACGGCGAAGGGCTCGTGCGCAATACGCAGTACTACCTTGCGACGCGCCAGTTCGCGAACGCGCAGCCGCAGGTCGTGCACGCCGTGCTCGACGAGGTCGCGAAGATCGACGACTGGGCGCGCGACAACATCCCGGCGCTCGCGGCGCAACTGTCGCCGCTCGTCGGGCTCGACGCCGCGACGCTGGAGGTCGCGTTGAAGCGCGCGGGCTACGGCGTGCAGCCGATCGATGCGGCGACGCTCGCGTATCAGCAGCAGATTGCCGATACGTTCTCCGATCTGAAGCTGATCCCGAAGAAGCTCGTCGTCGCCGACGCGCGTTGGCAGGCGGCCTGAACGCGCGCATCGATGCAGTAGACTTTCCCTTCTCGGTGATTCTTCGAAGGGACACGCATGAACAGGCTGTTTGGCATCGTTGGGCGCTCCGGTCAGGGCAAGACGACCTTGATCGAGGCGCTGCTGCCGCAGTTGCGCGCACTGGGGCTGACGGTCAACGTGGTCAAGCACAGCCATCACGTGCTCGAATTCGAGCCGCCGCGCAAGGACAGCGCGAGGTTTCGCGCGGCCGGCGCGGGCGAGGTGCTGATTGCGTCGCCGAGCGGCTATGCGATCGTGCGCGAGTGGCGCGGCGAGCCGGAACCGGCGCTGTCCGACCTGCTCGCGCGGATGGCGCACGCCGACCTGACGCTCGTCGAAGGCTGGTCGCAGGCGGACGTCCCGCGGCTCGAAGTGGTGCGCCCGGCATCCGGGCTCGACGTGCTGTATCCGGGCGACAGCCGGATCGTCGCGATCGCGTCGGATGCCGCGCTCGATGCGCCGCTGCCGTGTCTGCCGCTGAACGATCCGGTGCGTGTCGCGGCGTTCATCTGCGAGACGCTCGGCATCCGGATCGATGCGGCCGCGCGCGGCGAGCGCGCCTTATCGCGAGAGAGGAGCGGCGGTTAGCCGGGCACGGCGTCCGCTGTGTCGCCGACGAGCGGCGAAGCGCTCGCTGCCCACGCTATAGACGACTTTTTTCAGGCTGGGTTGAGGACAGACGGGGATGCGCGCGCCGGTCACGGCTCGATGGCCGATTCCATTGCGCGCCTCGCGTGCCGCGCGGGCATGAAGTACCACACTGCGCCTGCGAGCTGCAGCGCGATCAGCGCGAACCAGACCGTCTGATGCGCGATGGCCGGATAGTGGCCGTCGTGCGCGGGCCAGTGCGCGAGCGCGGCGCCGATCGCGATCTGCGCGGCGAAGATGCCGACGAAGATCACGAGCGTGAACGTCGTGTTGACACGGCCGATCATCTGCGGCGAGAAGTACCCGGCGAGCACCGCGTAAGTGAGAATGCCGGTGCCGCCGAACGCGCCGTACGCGGCCCAGAGCAGCGGCGCCGGCAGCGGCGCGCGCGCGGCGAGCAGCGCCTGGACCACGACGAACAGCATCATCGTGATGCCGGAGAACCGATGCACGCTGATGCCGCGTCGCTCGAACACGCGCGCGAGCATGCCGAAGCCGATGTTGCCGGCGATGAACGCGCCGCCGAGCACCGACACCAGCGAGGCGGCGCGCGCGGCCGCGTGGTCGGCATCCGCGAGCAGCACGTCGCGCATGAACGCGCCCACCCACAACGACTGCATCGCGTAAAACACGGCCTGGTTGAGCGCGGAGAACGTGGCGGTCTGCCAGAACTGCCGGCTTCCCAATATGTGGGCGGTGCCGCGGAACTGTTCGAGCACGCTCGGCTGCCGGTGCGTGCCGACTGCACGCGGGCCGCCGATCCAGATCAGCGTCGCGACGGCCGCCGTCAGCGCGGCGATCCCGATGCAGACCGAGCGCCAGTCGACCACCGACAGCAGCCATGTCAGCGGCGTGCCGACCGCGACGCCGCCGAGTCCGCCGACCGCCATCACGAGCCCGTTGACGAGTGTGAGCTGCGCGACCGGGAAGTGTTGCGCGGTCGCCTTGAACGCGCCGCCGAGGCACACCGACACGCCGACGCCGATCAGGAGGCGCCCGACCATCATCGCGCCGAGACTGTGCGCGACGCCGAATATCAGCGCGCCGACGGCCGCCACGAGCATCACGCAGGCGGTCGCGCGGCGCGGGCCGAAGTGGTCGAGCAACACGCCGCCGGGAATCTGCGCGCCGGCGAAGCCGAGGAAATAGAGGCTCGTCAGCGTGCCGAGGTCGGACGCGGAAAAGCCCAGCTCGCGTGTGAGGAACGGCGCGAAACCGAGATTGACGCCACGAAACAGGAAAGAGACGAAGTAGCCGAGCGAGAAAACGGCGAATACGCGGAACTGGGTCGTAGTCATGAGGGCTGAGCCCGAAACGAACGGGATGATCGGCCCACGATTATTGGCGATCGGTGCCGTGTCTGCCAGCGTGAGATTTCCCGAACGATTTCCTTTCATTTTGCTGAACAAGATGTTGCGGCAGCAAACCCGTATCGCGCGAACGACAGCAGTACGCAATCTGATGGAAGGAATCCCGACAAAAAAGGCACAATGGCAGGCGTTTCACGCGTGAATACGCAAGACACGCCTTTGAAGTCGTTTCGGGAAAGCAGACGTTCAGTGTTGTAGCTGGTGCAGGAAACGGGTCCGCTTCAGGACAATCAAGAACGGTGGCAAAAGGAGAAACTGCATGAAGGCAATCGACGGAATCAAGCTGGCTTGCGGCGCGCTGCTCGTCGCGGCATCGCTTGGCGCATATGCTCAGAACGACCAGTCCACGGCGGCGCCGGCCTCGCCGACGACGGCTGCTTCGCCGACTGCTACGGCAAAACAGCAGTCGAAAGCGGCGCGTGCGGCCAACCGCAAGCTCGGACGCCAGGTTCGCGCGGCGCTCGTCCACGCGGGCAACATCAACGTGTCGAACATCACCGTTCGCGCTCGCGATGGCGCCGTGACGCTGCAAGGCTCCGTGCCGGACGCAGCGCAGATCGAGCGCGCGACGCAGGCGGCGCAAGGGGTCGCGGGCGTGACTTCGGTGAAGAACGCGTTGTCGGTCCGGCAGATGCGCTAAGCCGTTGCATTCGATCCGGCGTCCTGCGGATCGGCCCGAACACCGGGCCGGTTTCGACGAAGCGCCATGACATGACCTCGAAGCCGTCCGCCGTTTGTGCGGACGGCTTTTTTTATCCGCGCCGCACGGGGCCGAAAAACTATACTCATCGGACGGCCTGCGCTACACGGCGACACGTTCATGCAACAGGCCGCAAAACAACGAAGGAGACAGCCATGCCGATCCGGTCCCGCCGATCGTTGCCGTCCCGCGCGCCGCCCGTTCGCTGACGCGGGCACCGCCCCGCCCACGCTTTTCGCTCCACACCGGCCCGCGGCCGGTCCGTCCACGCACGCAGAAAGAGGGTGCACCATGAACGCAGTGACCGACGCATCGAATGCTCACGTCCCCACCGTCAAGCTCTTGGTCGGCGGCGACTTCGTCGAATCGGAAACGGACGAATGGCGTGACATCGTCAATCCCGCGACGCAGCAGGTGCTCGCCCGCGTGCCGTTCGCGACCGCGAGCGAGGTCGATCGGGCCGTGCGCAGCGCGCAGGCCGCGTTCGCCGGCTGGCGCGAGACGCCGATCGGCACGCGCCTGCGCATCATGCTGAAGTACCAGGCGCTGATTCGCGAGCACCTGCCGCGCATCGCGAAGACGCTGACCGCCGAGCAGGGCAAGACGCTGCCCGACGCCGAAGGCGACATCTTCCGCGGTCTCGAAGTGGTCGAGCATGCGTGTTCGATCGGCACGCTGCAGCAGGGCGCGTTCGCGGAGAACGTCGCGGGCGGCGTCGACACTTATACGATGCAGCAGCCGCTCGGCGTGTGCGTCGGCATCACGCCGTTCAACTTCCCGGCGATGATTCCGCTGTGGATGTTCCCGATGGCGATCGTCTGCGGGAACACGTTCGTGTTGAAGCCCTCCGAGCAGGACCCGCTGTCGACGATGGAACTCGTCGAGCTCGCGTTGCAGGCCGGCATCCCGGCCGGCGTGCTGAACGTCGTGCACGGCGGCAAGGAAGTCGTCGATGCGCTGTGCACGCATTCGCTCGTGAAGGCGATTTCGTTCGTCGGCTCGACGGCGGTCGGCACGCATGTGTACCGGCTCGGCAGCGAGCACGGCAAGCGCGTGCAGGCGATGATGGGCGCGAAGAATCATGCGGTCGTGCTGCCCGACGCGAATCGCGAGCAGACGATCAGCGCGCTCGCGGGCGCCGCGTTCGGCGCGGCGGGCCAGCGCTGCATGGCGACGTCGGTCGTGGTGCTGGTCGGCGCGGCGCGAGCGTGGCTGCCGGATCTCGTCGAGCGTGCGAAGACGCTGAAGGTCAACGCGGGGCACGAGGCGGGCACCGACGTCGGCCCGGTCGTGTCGCGCGCCGCGAAGCAGCGCATTCTCGGGCTGATCGAAGCGGGCGTGAAAGAGGGCGCGACGCTCGCGCTCGACGGCCGTCACGTCGACGTGCAGGGCTATGAAAACGGCAATTTCATCGGCCCGACCATCTTCGCCGACGTCACGCCCGACATGGACATCTATCGCACGGAGATCTTCGGGCCGGTGCTGTCGGTGATGCACGCGGCGACGCTCGACGAGGCGATCGCGATCGTCAACGCGAATCCGTTCGGCAACGGTGTCGGCCTGTTCACGCAAAGCGGCGCGGCGGCCCGCAAATTCCAGAGCGAAATCGATATCGGCCAGGTCGGCATCAACATCCCGATTCCGGTGCCGGTGCCTTATTTCAGCTTCACCGGTTCGCGCGGCTCGAAGCTCGGCGACCTCGGGCCGTACGGCAGACAGGTCGTGCAGTTCTACACGCAGACGAAGACCGTGACCGCACGCTGGTTCGACGACGCAGCGCTTCACGACGGCGTGAACACGACGATCAGCCTGCGCTAGCGGCGCGCATCGCATCCCTGGAGGAGACGACATGAAGATCGGTTTCATCGGACTCGGCAACATGGGCGCGCCGATGGTGCGCAATCTGTTGAAGGCGGGCCACGCGGTATCGGCGTTCGACGTGAATCCGGCCGCGATGGGCGCGCTCGTCGCCGACGGCGCGAACGCGGCCGCGTCGCCCGCCGCGGCCGTCGCCGACGCCGAATACGTGATCACGATGCTGCCCGCGGCCGCGCACGTGCACGCGGTGCTCACCGCCGACGACGGCGTGCTCGCGAGCGTCGCGAGCGGCGTGACGATCATCGATTCGAGCACGATCGATCCGGCAAGCGTGAAGACGTTCGCGGCGCTCGCGGCAGCGCGCGGCAATGCGTTCGTCGATGCGCCGGTGTCCGGCGGCACGGGCGGCGCGGCGGCCGGCACGTTGACGTTCATGGTCGGCGGCAGCGCCCTGCAATACGACCGCGTGAAGCCGGTGCTGTCGGCGATGGGCAAGAACATCGTTCATTGCGGCGACACCGGCACCGGACAGGTCGCGAAAATCTGCAACAACCTCGTGCTCGGGATCGCGATGGCGGGCGTCGCCGAAGCGATGTCGCTCGGCGAGGCGCTCGGCATCGATCCGCACGTGCTCGCCAAGATCATGAACACGTCGACCGCGCGCTGCTGGAGTTCGGACACCTACAATCCGTTCCCCGGCGTGATCGAGACTGCGCCTTCGTCGCGCGGCTACGCGGGCGGCTTCGGAACCGACCTGATGTTGAAGGATCTCGGCCTTGCGACCGATGCCGCGAAGAGCGTGCATCAGCCCGCGTTCATGGGCGCGCTCGCGCAGCAGCTATACCAGGCGATGAGCAGTCGCGGAGACGGCAGGCTGGATTTTTCCGCGGTGATCAAGCTGTATCGCGGCGACAGATAGTAAAGCGCATGCGGGACGCGTGGGCGTTCGAGGTTCAGCGCGCGATCCGCGCTTCGATCCGCATGATCCGTTCGTCGAACCACGCGCGCAGCAGACGGTTCGACGGGGCGCTCAGCGTCGAGCGCACGAGAATCCGGTACACGTCGCCGCGTTTCAGCTTCGACGCCTTCTGCGGATCGAGCCAGTCGTCGTTGTCGACGAGCAGCAGCAGCGTGTCGAGGCCGATCAGGATCGGCCACAGGCACGCGAGGCGCAGCCGCAGTGACCACGCGGGCAGCGCAAACGTATAGTCGATCGCCGCACGGAAGTGGTCGAGCGTGCGTCGCACGAGATCGACCATCAGCGTGCGGGCGCGCCGCGACGCATCGGGGGCGAGCAGGTCTTCCGCGCGCAGGCCGGCCTGATGCAGCATCGTTTCGGGCAGATAGCAGCGGCCGATCCGCAGGTCCTTGCCGCAGTCGCGCAGCACGTTGACCATCTGCAGGGCCTTGCCGAAGCGCACGCCGTCGCGCATCAGCGTGGCCGGATCGCCTTTGAGCGCGCCCGGCACGTGCGCGTAGGTCATCTTCGTCCAGAACTCGCCGACGCAGCCCGCGACCAGATACGTGTAGCGGTCGAGATCGTCCCATGTGAGCAGCGCGCTCACGCGGCCCGAGCGTTCGTCCGGGAATGTGCGCAGGTCGTATTCCATTCCTTCGGTCAGCGTCGTGACGATCTCGCGCACGGCCTTCCGGTCGGCGTCGTCGAGTTGCGCGAGGACCGACAGCGCGGCGCCGAGCGATTCGAGCAGCACTTTTTCGTCGGACTGCGTCTGCTGGTTCGCGACTTCGCCCGCGATCTGTCGAAGGGCGTCGTCGTTTGCCGCCGCCGTGCCGTTCACGCATGCACGCAGCGACAGCAGCAATTCGAGCCGCTGATCGGGCGGAATCAATGCGGTGTCGGCGATGGTGTCGGCCGCTCGGGCGAGCAGATAGGCGACGCCGACCGGATCGCGCATGCCCGCGGGCAGCACGTTCAGCGTCAGATAGAACGAGCGGGACACGCCTTTCAGCAGCGGGCCGAGCAGGAAGGCCCGGGAAGGATTTTGCATGGCGGGGATGAACGCCGCAGCGGGCGTATCGGACAAGAGCCGCATTGTAGCCGCGTTCCGCTGCGCGTCGGCGGGCGTTCAGAGGGGTGAAGTCGGGCGCCCGCAGCCGGGTCTGGGCCTTGCTGCAACGACGGAACCGGGGGTGGGCGCCACGCGAGCGGCGGCCCGCTGCGGCAATTCATTCACCCAGGGAGGGAACAATGGCGATCGAATTCACGAACCGGCGTCACGTCGTGGCCGCTGCGCGCGTCGCGTTCGAAGCGAATTGCGGCGGCCGGCCGGTCTGGTGCAGTGTGTCGCTCGACGCGTTGAACGATCATTTCGGCGACGCCGGCACGTCTTCCCACGATCTGCTTCGTTCGTTCGACGCGCATCGCCCGAAGATCGAAGCCGCCGCGCGCGACGCGCTCGAAAAGAACGGCGGGCAGTCGGTCGAACTGGAAACCCGCGATCTCGATTGAGCGCGTCGGCGTCTTCGTCGGGCGGCGCCGTCAGGCACCCTGGTTCGCGCGCGCACGGCTCGGCGCGGCGGCCGCGAGCCGCTCCAGCAGCGCGACGAGCCCGTCCGGGTCCAGCACCATCGCGTCGTGGCCCGTGTCGAGCGTCTCCCATCCCCAGCCGGGTTTCTGCCGGACACGCTCGCGCACGGGCGCGAGCGTGGCGTACGACGGGTTCGCGCAGTGCACGTACGTGCACGGCAACGCATTGCCGACCGGATGGCGCAGCACGAGCGGCGTCCGGTACGTCGCGAGCGGATGCGGCGTGAGTCGCCGGCGCACCCACGGCGCAAGCGGATGATCGTCCGGAATGCCGGTGCCGGCGAGACCGTCGGGGACCGGCATCGCGAGCGTCTGGCCGCTCGCGGCGACGGCGGCGAGCCGCTCGTCGACGACCGCGCGCGGCAGCACGTCGAACGCCGACTCGCCGCTTTCGACCAGCAGGCTGTCGAGCAGCACGAGCGCGCGCAGCGCATCGCGCCTGCGATCGGCCACGCCGGTCGCGACCAGTCCGCCGTAGCTGTGGCCGACGAGCACGACGTCCTCGAGTTCTTCCGCGTCGATCAGGTTCTCGATGTCAGCGACCGGCACGTCGAGCGACGTGACCGCGCCGAGCAGATGCCGCCGCTCGCCCTGGCCGGTCAGCGTCGGCGCGAACACGCGATGGCCGCGCGCAACGAGCTTCTCCGATACGAAACGCCAGCACCATCCGCCGTGCCACGCGCCGTGGATCAGCACGAACGTGACGGGGGAGGGTCGGGTGGGTTGCGTGGTCGTCATGTCGGCGCCTCCGTTGTCCAATGAAGAAGCCGTGACTATAGCCAGTTAAGCGCGCGTGCGTGCAACGTCATCGCGGGATCAGTGCGCCGTGCCGCGCTCCGCGCGCAGGTCGACGAAGCGGTGAACCGGCTGCGTGAGCGTCGCGCCGATGCGCCGTCACGCGACATCCATCGCCGGTTTCGCATTCGTCAGACCGTTGCGCGCGCACCGATGGAAACGCCCACCCACGCGTACCCCAATCCGGTGCGCAGCCCGGCGATGTGCGGCACGATATCGGTGCGTTCGCGGGCGAAGACGGCGCACGTCGTTGTATTGTCTTCATGCTTCGATGCATCCCGGTGCACGAGCGGCCGCGTTTTTTCATTCCCCATTCGATCGGCATGGTTGTTGCGTCATGCTGCGCGACGCCTGGTAATTCGCGGCACGCTGCGCGGCATTGTGCGGCGCCGCACGATCAGAAGCGGCTCGCACGTGAACAATTCTGCGATCGGGCGATGCGCACGGCGACCCACCGCCGTGCAACCGGTGAACGCGACTGCGTTCACCGGTCGTTTCCCTTCGTCAACGCCATCCGCGTTGACGGCAGCGAGGGACTGCCAGGCGCACGCGGCCATTCGAGCCGCGGACCTTGACGACGGCTCGCATCTCATGGGAACGATCGGCTATGACACAAGCATTCTTCAATGAAATGTTCGAGCGCTCCACACTCGGCGTGAAGGGACTGCCGCAGTCAGCGTTCACCGCGTCGGGCAATCCGCGCAGCCACTATCGCCCGTTCTTCGACTGGATGAACGGCCAGAGCGAGCAACAGATGCAGCACAAGCGGCACGAGGCCGATCTCGGCTTCAGACGCACCGGCATCACGTTCGCGGTATACGGCGACAAGGACGAGCGCGGGATCGGCACCGAGCGCACGATTCCATTCGATGTGATTCCACGCATCTTTCCCGCGGACGAATGGGCGGTGCTCGAACGCGGGCTGCGTCAGCGCGTGAGCGCGCTGAATATGTTCCTGCACGACATCTATCACGATCAGCACATCGTGAAGGCCGGCGTGATTCCCGCCGAACAGATTCTCGGCAACGCGCAATATCGGCCGCAGATGGAGGGCGTCAACGTCGCTCGCGATATCTACGCGCATATCGCGGGCATCGACATCGTGCGGGCCGGCAAGGGCGAATTCTATGTGCTGGAGGACAACCTGCGCGTGCCGTCCGGCGTGTCGTACATGCTGGAGAACCGCAAGGCGATGATGCGGCTCTTTCCCGAGCTGTTCGCACGCAACCGGGTTGCCCCGGTCGCGCATTATCCGGACTTGCTGCTCGATACGTTGCGCTCGGCCGCGCCGCAAGGCGTCGACGATCCGACGATCGTCGTGCTGACGCCCGGCATGTACAACTCCGCGTACTTCGAGCACGCGTTCCTCGCGCAGCAGATGGGCATCGAGCTGGTCGAAGGACAGGACCTGTTCGTCGAAGACGACTACCTGTACATGCGCACGACCGAAGGGGCGCAGCGCGTCGATGTCGTCTATCGCCGCGTGGACGACGACTTTCTCGATCCGAACGTGTTCCGCGCCGATTCGATGCTCGGCGCGGCGGGCCTGCTGTCCGTCTATCAGGCGGGGAACGTGACGCTGTGCAATGCGGTCGGCACCGGCGTCGCGGACGACAAATCGATCTACCCGTACGTGCCGGACATGGTGCGTTTCTATCTGACCGAAGAGCCGATCCTGAACAACGTGCCGACCTGGAAGTGCCGCAGCGCGGACGACCTGCAATACGTGCTCGACCATCTGCCGGAACTCGTCGTGAAGGAAACGCACGGCGCGGGCGGTTACGGGATGCTCGTCGGGCCGGCTGCGAGCCGCGCGGAAATCGACCTGTTTCGCGCGGCGCTCTCGGCCGCGCCGCAACGCTACATCGCGCAGCCGACGCTCGCGCTGTCCACGTGTCCGACGTTCGTCGACGCGGGCATCGCGCCGCGCCATATCGACCTGCGGCCGTTCGTTCTGTCCGGCGAGCAGGTGCGGATGGTGCCGGGCGGGCTCACGCGCGTCGCGCTGCGCGAGGGGTCGCTCGTCGTGAACTCGTCGCAGGGCGGGGGCACGAAGGACACCTGGGTCCTCGAACGCTGAGAGCGGCGCGCGCGCCATGTCGTCCGCGGCGGCGGACATCCGATAACAAACAGGCCAGGACCATCATGTTGAGTCGAACTGCCGACCATCTTTTCTGGATGGCGCGCTACATCGAGCGCGCCGAAAACACCGCGCGGATGCTGGACGCGAACTACCAGCTGTCGCTGCTGCCGAAGTCCGACGACTACGCGGCGGCCGGCTGGCGCGCGATGCTGTCGATCTCCGAGCTGACCGGCAGCTTTGCCGGGCGTCACGAAGGCATGAAGAGCCGCGACGTGATCGAGTTCATGTCGAGCGATCCGGACAATCCGTCGTCGATCGTCCGCTGTCTGCACGCGGCGCGCGAAAACGCGCGCGCGGTGCGCTTCGAGATCACGACCGAGCTGTGGGAATCGATCAATACGACGTGGCTCGACTGTCAGCGCCTGCTCGCGGACGGCATTCTGGCGCGCGATCCCGCGGAGTTCTTCGAGTGGGTGAAGTTCCGCTCGCATCTGTCGCGCGGCGTCGAACTCGGCACGATGGTGAAAGACGCGGCGTTCTACTTCATGCGGCTCGGCACGTTCATCGAGCGGGCGGACAACACGGCGCGCATTCTCGACGTGAAGTTCGAAATGCGCGAACAGCGCCGCGACGCGCCGGCGCCGCAGTCGCTCGACTACTACCACTGGGCGGCGGTGTTGCGTTCGGCATCCGGCTTCGAAGCGTACCGGAAAGTGTACCGGGACGTGATCACGCCGGAGCGCGTCGCCGGTCTGCTGATCCTGTACCGCGACTGGCCGCGCTCGCTGGCGGCGAACATGGAGGAGGTGCAGCAGATCATCGGTCGCGTGCGCATCGCCGGGTCCGGACAGAGCGAGCGGCTCGCGACGCAGTTGTGGACCGAGCTGCGCGACGGCTCGATCGGCGACATTCTGCGCGGCGGTCTGCACGAGTATCTGACGAGCTTCCTTGCGCGCGTGAACGTGCTCGCGAGCAGCGTGAGCAGCGATTTTCTCGTGCCGCTGGCGCAGGAGGAAAGCGCCGTCTGATTCGACATCCGTGCTGTCTGTCCGGTCCGCAGCGTGCGTGATGGCCGCGCGCGGGGCGGCATGCCGTCGATGGAAAACCGCAGTCCGGCGCAAGGCGCCCGCCTGTACTTAACGAGGAGTCTGGAGTGTCCATCCGCGTCGCGTTGAACCATGTCACGCACTACCGCTACGACCGCCTGGTCGGCCTGTCGCCGCAGGTCGTCCGGCTGCGGCCCGCGCCGCATTGTCGAACGCCGGTCATTTCATACTCGATGCGAGTCGAGCCCGCGCAGCACTTCGTCAACTGGCAGCAGGACGCATTCGCGAACTACCAGGCGCGGCTTGTGTTTCCGGAGCCGACCCGCGAATTCAAGGTGACGATCGATCTGGTCGCCGAGATGGCGGTGTACAACCCGTTCGATTTCTTTCTCGAACCGTCCGCCGAGCAGTTTCCGTTCGTCTATACGCCGGAACTCGACGCCGAACTCGCGCCGTACCGCGTGCGCAGCGAACCGACGCCGCGTTTCGCGGCGTTCGTCGAGAGCATCGACCGGTCGCCGCGCAAGACCATCGATTTTCTCGTCGAGCTGAACCAGCGGCTGCAGCGCGAGGTCCGCTACCTGATCCGGATGGAGCCGGGCGTGCAGACGCCGGAAGCGACGCTTGAAAACGCGTCGGGCTCGTGCCGCGATTCGGGCTGGCTGCTCGTCGAGACGCTGAGGCAACTCGGGTTCGCCGCGCGTTTCGTGTCGGGATACCTGCTGCAACTGGCGCCGGACACGAAGTCGCTCGACGGCCCGAGCGGCACCGAGGTCGACTTCACGGACCTGCATGCATGGTGCGAGGTGTACCTGCCGGGCGCGGGCTGGATCGGCCTCGACCCGACGTCGGGGCTGCTTGCCGGCGAAGGACACATTCCGCTCGCGTGTACGCCTCAGCCCGGCAGTGCCGCGCCGATCTCGGGCGAAGTGGACGAATGCGAGGTCGAGTTCGCTCATGAAATGACGATCGAGCGCGTGCTGGAAACGCCGCGTGTGACGAAGCCCTATACCGACGAAGCGTGGGCGCGCGTGCACGCGATGGGCCGGCAGGTCGACGCCGAACTGGCCGCGCACGACGTGAGGCTGACGATGGGCGGCGAGCCGACGTTCGTGTCCGTGCGCGATCGCGACGCGGCCGAGTGGAACACCGACGCGCTCGGCCCGACGAAGCGCGGCTACGCGGTTGCGCTGATGGAGCGGCTGCGCGCGAAGTACGGCGGGAACGGCTTTCTGCACATCGGACAGGGGAAGTGGTATCCGGGCGAACAGTTGCCGCGCTGGGCGCTGTCACTGTACTGGCGCGCGGATGGCGAACCGTGCTGGGACAATCCCGCACTGTTCGCCGACGAGCGCGAGCCGGCGTACTACACGGCGGACGACGCGAAGCGCTTCATCGATCATCTCGCGCGCAAGCTCGCGCTCGGGACCGAGCACATTCGTCCCGGCTACGAGGACACCTGGTACTACCTGTGGCGCGAGCGACGGCTGCCGGTCAACGTCGACCCGTTCGATTCGCGGCTCGACGACGAACTGGAGCGTGCGCGGCTGCGTCGCGTGTTCGACGCGGGGCTGTCGTCGGTGACGGGTTACGTGCTGCCGCTCGCACGCGAAAACGACGTGCCGATGCAGCCGCCGCGCTGGGTCAGCGGCCCGTGGTTCTTCCGCGACGAGCGGATGTACCTGATTCCCGGCGATTCGCCGATGGGTTATCGGCTGCCGCTCGATTCGCTGCCGTGGGTCGCCGCGACCGACTATCCGTGGCAGCATCCGCGCGATCCGTTCGCGCCGTCGCAGCCGTTGCGCAGCGCGGCCGGCCTGCGGATGCAGTATCATGGCGACGGCGCGAGCACGCTTTCCGGTGGGGACGCGCAAGGAAGCCCCGGCACCCACGGGAGCCCCGGCACGAGCGGTGCGCAAACGGGCCCCGGCGCGCGCGAAAAGCGTACGCCCGCTCGCGGCGAATCCGCGTCATGGATCACGCGCACCGCGGTCTGCGTCGAAGCGCGCGACCCCGCGCGGGCGGCCGGCCCGAAGGCCGAAGCGGAAAAATTCGACAGCGGCTGCCGTCTGTTGCATGTGTTCATGCCGCCGCTCGCGGACCTCGACGACTATCTCGACCTGCTCGCGGCCGTCGAGGCGACGGCGTCGGACCTCGGCGTGCAGGTGATCATCGAGGGCTATCCGCCGCCGCGCGATCCGAGGCTGAAGCTGCTGCAGGTCACCCCCGATCCCGGCGTGATCGAGGTGAACATCCATCCGGCGTCGAACTGGGACGAACTGGTCGATTACACCGAGTATCTGTATCAGGCGGCGCACGAGAGTTACTTGTCGACCGAGAAATTCATGCTCGACGGACGCCACGCGGGCACCGGCGGCGGCAACCACATGGTGCTCGGCGGCGCGACGGCGGCCGACAGCCCGTTCCTGCGGCGGCCCGACCTGCTCGCGAGCCTCGTCGCGTACTGGCACAACCATCCGTCGCTGTCGTATCTGTTCTCGGGACTTTTCATCGGACCGACGAGCCAGGCGCCGCGCGTCGACGAAGCGCGCAACGACCAGGTCTACGAACTGGAGATCGCGTTTCGCGAGCTTCAGCGCCAGATCGACCTGCTCGGCGGCCACGGCGGAGAAACGCTGCCGCCGTGGCTCGTCGACCGCACGCTGCGCAACATCCTGATCGACGTGACCGGCAACACGCACCGCGCGGAGTTCTGCATCGACAAGCTGTACTCGCCGGACGGCCCGACCGGCCGCCTCGGCCTGCTGGAACTGCGCGGCTTCGAAATGCCGCCGCACGCGCGCATGAGCCTCGTGCAGCAACTGATGCTGCGCTCGCTCGTCGCGCGTTTCTGGCGCACGCCGTACACGACGCGGCTCACGCGCTGGGGCACCGAACTGCACGACCGTTTCATGCTCGGCACGTTCGTGCGGATGGATTTCGACGACGTGCTGGCCGATCTCGCCGATCACGGTTTCGCGTTCGACAGCGAATGGTTCGCGCCGCATTTCGAGTTCCGCTTCCCGCTCGTCGGCGAATTGCAGACGAGCGGCATCGAGCTTGCCATCCGCACCGCGCTCGAACCGTGGCACGTGATGGGCGAGGAGGGCGCGCAGGGCGGCACCGTGCGCTACGTCGATTCGACGCTCGAGCGGCTGGAAGTGCGCGTGCTCGGCCTGAACGGCAGCCGCCATGTGGTCACCGCGAACGGCGTGCCGCTGCCGCTGCAGCCGACGGGCCGCGTCAGCGAACATGTGGCCGGCGTGCGGTTCCGCGCGTGGGAGCAGGCATCCTCGTTGCATCCGACGATCGGCGTGCACGCGCCGCTGACGTTCGATATCGTCGATACGTGGAGCGGACGGTCGATCGGCGGGTGCCAATATCATGTCGCGCATCCAGGTGGTCGCAATTACCAGACGTTCCCGGTCAACGCGTACGAGGCGCAGAGCCGGCGCCGCGCCCGCTTCTTCACGATCGGCCACACGCCCGGCCGGCTCGTGCCGGCGGCGCGTGAGCGCAGTCTGGAGTTTCCGTTCACACTGGATTTGCGCGATCGCTGACGCGCCGCGCCGCGTCACGACGAACCTCTACACGGAAACGAAACAATCTTGAGCCTTCAGTCGACTCTGCCGTTCGAAGTGCCCGCGCCGCATGCGCTCGTGCCGCCGCGTATTCCGGTGCCGGAAGGCCACTGGGATGAAATGCTCGACGCGTCGGGCGCACCGCGAGCGTCGTGGCGCCGGTTTTTCGATCTGCTCGGCAACGACGGCGTCGCGGGGCTCGACAGCGCGCTCGCGTCGGTCGCGCAGCGCGTGCGCGACAACGACATCAGCTACAACGTATACGCGGACAACGGACTGCCGCGCGCATGGTCCCTCGAACTGCTGCCGTTCCTGATCGACGAGCACGAATGGGCGCATATCGCGCGCGGCGTCGCGCAGCGCGCGCGGCTGCTGAATGCGATCGTCGCGGACATCTACGGCCCGCAGACGCTGCTCGCGCGCGGGCTGTTGCCGCCGGCGCTGGTGTTCGGGCACCCCGGCTATCTGCGGGCGGTGAAGGGGTATCTGCCGTACGCCGGGCAGTTTCTGCAGATCGTCGCGATCGATCTCGCGCGCGCGCCGAGCGGCGAATGGACCGTGATCTCGCACCGCGCCGAGGCGCCGTCGGGCCTCGGCTATGCGCTCGAAAACCGGTTGATCGTGTCGAGCCTCTTCACCGAGCCGTTTCGCGACATGCACGTGTCGCGGCTCGCGCCGTCGTATTCGCAATTGATCGCCACGCTCGCGGAAAGCGCGCGCCTGACGATGCGCGGCGGCGACAGCACCGACGGCGACCGGCGCGACGCGCCGCACATCGCGCTGCTGACGCCCGGGCCGTATAGCGAAACTTACTTCGAGCATGTATTTCTCGCGCGTTACCTCGGGCTGACGCTCGTCGAGGGCAAGGACCTGACCGTGCGGGCGGACAAGCTGTACCTGAAGACGCTCGCCGGCCTCGAACGCGTGCACGCGGTGCTGCGCCGTCTCGACGACGCGTACTGCGACCCCGTCGAATTGCGGCCCGATTCGACGATCGGCGTGCCGGGCCTGTTGCAGGTGATGCGTGCGGGGAACGTGATGATCGCGAACGTGCCGGGCTCGGCGATCGTCGAAACGCCGGCGCTGCACGGCTTTTTGCCGCCGATCGCGCAGTCGCTCCTCGGCGAGACGCTCGCGCTGCCGGCCGTCTCCAGCTGGTGGTGCGGCGAGTCGGCCGCGCGCGAGGAAGCGTTCGCGCAGCTCGAGACCGCGCATCTGCTGCCGACGTGGACGGGCCCGCAGGCGAGCGTCGCGCCGGGGCTCGAAGTCGGCGAGTTGCGGCTTTCGAACTGGCGCGAGCGCATCGAGCGCTCGCCGGACAGCTTCACGATCCAGGCGCCGATCGAGTATTCGTGCGCGCCGCGTTATGACGGCGGCGCGATCGGCGCGCGGCCTTCGGTGCTGCGCGTGTACGCGTTCGCGGGCCAGGACGGCAACTGGCACGTGATGCCGGGCGGCTTCACGCGCCTTGCGGCCGAGCGGCGCGCGGCGGTGTCGATGCAACTGGGCGGCAGCAGCGTCGACACGTGGGTGCTGTCGAGCCAGCCTGTGCCGTCGTTTACGCTGCTGCCGTCGCCGATGCAGCCGGGCGAGCTGGCGCAGCGGCGCAGCGCGGTCGTCGTATCGAGCCGCGCCGCGGAGAACCTGTTCTGGGCCGGACGCTACGGCGAGCGCGCGGAAAACAACGTGCGGCTGTGCCGGCTGATCCTCGGCTCGCTCGAAGGCAACGACGCGGCCGAGATGTTCGACACGCTCGTCGAACTGGCCGCGCGCAGCGGGCTGATCGCACCGGGCGACGACAAGGCGCGCAGTTCAGCGAAGGATTTCGAGGCCGCGCTGATCGCCGGACTCGGCGGAGAGACGAAGGCGGGCAGCACGAGCATCGGCCAGAATCTCGCGGGCCAGGCGTACGCGTGCGGCGAGATTCGCGGGCGGCTGTCGAGCGATCACTGGCGCACGGTGCTGGCGGCGCGCAACGACTTCCGCGACGCGCTCGACTGGCTCGCGAAAACCCGCAGCGGCGGGCGCTACGACCGCGTCGGGCTGATCGACGCGCTGGAAACGCTGTCGACGCAGCTATCGGCGATCAGCGGCGCGCAGGGCGACCGCATGGTGCGCGACGAAGCGTGGCGGCTGCTGTTCGTCGGTCGTCACATCGAGCGCGTGTCGACGATGTCGATGTATCTGGGCGTGGTGGTCGGCGATGGCCGGCTCGCGAATCCCGGCGCATTCGAATTGCTGCTGCAGCTGTTCGACAGCGTGCTTACCTACCGGTCGCTGTATCCGGGGCGCTTCGAAGTCCCTGCGCTGCTCGACCAGCTCGTGATCTACCCGGCGAATCCGCGCGGACTCTATGGCGTGTACGACCGGCTGCGGATGAAGCTCGACGAAATTCCGGTGCCGGCAGGCATCCGCCGTCCGCCGTTCGCCGATCTGATGCCGGCGGTCGATACGCTGCCCGACCTCGAACGCCTGTGCGCGACCGACGGCGCGAACGGCTACCCGGCGCTCGCGGCGGTGTGCGAGCAGCTCGGCGCGTCGGTGGCCGGCATTTCGAATGAAATCAGCGTGCGGTATTTCAGTCACGCGAACGGAGTCGCGCAATGAGCACGCAATCGGCGAGCCGCGACGACACGGTGATGCTGTCGGTGTCGCACAGTACCACTTACCATTATTCGATTCCGGTCGAGACCGCGCAGCATCTCGCGACGATCCGGCCGATGGCGTGTCCGTGGCAGCATGTCGTCAAGCACGCCGAGCACATCGATCCCGCGCCGTCGTATCTGAAGAGCCGGATCGATGCGTTCGGCAACGACGTGCTGTATTTCTCGCTCGATACGCCGCACGACACGTTGCGGATGACGAGTGAGACGACCGTGCAGCTGTCGCCGCGCTGGTCGTCGCTCGATCCGCTCGCGACGCCCGCATGGGAGGCCGTCGCCGACGCGCTGCGGTTTCGCGCGGGCAGCGGGTTTCGGTCGGAGGCCGAGTTCTGCTATGCGTCGCCGTATATCGTGCCGTCGCCCGCGTTCCGCGCGTACGCGCTGCCGAGCTTCGCGCCGGGCACGCCGCTCGTCGCGGGCGCGATCGATCTGATGCACCGTATCCACGGGGACTTCGAATATCACCCGGCGACGACCACCTTCGACACGCCGGCCGCCCGCTCACTGGAACTGAAGAGCGGCGTGTGTCAGGACTTTTCGCAGGTGATGATCGGCTGCCTGCGCGCGCTCGGGCTGCCCGCGCGGTACGTCAGCGGCTATCTGCGCAACGATCCGCCGCCGGGACAGCCGAAGCTGATCGGCGCGGACGCGTCGCATGCGTGGGTGTCGGTGCACTGTCCGGCGAGCGGCTGGATCGATCTCGATCCGACCAACGACGTGCTCGCCGACCTCGATCACATCACGCTCGCGACCGGGCGCGACTACAGCGACGTGTCGCTGCTGCGCGGGACGATTCTGGGCGGCGGCGAGCACCGGGTCGAAGTCGGCGTCAGCGTGGTCGCGCTTTGAGCGGCGCGCGCTTCATTAAGTGGTCCCTCAGTGGCCTGCTACACAGCGGAACCCCGAATACGCGTGCTGATATCGCGGCTGAAACCAGTTGCGGAAGGTCGGCCGGAGCATGCACTGCGCGGTTCGGGCGGAGCCGCCTTTCATCGCGTAGTGCTGGCCGTCGAAGAAATTCGCCGAATAGCCCTCGTAGAACGGAAACGGCCTGAACCCGGGCAGCGGGCCGAAGATCGTCGACGTCCATTCCCAGCCGTTGCCGTACAGCCCTTCGACGCCCCAGTCGCTGACGCTGTGCGGGGTCGAGTCGACGGCGACCGGGTCCCAGTGGCGGAAATCGAAGTTGTCGGACGCGGACGGCGACGCGCCGTGAGCCGCCCGATGCCACTCGGCTTCGGTCGGAAGCCGCATGCCGCGCCAGCGCGCGAATGCGCTCGCCTCCGCATGGCTCACGTACACCGGCCACGCGAGCGGCAGCGCGATGTCGTCGAACATCGTGCGCAGCCGCCACTCGCCGTCACGCTTTTCCCAGCAGACGGGCTTCGCGACGTGCTCGGCTTCCTTCCAGGCCCAGTCCGCATCGGTCCACCATTCGCGCTCGTCATAACCGCCGTCTTCGACGAACTGCAGATACGCGTCGTTGGTGACCATATAACGGTCGATTTCGAACGCGGGCACGTCCACTTGTTGTGCACCGAATTCGTTGTCCCACCCGAAGATGCCGCGCTCGGCCGTCATGCCCAGTTCGGCGCGGCCAGCCGGCACCGACACCGTCGACGAGGCGACCGTACGCATCGCATCGCGCAAGACGGAACGCGCCGACAACGCCGTCTTCTGCGCGAGCGGCAACTGATGGAGCATGTAAGCAAGCGTCTCCACGTGCATCAGCCGATGCTCGATCGCGACGTTCAGCAACTGCGCGCCCGCTTCGTTCGCGGGCGCGTCGGCGCGCAATTCCACGCTGGCGAGTTGCGCGTCGATCTGCTCGCGTGCTTCACGCGCGTACGCGCGCACCTGTTCGATGCGGGGCCAGTCGGACGGCATGTCGGCGGGCAATGCGCCGTCGACCGGATCGATACCGAACGCAAACAGCCGGTCGAGCCGGGCGTCCGACGACGGCAGCGCGAAGAGACGCTGGTCGAACAGATTGCGATCGAACGCTTCGAGGTGCCCGATGTAAAAAACGATCCGGTGACGCTCGCGGATCGGTCGTTCGTACAAAAATTCTGGCTTGACGATGTCGAACAGCGAGTCGCTGGCAATGCGCGCATCATGCAGTCGCTGGACGAGCGAGGGAGATGAGGGGAGGCTCATTGCGCCGTGTCTCCTTGTTGGGCGGTCAGGAAAACTGTACGCCGGCGCAGGAGTCGTGCCAACACGGAATTTCGGGCGCGATAGCGAACCGGGCGTTCGCCGAGCAGGCCGACGTGCCGCGCGGGTGGCGGCACGTCAGCGTGAAAGGAAGGAAAGTTAAACCTGCCGCAGACCGTCGAGATCGATGATATGGATGAGCTTGCCCTGCGCATCGATCAGGCCGCGCTTCTGGAAACGCGACAGCGTGCGGCTGACCGTTTCGAGCGTCATGCCGAGGTAGCTGCCCATGTCCTCGCGCGTCATCCGCAGGTTGAATTCGGCGTGCGAATAACCGCGCTGACCATTGCGCTCGGATACGTCGAGCAGGAACGCCGCGACGCGTTCGTCGGCCGACAGCGAGCCGAGCACCATCATCTGGGACGATTCGCGCAGCAGCTGCTCGCCCATCAGACGGTGCAGCCGATCCTGCAGCGCGCCGGTTTCGCGGCACATATGTTTGAGCGCCGAATACGGAATGATGCAGACCGAGCTGTCTTCGAGCGCGACCGCCGTGCAGGTGTGCGTGTTGGAACTGATGCCGTCGAGGCCGAGCGGTTCGCCGGCGATCCTTAGGCCCGTGACCTGTTCGCGACCGTCGCGGTGCGCCATGACCGTTTTCAGCGAACCCGAGCGAACCGCATACAGATTGTCGAACGGGTCGCTGACGCGATACAGCGCTTCACCGCGGCGCACGCTGCGTGCCGAGCAGATCAGCGCTTCGAGCTTCGGCAGGTCGTCGTGCGGCAACCCTTGCGGCATGCACAGATGGCGCATCGCACAGTTGGAGCAGCGTGCCGCACTGCGCGGACTGGCTGCCGGTGTGCGGTTGCCGCGGCGCACGGTGGTCGGGGAGACGACAGTCGGGGTCAACATCAGCTACTCCTGGTCGGGAACTTATGTGAAAGCATTGTCCCACCGGGGGTCCGACTTTGATTGGCGGCAAAACGACACGCTTTTGAGATGCGATGTTTTGCGCATTGTCAGAGGCCGTGCGAGCTGTTGACCCCGCTCTGACGGCCATCTGACGGGGTTTTGGCCTATATCAATATTACGCGCGAGCCTCTGCGCCGGCTGCCGAAGGAATCAGCAGGACAGGCAGTGTCGATTGACGAACACAACGTTCGGCGACGCTGCCGAGAATCAGCCGCTGGAAGCCGCGGCGGCCATGCGTGCCCATCACGATCAGGTCGGCGCCGAGCGAGTGCGCTGCGTTCAGTACGAGCGTCGGCACGTCTTCGAGCGACGATGCTTCGCCGACGGCCATTTCGCCGGTCACGCCCTTGTCGCGCATTGCCTTGTCGAACTCCACGGAGAGCTCATTGCCTTGCGCGATCATCTGGTTGCGCAGGATCGACGGGTCATAGCCGGGCGCATCGAAATACATCGGCGTGTTTTCGATCACGTAGTACGGCTGCAGGGTCGAGCCCATCGCTTGCGCGAGTTCGAGCGCGGCGTCGAACGCACGGCGTGACGTATCGCTGCCGTCGACGGCGACGAGAATGCGTTTGTACATGGAGCCTCCGCTTCGTGGTTGAAAAGTCGCGGCGATTATTTTTAGCGATGCCGCCTGAGTCTATTCAAGACGAATCCGATTATGGCATGACGGACAGGCGGGGCGATGGCATCCGGGCATGCGCATTGCCTGCGTCCGGCCGGCGATTCGGCCGTCCGGACGGCCGCGCTTCGCGCTGACCGGCGCCGCGGCGGTCGATGCTTGCGCGTGCGGTGCAGTCCCGCTATCGTGGCGTCTTTTTCGCGCGCCGACGCGCCGTTTTCGTCGTGACTTCTTCTTCCGCCTCACTGCCGTTTCGCGACGCGCTTCTTGCGATGCTCGGCATCGGCCTCGTCAACATGCTGGTCGCGCTCGACCAGACGGTCGTCAGCACGGCGCTGCCGTCGATCGTCGCGGAACTTCACGGTTTCGAGTTCTATGCGTGGATTGCGAGTGCGTATCTGCTCGCGTCGGTCGTCACGGTGCCGGTGTTCGGCCGGCTCGGCGATTACTTCGGGCGCAAGCGTTTCGTCATCGCGGCGGTCATTGTGTTCACGGTGGCCTCGCTGCTGTGCGGTCTGGCGACCGGCATGCGGTTTCTCGCCATTGCGCGGGCGCTGCAGGGCGTCGGCGGCGGGATGATGGTCGGCACCGCGTTCGCCGCGATTCCCGATCTGTTCCCGGACCCGCATGCCCGCGTGCGCTGGCAGGTCGTGATGGCGGCCGCGTACGGCATCGGCACGGCGGCGGGGCCGTCGATCGGCGGCTGGCTCAGCCAGCATTTCGGCTGGCGATCGACGTTTTTCGTCAATCTGCCGGTCGGCGCGCTCGCCCTCTATTTCGTGTGGGCGTACCTGCCGGACTACCGGCGCGCGCGGACCGGCAACGTGCAGATCGACTGGACCGGCGCGTGCCTCGTCGCGCTCGTGCTCGGCGGATTCCAGATGTTCATCGAAGCCGTGCCGAAGGACGGGCTGACGACCGGCAACCTCGTGCTCGCGGCGGTCGTCGCGATCGGCACGGCGGCGTTGCTGGTGTGCGAGCGCCGCGCGACGCATCCGATCGTGCCGCTCGACCTGTTCCGCGACTCGCAGCTGGTCACGCTGTTCCTGCTGTCGCTGCTGTCGGGCTTCGTGATGTTCTCGCTGATCTTTTTCGCGCCGCTGCTGCTCCAAGGCGGATTCGGGCTGACGCCGCAGGGCGCGGGCCTGCTCGCGACGCCGATCGCCGCGTGTATTGCGCTCGGCAGCCTGATCAATACGCGGATCGTGACCCGGCTGCGACGCCCGACGGCCATCCTGACGGCCGGCTTCACGCTGCTCGTGGCGGCGTCGATCGCGCTTGCGTTCGCGAAGCGCGGCACGCCGCATCCGTGGCTCGAGCTGGCGATGTCGGCGGTCGGCATCGGTCTCGGCTTCATCCTGAACAATCTGAACGTGTTCGGCCAGGAGATCGCGGGCCGCGAGCGCTTCGGCATCACGACCGCGCTGCTGCAGTCGACGCGGATGGTCGGCGGCATGCTCGGCACGAGCGTCGTCGCGACGATCGTCAATCACCGCTATGCGGCGGGCGTCGCCGATGCGCTGCAGGTGCTCGGCGCGCCGGTCGCCGCCGTGTGGGAGCCTCGGCTCGCCGATCCGCGGGTCCTCGTCGACGCGGAGTTGCGCAACGCGCTGCTCGCGCAGATGCACGCGGCGGGGCTCGACGGCCCCGCGCTCTTCGAGGCCGTCCAGCGCGTGCTGGTCGATTCGATCCACGTCGGCATTGGCTTGACCGGCGGCGCCGCGCTCATGGCGGCGCTGCTCGTGCGCCGGATCTCGCATATCCGGTTTGGCCGGCCGGCCGCTGGCGGCGCGCGGCCAGCCGACTGAACCGTTGTCATTTTGAGACAAACGGTGACGGATCCGAGGCCCAATCTGCGCGCGCACGACAACGTTTGCGAGATAAGCGGGGTAAGATGCGCGATTGGTCCGCGGAAACGATCAGCGCTCGATGGCTGCAATCCGGCTATGCGGCCGCAGCGAACGGTCCGAACAGCGCGGTGCGCGTCTGCGGACTGACCGCGATCTCAAGGGCCACCGCGTTCTCGACGCCGATTCGCATCGGCCGCCCGAGCCGAGCCAGTTCGATCCCCGTGCGGCGCAGCAGCCGCTCGATCGGGGTCGTCGTCACGGTCACGTACCGCGTGATGCCCATCCGGTCGGCGAATGTCACCAGCGAGTGGATCGCGTGCATGGTCACGTCGGCGAATCCGAACGCCTGGTCGCCGCCCGCCTCGATCGCAAAGCGGCTCAGCTCCCATATATGACGTCCCGCCGGCGCGGCGTTGCCCTGCAGCAGCTGCGGGAACGTGTCGCGCAGCATGTTGGGGCCCTCGGTCGGCATCAGCCGCCAGCAGCCGCAGACCTTGCCGCCGGGTTGCTGGATCAGCATGTAGTGCGGGCCCAGCGCGTCGTAGCCGTCGATCTCCATGCCGGCGATCGTCGGCACGTCCCAGCCCATGCGGTCCCTGAACACGCGGGCCCGGAGGCGATACATATCGTTGATGTCCTCGTTGTCGAATTCCTGCCTCAGACCGATCCGAATGGCGGCTTGCATAACGTTCTCCCGATTGAATGTGCGGCACTTGAGCACAGGTCGAAACGTATGCATTCTGGATAGAAAAAACACCTATCCAACTGGATAGGTGCGCGGGAGGCGGCAGTTCCGGAGAATCACTCGGGCGGTTTCAGTCACGTGGCATATTCAGACGAGAGATACACCATGGAACTTCTGCAAAACCACTGGCAGGCAGGTATGCCCACGGCCACCAACGGTGAGCTGTCGTCGGTCATCGACCGGGTCCTGATCATTGCGTACCGGAAAAAGAAGAGGGAGAGCCAGCGCCGCTTCTGGGCGCGCTTCGGCGTAACGCAGTCGCGCGGCAGCCGGTTCGAGTCGGGCGCGGAGATTCCGGCACCGGTGTCGATCCTGCTCGGACTGTATTTCAACAAGACGATTTCTGACGGCGACCTTGGCAGGGCCGAGCGCGTGCTGCGCCGTCCGGAGTCGACCGGTTACATCAGCCCGGGTCAATAAGGCCGAGTTGAGTGGCGATCACGGCGGCCGCCCGCCGTGAATTCACGCCGAACTTCGCACGAATGTTCTTCATGTGAAAGTTCACGACGGCCTCGGAGCAGCTCAGAATGTGGGAAATTTCCCACGTCGATTTGCCGAGCGCCGTCCACTTCAGGCATTCCCGCTCGCGCGGGGTCAACTTCGGAATCAGCGTCTGCGCATGCGCGCTCAGATGGCGCTGGCTTGTGTCGATCACCAGGTCGCGCAGCAGCGCGAGGTCCGGCAGCGCGCGATTCACGTGCTTCGTGAAGCCGCTCGCCGGGTCCGTGTCGTTGACGAGGCACAGCATCCCCGCTTCCTGATGCGGTCCGTGAATCGGCAATGTCACGCCGGCGCGCAGTCCGTGCGACTGCGCTTCCTCATACATCGATTTCTGCGGTTTGGTCGCGAAGAGCCCCGGCGACCACAGCAGCGGCGAAGAGTGCGACGCGCAATGCGCGACGGTCGGGTCGATGTACGCAAATCCCTCTTCGCTATACGTCTGCCGCCACGACGGCGCGTAGTTCGTGCGAATGAACGCATCCTCGAGACGCATGCCCGGCCGCGGCAGGATCGCGAGCAGCACCCGATCGAAACCCCACGAGCCGGCGAGCCGCGCAACGGAGTCGAACCACGCGTCCTCTTCGGGCGCGTCGAGGACGGGTTGCATCTGCTCTATGAAATGTAACGGCACCTGACAAGTCTCCATCGGCGGCGGGCCATACCGGTCCCATCCGAACCGGCAACGGCGCAAGACCCGCTTCTTGGGATGTAACAATTTATCATCAATTTTTACGGAACTGTTTTTTTAAGACACGCCACATCGGTAATGCGAGATGGCTATTCGCGTCCAGTCTGCTGAAAACGCGTGATAAATGGGTCGCGAAGACGCGCGCGTGCGTCTTTCCGTCCTCAATATGAAGGATGCGGGGAACTAACACCGGCGGCCGGCGCGGTGTCGCCGTTCATTCCGTGGTCGGTTTCAATTCGATGACCCTCGTCGGACGCTGGTGATTCAGCGAAAAGTGAATGCGTCCGGGGCTGCGGCGCTCGCCGGGCGAACGCGGGCCGAGCAGCCGGGAATCGTCGTCATACGGAATCGCCGGCTCGGCCATTCCCCGGTCGACGACTTCGTAGCCCGGCTGCGTCGCGACCAGCAGCCGCTGGCCGCCGGGGCGGCTGTCGAAGCCGGCGAGCCCATCTGGCGTCTCGGGGACGCTGTTGTCGAGCGTCGCGTTACTGGTCGTCACCTCGTCCGGGCTGATCGGGCCGTCACCGGCGAGACGCGCCGCCTCGCGGTTCTTGCCGTCGGTATCGACGGTGCTGTCGTGCGTGCGGTCGTTATGCAGCTCGGCGCTGCGCGGCCGTCCCATCACGTCGGTCGCTGCATCGCGGCGCGTGTCGTGGGTCGTGCGGTCGCTGGTGTTCATCGCGAGTCCTCCATCGAAGGTCCACGAAAGGTTCAGCAAGAGCCGTTCCAGGAACTGCGCCGCAGCACGCGGACCAGTGCTTCCGAGGCGCGGTTCGCCAGGAGAAGGATCCCGTCGATTTTCGTTTTTTTCCGTTGAGTCGGGATTTTTCCTGGGAGTATGATCCTCTTTCATCGAGATGGCGCGCTATGTTCAGCGGCCCCGAAATACGGGCCGTGGCTGGGTTTTGCCGCATGATTTCAGACGCGCCTTCCGGATCCGACGAGGGAGTCAGGGGCGGATGACACTCATGCATTTCGACGCTGCATTCACGCATCGCGGCTACTTGCTCAACTGCGCACCGGCGCGCGCCTGCGACGGGACCTATCAACCTTACGTGGTGATTTCGCGGTCGAGCGACGGCGAACTGGTCGCCAACCGTTTCTTCCCGGCTGAATTGCGCTTCGACGAAGAAGCCGATGCGATCGCGCACGCGCGCGATTGGGCGGTGCGCTGGATCGATGCGAGCAGTATCACGATTTGAAGCGACGCCGGCACGACCGGCGCGCGCGCGCAAAAAGCGGTAACCTCCTGGTTCGTTTCACTTCGTGAGCGGCCCGGGCGGGCTGCTGCTCCCTGAATATGTCCAAGGCTGCTTCCTCAGACTGGGGTCTCGAACGGATCGTCGCCGACCTGCGTGCGTCGCGCGAGGAACGGCATCGCACGCGTCATCCGCTCGGCATCCGCGAACTGCCGTCGCGCGATGCGATGGTCAGCATCGTCGCCGGCCTGCGCGCCGCGATGTTCCCGACGCATTACGGCGAATCCGATCTGACCGACGAGAGCGTCGACTATTACGTCGGGCATACGCTCGAACGGACGCTGAAACTGCTCGCCGAGCAGATTCGCCGTGCGCTGCGTTTCGTGCCCGAGAACGCGAACGAGTCCGACGACGCGTTGCGCCATCGCGCGCACGACGTCGCCCGCGCGCTTGCGGTGCAATTGCCGGAGATCCGCGCGCTGCTCGTCAGCGACATCCAGGCCGCGTTCACCGGCGACCCCGCCGCGCAAAACATTACCGAGATCCTGCTCTGCTATCCGGGGATGCTCGCGATGACGCATCACCGGCTTGCGCACGCGCTGCATCGTCTCGGTGTGCCGCTGCTCGCGCGCTTCATCAACGAGATTGCGCACTCGGCGACCGGCATCGACATTCATCCGGGCGCGCAGATCGGCCCGAGCTTCTTCATCGACCACGGAACGGGCGTCGTGATCGGCGAGACGGCGGTCATCGGCGAGCGGGTGCGCGTGTATCAGGCGGTGACGCTCGGCGCGAAGAGCTTCGCGGCCGATGCCGACGGCACGCTGGTGAAAGGCAGCGCGCGCCATCCGATCGTCGAGGACGACGTCGTGATCTACGCGGGCGCGACGATCCTCGGCCGCGTGACGATCGGGCGAGGTTCGGTGATTGGCGGCAACGTGTGGCTCACGCACAGCGTGCCGGCGGGCAGCAGCGTGCGGCAGGGCAAGATCCGCGAACTGGAACGCGGCGAGGAGAATCCGGGGAAGTGACGCGAGGCGCGTCTGTGGCCGGCGCCGCGCGTTTGTCGATTGTGACCGCGAGTCAGGTGTTCGACAGAATCGCGCCGGACGGATTGCCGACGATCGCCAGAAATTCGCGGCGCGTCGACGGATCGGTGCGGAACGTGCCGAGCATTCTCGATGTGACCATCTCGACGCCGGCCTTGTGCACGCCGCGTGTCGACATGCATTGATGCGACGCCTCGAGGATCACGCCGACGCCTTTCGGCTGCAGGATTTCGTTCAGCGTGTCGGCGATCTGCGCGGTCATCTTCTCCTGGATTTGCAGGCGCTTCGCGAACGCATCGACGAGACGCGCGAGCTTCGAAATGCCGACGACCCGATGCTCGGGCAGATAAGCGACGTGCGCGCGGCCGATGATCGGCACCATGTGATGCTCGCAGTAGCTTTCGAAGCGGATGTCCTTCAGCACGATCATTTCGTCGTAGCCGTCGACCTCGGCGAACGTGCGCGACAGGATCTCCCGCGGATCGAGCTGGTAGCCGGCGAAGAATTCCTCATAGGCTCGCGTGACGCGCGCCGGCGTATCGATCAGCCCTTCGCGCGTGGGGTCGTCGCCGGCCCAGCGCAACAGCACGCGCACGGCGTCTTCCGCTTCCTCGCGGGTCGGCCGGATCACCGCACTGTCCGCTTGCGCGTTCGACTTCGCGTTCGATTTCTTCGCCTTCACGGCTGTTTTCTTATTGCTCATTCATCGGCTCCTGTCGGGTGGCCGCGTGTCGCAATCACACGCACCACGAGCGCGCATTGTTTCATGTTTCGCGGGGCGCCGCGCGCAGCTTCCGATGAATCGTCGCACAATGGTCGCGCTTTGGCCGCGACGTCTTGGCGGGTGGTGGAAGCCCCGCCTTGACAATGGGCCGCGCCGGCTTCGATAATGCGCCGAATCGTTCGCTAAACGAATCCGTGTTCATATCGCGAACATTTTGCGGTGCCGCTGCTCCGCGTTCAATTCGGGATGAGGCATGATCAACAAGATTTTCGAGTCACTCCAGTCGGCGGTGGCCGACATTCATGACGGCGCGACAGTGATGATCGGCGGCTTCGGGACGGCCGGCATGCCGGCCGAACTGATCGACGCGCTGATCGAACAGGGCGCGCGCGATCTCACGATCGTCAATAACAACGCCGGCAATGGCGAGACCGGTCTCGCCGCGCTGCTGAAGGCAAAGCGCGTGCGCAAGATCGTCTGCTCGTTTCCGCGCCAGACCGACTCGTACGTGTTCGACGCGCTGTATCGCGCCGGCGAGATCGAACTCGAACTCGTGCCGCAGGGCAACCTGGCCGAGCGCATTCGCGCGGCCGGCGCCGGCATCGGCGGCTTTTTCACGCCGACCGCGTACGGCACGAAGCTGGCCGAAGGCAAGGAAACGCGCCTCATCGACGGCAAGCACTACGTGTTCGAAACGCCGTTGCACGCGGATTTCGCGCTGATCAAGGCGTATCGCGGCGACCGCTGGGGCAACCTCGTGTACCGCAAGACCGCGCGCAACTTCGGGCCGATCATGGCGAGCGCCGCGAAGGTCGCGATCGCGCAGGTGTCGGAAGTGGTGCCGCTCGGCTCGCTCGATCCGGAAGTGATCGTCACGCCGGGCATTTTCGTGCAGCGCGTGATCGAGGTGCCGCAGGCAGCGCATCGTTCGGCATCTGAAAACGCGGCACAAGTGGCCACTCACGCGGCCTGACGGGAACGGAGACATCTAATGAAACGGTTGAATCGCGATGAAATGGCGAAGCGCGTCGCCGCGGACATTCCCGAAGGCGCGTATGTGAACCTCGGTATCGGCGTGCCGACGCTGGTGGCCAATCACCTCGACGCCCAGAAGGAAATCTTTCTGCACAGCGAGAACGGCGTGCTCGGCATGGGACCGGCGCCCGCGCCGGGTGAAGAGGATGACGAACTGATCAACGCGGGCAAGCAGCACGTGACGCTGCTCGCGGGCGGCGCGTTCTTCCATCACGCTGACTCGTTCGCGATGATGCGCGGCGGGCATCTCGACTACTGCGTGCTCGGTGCGTTCCAGGTGTCGGTGAGCGGCGATCTCGCGAACTGGCACACGGGCGCGCCCGACGCGATTCCGGCGGTCGGCGGCGCGATGGATCTCGCGATCGGCGCGAAACAGGTGTTCGTGATGATGGAACTGCTGACGAAGCAGGGCGAGAGCAAGCTCGTCGGCGAGTGCTCGTATCCGGTGACGGGCGTGAAGTGCGTGAATCGCGTGTACACCGATATAGCGGCATTCGACGTGACGCCCGATGGCCTCGCGGTGCGCGAAATCTATTCGGACATCGGTTTCGACGAGCTGCAGAAGCTCGCCGGCGTGCCGTTGATCGACGCGTCACAAAGCCGTCGCGCGGCCTGATCCCGGTCCGGCTCGGGCACGCCGCACCGCACGTGTTAGCGTACGTTCCTCGATTTCCAACCCCGGCGAATCCATCATGCCTGAACGCCTGACCGGCCTGATCTGCGGCACGGAACCGATGAACCACGTATGGTCGTCGCGCGCGACGCTGCAGCGGATGCTCGACGTCGAGGCAGCGCTCACGCGTGCGCTCGCCGCCCACGGCGTGATTCCGGCCGACGCGGTGCCGGCGATCGTCGCCGCGTGTCACGCGGATCAGCTCGACGCCGAGGGCCTCGCTCGCGCGGCGGCGCTCGGCGGCAATCTCGCGATTCCGCTCGTCAAGCAGCTGACGGCCCGCGTGAACGACAACGATCCGAACGCGGCGAAGTACGTGCACTGGGGCGCGACGAGCCAGGACATCATCGATACCGCGACAGTGCTGCAACTGCGCGATGCGTTCGACCTGATCGATAGCGCGCTCGATTCGACGTGTGCGTCGATCGCTTCGCTCGCCGCGCAGCATCGCTCGACGCCGGCCATCGGCCGCACGTGGCTGCAGCAGGCGCTGCCGATCACACTCGGCCTGAAGTTCGCGCAATGGCTCGACGCGCTGCTGCGTCACCGCGAGCGTCTCGCGGCGCTGCGCGAGCGCGTGCTGGTGCTGCAGTTCGGCGGCGCGGCGGGCACCCTCGCCAGTCTGCGTGACGCGGCGCATGCGGTCAGCGTGTCGCTCGCGGGCGAACTGAGGCTCGCGCAACCGACGCTGCCGTGGCACACGCAGCGCGATCGCATCGCCGAAGCTGCGTCGTTCTTCGGGATGTTGATCGGCACGCTCGGCAAGATCGCGCGGGACGTGTCGCTGCAGATGCAGACCGAAATCGGCGAACTGGCCGAACCGGCGGCGGCAGGCAAGGGCGCTTCGTCGACGATGCCGCACAAGCGCAATCCGGTCGGCTGCGCGGCCGTGCTGACCGCGGCGACGCGCGCGCCGGGTCTCGTCGCGACGGTGTTCGCGGGGATGGTGCAGGAGCATGAGCGCGCGCTCGGCGGCTGGCAGGCCGAGTGGGACGCGCTGCCCGATCTCGCGCGTCTCGCGGGCGGCGCGCTGTTTCATATCGGGCAGATCGCCGGCGCGCTCGAAGTGCGGCCCGATCGGCTCGCGGCGAATCTCGACGTCACGCACGGACTCGTTCTCGGCGAGGCGGTGATGCTCGCGCTCGGCGATCACATCGGCCGGCTGAACGCGCACCATCTGGTCGAGCATGCATCGAAGTCCGCCGTGCAAACCGGCCGCACGCTGCACGAGGTGCTCGCGGCCGATCCGTCCGTCACGGCCCATCTCGGCGACGAGCAGCTTCGCAAGCTGCTCGATCCCGCTCATTACGTGGGCGAAGCGCACGCGTTCGTCGACGCGGTGCTCGCGTCGTACCGGCAGCGCACGCCGCGTCCTTCATCGCCTAACCAGGAGGAGTAGCACGCATGCCATATGCAGCAGTGAACGGCACGAATCTGTATTACCGGATCGACGACGCGGCGAGCAGCGCGGCGCCATGGCTAGTGTTGTCGAATTCGCTCGGCACCGACGTGTCGATGTGGGCGCCGCAGATGTCCGAGTTCGTAAAGCACTTTCGCGTGCTGCGCTACGACACGCGCGGTCACGGCCGCTCGGATGCGCCACAGGGGCCGTACACGATCGAGCAGTTGACCGGCGATGTCGTGGGTCTGCTCGATCATCTGAAGATCGACCGCGCGCGTTTCGTCGGGCTGTCGATGGGCGGCCTGACCGGCGTGGGACTCGGCGCGCGTTACGCGGCGCGCTTCGATCGTCTCGTGCTGTGCAACACGGCGGCGAAGATCGGCTCGCCGGAAGTGTGGGAGCCGCGCGCGGCGTTCGTGCGCAAAGAAGGGATGGCTGCGCTCGCGCCCGCGGTGCCGGCGCGCTGGTTCACGCCGGCGTTCATCGAGCGCGAGCCGCTCGTGATCGCGCAGATGCTCGACACGCTCGTGCACACGAACAACGAAGGCTATGCGTCGAACTGCGACGCGATCAACGCGACGGATCTGCGCGGCGAGGCGGCGTCGATCACCGCGCCGACGCTCGTGATTTCCGGCACGCACGATGTCGCGGCGACGCCCGCGCAGGGGCGCGAACTCGCGGCGTCGATCCGAGGCGCGCGTTATGTCGAGCTGGACGTGTCGCACATTTCGAACATCGAGGCGGCGCCGACGTTCACGCAAGTCGTCCGCGATTTTCTGCTGGAGTCGAAATGAACGAGGACGATCGCTACGAAGAAGGACTGAAAGTCCGTCGCGCGGTGCTCGGCGACGCGCACGTGGACCGTTCGCTCGCAAATCGCAATGCGTTGACCGAGGAATTCCAGGCGCTGATCACGCGCTATGCGTGGGGCGAAATCTGGACGCGCGACGGCCTGCCTCGCCATACGCGCAGCCTGCTGACGATCGGGCTGATGGTGGCGCTCAACCGCAGCGAGGAACTGGCGCTGCACCTGCGCGCGGCGAAGAACAACGGCGTCACGCGCGACGAGATCAAGGAAGTGCTGATGCAGACCGCGATTTATTGCGGCGTGCCGGCCGCGAATTCGGCGTTCCATCTCGCAGACCGCCTCTTCCGCGAAGAGGACGCCGCGCAAGGTTGATCCGCGGAGCCCGGCGTCGCGACGCGCCGCCGGGCTGCTTCATTCTTTAGTTTTCACTCTTCCGCGTCGCGCTCGGCCACGTAGCGGCGCAGGCTCGCCAGCAGGGCGGCCTCGTGTGCGCGATTGTCCGCTTCGTTCGGGGAACCCGCTTGCGCCTCCTCGCCGAACATCGAGCGTGGCGCGTCGTAGACGTCCAGCTCGCGGCCTTCGCGAAACACGCGGATTTCATGCGTCGCTTCGGTGTATTCGGCGATCCAGTGGACGCCTTCGATGTGCGCCCCCACTCTCATCGGTGCTTTCATCGACTCTCTCCATGAGCCACCGGCCGTCGGCTTTGCAGCGGCGAAAAAGACACGATACGCCGATGACGCTTCGCGCGCATCCATGAGCGCCGGGTATGGCCGTTGCTCGACATGACGGTGTCTATCCCCAACCAGGAGGACTGAGATGCCGGAACGGAAAACCATCGAACGAGCGCGTGAAGCAAAGCGCGACGGCAAGGCGCCGGGCACGCAGGCCGGCGCCTTCGTGAAGGAAGAGATCGACCACGTGCGCGAAGGCAAGCACGGCGTGCGCTCCGCGAAGCAGGCGGTGGCGATCGGGCTGTCGAAGGCGCGGCGCGCCGGGGTCGCGGTGAAGCCGCCGCCGGCCGGCAGCGCGAGCGCGAAGAAGGCGGGGGCAGCGTCGGCGAAGAAGACGTCGGCGAAGAAGACGGCGGCGAAGGGCTCCGCAGTGAAAACCGCCGCGGCGAAGAAGCCGACGGCGACGAAAAAGGCCGCTGCCAGGCGTGCCGCAGCGAAGACGTCCGTATCGGCGAAGTCGGCCGAATCGGCGCACCGCACGCGCGCCAGCGCCAGCAAGGAATCGCCGGCGAAGCGCGCACGCGCGGCCACCGGCGCGCT